>Ga0209544_1000053_pt1 | contig 171411 bp, 162 predicted proteins | sample MesohylPK_FD_187297 | JGI IMG/M metagenome (GOLD analysis project Ga0209544, IMG submission 187297) | Host-associated microbial community of the marine sponge Aplysina aerophoba from Gulf of Piran - sponge mesohyl, lysed by proteinase K... | ecosystem: Host-associated > Porifera > Sponge >... | reverse complement strand
TGAGCGACAATCTCGCCGTCAAGCTGCCCGCCGTGGCAGCCTGAGCGGCCCCGGCCCGACCCGCCGGATACCGCAACGGACGCCAGGCTCTTACACCACCGGCTGGGACACGATCTGATTGCATGTTACGCCAGCATAACCAATCGGGAATTGCGTGGCCTGGCAGGCACCAATGCGCATGCACGGCAGCGGCGCGCTGGAGCGCAGCTTCGCGGCCAGGCGCCGCGAGAGCGCAAACGACGACATCCCGCCGGAGCACCTGCTCGGGCGCCTGCTGAACGCCCGGTTCTGAACCCAGGGCCCGAAACCTGGCCGGGATCGCCGGCGAACCCGATCCGCCACCGCCGGGCGGGCAAAAAGAAGGCCCGGAAATCGGAGACTTCCGGGCCAGTGTAACAGGGAGGCTTCACGTCTGGGAGACGTAGGGTCCGAAGACCCCTTCGGGCGCTACTGTGCGCCCGAACGCACGGCGCTGCGGCGATTGAGCCCCGAGAGCGTGCAGCCGCCGCCTCGCCTTGCGATGAACTGGAGATGGTTCTTCCAGCGGCCCGGTACTATACCCGTATTCACAACTCACCTATGCAAGATGCGCACAAATCCAGCCGATCGGCCGCTCATTCCGCGGCGGCAGCGACGTGCTCGGCGATGAACTTTTCCGCCTCCAGCGCGGCCATGCAGCCGCTGCCGGCGGCGGTGACCGCCTGGCGGTAGATCTTGTCCTGCACGTCTCCGGCGGCGAACACGCCCGCTACGCTGGTCACCGTCGAATCGGCGGCGGTGCGGATGTAGCCGTCCGCGTCCATGTCGATCTGGCCGCGAAACAGCCCGGTCGCCGGATCGTGGCCGATGGCGACGAACAGGCCGGCCACCGGGCGCTCGGACACCGCGCCCGACGCCACGTCGCGCAGCCTGAGCCCGGTGACCTCCCTGGGGTCCCCGGTGCCGAGCACGTCTTCGACCACGGTGTTCCAGACCACGTCGATCCTGTCGTTCGCGAACAGGCGTTGCTGCAGGATCTTCTCCGCCCGCAATGCGTCGCGCCGGTGGATCAGGGTCACGCTGGTGGCATGATTGGTGAGGTAGAGCGCTTCTTCCACCGCGGTGTTGCCGCCGCCGACGACCGCGACATCCCTGCCGCGGAAGAAGAAGCCGTCGCAGGTGGCGCAGGCCGAGACCCCGAAACCCTGGAACGCCGCCTCGCTGGCGAGGCCGAGCCAGCGCGCCTGGGCGCCGGTCGAAACGATCAGGGTGTCGGCGAGATAGACATCGCCGCCATCGCCGGTGCAGCGGAACGGCCGGCCCGACAGGTCGACCTCGGCGATCAGGTCGTGGACCAGGACGGTGCCGACTTTTTCCGCCTGGCGGTGCATCTGCTCCATCAGCCAGGGCCCCTGGATGACGTCGGCGAAACCCGGGTAGTTCTCGACATCGGTGGTGATGGACATCTGCCCGCCGACCTCGATCCCGGTGACCAGAACCGGGTCGAGCGCCGCCCGGGCGGCATAGACCGCGGCCGTGTAGCCGGCCGGTCCGGAGCCGACGATCAGGACCTTGGCGTGACGTGTCTGGGGCATGGGCGATCCGTTCCGGCGCAGCGTTCAGGCAGGCGGGAAATTAGAAACTTGCGGCCGCGATTTCCAGCCATCCGCATTCTCCGCCGTCCGGGCTACTGGTTGAAATATAATTGCCGATGTTGCTAATATAATTGCGCCAAGCGAAGCCGCCATCGACATGGAGAGTCTTCCATGGCCCGGGTCAAGCTGGACCGCATCGATCTTCGCATTCTCCGCGACCTCCAGGAGGAGGGGCGCATGACCAATGTCGAGCTCGCGCGCCGCGCCGGCATTTCGCCGCCCCCCTGCCTGCGCCGGGTGCGGGCGCTGGAGGAGACCGGCTGCATTCTCGGATACCATGCGGAAATCGATCCCGAAGCGCTCGGCTTCGGCGTGACCGTGTTCGCCAATGTCGGGCTGCACAGCCAGGCGGAACCCGACCTCACCGCGTTCGAAGCGCTGGTCGAATCCTGGCCCGAGGTCCGCGAGTGCCACATGCTGGCCGGGGAAACCGATTTCCTGCTCAAGATCGCGGCGACCGACTGGGACGCCTATCAGCGCTTTCTGACGACCCGGCTCACCGCCGCGCCCAATGTCAGCGTCGTCAAGTCGGCGCTCGCCGTGCGCAGCTCGAAGAACGCCCCGGGCGTGCCGATCGCCGTCGACGAAACCGGCTAGGCCTGCATCCGCGACGGGAAGCGGTCGATGCCGAGCCGGTCGCGGAGGTCCGCGCTGGGCTCGATCCGTTTCTCGTCGATGGGTATTCCCGTCGCGTCCGCCACCCGGTCGATCGCGTTGAACGTCGCCGCGACACCGCATGAATCGACCAGGGCTTCGGCCCCGAGCGCATCCAGCAAGCCGCGCCTCGCTGCCGCGAGCGTCCCGTCGTCGTCGCCCACCACCGCCTCGGCGAAGGCCGCGATGACGGCGCCGTTCGGGATGCCGCCGTCGCCCTCGGCCTTGCCGATGACCGCGTCGAGATCGATCGCCTCGCGCTTGTGCTCGCCGCTCGCACGGAGCAGCATCGCATGGCTGGTGGTTCAGTAGACGCATTGGTTGATCGCGGATATCCGGCCCGCGATCAGCTCGATCTGCGCGTGGGTGATGGCGCGGAACTCCCGGTCGAAGTCGCGCATCTGATGGCGCTGGAGGTACTGGGTTTCGACCAGGTCGAAGAAGCCGCGCGCCTCGGCGGGCACCAGGCTCATCGCCCGGTGGATGTTGGCGTGCTCCGGGCCGAACATGTCGAGCTCGTCATCCGCCGCGTCGCCGGGCGCGATCCACGGCACCCAGGCGGCGCCCTGGGACGCGCTCGCCGGGCGCAGACGGATCGGCTCGCCCGCCATCGGTTCCGGCAGCGGCAGCGGATCCGTTCCCATGGCGCGGGCGAAGGTGTCGACCGAGATCGTGGTGCACACCACGCCCACCGTCTCCACGTACTCGGTGTCGGCGAGGCCGTCGTCGAGGAGTCCGCGGTACCAGCTCCGCGTGAGCCGCCCCGGATCGGTGGCGATCCGGTGGATGGCCTCGACCAGGATCTCGGGGAGAGCCCCGAGACTGTCGTGTTCACCCGCGACGGAGTTGGGCGAGAGCGCTTCCTTGCGGGCGGCGCAAAGCCGGCAGCTCCGCGCGTTCCGGGTCTCGGCCGCGATGCGCACCCGGGTCTCCCCCGAATGCCAGGTTCCCGGGCGGGCGATCCGCCGCCACGCGCGGTCATGCGCCGCGACGATGTCCGCGCGCACCGGGGCGGGCGCCTCTGCGTAGCCGATAGCCGACATGACGGTTCCTCCGCGCAGGTATCGCGGGCGGGACTATGCCACGCCGGGCGCGGCTAGAGAATGACGCTGAGCGATCCGTCGAACAGGACGTTGTGGTCGAGCCGGACCAGGCGGTCGGCGATGCGCAGGGACCCGTCCACGCGCCTCAGCACGTCGCGCCGGCGCCCGGCGTAGAAGTCGCCGTCGGGCGCCGTCCCGCGCTGCCGGTAGACCAGCAGGTTGCTGTGCGCGACATGGTGGTTCGGTGCGCCCGCATCCTCGACTTCGAGATTCGACACGAAGCGCCGCGTCAGCGTCGCCGGGTTCTCGGCCCAGGTGAGTTTCGGATCCGAGATCTGGCGGACCCGCAGCCCGAGCGTGTCCGCGTCCTCGTCGACGATGGCGTAGTCGAGCGGCCCCTGCTCCGCCGGGCGCGAGACACGGGCGGTCACGACATAGCGGATGTCGCCGGTCAGCAGGCCGAGCCAGGCGGCGTAGTCGCGGCCGTCGAGCAGCGCGGCCTCGCGGTGGAGGAAACGCAGCACCTCGACGAACGCCGCATCGTCCGAAGCCTTGGCGGGCGCCTCGCCGTTCATGCCCGGTCGGGGGACCCCATGGCCGCCTGCCAGCGGCGCATGAAGGCGAACTGCGCGACCTCGGTGTTGGACGGCCGGTAGGTGGTTCCCGGCCACCTCCCCTGCTCGCAGGGCGACCGGTCGAAGGGAAGGCTCGAATGGAAGCTGTAGGGGTAGCGTTGCGCGATCGGGTTGTCGCTCGCCTGGGTCGCCGAGGCCCAGATCTCCAGGTCGTCCTGCTCGAACACCCCGGCCGCGCCGAAATTGTGGAAGCCGTGCCTGAGCGCGCGCTGCTTGTAGCCGTCATCGGCCTCGCGCTCGGCCAGCACCCAGCTCAGCACCTCCATCTCGGTGCCGCCGAGCGGCTGCCACTGGCGGACGATCACCGCCTTCTCGCCGAGCGCGACCTGGGATTCGATGAACGAGAAATTCGGGAACACGTTGCCGACGAAGACCCGCAAATGGTGCAGCATCGCGAGCTGGTCCGCGCCCAGCGTCTCCGCGTAGGCCGCGCCGAGCGCCGGCGGGTGGGTGAGGTAGTTCTCCTCCTTCATGCCGGGGGCGAGATAGGTGAGGGTGCAGCCATGGCCCCGATCGGTGACCACCTGGAAGCTGTCGCCGCCGGTCACGTAGAACCCGTCCTTCTCCGAGCGCACCCGGTCGAGCGTGATCGGCCCGGCATGGGTGGTGCGCACGTGCTGGCTGTCGCCGATGAAGTTGAGCGCACCGATCTTCCAGTTGGCCCGCACGCGCCAGCGATGCGGCGGGGCGAGCACCTCCATCCCTTGCGGCGAGCGCCAGAACAGCGTGTCGAGATACCAGGCGATGTCGCCGAGATAATCGCTGAGCGCCGGCACGCCGGGATCCCAGGCGGCGAAGACGAGCCCCCTGTAGGTCTCCAGCCGGGGCACCGGCACCAGCCCCCAATCCGCCTTGTCCATCTCCGGCGGCAGGTGGCCGTCATAGCTGGTGGTGATCAGCCGGCCGTCGAGCGCATAGCTCCAGCCGTGATAGGGGCAGACGAAGTGCCGGGCATTGCCGGCCTCCCCCCGGCACAGCTTGGTCCCGCGATGGCGGCAGGAGTTGAGCAGCACGCGCAGCTCGCCGTCGGAGCCGCGCACGACGAGCACCGGCACGCTGCCCATGCTGCGCACCACATAGTCGCCCGGGCTGGGGATTTCGCTGTCATGGGCGAGGAAGATCCACAGCCGGTGGAAGATCCGGTCGAGCTCCAGTCGGAACACGTCGTCGCTCACGAAGGCCTCGCGGCTCACCGTGCCGGCCGCCGCATCGACCCAGCTCTCGCCGCGCGCCGTGTGCCTCACGTCATCCATGATGCCCCCGACAGCCTTGCCCCGCCCGCTTCGCGTCCATGGCGGGGAAATTGTATCATCGCGGCAAAGATAGTATCAGACCGGGTAACCGCGGATCGTGGCGAGCCCGCGGCCTTCGCAGGTTCAAGACCGCAATACGGAGATGAGGTGCCAACGTGAGCGATGCTTCTGTGCGCAACGGCCGCTGGCAGTTCTGGATCGACCGTGGCGGGACGTTCACCGACTTCGTCGCGCAAAAGCCGGACGGCGAGCTGGTCACCCACAAGCTGCTGTCGGAGAACCCGGAGCGCTACGAGGATGCGGCGCTTCAGGGCATACGCGACCTGCTCGGCATCGATCCGGCGGCCGGGATCCCGGCCGACGCCATCGACACGGTCAAGATGGGCACCACGGTCGCGACCAACGCGCTGCTGGAGCGCAAGGGCGACCGCACCGTTCTCCTGATTACCAGGGGGTTCCGCGACGCGCTCCGCATCGGCTACCAGAACCGGCCCCTGCTGTTCGCGCGGCATATCGTGCTTCCGGAACTGCTGTATGAGCGCGTGGTCGAGATCGACGAACGCTGCTCGGCCGACGGCGAAGTGCTGGTGCCGGTGGATCTCGACGGCGCCCGCGACGCGCTGGAACAGGCGAGAAGCGACGGCATCGAGTCGGTCGCGGTGGTGTTCGTGCACGGCTACCGCCACCACGACCACGAGATCCAGGTGGCCAGGCTCGCCCGCGAGGTCGGCTTCGGCCAGGTCTCGGTCTCGCACGAGGTGAGCCCGCTGATGAAGCTGGTCGGGCGCGGCGACACCACCGTCGTCGATGCCTATGTCTCGCCCATCCTGAGACGCTATGTCGACCGCATCCGCCAGGAGCTGGGCGAGACCCGGCTGATGTTCATGCAGTCGAATGGCGGGCTCGCCGATGCGCGGTTCTTCCGCGGCAAGGACAGCATCCTCTCCGGTCCGGCGGGCGGCATCGTCGGCGCCGTGCGGACCTCCGCGATGGCCGGCTACGACAAGATCGTCAGCTTCGACATGGGCGGCACCTCGACGGATGTCGCGCATTACGACGGCGAGTACGAGCGCTCCTTCGAGACCCTGGTCGCGGGCGTGCGCATGCGCGCGCCGATGATGCAGATCCACACCGTCGCCGCGGGCGGCGGCTCGATCCTCCATTTCGACGGCACGCGCTACCGGGTCGGCCCGGATTCGGCGGGCGCCAACCCGGGCCCCGCCTGCTACCGCAGGGGCGGGCCGCTCTGCGTGACCGACGCCAACGTGATGGTGGGCAAGATCCGCGCGAGCTTCTTCCCCAGGGTGTTCGGACCCAACGCCGACGAGCCGCTCGACGAAGACGTCGTGCGCGAGAAGTTCGCCGCGCTCGCCGCCGAGATCGAGCGCGAGACCGGCGATGCGCGCTCCCCGGTCGAGGTCGCCGAAGGCTTCCTGATGATCGCGGTCGAGAACATGGCCAAGGCGATCAAGCAGATCTCGATCCAGCGCGGCCACGACGTGACCGGCTACACCCTCAACTGCTTCGGCGGGGCGGGCGGGCAGCATGCCTGCCTGGTCGCCGACTCGCTCGGCATCGGCCGCGTGTTCATCCACCCCTTCGCCGGCGTGTTGTCGGCCTACGGGATGGGGCTCGCCGACCTCCGCGTGATGCGCGAGCGCGCCGTCGAGGCGATCCTCGACGATGCGCTGCTGGAGGACGTCGGCAGGACGCTCGACGGGATGGAGAGCGAGGGCCGCGCCGAGATGACCCGCCAGGGCGGCGATCCCGCGCGCACCTACGCGCTGCGCAAGGTGCATCTGCGCTACGAGGGGACGGATTCCCCGCTGATCGTCGACTTCGCCGACCGCAAGAGCATCGTCGCCGAGTTCGAGGCGGCGCATCACCTGCAATACGGCTTCATCGCGCCGGAGAAGAACCACATCGTCGAGGCGGTGACCGTCGAGGTCATCGCGGGCGCGCCCGACGTGGTCGATCCGGCGCTCGAGACGGGGTCCGCCGAGGCGCCGCCGCCGGTCGACGAGGTCGACACCTACATGGCCGGCGAAAGCCGCGCGACCCGGCTCTACGACCGCCAGGCGATGAAGCCCGGCTGCAAGGTGAGCGGCCCGGCGGTGATCATCGAGGCCAACGCGACCACCGTGGTCGAGCCCGGCTGGGCTGCCGAGGTCAACCGCTACGACCAGATGATCCTCAACCGCGTCGTGCCCAGGCCGGGCCAGGCATCGGTCGGCACCGAGGTCGATCCGGTGATGCTGGAGGTGTTCAACAACCTCTTCATGTCGATCGCCGAACAGATGGGGGTGGTGCTGCAGAACACCTCCTATTCGGTCAACATCAAGGAACGGCTCGACTTCTCCTGCGCGATCTTCGGACCCGACGGCAGCCTGGTCGCCAACGCGCCGCACATCCCGGTCCATCTGGGCTCGATGAGCGAGAGCGTGCGCACCGTCGCCGAGCAGCGCGCCGGCACCATCGTCCCGGGCGACGTGTTCATGCTGAACACGCCCTATAACGGGGGCACCCACCTGCCCGACGTGACGGTGATCACCCCGGTGTTCGACGAGGCCGGCAAGGACATCCTGTTCTGGGTCGCCGCGCGCGGCCACCACGCCGATATCGGCGGCACCACGCCGGGTTCGGTGCCGCCCGATTCCACCCATATCGACGAGGAGGGCGTGCTGATCGACAACTTCCAGCTGGTCTCGGGCGGGCGGCTGCTGGAAAGGGAGACCGAGGCGCTGTTCACCGGCGCGCCCTATCCGACGCGCAACTTCAAGAACAACCTCGCCGACCTCAAGGCCCATATCGCGGGCAACGAGAAGGGCGTCCAGGAGCTGCGCAAGATGGTCGCCCATTTCGGGCTCGACGTGGTCCACGCCTATATGAAGCACGTCCAGGACAACGCCGAGGAATGCGTCCGCCGGGTGCTCGGCGTGCTGACCGACGGGGCTTACGAGTACGAGATGGATTCGGGCGCCAGGATCTGCGTCGACATCAAGGTCGACCGCGAGAGGCGCGAGGCGATCATCGACTTCACCGGCACGTCTGCGCAGCAGAACAGCAACTTCAACGCGCCGTCCTCGGTCTGCATGGCGGCGGTGCTCTACGTGTTCCGGCTGATGGTGGACGACGAGATCCCGCTCAATGCCGGCTGCCTCAAGCCGCTCAGGGTGATCATCCCCGAGGGCTGCATGCTGGCGCCGCGCTACCCGGCCGCGGTCGTCGCCGGCAATGTCGAGACCTCCCAGGCCGTCACCAACGCGCTGATCGGCGCGCTCGGCATCATGGGGGCGGGCCAGGGGACGATGAACAACTTCACCTTCGGCGACAACGCCGGGTACCAGAACTACGAGACCATCTGCGGCGGCGCAGGCGCCGGGCCGGACTTCGACGGCGCGCACGCGGTCCACACCCACATGACCAACACGCGCGCCACCGATCCCGAGATCCTCGAATGGCGCTTCCCGGTGGTGCTGGAGTCCTTCTCGATCCGCGACGGCTCGGGCGGCGACGGCGCCCGCAAGGGCGGCAACGGGATCGTCCGCAAGGTGCTGTTCCAGGCGCCGATGACGGCGGCGATCGTCTCCAGCCACCGCCGCGTGCCGCCCTTCGGCGCGGCCGGCGGCAAGCCGGGCAAGACGGGCCGCAACTATGTCGAGCGCGCCGACGGCACGACGGACGAGCTCACCGGCACCGACATGACCCGGATGAACGCCGGCGACCGCTTCGTCATCGAGACCCCGGGCGGCGGCGGCTACGGGCGGCCGGCCTGACGGCAACCGCCGGTTTCGCTGCGGCGCTCCCGCTCGAACCGGGAAATTCCCATGCCGAAGACTCGTCGATACAATGCCGCCGGTCGGTCGCCCGGCAAGAGGGAAACACAGGGAGGAACCATGTCCGGAAAATTCGCGCTCGCCGCCCTGGTCGCGGCGACGGCATTCGCCGCGTCCGCCAACGCGCAGCGCAACCTGACGTCGGAAACCGCAAGCCCGGGGACCGCGCCCCACACCGCCGTCGCGGCCCTCGCCGAACTCGCCGCAGGCGCGGGGATCGCCAATTTCCAGGTCGCTGAGGGGCAGACCCTCACCAACTCGCTGCAGAACGTGGCCCAGGGCAAGACCGACCTCGCGGCGGTGCCCTTGATCCTGCCCTTCCTGCTGTCCAAGGGGGCCGGCCCATACGCCAAGCTCGGCAGGCAGAAAGGCGCCGAGCTCGCCGGCAAGGTGGCGGTGCTCTACACTTACCGCTACGGCGGCTACGGGCTCTACGCCTATGACTCATCGAGCGTCAAGGGCTGGATGGGCCTCAAGGGCAAGACCGTGGTCAACGGCCCGCCGCGCGGCGCCGCGCTGACCAACGCCCGGGCCCTGGTGCGGCTCATCACCGGCTATGTCGACGGCAAGGACTACAAGGGCGTGCAGTCCAACTGGGGCCAGATGGTGAAGACCATCACCGACGGCACCGGCGATGCGATGGTCCTGCCGGTCACCTTCCCCGATGCCCGGATCATCCGCTCGCTCGGGTCGGGCAGCATCACCTTGTGGTCAACGCCGATCGAGGCGTGGAACTCCAAGGGCATGCAGAAATACCTCAAGGCGCCCGGGATCGGGCCCTTCGTCGTCGAGCTGAGCTCGGTGAAGCCGATCAAGGGGCTGACCATCGTCTCCGAGGACGGCAAATGGCGCAGCTCCGCCACCCTCGGCGGCGAGCTGGTGCACAGCTCGATGGACTTCAAGCTGGCCAAGGCGCTGACCAAGGTGTTCCTCGACAATCTCGACGTCTACAGGAACAAGGCGCCCTTCATGCGGTTCACCGGTGTCGGCGAGACCGACCCCGCGCTCACCGGGATGTGCGGCCCGATGCCGGCCAACTACCACCCGGGCGCGGTGGCGGCGTGGGAAGAGGCCGGATACAAGCTCCCCGACTGCGCGAAGCCCTAGCCCCGGCGCTCCCCGTTGGGGCGGCGAAACCCCGAAACGACGAGACAGGAAGGTTCAATGTCCGGAAAACTCGCTTTGCCAGCCTTGGCGGCGGCCCTCGCGTTCGGCGCATCGGCCAGTGCCCAGGTAAACCTGACCGCGGAAACCGGCCCTGCGGGCGGCGTACCCCACGGAGCGGTGACCACCCTCGGCGAGCTCGCCGCGCGGGCGGGCGTCGCCAATTTCCAGATCGCCGAGGGCCAGACCCTGACCAACTCGCTGCAAAACGTGGCCCAGGGCAAGACGGACGTGGCGGCGGTCCCGCTCATTCTGCCCTTCCTGCTGTCGAAGGGAGCCGGGCCTTACGCGAAGCTGGGCAAAGAGAAGGGCGCGGAGCTCGCCGCCAACACGGCGGTGCTCTACACCTATCTCTATGGCGGCTACGCCCTCTACGCCTATGACAGCTCCCCCGTCAAAGGCTGGAAGGACATAGAGGGCAAGACGATCGTCAACGGCCCGCCGCGCGGCGCCGCGCTGAGCATCGCCCGTGCCCTGGTCAGGCTGGTGACCGGCTATTCGGACGGCAAGGACTACAAGGGCCGGCAGTCCAACTGGGGCCAGATGGTGAAGACCATCACCGACGGCACCGGCGACGCGATGGTGCTGCCGATCACCTTCCCGGATTCCCGGATCGTCCGCTCCCTGGGCTCGGGGAGCATGACCGCATGGTCGGTGCCGACGAAGGCGTGGAACTCCGAGGGCATGCAGAAATATCTCAAGGCGCCCGGGATCGCGCCCTGGGTCATCGACCTGAAGACCGTCAAGCCGCTGAAGGGGCTGACGGTGGTTTCGGAAGACGGCGTCTGGCGCAGCCCGGCGACGGCGGGCGCCGACATGGTCCACATGTCGATGGATTTCAAGCTTGCCAAGGCGCTGACCGAGGTGGCGATTTCCAACGTGAAAGCCTTCACGACGAAGGCGCCCTATATGGCCAATATAGGTATCGGCACCACCGACCCGGCGAAGACCGGCCTGTGCGGACCGGTGCCGGTGAAGTACCACCCCGGCGCGGTGGCGGCCTGGGAGGAAGCGGGCCAAAAGATCCCCGACTGCGCCAGGCCGTAGCCGGGACCGACCGGAAGGGCCGCGGGTCTCCCGCGGCCTTCGTCTTCGCAGCGGGAAACGACCGACGTGACGGACCCCGAAATCCCGCGCGCCGTCGACCGGGGATTCGGTAAACGCGTCGTCTACTTCCTGTCGATCTCCCTGGTCCTGATCGGCCTGGTCAACGCGATGCCGGGAATCCCCGGCCTCGACGACTGGGTCAGGGACGTCACCGGCGATCCCCGCTTCATCATCCGCAAGTTCCCGTTCGAGTACTACTACCCGTTCTTTTTCTCCCTGATGATGCTGACGGTCGCGCTGCACCACTCGATGTGGCGCAGCTGGGCCGGCAAGAGCGGTCTGCGCCGCGGCTTCGGCCTGTTCATGGACCTCGCGCTGGTGGCCATGGCGATCGGCATCTCGCTGACCTACATCGTCGAGGTCGAGTCGGTTTGCCTGATCGACCAGCTCACCGGAGACCGGGCCCGGCTGTTCGCCGAGGCCATGAAGATCGAGAAGGAGAACGCCGCGATCTTCGGCCTGCCCGAGCCCGAGACGGTCGAGGATCCGCAATGCCTGAACACCACCGAGGGCTGGATCGTGGCCATTGTCGGCCTCGCCATCGTCGTGTTCCTGTCCTACAACGTCAAGGTCTGGGGATTTCCCCTGGTCCTGGTCGCGATCCTGATCGCGGCCTACACCATCGGCACCGTCCTCATCTGGTATCTCTTCGGTCCCGAGGGCATGGACAAGTACCTCGTGACCAAGCTCGGCGGCGACCCGCGCTCGCTGTGGGACGGACGGCCGCGGGTCCATGACATCCTGACCAACAACGCGTCCGGCCTGCTCGGCCGTTTCATCGACATCATCCTCAACGAGATCTTCCCCTATCTGATCCTGGGCTCGCTGTTCGGCGCATCGGCGGGCGGCAGGTCGCTGATCAAGCTCGCCTTCCGCTGGACACGGCGTCTCCGGGGCGGGCCCGCGCACGCCGCCATCGTCTCGTCCGCCATGTTCGGGACGATCTCGGGCGGGCCCATCGTCAACGTGCTGTCGACCGGGGTGCTCACCATTCCGATGATGATCAGGCGCGGTTTTTCTCCGACCTTCGCCGGCGGGATGGAGGCCGCCGCCTCGTCGGGCGGCTCGATCATGCCGCCGGTGATGGGGGTCGCGGCCTTCGTGCTCGCCGCGCTTACCGCGGTGCCCTACAGCGACGTGATCGTCGCCGCCGCGATCCCGGCGATCGCCTATTTCCTGTGCCTGTTCCTGTCGGCGATCTTCCAGTCGCGGAAGCAGAAGATCGAGGCCTTCGGCGAGATGACCGCGGAGATGCACCTGTCGCGCCAGGACATCTACAACCTGATGATGATCTTCGGGCCCATCCTGGTGATCCTGTTCCTGCTGCTCACCTCCAAGGAGAATGTCGGCTGCGGCTGGTTCGACGGGCTGCTCGGTGCCGAGCGCGTGTTCGCCGACGGGGTGTGCAGGGTCTCCGAGCTTCCGTGGTTCCTCAAGCTGTTGCAGAACGCGGCGGGCGACGCCGGAAGCGCCGGGTGGTGGGCGGTCGCGCTCCTCTGCGTCCTCCTCTTCCTCGATCCGGAAATGCGGGTGCGGCCGCGCAAGCTGCTCGATGCGTTCTCGGACGCGGGAATCCTGATTTCCACCCTCTATCTGATGTTCCTGGCGGTTTCGATCATCGATTTCTGCCTCAAGCTGACCGGCCTTCCCTTCTTCATCTCGCTCGACGTGCTGCAGTGGCTGCAGAGCCTCAACCTGGGGGCGGGCGGCTCGGTGATCTTCCAGTTCATGGCGCTCGGGATGACCATGCTGCTGGCGGTGCTGCTCGGCATGGGGATGCCGGCGGTGCCGGCCTATATCAACGTCGCCCTGCTGATGGGACCGGTGCTCGCCGGGCTCGGCATCTCGATCTTCACCGCCCACATGTTCATCTTCTACTTCGCGGTGGCCTCGGCGATCACGCCGCCGGTGGCGCTCGCCGCCTTCGCGGCGGCCTCGATCACCAAGGCGGAACCCATGGCGACCGGGTTCTCCGCGGTGCGCTCGGGCATCGTCATCTTCGTCATCCCGTTCGTCTTCGCGGTCTATCCCGAGCTGCTGCTGATCGAACCGGCGGTCGTGGACCCCAAATCGACCGGCGGCGAAATCGCCTATCTGGCCGGTTACGACGGCACCGTCGCGCTGTGGCCGCTGTTGTGGCTGCTGCTGCGCCTCGTGTTCGCGCTCTTCCTGCTCGCCAGCGCGCTCGCGCGGTTCGACCGGGCGGGGCTGCCGCTCTGGGAAACCGGGCTCCGGCTGGTTCTCGCGGGCCTGGTGATTTCCACCGACAGCGCGGTCTACGGACCCGCCATCGCCGTGGCGGCGCTGTGGATCGCCTGGCACGGCTTCAGCACGCGCAGAAAGCGGGAAACGGGCGAAACCGCCCTAGGGAGCTGACGCCGGCGGCCTGCGATGCCGCGTCGCCTGCTCGTAGGCATGGGCGTAGCGGATCATCCGCGCGTCGTCGTAGCCGCGGCCGAGAAAGGTGATGCCGGCCGGCAGCCCGTCCGAGGTGAATCCCCCGGGCACCACGATCGAGGGCACGAAGATCACAAAGGTGTTGAGCCAGGGCGCGCCCTTCTGGTCGACGAAGGGCGGGTTGACGCCGTCCTCGATCAGGGTCGGCTGGTGCTCCACCGCCTTGTGGACGATGGCGTCGAGCCGGTGGTCGGCCATGACGGCCAGCAGGTTGGTCATCAGCCGTTCGCGCGCCGCGAGGAAGGCGCGATGCGCCTCGGCGCCCGCATCGGCGGCCCAGCGCACGCGCACGCCGCGGCTGGTCTCGGCGAACAGGGGCGATGCCATCGCCTCGTCACGCGAGGAAAACGGCGGGTCGGCGAGCCCCGAGACGTATTCGCGGAACGACGCGTCCTCCTCCGCCCGGTCGTTCACCCGCGTGGCGAGCAGCTCGACGAGATCGGGAACGGAAACCGGGTCGACGATGTCCGCGCCGCAGGCGGCGAGGTCTTCAACCGCGCGGGAGAACACGGCGTCCACCCTGGCGAAGTCCCCGGACTCCGGTTCGCTCGCGAAACCCATCGGCTGGCGCAGGATTCCGATGCGCGCGCCCTTCAGCCCGTCCGCATCGAGCCCGGCGGCGTAGCTTTCCGGCACCTGGCCGACGCCGCGCGCGGTGACCGGGTCGGCCGGGTCGTAGCCCACCATGACGTCGAGGAGCCGCGCGGCATCGGCGACCGTACGGCACATCGGCCCGAGCGAGCCGTTGATCATCGGCCAGCCGGCATAGACGCCGCCCCGGCTGACCAGACCGGCGGTCGGGCGCATGCCGACGACCCCGTTCCACGCCGCCGGCCGGCGGATCGAGGCGAACCCCTCCTGGCCGATGGCGACGGCGGCGAAATTGGCGGACACCGCCGCGCCCGAACCGCCCGACGAGCCGCCCGCGGTGCGGTCCAGGTCGTAGACGTTGCGCGTCGAGCCGAACAGCGAGCCGTGGGTGTCGCCCGCGCCCATCTCGCCCAGCGTGGACTTGGCGATCAGGATCGCCCCCGCCTGCCTGAGCCGCGAGGCGACGAAGCAGTCGCGCCCCGGATGATGGTCCCTGAACAGCACCGAGCCCATCGTCGTCGGCATGCCCGCGACATCGGCCTGGTCCTTCACGATCACCGGGATGCCGTGCAGCTTGCCGACCGGGCCGTCCCGCTCGAAGGCCGCATCCAGCCGGGCGGCGTCGTCCAGAGCGGCGGGGTTGACGGAGACGATCGAATTGATCGCCGGTCCGTTCCGGTCATAGGCCTCGATGCGGTCGAGATAGGACTCGACCAGAGCCCGCGCCGTCAGCGCGCCCGCGCGAAACGCCGCGTGAATGTCGGCGATGGTGGTTTCGGGGAGCGCGAATTCTCCAGCCGCCGCCACGGCGCGTCTCCCCGCCTCAGCCGATCTCCGGCAGGATTTCCTCGGCGATCCGGGCGATCTGCTCCGTGTCGAAGCGATAGGGCACCAGGGTGATCTGCTGCACCCCGGCGTCGAGATGGGCGCGGAGCTGCTCGATGCACTCCTCCGCCGTGCCGAGCACCGCGCTCTCGGTGGTCGAATCGCTCCAGCCGGCGAAATCCCATTCGGTGGTCAGCCACTCATACATCGGCTTCTCGACCGCGGCGCGCGACGAGCCCAGCATGATCGGCAGCTGGTTGATGCTCTTGAGTGTGTCGGGGTCCTTGCCGCCCTCCTCGGCGAAGCGGCGCACCTTGTCCCAGGATTTCACGAAACCCTCGACGGTGTAGTAGTAGGTGAGCCAGCCGTCGCCGGCGAGGGCGGCGCGCTTCAGCACCCGGTCGACATAGCCGCCGATCAGGATCGGCGGGCGCGGCTTCTGCACCGGCTTGGGCGACATCACGGCCTCGCGCAGCTCGTAGGGCGGGTAGTTGCCGGTCACCGAGTCCTCGGTGAACAGGCGGGTCAGGATCTCCAGGTTCTGGTCCATGATGTTGCCGCGCTTGTTGAACGGCACCCCCATGGCGTCGAACTCGCGCTTGTACCAGCCGGACGCCATGCCGAGGGTGAGCCGTCCGTTCGAAATCTGGTCGAGGCTGGAGAGCTGCTTGGCGAGCACCACCGGGTTGCGCGAGGGGAGGACGAGGATTCCGGTGCCGATGCGGATCTCGCTGGTCCGCGCCGCGACCGCCGTGAGCACGGTGAGCGAGTCGAGGATCGGGAAATGGGGGTCGACGCCGAGCAGGACATGGTCCCAGACCCAGACCGATTCGTAGCCCAGCTCCTCCATGCGCACCGCGTAGTCGATCAGCCCCTGCGGATCCGGCATCTCCGGCGCGGCGGTAAAATTCTGCATCGCTATGCCGACGATCTTGCTGCCCATGTCTCTCCCCAGTCTTCCGGTTCCCGGTGCGCCCGGCTCAGGCGATATAGACCCGGTCCGGGTCCATCTCGCGCAGCACCGCCAGCTCGTCCGCCGTCGGCGGCTCGGTCCGGCCGATCTCGTCGTCGAACATCAGCTCGAACCCGGTCGCGTCCTGCACCTGGTCCGGCTCGACGCCGTCATGCAGGGCCTCGACCTTCATCCGCCTGGTTTCCTCGTCGAAGCCGAGCACGGCGAGATCGGTGATCACCCGGTAGGGCCCGCCCGTGGTCAGCCCCGAATCGCTGCGCGACGTGCCGCCGTGCCAGTAGCCGGTCGACGTCACGAAGTCGACGGCCTCCACGAAGCGCCGCTTCTCGTGGATCATCGACACGATCATCCGGGTCAGGCTCGCGATGTCGTTGCCGCCGCCGGTCCCGGGCAGGCGGATCTTCGGGTTCTCCGCGTCGCCGATATACGAGCTGTTGAGGTTGCCGTAGCGGTCGATCTGGGCGCCGCCCATGAAACCGATATCGACATAGCCCCGCTGCAGGAGCAGCAGAACATCGGTGTTCGACAGCACCATGTTGGCCTGCCGCGTGCAGCGCTGCTCGTTGGTCGACGGCGGCAGCTCGCCCGGGACGATGAACGGCCCCAGCACGCCGCCCTCGAACAGGATTGTCAGCCCCGGGGCATGGATGCGCTGGGCGAGCGTCGCGGCGAGCAGGGGGATGCCGACCCCGGCGAAGACGGTCTGCCCGTCCTCCAGCGAACGGCTGCTCATCACCGCGAGGAGTTCGGCAGCGCTGTGGGATCCGTTGTCAGTCATTGTAGACGCTCCTGCCGCGCCGGGCCGCGTCGATCACGTTGTCCATCCCGAGGAGATCGAGATAGGCGACCCAGTCCCTGGGTTGGTAGACGTAGCGCTCGAGATATTCCTTCACCCCGGCCTCGGCGTCGCGGCCGATCAGCGCCGCATAGGCGTCCAGATTGGGGAGGAACGGCTCATACACGCCGTAGCATTCGTGCGGCGCGCAGCCATAGGGCGCCTCGACCACCGCATCGACGGTGATGAACGGAATCCGCGTGCGGTCGGGGGCGCGGCGGATCTGGCTGTTGGAGACGATGCGCTCGGTGGTCAGGATGACCCGGTTGGCGGCCATCGCGATATCGGCGTCCATGAAGGGAAGCCCGTCCATCTGCGCGTTGCCGTAGGCGTCGCAGCGCTGCACGTGGATCAGCGCGACATCGGGGTTGAGCGCGGGCACCAGCAGCAGCCTGTCCCCGGTAAACGGGCACGCCATCTCCTTCGGCCCGTCGATCCGCCCGGTCAGGTCGGAGCCCAGCATGCTGCGCACCGGGATGAACGGCACCCCCATCGCGCCGGCGCGGTAGCGGACGCCCATCGCCATGTGGCTCCACTCCTCGAAGATCGCCCGTCCGGTCTCGGTGTAATGGCGCATCACCCTGGAGACGCCCCAGACGATGCCCTGGGAGAACCAGCTGGTCATCACGTGCCTGCTGGCGCCCGAACCGTAGAGCAGATCGCCCTCGGTCGAGGTGATGCTGCGCGACACCACGAGGTCCTTCTTGCGCGCCCGGATCAGCGCCCAGATCATCGCCATCGGCGTGCGCGACAGCGTGCAGCCGCCGAGCGCGACGTGATCGCCGTCATCGACCAGCGCCGCGGCCTCTTCCAGCGACATCACCTTCTCGCGCAGGCTGCGGTCCCGCGTCTCGGTCTCGCGCCTGAGATCGGCGTAGGGCTTGGTCACCTCGTCCCCTCCTCAGCCCGGCCGGTTGACGCCGGTCTCGGCGTTGAACGCCCGGATCATCTCGTCCCACAGCGGCAGCGCATCGTGGAGCCCGGTCCAGAAACCCTGGTCGCGGCGTCGGTCGAACGCCGCAAGCTCCACGCCGCGCTGCTCGACCCAGGTAAAATAGCCGAGATTGAAAATCCGCGTCCGCTCCGCCCGGCCGGTTTCCAGCACATGGTCGGTGCCGATCGCCGCGAGATCCCGGCCGAAGGTCTCCGCCGCCGCGACCCCGTCATACGCGCCCGCGAACTCGGCATCGACGGTCTTCGCCCGCTCGCTGTCATACATCGAGGCCCCGTCGGTCGCGACCGTCACGATCAGGTCGTTCGGCCCGAGGCCGTGGTGCCTGGCGAACTTTATCGACGCCAGCACGTTGGCGATCGACGACAGGCCGAAATCCGCGAGGCCGGCGACAATCCCCTCATCGACGCCGCATTTTCCGGCGAGATGGGCGCGTCCCACCTCGGTGTTGAAGAGCGCGTTCAGCCGGTCGCAATTGCGGTCCGAGACGCCGACCACGGCATCGGTGTTCATCACGTTCTGGATCAGCGGGATGTGCTTGTCGCCGATCCCCTGGATGTTGTGGGCACCGTAGCCGTTATAGAGCATGGTCGGGCATTCGAGCGGCTCGACGGCGACGATCCGCGCGCCCTGCGCTTGCTTGAGATGGTCTCCCGCGCCGAGCGTGCCGCCCGAACCGGTGCCGGCGACGAAGGCGGCGAGCGCCAGCTCGGGCTCGGCGCCGCGGAGATGCGTGTAGACCGCCTCGAGCGCCGGTCCCGTGCACCGGTAATGGCCGAGATAGTTGGCGAATTCCGAGAACTGGTTGAGGATCGCGTTGGCCGGGTCCCGCTCCAGCTCGTCGCAGGCGTCGTAGATTTCCTTGACGTTGCTCTCCGAGCCCGGGGTGCGGACGATGTCGTCCGGGTGCTCGATCCATTGCCGCAGCCAGTCGAACCGCTCGGCGCTCATCCCTTCCGGCAGCACCGCCACGCCGCGCACCCCCATGATGCGCGAGATCGCGACCCCGCCCCGGCAGTAGTTGCCGGTCGACGGCCACACCGCCTTGTGGCGGGCCGGGTCGAAACGGCCGGTGACCAGCCGCCAGACCAGGCAGGCATAGGCGGCGAGCACCTTGTGCGCGCCGATCATCGGGAAGCTGTTGCCGAGCGCAACCGCGATCGGCGCATCGACCCCGGTCAGCGACCGGGGCAGCACGACATGCGGCGGCACCGGCCGGATGCCGCCGGTCTCGATGTCGTTGAACCAGTGCACCCGGAAGAGGTTGCAGGGATCGGCCGCGTCGCGGTCGACGCGCGCGGTCCGGGACGCGATGTCGGCCGGGATCGCCGCGGGGTCCGCGAGCTCCGCGAAGGTCGGCAGCACCACCCGCGCGTCGCGCAGATGGCGGACCGCGCTGTCATAGGCCGCCCGGTCCTCGATCGCGGTCGGCAGCGCTGCGCCGGTCACGGCCGGCACCGCCGGGGGCTAGGGCGCGTTGCCGACATGCTCCATCACCGCGCGGACTATGTTGACATAGCCGGTGCAGCGGCAGAGATGGCCGCTCAGCATGTCGCGCAGCTCGTCCTCGCTCGGCTTCGGGTTCTCTTCCAGATAGGCGCTCAGCGACATCAGGATGCCGGGCGTGCAGTACCCGCATTGCAGCCCGTGGTTGCTGCGGAAGGACTTCTGGAGCTCGTTGAGGCCGCCCTCTTCGGGGGTCAGGCTCTCGACCGTATCCACCTTCTTGCCGTCGACCTGCACCGCGAAGGTGAGGCAGGCCCGGCCCACGGCCCCGTCGATGCGCACCGTGCAGGCGCCGCACACGCCGTGCTCGCAGCCGACATGGACGCTGGTCAGGCCGAGCTCGTGGACCAGGAAGTCCGACAGCAGCATGCGCGGCTCCGCATGGCCCTGGGCCGGCTTGCCGTTGAGGGTGAAGGAGATGGCGTGCCGCGTATCCCGGTTCAGCTGCGGCATGACCTGGCCTCCTCGATGACTTTCCTGCCCAGCCGGCGGACCAGCTCGCGGCGATAGCGCGCGGTCGCGTGCACGTCGTCATAGCCGCCGAGCTCCCAGGCGAAGGCGTTCAGCGCGTCGTCGAGCGCACCGCCCGCCAGCCCGTCCCATTGGCGCACCGTCGGGTGGTCGGCGACGCCGCCGACACCGAGCCGGACCCGCTCGCCGGACGCGGAAGCGGCGAGGGCCACGATGGCGAAATCGCCGCGCCGCTGGGCCATCTCGGCGAACGCGTAGCCGCTTCCGGGCTCCGCCACCGGAAAGCGCACGGCCGCCACCATCTCGTCGTCGCGCTTCGCCGTGGTCAGCATCCCGGTCTGGAAGTCGCTGGCGGCGACGCGGCGCTCGCCGGCGGCCGAGCGCAGCACCGCCTCACCGCCCAGCACGGCCAGGCAGAGCGGCAGCTCCGAGCTCGGATCCGAATGGGCGACCGAGCCGCACACGGTTCCCCGGCTGCGGGTCTGGTAATGCCCGATATGGGGAAACGCCGCATGCACCAGCGGCAGCCTGTCGGCGATCCCGTCCCAGCGTTCGAGCGCGCTCTGGCGGGTCGCCGCGCCGATCTCCACCGCGCCGTTGTCGAGGCGGATGTAGTCGAGCGCCCCGATGCCGGAGATGTCGATCACCATCGCCGGTTCGACGAGGCGGAAGTTGAGCATCGGCACCAACGAGAGCCCGCCGGCGAGGATGCGGGCATCCTCGCCATGGGCGGCGAGACCGTCGAGCGCCTCCTCGGCGGAGGCGGCGCGGATGTAGTCGAACGGGCTCGGCTTCATCGGCCGATCCCCAAAGCGGCCAGCAGCCGTGTCCACCACGACGGGGCCGCCTCGTCCGCCACCGCGACCTCGCCGCCGCCCAGCACCGTGGCGAAACGCTCGAAGAACTGGCGCACCAGCGCGCGGGCGGCGCCTTCGAGCATGCGCCCGCCGACCGCCGCCACGGTGCCCGAGACCTCGATCCGGTAATCGTAGGAGAGCGCCGTGCCGCCGTCCTTCGGCGCGAGCGTCACCCGCCCGCTGCCTTCCGAGAGTCCGAGCATCCCGGTAAGCGCGCCCGTGAGCGTCGCCGCGTTGGGCGGATCCAGGTCGCTCAACCTGACATTCGCCTTGAAGCGGCCCTTGACCGGGCCCGCGCCGATCGAGACCTCGGCGCGGTAGTCGTTCTCGTCCACCCGCTCCAGCGCGTGGCAGCCGGGGATGACCGAGGCGAGCTTTTCCGGATCGAGCAGGGCCGCCCAGACCTCCCCGGGCGGGGACTTCACGAACGCCTCGCCGGCTCCGGCGATGACATTCCCCGCAACCTCGCGTGCGGCCGAGGGGGCCTCCGCGCCGTCCGGCGGCGGCCGCTCCTCGCCGTGGATCAGCGCGGACACCTTGTTGGGGCTGAGCGGCAGGGTGACGTTCTCGATCCCGAGCGCGTCGCACACCGCGTTGGCGATGCAGACCGGCGTCGACATGCAGTTGCCCTCGCCCACGCCCTTGGCACCGAGCGGGGTGACCAGCGACGGCGTCTCCATGTGGACGATCTGGGGTTCCGGCACCTCCCAGGCGGTCGGCACCAGGTAATCGGCGAAAGTGCCGTTGAGGAAGCTGCCGTCTTCGCCATAGGCGAACTCCTCATGGAGCGCGCAGCCCACCGCCCAGGCGAAGGCGCCATGCACCTGCCCCTCGGCGAGCCTGGGGTTCAGCAACGTGCCCGAATCGTGCATCGTCACGTATTTGTCGATCTTCACCGCGCCGGTATCGCGGTCGATCTCGACGCCGCAAAAATCGAACACGAAGCCGTAGGTCAGCGAGGAGTTGATCTGGTCCTTGTCGTTGGGCGGCTCCAGCTCGGGCGGCGACCAGGAGCCGATCTCGCGGATCCCGGGCTCCATGTCGTCCGGCAAATTGCCGGGCGTCCAATGCGCCGATCCCGCCACGCGGTAGAGGTTGACGGCGTTGTCGGGATTGTCGGCGGCGTAGATCTTGCCGTTGCCGAATTCGAGCCTGTCCGCCGGCACGTTGAGCGTCTGGCTGGCGATCCTGGCGAGCTTGGCGCGCGCCTTCTTGGCCGCCCGGTCGGCGGCGACCGCGGTCGACGAGGTGAAGCGCGAGGAATAGTTGCCGGTCGCGATCGACCAGGCGTCCTTCGCGGTGTCGTGCTCCAGGTTGACGTGGATGTCGCCCGGCTTGAGCCCCAGATTGTCGGCGACGATCTGCGACAGCACCGTCATGTGGCCCTGGCCCTGCGGGATCGAATCGGCGGTCACGTTGACCGTCCCCAGCGGGTCGATATTGACCGTGGCGTTGGAGACCGCGCCGCCCTTGGGGTTCTTCCGGCGCTCCTCGAGCGGCAGGATGTTCGAGAGATAGCCCATATTGGACTGCGCCGGCTCGACGATCGCGGCAAAGCCGATGCCGTAGAGCCGGCCTTCCGCGCGGGCCTCGTCGCGGCGTTTCCTGAGCTCCGCCAGCTTGCCTTCCTTCTCCGCTTTCTCAAGCGCCGCCGGATAGTCGCCGGAATCGAGCAAGGCGCCCGCCGCCGCGCGGTAGGGAAAGACGCCGGCCGGGACGAGGTTCTTGCGGATCACCTCGTAATGGTCGAGCTCGAGCTCGACGGCGATCCGCTGCACCAGGCGCTCGATGGCGTAGTACATCTGCGGTCCGCCGAACCCGCGGATCATCCCCGACGGGCATTTGTTGGTCAGCACCAGCCGGTTGGTGACGGCCAGGTTCTTCACGTCATAGGCGCCGGTCAGGATGCCGTGCATGCGATAGAGCGGCCCCGGCATGGGCGCGCGCAGGAAGGCGCCGTAATCGTCGAGCTGGTCGAACCGGAAGCCGGTGATCGTGCCGTCGTTCTTGACCGCGGCCTCGATCGAGATCACCCGGTTGGGCGCCGCGGCCGCCCCGCTCAGATGTTCGAGCCGATCCTCGACCCATTTGACCGGACGCCCGACGATCTTCGACGCGGCGCCCATCAGGACGATATAGGGAAAGACTTGGACCTTCACCCCGAACCCGCCGCCGGAGAAGGCCGGGGTGCGCATCCTGAGCCTGGAGCTGGAGACGCGGAGCGCCTTCGAGATCACCGTGTGCGTCGAGTACGGGCCCTGGAAGTTGGACTGCACGTCGTAGGACTCGGTCGCCGCGTCATAGGCCACCGAGGCGACGAAGCCCTCGAGCGGGGTGTGCGAGTTGCGCGGGTAGGAGATCTTGAGCTTCACCACCCGGTCCGCTTCCGCGAACGCCGCATCCGGGTCGCCGTAGGCGAAGTCGCGGACCGAGACGATGTTCGAGCCCACCGCCTCGTGGACCAGGGGCGCGCCCTCTTCCGTCGCGGCCTCGGGGTCGACGGCGGGTTCGAGCGTCCTGTAGGCGATCTCGACCGCGGACAGCGCGTCCTCGGCCCGGTACCGGTCCGTCGCGAGGGCGACGACGACCGGCTCGCCCACATAGCGGACCTTGCCCACGGCGAGCGCCCATTGGAGGATCGGCTGGCGCAGGACGATCAGGAAGGGATCCGAGATATCCTTCACGTCCTCGCCGGTCAGGACGGCGGCGACGCCCGGCATCGCCCGGGCGCGGGAGACGTCGATCGCGGCGATCTCGGCATGGGCGTGGGGCGAGCGCAGGATCGCGGCGTGCAGAGTTCCGCTTCGGGTCGGCAGGTGGTCCGAGAACATCGCGCTGCCGGTCAGCAGCGCCGCGTCCTCGACCCGGTCGATCGACTGGCCGACGTATTTTTCCTGGGTCTGACTCATCGCTTGCTTCTTCCTGTCGAGGCCGTCCCGCCGCAGGCCGCCGCCGCTCCGCTGGTTCGATCTGGCGCCCGAATTTGGGAAATGCGGCACCCATCCGGCGCGCCGGGTGCTCCCGAATCGAGCGCTGAAGATGGTGTAGATTCGACGCCTATCAATACGATTTTGCGTTGCGGCGTCAAGCCGCGGCGACCCGGCTTCCGCGGCTTGCCCGGCGCGGCCGAAGAACCCAAGATGCGCGCCGGGCGAGCGGCCGCTGGAGGAAAACGTGAGGGACAACACCGTATCTGTCGACGAGACCGCGGCGCCGGCGCGGCTGGTCTTTTCCGACGTCTTCAACGCCGCCATCCCGTTCATCGACCGGCATCTCGAGGAAGGCCGCGGCGACAAGGCCGCGATCCGCACCGCGGACGGCGAGACCAGCTACCGGGTGCTTGCCGAACAGGTCGCGCGCACCGGCAATGCGCTGCTCGGCGCGGGGATCCGCCGCGGCGACCGCGTGCTGATGGTGGTCAAGGACTGCCCCGAGTTCGTGTTCTGCTTCTTCGGCGCCGTCAAGGCGGGGATCGTCCCGGTCCCGGTCAACACGATGATGCGGCCGCAGGACTACGCGTTCCTGATCGAGGATTCGGGTTGCGCCGGCATCGTCTACAGCCGCGAATGGGCCGAGGCGGTCGAGGCGGGGCTCCGATCCGTCGGGAACAAGCCGCCGACCATCCTCCGGGTCGACGGCGACGGCGGGCTTGCGGAGAAGGCGGCGGCGGCATCCGCCGCGCTCGACCCGGCGCCGACGACGGCGATGGACGAGTGTTTCTGGCTCTACTCCTCCGGCTCGACCGGGAATCCCAAGGGCGTCGTCCACCACCACCGCGACATGGTCTGCACCAGCGAGCGCTACGGCCGCATGATCGCCGGGCTCCGCGCGGACGACACCGTGTTCTCGGTGAGCAAGCTGTTCCACTCCTACGGTTTCGGCAACGCGATGACGTTTCCGCTCTGGGTCGGCGCCACGATCGGGTTGAGCGACCGCAGGCCGACGCCGCAGATGACCTTCGAGGCGATCGAGGCGCTGCGCCCCACCGTGTTCTTCGGCGTGCCGACGATGTACGCGCAGCAACTCCACGCGATGGAGCAGGCGAGCCCGGACCTCACGTCCATCCGGATCTGCATCTCGGCCGGCGAGGCGCTGCCGGGCGACGTGATGCTGCGCTGGAAGGACAAGACCGGGACGCTGATCCTCGACGGGCTCGGCTCGACCGAGATGCTGCACATCTTCGTGTCCAACACCGAGGATGACTGGAAACCCGGCTCGTCCGGCCGCCCGGTGCCGGGCTACGGCGTGCGCCTGGTCGACGAGGCCGGCGGGGACGTGCCCGAGGGCGAGATCGGCACGCTGCTGGTGCAGGGCGAGTCGGCCGCGAAGCTCTACTGGAACAATCCCGAGAAGACCGCCGCGACCATGCTCGGCGACGACTGGCTGAATACCGGCGACATGTACTACCAGGACGCGGACGGCTATTTCATCAATTGCGGGCGCGGCGACGACATGATCAAGGTCGGCGGGCTGTGGTGCTCGCCGTTCGAGATCGAGGCCCGGCTGATCGAGCATCCCAAGGTGCTGGAGGCGGCGGTCGTCGGGCGCGCCGACGACGACGGGCTGATCAAGCCCGAGGCGAATATCGTGCTCAACGATGCGGGCGATGCCGGCGCCGCGCTCGAGGACGAGCTCAAGACCCATTGCCGGGAAGCGCTCGCCCGCTACAAGTACCCGCGCTGGTTCAACTTCGTCGACACGCTGCCCAAGACGGTGACCGGAAAGATCCAGCGCTTCCGCCTGCGCGAGGGGTGAGATGCGCGCCGGCGGGCCCGGTCTCCCCCGGCCATGATCGCACCCCAAATCGCCACAGAAGTACGGGCCGCGGTTCGACGGAGGCGCCGAATGGGTTGTCGCCAATCGGGAAACCCGTCATTCGAGATCGACCGACCGTCCCGGAGACCTATCGCGTGTCACGGTGAAATCGGCGTCGAGGAGTGGCGACGCCCGCAGAAACGCTACCAGTTCTGCACCCGTTCTCGCCCGGGGAGGGGACGCCGCCCGGAGAGAGGACCGAGGTTCCTTCTCTTTGGTGCGGCGTCCAGGCCCGCTGCCGAACTCCCGATCAGCGCCCCGTCCGCGCCAGCGAGTGGACCCAGCCCTTCATGCGGCCCTTGGCGTTGGCGATCTGGTCGTCGGTGAAGAAGTCGTCGAGCGTGACCTTCTCGATCGGATAGATCGGCCTGAGGAAGTCGCTCTCGAAGCCGAACGGCACCGTCGCATCGATCCCCATGCCGCCCTCGAACCGCGTGTTGGACGCCGTCCATTCGCGGTCGCCGGCGGTCATGCGCTCGGCCGGCATGAAGGTCTGGCCGCGACCGCCCGGGATCGGGTTGAGGATGTCGGTATGCGGGTTGACCCTTGTGGTCAGACACCACATCACGTCGTCCATGTCGTAGGGGTCGGTGTCCTCGGAGACCGCGAAGCACAGCCTGGAGCCCTGCGAGGTCGACAGGATCGCCGACATGAAGTTGCGCTGCCAGCCCTCGTCGATCCGGTTGCGCTTCTTGACCTGGATGATCGCGCCGCCCCAGTCGGTCATGCAGTAGGGGATCACGCAGTCCTGGATGATGCCGGGCTGCATGCGCTCGCACAGCTCGAACATCGCGGATTCGCGCACCGTGGTGTCGATGTTGTGGTCGTCGAGGGTGTGGACGCCGAGCGCGAAGATGATCGGCTTGGTCGCCGGGTCGCGCATGGTTACGCCGGTGACGTGGAAGGTCGGCGCCTTGTAGGCCTTGCCCATGTAGCCGGCCCATTCCGGGTGGAAGTGGAACCGTCCCTGGACCCCCGCCTCCTCCGCCTCGGCGGTCTCGTAGCGGCGGTCGCGCGGGTTGACGTAGCCTTCCAGCACCAGCTCGCAATCGGCCAGCGCCAGCGCGTCCACGGTGCGCGCCTTGACCATGCGGACGGGCGATCCCTGCACCGCGCCGGCGATGCCGATCTCGTCGCAGCCCTGCGGCAGGATCACGTAGTCGAAACCGGCGCCCGCGAGCAGCGTGCAGGACGGCGGCACGCCGAAGCACATGGTGATCGGCACCGGCTTGTCGTCCTTGTAGTGCTTGGAGACGACCTGCCACATATGCGAGCCGGGCGAGATCTGGAAGGTGCCGACATTGCCCCAGCGGAAGTTCATCCGGTTGTAGCCGAGGTCCGAGCCGCCGTCGAAATACTCGCCGGTCACCACCCGGTTGCCCGACCCCACGGTGAGCTCGGGCTCGTAGGTGGTGTGGCGGATCGGCACCATGTGCTCGTTCACGTCGACCGGGTTCTCGATGACGTGCTGCTGGCAGGGCGCCTGGTCCTGGGGAATGATCTCCGGCGGCACCGGGTGCGACAGCGCATGCGCGAGCTTGCGCGTGCGGTCGGTGTTGTCGCTCCAGCCGAACATCTTGTTGATCACCTCGATGTCACCGAACAGGTTGGTGAGCAGGCGGTGATTGGGCTTGCCCTTGACGTTGTTGAACAGGATCGGGCAGCCGCCATCCATCTGCTTCTGGATCGCGGTCAGCTCGAGATCGGGATCGACTTCCTTGTCGGTCTCGATCAGATCGCCTTCCGACTGGAGCCATTCCAGCGAATTGCGCAGATCGTTGATCGCCTCGGCGGGCGCGCCGAGCGCTTCCTTCTTGGCCGTGCTCATGGGGTCTCCTCTTGGCGTCTCCGCAGGACCGCGTTTGTCGGCGGTCGGAGCCGTGTGCTGCCGCGTTAGTCGGCGGCTTCGACGGGCGGCGGGACCATCCCGCCGCCACGCGCCTTGCTCTCATGCAAGAACGGGCCCGGGCCGGAGTCCGGGCCGGGCGCCAAATCTACGGTTCCCGGCGCGGATTGCAAAGAAAACCGCCATTTCCGGCGAAACAATCGATCACCGGTTGCTATAGCGGAAACAGACCGTTTCCGGCGGTGCCGTACGATTCCGGTCTAATCCGCCCGGGCCGCTTCCCACATTTCGCGGAGGTCGGGCCGGCGCACCTTGCCGCGGTCGTTCTTGGGCAGCGCGTCGATGAAGTGGATTTCCTTCGGCATCCGGTAGTCGGGCAGGCTGGCCTTGCAGTGCGCGGCGATCGCGGCCGCCGTCAGGCTCTCGCCCGAACGCCCGACGACGTAGCAGACGACCTCCTCGCCGTAGATCGGGTCCGGCACGCCGACCGCGGCGGCCTCGTGGACGCCCGGATGGCGCAGCAGCACGTTGTCGATCTCCGCCGGCGCGATATTGACCCCGCCGCGGATGATCAAATCCTTGAGGCGGCCGGTCACGGTGATGAAGCCGTCCTCGTCCATCACCGCGAGGTCGCCGAGATGGATGCGCCGCCCCTTCAAATCCTCCCGCTCGCCGTCGATCGACATCGCGGCGACCACGCATTGCGGCCCGCCCAGCGTGACCTCGCCCTCGACGCCCGGCGGGCAGCGCTTGCCGTCCTCGTCGACGATCAGGAACTCCTGGTGCCTGGCCGGCGGTCCGACGGTTCCCTTGCGGCAGTAGTCGTGCCGGTTGCCGCACACCCAGCCGCCCTCCGAGCAGCCGTAGAACTGGAGCAGGCTGACGCCGTAGCGGTCCTCGAATTGCTGCCAGCGCTCGGGCGCGAGCGGGGCGGTGCTCGAACTCATGAACCGCAGCGAGGCGATGTCTTCGCGGGCGATCTCGACCGGGTCGTCGAGCAGCATGTTGATCACCGTCGGGATGCCGATCGAGAAGGTGATCCGGTTGTCCCTGATCCAGTCGAAGAACCGGCTATGCGAGAAGCGCCGCGCGAAATGCAGCGTGCAGCCGGTCTGCATCCACGGCAGCAGGCTCGCCCCCTGGGCCGAGTTCCAGCCGAAGGAGCGGTATTCCAGCGTGCGGTCCGCCTCGGTCAGGCCGAGGAAGTCGATGGTCGACAGCCCGAACAGCCAGTGCCCCAGCATGTCGCAGACGAACAGCTTGGGCGTGTCGGTGGTGCCCGAGGTGCAGTAGATGCTGCCGATGTCGGCCGGCGCGTTGTCGAAATCGAGCTCCGGCGCGGCCGGCACCGAGGCGAGCCGGGCGAAGAACTCGTCCATATCCGCGCCGTCCGCCGGCCCCTTGTCCCAGCGCCCGAAGCGGTGGATCTCGCCGTCCACGCCGTCGGTCATGCGCGGCCCGTCCATCGCCTCGTGCCACAGAGTGAGCTTCGGGCCGATCGCGCGCAGGATGCGGGCGATATAGCCGATATTCATCTCGACATTGATCGGGCAGATCGCCGCGCCGGCGCGCCAGATCCCCATCCACAGGATCAGCTTCTCCAGCCGCTCCTCCGACAGCACCGCGACATGGTCGCCCCGCCCGATACCGCGCCCGGCGAGAAAGTTGGCGATGCGGTTGGCCTCGGCATGAAGCTCGCCCCAGGTGATCGAGCTCCCCTGATCGAGATCGACCAGCGCCACCCGGTCGGCATCGCGCGCCTTGTAGGCATCGAGCAACGCCCGCACCGAGGTGAAGGGAATCGCAAGATCGTGCTCCGCACCGGGCTCGGTCCCGCCGACGCGCCGCTTCATGCCGGATACTCCGTATTCCAGAATCCGGCGCGATAGTCGTCGGGCGCCCAGCGGGGGTCAAGCCGCGGGTTCCGCCACGGAAGGCCGGGTGATAGGTTCCCGGCCGCAATCCGCAGGGGAGAAGGACATGCGTGGTGTGGTCATCCGCGAGTTCGGGCCGCTCGACACCCACAGGCTGGAAGAGGTCGCAGACCCCGTGCCCGGGCCCGACGAGGTGCTGATCGACGTCCACGCCATCGGTCTCAACTACCCCGACACGCTGATGATGCAGGGCCGCTACCAGGTGAAGCCCGAGACGCCGTTCGTCCCCGGTCGCGACGCGGCGGGGGTGGTGGCGGCCGTCGGCGCCAATGTGCGCGGCCTGAAGCCCGGCGACCGGGTGGCCTCGGTCTATACCTTCGGCGCCTATGCCGAGCGGCGGGCGGTACCGAAGGAGCGCTGCTGGGCGCTGCCCGACAAGGTCGATTTCGTCACCGGGGCCGGGATGATGACCACCTACCTGACTTCCTATGTGGCGCTGGTCGTCCGGGCGCAGATCGCCGCCGGCGATGCGGTTCTGGTCCTCGGCGCGTCGGGCGGCGTAGGCCTCGCGGCGATCGAGATCGCCAAGGCCAGCGGCGCCACCGCGATCGCCGGTTCGACCTCGATGTCGCCCGAGCGGGTCGCGCTGATCGAGGCGCATGGCGCCGACCACGTGATCGACCTGTCGGGCGACAATGTCCGCGATTCGCTGCGCGATCAGGTCTATGCGGTGACCGACCGGCGCGGCGTCGACATCGTTCTCGACCCCATCGGCGGCGACTTCTTCGACGCCGCGATCCGGGCGCTCGCGTTCTCGGGCCGCATCCTCGCGGTGGGCTTCGCCGCCGGGCGCATCCCCGAGGCCAAGGCGGGCTATTTCAACGTGCGCAACCTGACCATGATGGGCGTCGCGCTCGACCTCCACTTCCGCCACCGGCCGGAGCTGATGGCCGGCGCGGTCGCCGAGCTGATGGCGATGTGCGAACGCGGCGACATCAACCCGCAGGTTACCGGCGTCCATAAGCTGGAGGATTTCCAGTCGGTGATCCCGATGTTCCACGAGCACCGGGTGCAGGGTAAAATGGTGCTGACGACGGGGCGCTAGGCCCTGCGCGAACCGGAGGACGAGATGAGGCCGAGCCGCGAGGAGTTGGGAGAGTGGGTCGAGGATTTCACCGAGGCCTTCAACCGCGAGAGCATCGACGAGGTGATGGCCTATTTCGCCGACGATGCGATCTACGACGAGTTCCACGGTGAACGCCATGTCGGCAAGGCCGCGATCCGCGCCGCCTTCGAGCCGCAATTCGAGGGCCAGTACGGCAAGATGCGCTTCCACACCGAGGACATGTTCCTCGATACCGAGACCGGCAAGGCGATGATCAGCTGGATGCTTACCGTCGAGAGCGGCGAGCGGGGCGGCGGATGGCGCGGGCTCGACCTGTTGCATTTCAGCGACGGAAAGCTGGTCGAGAAGCACACCTACGCCAAGACCCAGCGCCCCCTGATCGTCAAGAAACAGGACTCCGACGCCGTCCGCCAGGCGATCGAGGGGGGTTAGGGCGCCCTAAAGTCCCAGCGCCTCGGCGAGGAAGGCGGCGACCGCCGCCTCGGTTCCCTCCGGGTCTTCGAGATGCGGGAAGTGGTCGATGCCGGGGAGCAGCCGCGCGGCGGCGTGGGGCACTGCGCGGGCGATGTTTTCCAGCTGTTCGGCGACGCCATGGGCGTCGTTCTCGCCGTGCAGCGCGAGCAGCGGTCCGGCGATGCCCTCGAGCGCCGGCGCGATGTCCCAGTCGGCGGCGAAGATTTCGAGCCAGGTTTCCGACCAGCAGGCGGCGACATCCGTCGCCTTGTCGCCGTGAAACCGGGCCATCCATGCGGGGAGCGTCCGGTTCGCCGCATGGTCCCGGAAGCGGTGGAGATGCTTCTCGGCGAGGGGGTCGCGGTGAATATGGGCGGACAGGCTTACCGTCGCCCTGAGCCCGGCCGGGTTCCGCGCCGCATGGAGCAGCGCGATGGTGCCGCCGTCGCTGTGCCCGACGACGGCGTGGTCCCCGATCCCGGCGACGCGGAGGATGTCCGCCAGCCGCGCCGCCTCCTGCTCGATGAAATCGACCGGGAAGGGGACCCGCCCGTCCGACCGGCCGTAACCCCAGCGGTCGTAGGCGAAGGCGCCGATACCCAGCCGGCGGCCGAGCCGCCCCGGCAGGCCGCGCCACGTCTCCACAGACCCGAGCCCGTCATGCAGAAAGACCAGCGCCGGCCTGCCCGCGACCGGCTCGGCGCACCACTCGCCGTGGAGCCGAACCCCGTCCACCGCGATGGCGACCGCGCGGCCGTTCAATCGCCGTCCTCGGCCCAACCCCCGGGCACATCGTAGCGGCTCATCGTCTCGTCGAGGCTCGCCTCGTATTCCTCCCACGGCAGGTAGCGGTAGCTGTAGCCGGAGACCACGAAACCGGGGCCCGCGTAAAACTTCTCGTATTGCGCGTGGCGGCCCGCGAATTCCGAGCCCAGCAGGTCCCAGGCGAGCTTGAGCACCTTCATCCGTTCGACCGCGCTCTGCCCGGGGACCGACCAGTAGGTCTCGAAGGTCTCGCGCATCTCCGGGTCGCGGACGACCGAGATGTCGGCCGGCATCTGGAACGGCCCGCCGCCCAGGAGCTCGCGCACCTCGTCGCAGATCTGGCCGTAGGTCATGGTGCAGAAGTGGAGCGCGGCATACATGTAGCGCCGGTTCGCGTTGACGTAGCCGGGCGCGTATTCCTCGTGATTCTCGATCTGGCCCTCGATCATCGCCTCCAGCCCGCTGAGCCTGGCGGCGAGATCGCCGAGCGTGGTCTGGACCGCCGGGATGTGGCCGACATTGTTCATGTCGGTCACCCGCCGGGCGACCGCGAGAATCAGCTTCAGCTTTTCCAGGAAGCGGATGTTGGACTGGTGGTTGCCCATCACGTGGCTCGGCGAACGCACGTAGATCTCGCGCGACATCTCGGCGTTGTCGTGCACCACGACTCGCTCCCAGGGCACCTTCACGTCCTTGAAGATGACCATCGAATCGGTCTCGTCGAAGCGCCAGGCGAGCGGGTTGTCGAACTCGCTCACGGCATGAAGCTCGAACGGCTTGCGCGACCAGATCGACACGCCCTCGGCATTGAGGGGCACGCCGCAGGTGATCGATTCCTTGACCTGGTCCGGGCCCAGCGGGAGCAGATTGCCGACCCAGGTCTCGTTGGCGAAGATCGCCGAGGTCCCGAGCATCTTCATCCCGTTGAGGGTGACGCCGGCATCGTCCTCGCCGGTCACCCGGAGCGTCGGCACCGTCATGCCCGCGCGCTCGTACATCTCGGGCTTGCGGGCGCCCTGGGGCGGCAGCACGGTGTAGGTCGCGCACACGTCGTTCTCGCGCATGTGCCGGTAATAGGCGACCATGTTCTCGCCGAAACCCTGCCGGATGCCGTCGAACAGGTCGGGACGCATGGCAAGCCCGGTGACGAAGCTCGCGACATGGTCGGGCGAGCGGCCCAGCAGGCCGTGGGTCCACGACGCGATCCGGCGGTGGGTGTCCATCCGCTTGCGGAGGTCGTCCCTGGTCCGCGGCATCAGGAACCAGCTCGAGTAGCGCTCGCCGTCCTCCTCGAAGGACATCGCGTCGATGTTCTCGGGATCGCGCTTGCGGTCATACAGCATCGCGAACGACCGCGCGCCGTTGCGGAACGCGGGGTGGGCGGTGACGTCGTCCACCGGCTCGCCCCCGATATAGACCCTGCGCCCGTCGCGCAGGCTCTCCAGGTGCTCCGCGCCGGTCTTCAGCACCCCGCGTTCACCCTTCGATGTCGCAGCCGAGGAACGTCCGGCCGCACTGGCGGGTCGCCTCGAGGACGGTGAACGAGCCCGCCGCCGGGTCGATGACGAAATCCCCCTCGTTGCTCACCGCCGACATCAGCGCGGCCTGAAGCCCCACCGGCTTGGCATGCGGGTGCGCCTTCCGTTCGGCCTTCTCCAGCACGATGTCGGTGATGTTGTGGATCTTCCACACCCCCTTGGCCCGGCGCGGCTTCTTCTGGAGCACGACGCAGTATTCCGCCCGGCGGCGCGTGCGGTAGCCCATGCCGAACGTGCCCTTGTCCCAGGTCACCAGGTCGACGACATCGAGCCCGGTGCCGTCGAACCAGCCGTGGAAATCCTGGCAGAGGTGGAACTTGTCGATCCACAGGAAGAGATGGCCGGACGGCAGGAGCGCGCGATCGATGCCGTGGATGAAACCGGCGATCGCATCCTCGGTCATCTGCACCAGGGCGGCGCGGCGCTTGCCGCGCAGCTCGCCCTCGTTGCCGTATTTGAGCTTTTCCAGCACGCCGCGATATTGCGGGTCGAGGAACGCCACCGGGATCGCCGCCTCCGGCAGCAGGGACAGGAACTCGAGCCCGTCCATCCTGAGTCTCGTGTCGGGTACCAGCCGGTCCGGCAGGTCGAAAGGCGGCGCTTCGACCGTCCGCTGTCCCGAATAGACGCTCGGGCCCCGCGCACCCTCCGTCGCCGCCGCGGGATCGCTCATGCGCCGCTCGCCTTCGCGGCTTCGGCGCGGCGGAACTCGGGCAGGGTCATCGCGCCGGCATAGATCTCGAAGCAGATGCCGTTGGGGTCGTTGAAGAAGATCGCATAGCTGCCGCTGCCGCCGTCGAGCCCGCCGCCATCCGGGCCCTGCACATGGGGGCCGTCGATCTCGATCCCGGCGGCGGCGAGCTTGCGTTCCCAGGACTTGACGTCGTCGATGCTGTCCGCCGGGAGGGCGATGTGGTGAACGCCGGCGGGCTCGGTCTTGGAACTACCGCTCGGCAGGGGCTTTCCGTCCTCGAACAAGGCGAGCGAATGATGGCGCTCGCCGTCGAGCGAGACGAAGGCGACCCGGCCGACCGGCGCCCGGTCGATGCAGGTGAGCTCGCCGCCGATCAGCTCCAGGAAGGCGATCTCCTCTTCGAGGTCGCGGACATGGAGCCCGACATGGCCGATGGAAAGACGCGACATCGCGCCGCCTCCGAAGGTTCCGAATTAGAGGGCGGGTGCGCCGTCAAGGTTAGCGCATTCCCCGGTCCAAGGCGAACCGCCGTCAGGCGAGCAGGGTGCGCCTGAGAAAGCTCAGCAGGTGGATCACCGCGTATTCGCGCGCCTGGTTGCGGTCGCCCGGCAGCGCGATGCTGTGCGTCGCCGTGCCGGTGCCGCTGGCGACCGCCATGCGGGCGGTGCCGGGCGGAACGTCCTCGCCCGTCTCCCGACCGATCGCGGCGATCCCGAGCGAGGCGCCGAGAGCGGCGCGGACCCGCAGCGCCGCCTCCGCCGCGCGCGCCTCGCCGGTCGCCGCCGAGTCTTCCGCCCCGCCGCGGGGTCCCAGCGTGCCGCCGACGAAGACCTCCATCTCCGGGTCGAGCCGGGTGAGCCGCGCGGCGACCAGCCCGCCGGTAAAACCTTCGGCCGCCGCGAGGGTCCGGCCGGATTCGCGGAGCGCCGCGAGCACCACCGATTCCATGGTCTCCTCGTCGACGCCGAAGATCACGTCGCCCAGAAGCCCGCGCACCAGCGCCTCCTCGTCGGCCAGGATCGCGGCGGCGGCGGATTCGTCGGCCGCCTTGGCGGTGATCCGCACCTTGAGGCCGTCGGCGCCGGAGGCCTGGAAGGCGAGCGTCGGGTTGCCGATCCCGTCGAGCGCGTCGATCCGCCCGGCGAGGATTTCGGCGAGTCCCGACTCGCTCTGGCCCCAGGTGCGCAGCACCCGGCTGCGGATCACCGCCGCGCCGCCGGAGCGATTCAGGAGGTCCGGCAGCACCGTTCCCTCCATCATCTCCCGCATCTCGTAGGGCACGCCGGGGACGGCGTAGATCACCTTCCCGCCGACCGGGCAGACCAGCCCCGGCGCGGTGCCCGGCATCTCTGCGATCGGACGCCCGCCGAGCGGGATGTCGGCCTGGCGCCGGTTGTTCTCGGTCATCGTCCGGCCGCGCGCCCTGAACAGGTCGACGATGCGCTGCTCGACGACCGGATCGCGGCGGAGCGCCACCCCCATCACCCGGGCGATCACCTCCCGGGTGATGTCGTCCTGGGTCGGGCCGAGCCCGCCGCAGCAGATCACCGCGTCGCTGCGCTCCAGCGCCTGGCGGATGCAGAATTCCATGCGGTCGGGGTTGTCGCCGACCTTGACCTGGAAGTGGGAGTCGATGCCGATCAGCGCCAGCCTTTCGCCGATCCAGGACGAGTTGGTGTCGACGATCTGTCCGAGAAGGAGCTCGGTGCCGATGGCGACCACTTCGCAGCGCAACCCGGACCCCCTCAGCCGTCGCGAAGCACGAGGCGGATATCGCTCAGCCGCTCGCCGTTGATGCCGGTCAGATCCATCGCGCAGGCCGACGCGACGGCAATGACGTCGACCAGGGCTTGCAGCACCACCCGGTCGCCCGGCCCGGCGAGCGAGGCCGCGCCATAGGCGATCGCGCCGCCGGCGCCGACCGGCGTGTTCTGGAAGAAGTTGATCGGATCGGGCAGGTGTTCGTAGGCGATGCCGCGATCCGCCATCGCCTCGGCGAGGTTGGCGCGGCAGCTCCGGTGATCGTCGAGCCCGAAGCCCAGCCTGTAGCGCGGCGGGTCGCAGGCGGGGAAGATCATGTCGTGGCTGCCCACCGTGTCCTCGACGATCTCGAACATCGGCGCCCGCCGGACGCTGACCAGCCGGTCGCCGGCGCCCAGCGTGAGCCGCATCAGCTCGGCGCGGGTATGGGCCGGCGACACGAACTCGCCCACGTCGTCGGCGCGGAAGGCGAAGAAGTCGCAGATCTGGCGGCCCTCGACATTGACGATTTCGAGAAGCCCGCCCGCCGGCACCTCGATGCGCCCCCAATGCCCGCCCTTGACGAGGATTTCCTGCATGCGCGCGCTCGCCTTACGCCGCGCGCCTGGCCTGTCCGAGCCGGCCGGGCGAGATCGAGCACTGGCCGCGATCCGGGTTGGGCTCGACCTCGCGCTCGACGATCTCGGCCAGCGCGTCCGCGCCGCCGACATAGTCTCCGTCGATCCAGATCTGCGGCACCGTGATCGGCGTCTTGGGGCCGACGATCGGTTTCACCCGCGCCAGCATCTCGTAGAGCGCCGCCGGCTCGCGCACCACGTCGTGATAGGCGTAGTCGACCCCCGCCTGGTCGAGATAGCCCTTGGCGCGGACGCAGTGCGGGCAGGTCGCCTTGCCGAACAGCCGGTTGCCGGAGATCGGGGCGCGCCTGGCATGGGCCTCGATGATCGCCTGGGTCAGCACCCCCCGGTTGAGCGCCGCGCCCTGGCTGACGATGCGGCCCTCCACCAGCACGATCGGCGCGTGCCAGCCGCCCTTGGGCAGCGGTTTCCACCACTCCGACAGCCAGTCCCTTGTGTCGACCTCGACCGGAACCCCGCCGAGCTCGGTTTCGACCACATCGGCGATCACGTCCCGGGTCAGCGAACACTCGCCGCAGGGGATTTTCACCTTGAACGGGCCCCAGGCGCCCGCCCAGCGATAGAGTGTGACCTTGACCGGCTCCATCCCGTCTACCCCGTTTGACCTCGGTCGTTTTCTCGCCGAAGATGAAGAAGGTGATCCGCCCGGCCGCGCGAGGTCGGAAGTCCAGCGCCGCCATTGCAATGCGGGTGGGACTCTACACCGAACCGGGCCGGGGCGCCAAAAGGAGACGCCGTGCTCGACGCCGTCCCGATCGCGCTCGACGAGATCTATGTTCCGGCCAAGCGGCGCCGCACCCGGGACGACGACAAGGTCGACTCGCTCGCCCTCGACATCCTGGAGAACGGCCTCAAGAACCCCATCCATGTGCGCCGCGACGAAGCGCGCTATGTCCTGCTGGAGGGGCTGCACCGCCTGGAGGCGGTCCGCGCTCTCGGCGAGGAGACGGTCGACGCCCTGGTCGTCAGCGCCAAGCGGCGCTAGCCCGCGTCGAGCTCCGAATCCCAGTACAGGAAGTCGCGCCAGCTGTCGTGCAGGTAGTTGGGCGGAAAGGCGCGGCCGTGCTGCTGCAACAGCGCGTTCGAGGGCTCGACCGGCATGCGCCTGGGGCGCAGCCCGCATTCATTCGACAGCCGGTTGCCCTTGCGCAGGTTGCACGCGGTGCAGGCGCTGACCACGTTGACCCAGCTCGTCCGCCCGCCGCGCGACCGGGGCACGACGTGATCGAAGGTGAGTTCCGGCGTCCCCGGCGCGCCGCCGCAATACTGGCACTCGAAGCGGTCGCGCAGAAACACGTTGAAGCGGGTGAAGGCCGGCCGGCGCGACATCGGGATGTAGCGCTTGAGCGCGATCACGCTCGGCAGGCGCATCGAGAAGCCCGGCGAGCGCACCTCGCGGTCGTATTCCGAGATGATGTTGACGCGCTCCAGGAAGACCGCCTTGACGGTCTCCTGCCAGGACCACAGCGACAGTGGGAAATAGCTGAGCGGCCGGAAGTCCGCGTTCAGAACCAGGGCCGGGCAATCGTTCATCGCAACCACCGATCGTTCCCCGGCCAACAGCGCTTCAACGCGGCGCCGAGCGACACGCCGCCAGTCTAGCCGAAACCGTCCGGTTCCGGCAACGAAGCCCGGTCCGCGGGATTTCTCCGGCCCCGCGACTTCGCGCGTGAATTCGCCCGTGAATTCGCCCGTGAAATCGATTGTGAAGCCCGCGCGCTTGCCCGAAAATCGGTTCACCCCCTGCGAGGAGCCCCCCATGTCCGTCCGCCGCATCGAACTGGTCGAAGTCTCGGCCCGGGACGGGCTGCAGAACGAGCCCGAGATCCTGTCCACCGAGGTCAAGCTGGAGCTGATCGGCCGCGCCGTCGCCGCCGGGGTGCGGCGGCTGGAGGCCGCGAGTTTCGTCAACCCCAGCCGCGTGCCGCAGATGGCCGACGCGGAGGCGGTCATGGCCGGGCTGCCGAAGGACGACGGCGTGACCTATATCGGGCTGGTGCTGAACCGCCGCGGCTTCGACCGCGCGGCGGAGGCGGGGTGCCGGGAGGTCAACTACGCCCTGGTCGCCAGCGATGCCTTCTCCGAACGCAACCAGGGAACCACCATCGAGCAGGGGATGCGGGTGCTGGACGACATCGCCGGCGCCGCCCGCGCCGCCGGCATCCGGTGCAGCGCGACGATCAGCGCCGCCTTCGGCTGCCCCTTCCAGGGCGCGGTCAAGCCGGAACGGGTGCACGGGCTGATCGCCCACTGCGCCGGCCTCGGCCTGTTCGAGATCGGAATCGCCGACACCATCGGAGTGGCCGCGCCGGGCGAGGTGGCCGAGATGTTCGCCGAAGCCGCCCGGCTCGCGCCCGCAGCGCAGCTCCGCGGGCATTTCCACAACACCCGCAACACCGGGATCGCCAACGCCTTCGCCGCACTCGAGGCGGGGGTGCATGCCCTCGATGCGAGCATCGGCGGTATCGGCGGCTGCCCGTTCGCCCCGGCGGCGACGGGCAATATTCCCTCCGAGGACCTGATCTACATGCTGCACCGGCTCGGGGTGGAGACCGGCATCGATATCGAGGCGCTGATCGAGACCGCCGGCTGGATCGAGACGCAGCTCGGCCGCCCGGTGCCCGCGATGGTCAGCCGGGCGGGCAACTTCCCGCCGGCCGAGCTGCGCGCCTAGGCCCGGCGATGCACGAACCCCGGGCGACGCCCGCGGTTGGACCCGGGGCGTGGTCCGCCTATTACGAGAAGACCGGCCGGCGCCCGCCGCGCGAGACCCTGATCCGCGCGCTCGATGCCTTCGAGCGCGAGCCCGGCGGCCCGCGCCGCGCGGTCGATCTGGGCTGCGGCGGGGGGCGCGATGCCGTCGAATTGCTGCGCCGCGGCTGGACGGTGCTCGCCATCGACGCCGAGGCGACGGCCATCGAGCAACTCGCCGCGCGCGACGACCTGCCTTCGACTGGCGGGCTGGAGACCAGGATCGGCCGGTTCGAAGACTTCGACTGGCCGGCTGCCGAGCTGGTGAATTCGAGCTTCGCGCTGCCGCTCTGCCCGCCCGGGGCGTTTCCCGGGCTGTGGTCGCGGATCGCCGGTTCCCTCGGACCCGGGGGCCGCTTCGCGGGCCAGCTCTACGGCGACCGGGACGAGTGGTTCGGCGACCCGTCGATAACCTTCCACAGCGCCCGGGAGGTCGATGCGCTGCTCCACGGATTCGAGGTCGAGTATCTGCGCGAGGAAGAGGACGACAGCGTCACCCCGCGCGGGCGGCCCAAGCACTGGCACATCTTCCACATCGTCGCCCGGAAGCAGGGCTGACGGCTCAGCCGTGGCTGTCCGAGGTCCGGATCAGGTGCATGATGAAAAGAGTGCAGATGGCGAACATGGCGAGCCCGCCGTAATAGCCGACGCTGCCGGACCCGGCCTTCGCGCTGACGAACAGGCCGCCGACGCCCAGTACGGCGGAGCTGGCGCCGAGCACCCAATTGCCGACATTGTTCATGAGAGGAGTCCGTGATCCCGGTGCGGATTGGAGCGGGTGATCGGATTCGAACCGACGACTTCAACCTTGGCAAGGTTGCGCTCTACCCCTGAGCTACACCCGCGCCGGCGCGCGGGAGTATATTCTCCGGCGCCAGCCCAGTTCAAGCGCCGCGTTGGGAGAGATGATGAGCGAGACGGTTTCGCCGGACACGATCGCCGCCCGGCAGAAAGTGCTGTTCGAGCGGCTCGAGGCTCTCGGGATCGCGACCGAGACCCATGCCCACGCCCCGGTGTTCACCGTCGAGGAAAGCCGCGAGCTGCGCGGCGACCTGCCCGGCGCGCACTGCAAGTCGCTCTTTCTCAAGGACAAGAAGGGCGTGCTGTGGCTGGTCGTGGCGCTGGAAGACCGGCGCATCGACCTGAAGGCGCTGGCCGGGCTGATCGGCGCCGCCCGGCTCTCCTTCGCCAGCCCCGAGAGGCTCGCCACCCATCTCGGCGTGGTGCCCGGCGCGGTCACCCCCTTCGCCCTGATCCACGACGATGCGAACGCGGTTCGGGTGGTCATCGATGCCGGGATAACGATTGCCGAGCGGGCCCATTTCCACCCCCTGTCGAACGACGCAACGACGGCGATCGCCCCTGCCGATCTGCTGCGTTTCATCGCGGCGCTCGGCCATGAACCGGCGGTCGTCGATCTCGCGGCGGCCACGGCGGGCTGATGCTCCGGGCTTGCTTCGGCAAGCCTCCTCGCCCATCTTGTCGCGGTTCTCCCCGGCCGTCTCCGGCGGCCGCGGTCCAGCGGATTCGAGACACGGAACAGCACGATGGAAACGATCCTGGGACAGCCGGGCGATACGCCCGCCGACGTGGTCAAGGACGGCTCGACCGCCACATTCATGGCCGATGTCGTCGAGGCTTCGATGGACGTGCCCGTCGTGGTCGATTTCTGGGCGCCCTGGTGCGGACCCTGCAAGCAGCTCGGCCCGGTCCTCGAGAAGGTCGTCCGCGCCGCCAACGGAGGGGTCAAGCTGGTCAAGATCGACATCGACCAGGACCCCGAGATCGCCCAGCAGCTCCGCGTCCAGTCGATCCCCGCGGTGTTCGCGTTCTCCGGCGGGCGTCCGGTCGATGCGTTCCAGGGCGCGCTGCCCGAAAGCCAGGTGAAGTCGTTCATCGACAAGCTCGCCAAGTCGGCGGGCACGGCCGTCGCCTCGCCGCTCGACGAGGCTCTGGCCCAGGCCGCGGAGCGCCTCGCCGCCAAGGATTTCGGCGCCGCCGCGTCGATCTACGCCCAGGTGGTTCAGCACGCGCCGGACAACGCCGCCGGGATCGCCGGCCTGACCCGGGCGCTGGTCGGCCAGGGCGAGCTGGACCGGGCCCGCGAGATATTCGCGACCCTGCCCGAGGATGCGCGCGGCGGCGCGGACGCCGAGGCCGCCGCGTCGGCGCTGGCGCTGGCCGAGAAGACCGCCGATGCCGGCGACCGGGGCGAATTGCTGGCCCGGCTGGAGTCCGATCCCGACGACCACCAGGCCCGCTTCGACCTCGCGCTCGCCCTGCATGCCGAGGGCCGCAACGAAGAGGCGATCGACGCGCTGGTCGACATCGTCGGCCGGGCACGGGAATGGAACGACCAGGCGGCGCGCAAGCAGTTGCTCGAACTGTTCGAGGTGCTGGGCCCGACCGACCCGGTGACCGTCGCCGGACGGCGCAAGCTGTCCGCGATCCTGTTCTCCTGATGGCCGCTCCCTTCGACCCGGAATTCGAGGAGCTGCCGGAAGAGATTCCGATTTTCCCGCTCGGTGGCGCGCTCTTGCTGCCCGGAAACCGGCTGCCGCTCAACATATTCGAGCCGCGCTACCTGAACATGACCGCGGCTGCCCTCGCGGCGCCGCAGCGATTGATCGGCATGATCCAGCCGCAGCAGGAGCAGACCGGCCCCGGCGAGCCCGAGATCTACCGCACCGGATGTGTCGGGCGCATCGTCTCGTTCGGGGAGACCGAAGACGGGCGCTACCTGATCACCCTCCAGGGGTTGATCCGCTTCGCGGTCGACCGGGAGCTCGCCCCGCGCGACGGCTACCGCCGGGTGCGGGTGCGGTTCGGCGCCTTCCGCGACGACCTGGCGGAGCCGGCGGCAAAGATCGCGGTCGACCGCGAGCGCTTGCTGAACGCGCTCCGGGCCTATCTGCGCCAGCAGAACGTGGACGCCAACTGGGAGGCGATCGAAGGCACCGAAGACTCCCGGCTGATCGACTCGCTGGCGATGATGTGTCCCTTCCGGACCAGCGAGAAACAGGCGTTGCTGGAAGCCCCGGGCACCGCCGAACGGGCCGAGATCGTCATGACCCTGCTCGAAATGGCGCTTCTCGAGAGCCCGCTCGACGAAGGGCAGACCAGGCAATAGGGCGGGGAGGCACGTTCATGGCAGAGGAGTCCGCGACCGGGGCGGCCGATCCCGAGCCCCGCGCCGGCCGCGACCGCCCGATCGATCCGAAGCTGCTCGAGATCCTGGTCTGTCCGCTCACCAAGGGACCGCTGCGCTATGACGAGGCGGCTCAGGAGCTGGTGAGCGACCGCGCCGGCCTGGCCTTTCCGATCCGCGACGGCATACCGATCATGCTGGTCGACGAGGCGCGCCGCATCGCCGGGGACTGATGTGGCAAATCCCCAGGAACCCGCGCCCTGGCCCACCGCGCTACGGCTCAAATCGGCGGAGAAAATTCTCGAAATCGAGTTCGACGACGGCGCCTGCTTCGCCCTGCCCGCCGAGTACCTGCGCGTCGAGAGCCCGTCCGCCGAAGTCCGCGGGCACGGGCCGGGCCAGAAGCAGCTGGTCGCCGGACGGCGTCACGTCGGCATCATGAGAATGGAGCCGGTCGGCAACTACGCCGTGCGCATCGTTTTCGACGACCTGCACGACACCGGCCTCTACTCATGGAGCTATCTGTACGAATTGGGCCGCGACCGGGACCGGCTGTGGCGACAGTATCTGGAGGCGCTGGAAGGCGCCGGGTTGAGCCGCGATCCCTGAACGGCGGGACCGCGGACCGAGAACAGGAAACACAAACATGCTCGATCTCTACCATCACGGCTCGTCGGTATGCGCCGCGAAAGTGCGGCTTTTCCTCGAAGAGAAGCACCTCGCCTGGGAGGGGCATTACATCGACATCCTCAAGGGCGAGCAGTTCACCCCCGAATACCGGAAGCTCAACCCGAAGGCGGTGGTCCCGACCCTGGTGCATGACGGGAAGACGATCCGCGAATCGTCGGTGATCTGCGAGTATCTCGACGACGTGTTCGCCGACCGCCGGATACGACCCGAGGACCCGGTGCTGCGCGCCGAGGTGCGCTACTGGACCAAGGCGGTCGACGAGGAGCTCCACCCCGCCTGCGGCGCGCTGACCTTCATGTCGTCCCACCGCCACACGATTCGGGCGCTGGGCGAGGAAGGGATGAGGCAATTCCTCGATTCGACGCCCCCCTTCTCGGTGTCCGCCGACTGGCACGAGCGCAAGAAGACGTATGTGCGGCTGGGCTTCGAGGCGCCGGACGCGCGCGCCAAGGTGGAGCTCTACGACCGCTACCTGCACAAGATGGAGGAGGCGCTGCAGGAGGGCGACTGGCTGGTCGGCGACGGGTTCAGCTTCGCCGATATCGCCATGACGCCCTATGTGATGCGGCTCGACATGCTGTCGATGCAGGGGATGTGGTCGGGCGGCAGGCTGCCTTGCGTCGAGGCCTGGCTCGGCAACATCAAGGCGCGGGCGAACTTTCAGCCGGCGATCTGGGACTGGATGCCCGCGGATCTGACCGAGCAGCTCAGGGTCAACGGCGCCAAGAGCTGGCCGGAGGTGGCCGAGATTCTCGACATCGACCGGGTGTGATCGGCCGGCGGCCGCCCCGGCCTCAGAGGGGGTGACCCCGGGCAAGACGCGGCTTTTCGCCGAGCTCCCCCATCGCATGGCGCATGAACAGGCGCTTAAGGGGCGGGATCCGGCCGACCGCCGCGAGGCCCAGCCGGCGGCCCAGCGCCAGCGCGGCATGGTCGTTGGAAAACAGCCTGTTCAGCCCGTCGGTGGCGGCCAGCATCGCCAGGTTGTCGGCCCGCCGCCAGCGCGCGTAGCGCGCTAGCGCCGTCACCGCGCCGATGTCGAGACCCAGCCGGGCGGTATCGACGATCACCTCGGCGAGCGCCGCGGCATCGCGGAGGCCGAGATTGAAGCCCTGGCCGGCGATCGGATGGATCGCATGCGCCGCATCGCCCGCCACGGCAAGCCGGTTCGCCGTGTAGCGCTCCGCCAGCGTCAGCGCCAGCGGATAGGAAAACACCGGTCCCTCGACACCGAGCGCGCCGAGATAGCCGGTGAACCGCCAGGCGAGTTCGTCGGCAAACCCGTCCGGCGGGAGCGCGAGGACGCGCGCGGCGATGTCCGCCTTCTCGGTCCAGACGATCGACGAGCGGTTCCCGGTCATCGGCAGGATCGCGAACGGGCCGGCGGGCAGGAACCGTTCCTGGGCGATGCCGCGATGCGGCCGTTCGTGGGCGACGGTGCAGACGATCCCGGTCTGGTCGTAGCGCCATTCGACCGTGCCCAGCCCCGCCGCCTGCCGGAGCGGCGAGTCCCGGCCATCCGTCGCGATCAGGAGGGCGGCGGAAACCACGCGACCGTCGTCGAGCGCGACCCGGGCCGCGATGGGATCGCGCTCGTGCCGCTCGATCGACCTGCCGTCCAGGAGGGCCACGCCGTCCAGCGTCGCGATCCGTTCGAGGAGGGCGTGGCGGATGCGACGGTTCTCGACGATATAGCCGAGCGCGTCCGCGCCGACTTCCGCGCTGTCGTAGTGGAGGTGGAGCGGCGAAGCGTCGTCGGATACGCGAATCTCGCGGATCGGTTCCGCATGCGCCGCCAGCCCCTGCCAGACGCCGATCGCGTCCAGGACGGTTCGCGAGCCGCGCGCGATCGCCGAGACCCGGCCGTCGAAGGACGTCGAGCGCATCTTCGACGCCGGTTGCCGGTCGACGACCGCGACCGTGAGCCCGGCGCCGCCAAGCGCGGCCGCGAGGGTCAGCCCCACCATGCCGCCCCCGCCGACGACAACCTGAAAGTCCATCGCCATTCCCGCACCTGGACCGCCCGACCTTCGCCGTACTATAGCGCGCCCCGTCCGAGCCGCGCGGCGGCGTCGGGCGGGTCTGCCGCCGGCGAGCCGGTGGGATCCGAATCGCCCCAACATCTGGTAGACATTCCGGCAGTTTTCTCAATATGCTGCGGTCGACAGCAGAAAGCGGTGCTTGTGCGCCAACCTCGCTTGCGGCTAGAGTGCGCGGCTTGCCCGGAGCCATGGCCGGCCAATGCTGAACGACCGTCTCTCTCAGATCGGCGCTTACCCCTTCGATCGCCTGCGCGCGCTGCTGGGCCCGGTCCAGCCGGCGCCCGGGCTCGAGCCGATCGCGCTCTCCCTCGGCGAGCCGCGGCATGAGCCGCCGCGCATGATCCGGGACGCAATTCTCTCCGAGCACGAGCTGTGGGGCCGCTACCCGCCGATGCGCGGAACCGACGGCGCGCGAACCGCCATCGCCGCCTGGGCCTGCCGGCGCTACCGCTGCCCGGAAACGGCGATCGACCCGGCGCGCAACGTGGTGCCGGTCTCGGGCACCCGCGAAGCGTTGTTCATGGCGGCGCTGGCGGCGGTGCCGGAGCGCAAGGCCGGCGGCCGGCCGGTCGTGCTCATGCCCAACCCGTTCTACCAGGTCTATCTCGGCGCCGCGGTCGCGGCCGGCGCGGAGCCGGTCTGCGTGCCCGCGGACGCGGAAAACGGCTTCCTGCCCGATTACGAGGGTGTCGATCCCGACATCCTCGCGCGCGTCGCGCTGGCCTATTTCTGCACCCCGTCCAACCCGCAGGGTGCGATCGCCGATCTCGGTCGCCTGGCGCGGCTGGTCGGACTCGCCCGTCGGCACGACTTCGTGCTGGTCTCCGACGAATGCTACAGCGAGATCTACGACCGGGGCCGTTCCCCACCGCCCGGCATGATCGAAGCCTGCCTGGATCTCGGCGGGGGGCTGGAGAAGGTGGTGGTCTTCAACTCGTTGTCCAAGCGGTCGAGCGTTCCCGGGCTGCGCGTCGGGTTTGCGATCGGCGACGCCGACTTCATGGACGTCTATGTCCGGCTTCGGGACCATGGCGGCGCGGCGCCGCCGATGCCGCTGCTCGCCGCGGCCCAGGCCCTGCTCGCGGACGAAGAGCATGTCGAAGCGAGCCGCCGGCTCTATCGCGACAAGATCGACATCGCGGAAGAGCTGCTCGACGGCAGGCTCGGCTTCTACCGGCCGCCGGGCGGGTTCTATTTGTGGCTCGATGTCGGCGACGGGGAGGCGGCGGCGCGCCGCCTGTGGTCCGAGGCGGCGGTGCGGGTTCTCCCGGGTTGCTATGTCGCGCGCCCCGGCGAGGACGGGGACGATCCGGGTCGCCGCTATATCCGGGTCGCGCTGGTCCACGACCGCGACACCGCGCGCGAAGCGCTGACCCGGCTGGCCGGGGTTCTGTGATGGCCGGGGCGCGGGAGGCGAGGGACACCGTGGTGATGGTCCCCGGTCGCCGCAGCCAGACGTCGCGCATCGCCCGTTTTCTGCGGCGCCGGTTGGTCGAGCTCTCCGGCGGGGCCGTCGGCGGGGCCGCGGCGGCGGCCGCGGTCGCGCTCTACACCTATCGTCCCGACGACCTGTCCTTCACCCCCGGCGAAGCAGCCGCAGGAGTCCACAACGCGCTCGGAATTCCGGGGGCCTGGTTTGCCGATTTCTTCGCCCAGACGACGGGTTTCGCGGCCTGGCTGCTGCCGCTGGTCCTCCTGTCCTGGGCCTGGCGGATCGCCTCCCATCGCGGGCTGGGTCCGCTGTGGCTCAGATTCACCATGCTGCCCGGCGCGCTGTTCCTGGGCGCCATGGCGTTCGGCGCCCTGCCCCTGCGGGTCTCCTGGCCCCTGCCCGGCGGTGGCGGGGGCTTGCTCGGTGAAATGGCGTTGGCGGCGTTGAGCGAGACGGTGCTTCAGCGCCTCACGGTCGGTAGCGAAGCGGTCGCCGTATTCTTCGGTCTTCTCGGCCTTGTGGCATGTCTGCTCGCGTCGGGCATGGAGCGGCGCGAATGGTCCGCCATCGGCCGGGCCGCGTGGCGCGCCGCGCGTTTTGCCGGGCGCGGTCTGACGAGCGCCCTGCGCCGTGTCGCCGCTTCGCGGGAGACCCCGCCACCCGAAAAACGGGAACCGGAGGTCGGCCGTCCCGCCCCCGCCCAGACCAGGGCGGAGACCGCCCCGGTCGTCGCGATGGATGCCCCCAAGCGGCGCCAGCCCGAACGCGCGAGCAAGCGCCGCCAACCCAAGCTCGACTTCGAGGCCGCGGGCACCATCTACCAGGCGCCGCCGCTCGAGCTGCTGGCGCCGCCCCCGCCGCCGCCGCGCTCGTCGAATGTCGACGCGGATGCGTTGCAGGAAAACGCGCGCATGCTCGAAGCGGTGTTCAACGATTTCGGCGTCCAGGGCACGATCACCCGGGTGCGGCCGGGCCCGGTGGTGACGCTCTACGAGCTCGAGCCCGCGCCCGGTACCAAGTCGTCGCGCGTCATTGGGCTCGCCGACGACGTCGCCCGGTCGATGAGCGCGGTTTCGGTGCGTGCCGCGGTGGTGCCCGGACGCAGCGTGATCGGCGTCGAGGTGCCGAACCGGGGGCGGGAAATCGTGGCGCTCCGCGAGCTGCTCGAATCCACCGCGCTCGACCGGGCCAGCGGTTCGCTCATCCTGGTTCTCGGCAAGGATATCGGCGGCACGCCGATCCTGGTCGACCTCGCCCGCATGCCGCATCTCCTGATCGCCGGCACGACCGGGTCGGGCAAGTCGGTCGCGATCAACACGATGGTGCTGTCGCTGCTCTACCGGCTCTCTCCGGAACAATGCCGGCTGATCATGATCGACCCCAAGATGCTCGAGCTCTCCGTCTATGACGGGATTCCGCATCTGCTGACGCCGGTGGTGACCGATCCGTCGAAGGCGGTGGTCGCGCTGCGCTGGGCGGTGCGCGAGATGGAAGACAGGTACCGCGCGATGTCGACTCTCGGGGTGCGCAACATCGCCGGTTTCAACGCGCGGCTCGAGCAGGCGAAGAAAAAGGGCGAAGTGCTCACCCGCACTGTGCGAACCGGGTTCGACGCCGAAGGCCGGCCGGTCGAGGAAGAAGAACCCATCGACCTGACGCCGCTTCCCTTCATCGTGGTGATCGTCGACGAGATGGCCGATCTGATGCTGGTCTCGGGCAAGGAGGTCGAAGGGGCCGTACAGCGCCTGTCGCAGATGGCGCGCGCCGCCGGCATTCACCTGATCATGGCGACCCAGAGGCCTTCCGTCGACGTGATCACCGGCACGATCAAGGCCAATTTTCCGACCCGGGTCAGCTTTCAGGTCACCTCCAAGATCGACAGCCGGACGATCCTGGGCGAGGGCGGCGCCGAGCAGCTCCTCGGCCAGGGCGACATGCTGTACATGGCCGGCGGCGGGCGGATCAGCCGCGTCCACGGTCCGCTGGTCACCGACGAGGAGGTCGAACGCGTGGTCGGCTTTCTGCGCGAACAGGGCGAACCGGACTACATCGAGGATGTCACCGAGGCGGACGATCCGGCCGCGCTCGCCGATCCCCCCGGTGGCGACGGGGACGCGGACACCCTTTACGACGAGGCGCTCGCGCTGGTATGCCGGGAGGGCAAGGCCTCCACCAGCTTCGTCCAGCGGCATCTCAAGATCGGCTACAACAGGGCGGCCCGGATTATCGAGCGGATGGAGGCGGACGGGGTCATCAGCCCGCCCAACCATGTCGGCAAGCGTCAGGTGCTCGCGCCCGCAGCCGACTGAAGGAGGGTGCCCGAACCCGCAGACTTGCGGTCCGGCCGTGGATCGGCGCGCATTGGTAAGGCACTCGCATGAAGCACATGTTCTCCACCCGGCTCTGCGCCGCGCTCGTCCTGGCCGCGGGGCTTGCCGCCGGCGTGCCGGCGTTCTCCGCCGCCCAGGACGCCGCCGAGACGGTCGAGCGCATCGAAGACTATCTCGGCAGCCTGCGGACGATCGAATCGGACTTCATTCAGTCCTCTTCCAACGGCGATTTCGCCCGCGGCAGGCTCTATGTCGAGCGGCCCGACAGCATGAGGCTCGACTACCAGCCGCCCTCGACGCTGCAGATCTACGTCAACGGTTCCTGGCTGATCTACATCGACACCGAACTCGAGGAAGTCACCCACGTACCGCTGTCGCGAACCCCGGCGGCGTTTCTGGTGGGCGACAAGGTCTCGCTGTCGGACGAGGTGCAGGTCGCCGGGATCGGCATGGATGCCGAGACGATCCGCGTCGAGCTCGTGCGGTCGGAGGATCCCGAGGCGGGCTCGGTGATCCTGACCTTCGGGCGGAACCCGCTCGTCCTGAGGAACTGGGTGGTGATCGACCCCAAAGGCGTGCGGACGCGGGTCGCGCTGGTGCGGCCGAGCTTCAACCGTTCGATCGACCGCAGCGTCTTCGATTTCGATCCGGACCGCTATATCAGGCCCCAGACCGACCAGTGAGCCGCGAGAGAGGCGACGACGCGTCCGGCGCCGATATGCGGTCCCAATTTGACCTTTTCCCGCCCCCGAACTAACCTGAAAGCCATAGTAGGAAGCAAATTCGCCGCACAAGCGACGGCGCGGCATGGAGCTGTCGTCTTTCAGGAGATACCGTCCTTGACCTCAGATCATGAAGCGAGCGCGCGGCATGACGATGCGCATGCCGGCGGTTCCCCGGCCGGACATTCCCCGGCGACATCCTTGACGGCCGATTTCTCGGGTGAGCGGTTCAGCCCGATCACGGCCAGGCATCTCGACGAAATACCCCAGCTGCAGAAGCTGTCCGGCGAAGACCGCTTCGCCATGAAGGTGGTCAGCAGCGTCCTGCCGTTTCGCTCCAACCGATACGTCATGGACAGTCTCATAGACTGGGACAACGTGCCCCGCGACCCGGTCTACCAGATCACCTTTCCGCAGAGGGGCATGCTGGACGACGCGGATTTCGACCGGGTCGCGGACCTGATGAAGCGCGACGCGCCGGCGAAGGACGTCAACGCCGCGGTCGCCGACATCCGCGACCGGCTGAACCCCCATCCCGCCGGCCAGCGCGAGTTGAACATCCCGCAGACCGAACAGGGAACCGTGGAGGGGCTGCAGCACAAGTACCGCGAGACGGTGCTGTTCTTCCCGAGCCAGGGGCAGACCTGCCACGCCTATTGCTCGTTCTGCTTCCGCTGGGCCCAGTTCGTCGGCGACAAGACCTACAAGATCGCCGCCAACGAGGCCAGCGGGCTGCACGACTACCTCGCCGGCCATCCCGATGTCAGCGACCTGCTGATCACCGGCGGCGATCCCATGGTGATGAAGACCCGCGTGATGGAGCGCTATCTGCAGCCGCTCATCGACGATCCGCGCTTCGACCATATCCGCAATATCCGGATCGGCACCAAGGCGCTGACATTCTGGCCCCGGCGTTTCGTCACCGACGGCGATGCCGCCGACATGCTGCGGCTGCTGGAGCGCGTCGTCGCCTCGGGCAAGAGCGTGGCCATCATGGCGCATTTCAATCACTGGCAAGAGTTCGGCACCGATGTGGGACGCGAGGCGATCCGCCTGCTGCGCGCCACCGGAGCGGTGATCCGCAGCCAGGCCCCGGCGCTCGCCCATGTCAACGACTCGCCCGAGATATGGGAGCGCATGTGGCGGGAACAGGTCGCGCTCGGCATCATCCCCTACTACATGTTCGTGGAGCGGGACACCGGCGCGAAGTGCTATTTCGAAGTGCCGCTGGACAAGGTGTGGAGCATCTTCAACCGGGCGATGCGCAGCGTCTCGGGCCTTGCCCGCACGGTCCGGGGACCCAGCATGAGCGCCACTCCGGGCAAGATCGAGGTCCTCGGAGTCCAGGAAGTCCACGGCGAGAAGGTCTTCGTCCTCCGCTTCCTGCAGGGCCGCAATCCCGAATGGGTGGGACGTCCGTTCTTCGCCGCCTTCAACCCCGAGGCCACGTGGCTCAATCACCTGAGGCCCGCTTTCGGCGAGGAAAAGTTCTTCTTCGAGGATGAGCTCGCCGAGATGACGGGCGGGGCGTCGATTCCGGAGTTCTCCGTCGCCGCCGAGTGAGCGAAGCCCCGCCGGCGGGCGGCGCGGGCGGCAATAGCCGCCCCGCGCACGGGCGGGTCGCGCGGGCGTCGCCTTGCGGGCCCGCGGCCCGCGTGCTAGAGCCTTGCCGTCCGAAATCTGGGGGACCAGCGTCGCGGGATCCGACGGGGAAGATGCATGATCGAGAGTCTGGCGCGCGCCCCCTGGTCGGTATCCCGGCCAGTCTGGTCTTTCTTCCGGGGCACTCGATCCCAACCCATGGTATCGGCGAACGCTATATCAAGGCGGTTCGCGAGGGCTCGGGCGCCGATCCTCTGCTCGTGCCCGCACTGGCGGAAGATTTCGATTTCGACGTCATGGCGCAGCGGCTCGACGGCCTGTTCCTCACCGGCGGGCGCACCAATATCGAGCCGCACCACTATGGCGGGCCGCCCTTTCCCGAGGACGAGTACCGCGATCCGCCGCGCGACAATACGGTCCTGCCGCTGATCCGGGCCTGCGTCGACCGGGGCGTGCCGGTATTCGGCGTCTGCCGGGGCCTGCAGGAAATGAACGTGGCGCTCGGCGGTTCGCTGCACTACCGGGTGCATCTGGTCGCGGGCAAGCAGGATCACCGGATGCCGAGAGAGGGCGACATCGACAAGCGGTTCGGCAAGCTGCACGGGATTTCGCTCACCCCCGGGGGGCTGTTCTCGCGGCTGGTCGGGGCCGGCACGATCGAGGTCAACACCGCCCATGCCCAGGGGATCGACCGGCTGGCCGACGGGCTGGAGGTGGAGGCGACCGCGCCCGACGGGCTTGTCGAAGGAATCCGGCTGGCCGGAACCGACGGCTTCGCGGTGGGTGTGCAGTGGCATGCCGAGCACCGCTACCGGGAGCACGCGCTGTCCGACGCGTTGTTCAGGGCCTTCGGCGATGCGGCGCGCGCGCACGCCCTTGCCCGCACCCCCCGGGCAGGCGTCGCCTGACGATGCGGCTGGCGACCTGGAACATCAACTCGGTCCGGCTCAGGCTCGAACTCCTGCACCGCGTGCTCACCACGCTCGACGCCGATCTGATCTGCCTCCAGGAGATCAAGGTGGAAACCGGGGCGTTCCCCGCCGAGAAGATCGCGGCGATGGGTTACCCGCACCAGGTGGTACAGGGGTTCAAGGGCTATAACGGGACGGCGATCCTGTCGCGCGTGCCGTTGAGACGCGGCCGGCCCGTCCGTTGGTGCGGGCGCGACGACGGCCGCCACGCGGTCGCGCGGCTGCCCGGGGGCGCGGAGGTCCATTCGCTCTACATCCCGGCCGGCGGCGATATTCCCGATCCGCGGCAGAACGACAAATTCGCCCACAAGCTCGACTTCGTCGCCGAACTCGCCGCGTGGTGCGCCGCGCGCAATCCCGGGCGGCGAATCCTGCTCGGCGACTTCAACATCGCGCCGCTGGAGACCGACGTCTGGTCGCACAAACAGCTCTTGAACGTGGTCAGCCACACCCCGGTCGAGGTCGACGGGCTCGACCGGGTCCGGCAGAGCTGGGGCTGGATCGACGCGGTGCGCAAATTCATCCCGCCCGAGCAACCCCTGTATACCTGGTGGAGCTATCGCAACCGCAGCTGGCCGGGAAGCGACCGCGGGCGGCGGCTCGACCACATCTGGGTGACGCCCCGCCTCGCGCCCAGGCTGAAAGGGGCGCATGTCCTGCGCGAGGCGCGCGGCTGGCCGCACCCGTCCGACCACGTGCCGGTGTCCGTCGATATCGATCTTTGATGCCGACGACGATTCCCGTCGCCGCGATCCGGCACGGTCCGACCGACTGGAACGAGCAGCGGCGGATACAGGGCCGCGCCGACCGCCCGCTCAGCAGGGCCGGGCGCGAGACCGTGTCGGGCTGGGCGTTGCCGGCCGAGCTGGCCGCGTTCGACTGGTATGTGAGCCCGCTGTCCCGTGCGCGCGAGACCGCTTCCCTGCTCGGTCTCGACCCGGTCGTCGAGCCCGCGCTGATCGAAATGGACTGGGGGGAGTGGGACGGCGCGAAGGGTCCCGATCTCCGCGCGCGCTACGGCGATGCGTTCGACCGCGAGCTCGCGCGCGGCCTCGACATGCGGCCGCACGGGGGCGAGACGCCGCGCGACCTGCGCGCGCGGGTCGCCGGCTGGCTCGACCGGGTCCGGCTCGACCGCCGGCCGGCCGGCGCGGTGTGCCACCAGGGGGTCATCCGCGCGCTGCTCTCGCTGGCGACCGGATGGGACATGGTCGCCAAGCCGCCGGTCGAGCTCGAATGGTCGGCGGTTCAGGTCTTCGCCCTCGCCGATGACGGCTCGGTGGTTCTCGACCGCGCGAACGTGATGCTGGATTCCGGGCAACCCGGCCCCCGCCCTCACGCGAGCAGGCGCTGAAGCCGCTCGCGGAGCGCCGATCCGGTGAACGGCTTGCGCAGCAGGGTCGCGCCCGGCATCGAGGCGGCGACCCTGAGGCGTTCGTCGTCCGCATAGCCGGTCGTGTACAGGATGCGGATGTCGGGCAGGCGCCGGCGTGCCGCATCGGCGAGGCGGATGCCGTCGACGCCGCCCGGCATCACCACGTCGGTGAACAGAAGGTCGAAGCGCTCCCCCCGGTCCAGCATGTCGAGCGCGGCCTGCCCGTCCGGCGCCGCGACCACCGCGAGGCCCATCCCGGCCAGCCTCGCTTCGATCCGGGCGCGCAGCTGCGGGTGGTCCTCGACATAGAGCACCCGGCACCGGTCGATGGCGACCGTGGAACGGGCGGTTACGACGCCCGGTTCATCCGCCGCGGCGTGGGTGCGCGGAAAATGGAGCCGCACCGTCGTGCCCGCACCCGGGCGGCTGTCGATCGCGATGTGCCCCGACGACTGCTTGACGAACCCGTAGACCATGCTGAGGCCCATCCCGGTTCCCTGGCCCGGCTTCTTGGTGGTGAAGAACGGCTCGAAGGCGCGCTCGGCGATTTCGGGCGCCATTCCGGTGCCCGTGTCGGCCACCTCGATGCAGAGATACGCGCCCGGTGGAATCTCGGCGACGTCGTCGAGAGTCGTGTTGCGGACGGCGATCGTCAGCGTACCGCCGTCCGGCATCGCGTCGCGGGCGTTGATCGCGAGGTTGATGACCGCGTTCTCCAGCTGCACCGGATCGACCGCCGCGCACCAGCGCTCGCCGGGTTCGGAATAGTCGATCCGGATCGCGCCGCCGAGCGTCCGGTGCAGCAGCTCGGCCGTCCCGACCAGCAGGGCGGCAGGCTCGATCGTGCGCGGGTTGAGCGGCTGCTTGCGGGCGAACGCCAGCAGGCGCTCGGTCAGCTCGGCCGCGAGCCGCTCGGTCTCCCGCGCTTCGTCGATCAGCGCGCGCCGCTCGTCCTGTGGCGGCGTCAGCGCCTCGAGCTCTTCCAGATCCATCGACAATACGGCAAGGAGGTTGTTGAAATCGTGCGCGATGCCGCCGGTCAACTGGCCGACCGCCTCCATCTTTTGCGCCTGGTGCAGCTCCGCGTGGGCGGTCTGCCGATCGGTCACGTCGAGCGCGAGACCGCTCCATATGACGGCGCCGTCGGCGCGGCGCACCGGGCGGGCGATGGCATGCATCCAGCGCTCCACCCCGTCGTCGCCGCGCACCCGCATCTGGTGATCGAGCGGCGCCAGGTCGCGCGCCGAGGCCTGGAGCGCCGCCCGCCAACCGGCCCGGTCGCTGTCGTGGATCGCCCGCAGGAGCATGTCGGGCTCCGCTTGCAGGGCCGCCGGATCGAGCGCGAACACGCGCTGGAGCCCGTCGCTCACGAAAGGGAGGGAAATCCGGCCCTCGGGAGTGAAGCCGCCGCGAAAGACCGACCCGGGCAGGCTGGCCGCGATGCTGTGCAGCATCTCCTCGTGGCTGCGGAGGGCCTCCTCCTTGCGGTACGATTCCGAAAGGTCGCGCACCACGCCCAGAAATCGGCGCTCGCCCGAGAACCTCATCTCGCCGACATAGATCGACATCGGAAACGGGGTGCCGTCCTTGCGTTCGCCCGTGACCTCCCGCCCGCGGCCGATGATGCGCGCCTCGCCGGTCTTCAGGTAGCGCTCGACATGGGCGTCATGCGCGGCGCGTTCCGCGCGCGGCATCAGGATGCCGACATTGCGGCCCACCACCTCCTCGGCGCGATACCCGAAGATGCGTTCCGCCGCCCGGTTGACCGACCGGATGCGCTTGTCGACGTCGATCACGATCAGACCGTCGACGATCGTGTCGCGCAGCGCGCGCAGCTCCGCTTCGAGCGATCTCTCTCTCGCCGTCAATGCAAGCTTCCCCGCGAGGACCGCGGACAGTGTGCTGCGGGAAAGCGAAGTCCCGCAACAGCGGCGCCCCGACCCGGCAACGACCGGCGGGCGCGTCCGGCCTCAGTGGGAGATCAGCACCGGCCGCGTCATCGTGCGCATGATCGAACGCGTCACGCCGCCGAAGATCCATTCCCGCGTGCGCGAGTGGCCGTAGGCGCCCATGACGATCAGGTCGCAGCTCAGATCCGCGGCCCGGGAGAGGATCGCGTCGGCGACGTCGATACTCTCGGCATAGGTACGGTTCGCCTCGGCGCGGACGCCGTGCCGGGCGAGGTAATGCGACATGTCGGCGCCCGGGACCTCGCCGTGACTCTCCCCCTCGTCCGGATTGACGGCCAGCACGGTGACCTGGTCCGCCAGCCGCAGGATCGGCAACGCATCGGTGACCGCCCGCGTGGCTTCGCGGCTTGCGTTCCAGCACACCAGCACGCGCTTGCCGACATCCGCGAAGCGCCCCGCCCTGGGCACGATCAGCACCGGCCGGCCGGTCATCGAGGCCACCGTGGTGGGAAGCTCCGGATCGTTCGACGGATCCTCCTCGTCCCCCTGGCCCATCACCGCGAGATCGGCATAGCGCGCGTGGATACCGATCCGGCTGGCCGGGTCGCCGGACTCCACGCGCCACTCGCCGCTGATCCCGTGACGCGTGGCGGCCTCGTCGAACGCCGTCTTCGATCGGCCCTGTTCGTCCTCGATCCGGTCCTCCAGCGCTGCCATCAACTCGCCCGGAACCGGCCCCGGCAGCGAATGCAGCGAAGCCGCCGGGTCGGAGGATATGTGCAGCCCGATCGGATGCGCATCGTGCGTCCTGGCAAGCGTGAAGGCTATGTCGAGCACGGCGCCCAACCGGTCGTCGGGCGCGGCGTGGACGAGAATACTCTTCAGCGACATCGTTCACCTCCCGTTTGGCGGGACCCGGAAACGCCGCGCTCGTCCTGTCCCAGAATTCTGTTGAGCGCGCCCGGGTCGTGGATTCGAAGCCCGTGCCGGTCGAGGGACAGTATCCCGCGTTCTCTCAACACGCGCAGCGTGCGGCAGACATGCGCCGCCGAGAGGCCAAGCGCGTCGCCCAGCTGCTCCTGCGTCGGCGGGAAGTCGATCGTCGCGCCCGGCGATGCGCCGCCGGCTTCGCGAATCCGCCGGTCGAGCCGGAACAGGAGATGGGCCACGGCTTCCAGGGCGTTGCGTCGACCGATATCGACCAGCGAGTCATGGGCCGCCACGATCGAGCCGGACAATCGGCCGATGACGGAAGCGGCCTGTCGGGCATCGGCGGCGAGCATCGAGACGAATTGCGACTGCGGCAGGACCGTGGCCGTCACTTCGGTCAATGCCTCGGCCGCATGCGGCGCGGGTCCGCCCGGCGGCGACACGAAACCGCATATGTCGCCGGGCAGCAGGAATTGGAGGATTTGACGGCGTCCGTCCTCGAGGATGTGGTGAAGAGCTGCCCATCCTTCCACCAGGGTGAAAACATCCTCGTTAATCTGGTCCTGCGCGAAGAGCTCGGCCCCCGGGGCGAAAAACCGGGATTCCCGTCCGGCCGCTCCTGGCCGCCCCGCCCGGGTCCTCTCCGCGGAGAGCGGATCGAAAATGTGCTGTCGGGGTATCGGCGGCGCGTCTGCGGGCTCGCCGCGCAGCGCCATGAGATGCGGCATACAGCATCCTCCCCGGAGTCCAAGCGTCCGTGCATCCCGCTGCACGGCATTCGGAACCTAGCGACGGTTTGTATGCCCGGTTTGTGCTGCGACGCCCCAATTTGTATAGAAATGTAAGGGCGACACGGGAGTCGCTGCGTGTCCAGGACCATTCTCGTCGTCGATGACGACGCCCGGCTGAGAAATCGTCTGCGCGCTTTCCTGCAACGGGAAGGCTACGATGTCCACGCATTGCCCGGCGGCGCTGCCCTGCGCGCGTTTCTCAACAGCCGGGGAGCGGATCTCGTGATCCTCGACTTGATGATGCCGGGCGAGGACGGCCTCTCGCTCACCCGCTTTCTGCGCGAAAACTTCAATATCGGCATTTTGATACTCACCGGTAAAGGCGAGCCGGTCGATCGTATCGTCGGGCTCGAAATGGGCGCCGACGACTACCTGGCCAAGCCATTCAACCTGCGCGAGCTGCTCGCGCGGGTGCGCAGCATCGTTCGTCGGATTGCGGTCGAAGGCGCGCCATCGCGGCGGCTGGGGACGGACCAGATCGACGGAGAAGTCCTCGCCTTCGACGGTTACCGACTCGACATCGCGCGCCGCCGTCTCACCGGACCGGACGGTTCGGAAGTGCGCTTGACCGGCGCCGAGTTCAATCTGCTGGCGATTCTGGCGCGCCGCGCCGGCCGCCCGCAAACGCGCGATCAACTCCTCGACGCGATGGGCGGTCGGAGCTGGCAACCGCACGATCGAAGCGTCGATCTTCACATCAGCCATCTGCGCAAGAAGCTCGGGGACCACCCGAGGGATCCCTCGATTATCAGGACGATCCGGGGTACGGGCTACGTATTCTCGCGCCCGGTCGAGCGCACATAGCGCGGTTTCGCGAAAGCCGTCTTGCATCCGGCGCCGAATCGCTTCGGTCCCGACGCCGGATGCCTGGTTATCGCCGGTCTACAACACAGCGGCGGCGGGCGGGGTTCCGCCCGACGGTCACCAGCCCGAGCTTGCGGTTCCGCCACCTTCTCCGCCGCCCGATAGGGAGCCCGGGGTTGCGGCCGAAGAGCCCGCTTCCACGCTTCCCGAACCGGAACCGCCAAGCGACCACCGCCCGTCATTCAACGCGTACTTGCCCTGTCTCCGGCCGTTCCGCAGCTCGGTCCGGATCGACGGCAGCTTGATCAGCCGCTCCATGTCGGTGGCGGCGCGGGCCAGTATCTCCGGCGGCGTCTGGCCGGGCTGGTCGCGCAAGGCCTGTTCGACAAAGCGCGGGACCGAACCCTTCGGCGCGCGTTTGCGGCCGCTGGCGCGGCGCGTCTTGGGCTCCGCTTTCTTGGCCGGCCTTCCGCGCGCTGCACGCGCCCGGGTGAGCTGCGCGCCGCCCGAACCGAGGAGATCCAGCATTTCCTTCTTGGCGTCTTCCTTGCCGCGCTCATAGGCCGCATTCTCGATTTCCGCGATCAGCTCGGAGAGCTGTGCCGCGCCGCTCTTCGTAACATTCGGCATGGTTCGTCTTCCCATCACTGCGTGACAATATGAGTGACTTTGCGTCACAACTTGGAGAGAAATATAGGCGCGGGATTGACGGCGCAACCGTAAAATAGAAGCGTTGTTCGCCGGGCGGTCGAAAAGCGCCCTTCGCCTCGCCGCGATCGGACGTCGGGTGGATTGGCCGGGTCGGGAGCCGGACCGGGCTCGATGCGCTGGCGAATTGACCGTGTCCGGAAAATCTGCTTGCGTGACGCCGATGGACACTGGGGAGGTACGGTTCCATGGAACATCGTCAGGATAAAAGACGCGTCGACCTCTTTGAGCTTTACGCCGGGGATCCGGAGCATGCCGACCGGATTGTGTTCGGACGCGAAGCGCACAAGGATCGGCGCGGGTTTCTCAAGGGCGCCGGGCTTGCGGCGATGGGAGCGGCGCTTGGCGCCGCGATCCCGTTCCACCGGAACATGCCGTCGGGGTTTATCCCGGAAGCAATGGCCGCCAACCCGGTGACAATCGCCGGCAAGGACGGTCTGACCGTGCTCAACGACCGCCCGGTAAACGCCGAAACGCCGGCGCATCTGCTGGACGACGAGGTGACGCCAACCGCCCGCCATTTCATCAGGAATAACGGCGTAGTCCCGGAAGCCATGGATGCCGCGGGCTGGCGGTTGCGGATCGACGGTCTGGTGGACAAGCCGATGACCCTGGGCATCGACGATCTGAAGAAGGGTTTCGACGTCGTCACGCAGCGGCTTACCATCGAATGCGGCGGCAACGGCCGGGCATTTTTCGATCCGCCGGCGCGCGGCAATCAATGGACGGTGGGCGCGGTCGCCTGTTCGGAGTGGACGGGCGTGCGTCTCGCCGACGTGCTCAAGGCGGCAGGGGTCAGGGAAAACGTCGTCTACACCGCCCATGTCGGCGCCGACACGCATCTGTCGGGCAAGGAAGGGAAGCTGCCGATATCCCGCGGCGTGCCCATCGCCAAGGCGATGAACGAGAGCAACTTGATCGCCTTCGGCATGAATGGCGGTCCGCTGCACCCGATGAACGGGGCGCCGCTGCGGCTCGTGATTCCCGGCTGGCCCGGATCGTGCTCGCAGAAATGGCTGAAGCGGGTCTGGCTGCGCGATGTCGTGCATGACGGGCCCAAGATGACGGGCTCGGCCTACCGCGTTCCCGACTATCCGGTCGCGCCCGGCGAAAAGGTGCCGAAGAGCGCCATGCGGATCATCCACGCGATGCCGGTAAAGTCGCTTATCACCACGCCGAAGACGGGGCTGTCGATCGACGGCCGCGAGCTCGCGGTGGCGGGCCACGCCTGGGCCGGCGACAACGCGGTCGCGCGGGTCGATGTCTCGATCGATTTCGGCGCCTCCTGGCAGCGGGCGGAGCTCAAGGCGCCGGTCAACCCCTATGCCTGGCAGCGCTGGTCGGCGAAGCTGCGGTTTCCGCAAAAGGGATATTACGAGGTCTGGGCGCGGGCGACCGACGACAAGGGCGCCATCCAGCCCTTCGCCATCGCCTGGAACCCGAAGGGGTATCTGAACAACTCGATGCACCGGATCTCGGTGCGCGTGGCCTAGCGCCGATGCCGCGAACGGCGGCGTTCATGGCGCTCGCCGCGGCGGTGTGTTTTTCCGCCCCGGCGGGCGCCCTCGCGGCCGACACAGCGCCGCAATCCGCGCCGGTGGCGGAAGAAGACGAGTATGGCGGCCTGCCGCCGGGCGACGGGCGCGACGAAGTCTTCGGCCTCTGCGGGGCCTGTCATTCCATGAAGCTGGTCGCCCAGCAGGGCTTGTCGCGCTCGACCTGGGACGAGGTGCTCGAATCGATGGTCGAGGAACACGAGATGGCGGAACTCGAACCGGAAGACGAAACGCTGGTCCTCGACTACCTGGCGAAGTTCTACGGTCCGGATCGGCGGGCGAGAGGGATGCGGCGATAGCCCGTCCGCCGTCGGCGACGGGTTCGCCCGGGTCGCTTGACCGCCCGGGCGGCGGTCCCCATGGTTTCGCCGTCGGGACCGATGGCGGGACGGCGATGAACGGCGAAAAGACCTATGTGATCGCGACCGATGTCGGGGGCACCTGCACCGACACCGTCGTGTTCGCCGCGGGCGAGCCGGTCCATATCGGCAAGGCGCTCTCCACCCCGCCCGATTTCGCCAACGGCGTGCTCGACTCCATACGATCCGCCGCGGACTCGATGGGGTTCGGGCTCGAGGACCTGCTGAAGCGCACCGGCCTGTTCACCCACGGCTCGACCGTGGTGGACAATGCCCTGCTCACGCGCGACGGGGCGCGCACGGGATTGATCACCACGGAGGGGTTCGAGGACACGCTCCTGGTCACGCGGGGGGCCTATGGCCGCTGGGCCGGGCTGGCCGAGGAGGGGCTCAAGCACCCGGTGAAGACCGACCGCGCGCCCTCGCTGGTGCCGGCGGAGCGTATCCGCGGGATCCCGGAGAGGGTCGACTACAAGGGCGCGGTGATCCGCGAGCTCGACGAGGAGGCGGCCGAGGCCGCGATCCGTCACCTGGTGGAGGCGATGGGGGTCGAGGCCATCGCGATCTGCTTTCTCTGGTCCTGCTACAACCCGGACCACGAACGCCGCGTCCGGGACATCGCGGCCGCGGTGGCGCCGGGCGCCTATGTCACGATATCGAGCGACATCGCACCGGTGCCCGGCGAGTACGAACGCACCTCGACGACCGTCATCAACGCCTATGCGGGGCGGATCGCCTACGACTACATCACCGACCTCGAGGCCTTGCTCGCGGAGAAGGGGTATGGCGGCCCGCTCCTGGTGATGCAGGGCTATGGCGGGCTGCTGCCGGCCGAGGAATCGTCGCGGCGCGCGGTCGGGATGATCGAATGCGGCCCCGCCGCCGGGGTGATCGGCGCCCGGTTCCTCGGCGGCGCGATGGGCGATCCCGACGTGATCGCGGCCGACATGGGCGGCACCACCTTCAAGGTGGGCGTCATCCAGGGCGGCGAGCTCGAATTCGCGCGCGAGCCGCTGGTCGACCGCTACCACTATGTCGCGCCCAAGATCGAGGTCGTCTCGATCGGCGCCGGCGGCGGCTCCATCGTCTCGCTCGAGCCGCGGACCAACGTGCCCCGGGTCGGGCCGAAGAGCGCGGGCGCCCGGCCGGGCCCGGTGTGCTACGGGCTCGGCGGCGTCGAGCCGACGCTCACCGACGTGATGACGCTGATCGGCTACATGGACCCGGAGATCTTTCTCGGCGGCGCCATGCGCCTCGACGTAGACGCGGCGCGCGCGGCGTTCGAGGCGAAGATCGCCCGGCCGATGGGGATGGCGGTCAACGAGGCCGCCTTCGGCATCTTCCGCGTCGCCGCCGCCCAGATCGCCGACCTGATCCACGAGATTACCGTCGAGCGCGGGCTCGATCCGCGCGACTTCGTGCTGCACGCCTTCGGCGGCTCCTGCCCGCTGCTCGCCGGCGTTTTCGGCCGGGAGCTCAGCGTCAAGCGCATCGTGGTGCCCTACACCGCCGCGGTGAACTGCGCCTTCGGCCTGGTCTCCGCCGACGTGGTGCACGAGTTCGCGCACACCACGATGCGGCCGGTGCCGACGCCGGCGGAGGAGATCAACGCGCTCTATGCGCCCATGGTCGAGCGCGCCCGCGACCAGCTCGGGGCAGAGGGGTTCGCCGAGGACGATATCGCGCTGCAATGGTCGGCCGATCTCCGCTACCGCCGCCAGGTGCACGAGGTGACCACGCCGGTGCGCGCCGCCACCCCGCTCGACGAGGCCGGTCTGGAAGCGCTGGTGAGCGACTTCGAGGCGCTTTACGAGCGCAAATACGGCAAGGGTTCGGCCTATCGCGGGGCCGGCATCGAGATGACCATGTTCCGGCTGTCGGCGCGCGGCCGCATGACCCGCCCGGAGATCCCGGCCGAACCGCTCGCCGGGGAGGATGCGCGCGCCGCCCGGCGCGGCCGGCGCGACGTGTTCGTCGAAGCCGAGGGCGGGCTCGCCCCGGCCGACATCTACGACTTCGCCGCGCTCGCCCCGGGCAATCTCGTGGCCGGTCCGGCGGTCATCCACACGCCGATCACCACCATCGTCGTCCAGGCCGCGCAGACCGCGCGGATGGACCCCTGGCGCAATATCGTCATCGCGTTCGACTGAGGAGATCCGCGATGGATCCGATCACCTTCTCCATCATCCGCCACCGCCTGTTCCGCATCGTCGACGAGGCGGTGATCACCCTCAAGCACGTCTCCGGGTCGGCGATCACCAATGAGGGCCACGACCTGATGGTGTCGCTCTACCGCGCCGACGGCTCGCTGCTGATGGGCGGCGTCGGCTTCCTGCACCACCTGACCAGCGCCGCCGAGGCCTGCAAGGCGACGATCCGGCGCTTCGGCGACGACATCGCCGAGGGCGACGTCTTCCTGCTCAACGACCCCTATACCGCGGCGCTGCACACCTCGGACATCTACCTCGTGGCGCCGATCCACTATCGCGGCGAGCTGGTCGCCTGGAGCGCGTGCTTCGTCCACGTCTACGACATCGGCGCGACCAACCCCGGCGGGTTCTGCCCCGACGCGCCCGACATCTTCACCGAGGGCTTTTCGTCGCCCGGCATCCGGCTGGTCAGCGGCGGCCGGGTGAACCAGGACGTGATGGACACGCTGCTCAACATGGTGCGCTCGCCCGAGATGGTGGCGCTCGACATGTCCTCGATGATCGCCTGCAACAACGTGGCGCGCGAGCGCATGCTGGCGCTGATCGAGAAATACGGCCACGAGACCGTCGACGAGGCGTGCCGGACGCTGATCGAGCAATCCGAAACCCTGCTGCGCGAGCGGCTGCGCGAGCTGCCCGACGGGTCGTGGAGATCGCGCCAGTACATCGACGTCAACGGCGAGGTGTTCAAGGTCAACCTGACCATGACCAAGCGGGACGACGGCCTGGTGTTCGATTTCTCGGGGTCGAGCCCGCAGGCGCCCCATGCCATCAACTGCACGAAATGGGCCTCGCTCGGCGGGCTGTTCGCCCCGCTCTTCCCGCTGCTCTGCTACGACATCACCTGGAACGAAGGCGTCGTCCGGCCCATCGAGATGATCGCCCCGGAAGGCTCGATCGTGAACTGCACGCGGCCCGCGCCGGTCTCGGTCGCCACCGTGGGCGCCATCCAGTCGGTCAACAACGCGGCCTGCGCGGCGATCGGCAAGATGCTGGACGCGAGCGAGAAATACGCCGGCGAGGCGACCGCGGTGTGGCACGCCAACCACTTCGCCGTCTTCATGTTCGGCCGCAACCAGCATGGCGGCGAGGCGATCGGCATCCTGACCGAGACCTTCGCCGGGTCCGGCGGGGCGCGCAACTTCGCCGACGGGATCGATGTCGGCGGCGAGATCCCCAACCCGATCTCGCGCATGGCCAATGTCGAGACGCTGGAGACGATCTTTCCCCTGCGCTACCTGTTCCGCCGCCGGATGACGGATTCGGGCGGGCCCGGGCGCTATCGCGGCGGCGCCGGGATGGAGATCGGCCTCACCCCGCATGACGCGCCCGATGGCGGGCTCCACTACGTGGTCTCCGGCAAGGGCGCCGATTTCCCGATGAGCGAGGGTCTGGCGGGCGGCTATCCCGGGGCGCCGAACTCCTACATCTGGGTCAAGAACAACGAGGCCGGGACCGACCCGCGCAACGCGGATGCCGGTTTCGGCCAGTCGGTCGACGACCTGCCCGGCGAGCAGGAGCGCATCTCCTGGGGGGTGTTCCCCCTGATGGGGGACGACGTGCTCTATCTCCGCTGGAACGGCGGCGGCGGGTACGGCGATCCGCTCGACCGCGAACCCGGATCGGTGCTCGAGGACTGCCGCGCCGGCGTGGTGTCGCGGGAAACGGCGGCGCGCGTCTACGGCGTGGCGATCGACGAGGACCTCGCGGCCTTCGATGCCGCCGCGACCGAGGCCAGGCGCAGGGCGCTCGCCGCCGCGCGCGTCCCCGCCGAGGCGGCGGAATGAGCCGGCGGGTCTCCAGCACGCTGGAGATCGACGGCGGCGAGATCCGTTGCCGCAAATGCGGCCACGCGCTCGGCCCCAAGGGGGCGCCCTGGAAGCACGCGGCCGCGATGACCGAGATCCCGATGCGGGGCGCGGCCGGCATTCCCTATAGCGGTGGCGAGCGGGTGGTGCTGCGGCGTTTCGCCTGCCCCGGCTGCGGCGCGCTGCTGGACAGCGAGACCGCGCTGCCCGAAGACCCGTTCCTCGACGACGTGCTGTTCGACTGAGGCGCGAACCCGTCCCGGGCCGTTTCGCCCGCGCCCCCGAATGTCCTAGGATCGACCCGATCGATCGTGGCGGCCACCGCCCGGCGATGCGAGAGGAATCGAGGGAGAAGAGGACATGACGGGTTATCGAACGACGCTCAGGGCGACGGGTCTTGCCGCCGCGGCGGCGCTTGCGCTCGGCGCCGGGACGGCGGGGGCCGATGCGCTCAAGCTGAAGCTCCATAGCTTCGGTTCGCCCAAGCAGCCGGAGACCAAGTGGATCTTCGAGCCGCTCAAGCAGGATTTCGAGCGGCATTCCGGCAACACGATGACGATCCAGGTCTATTACGGCATGGCGCTCGGCGGCAAGCCGCGCGACCTCATCGCCCAGGCCGAGAACGGCGTCGTCGACATGTCCTATACCCTGCCCGGGTACCACGCCGGGCGGTTCCCCATCCTGACCGCGCTCGAACTCCCCTTCATCGGCGATTCCGGCGAGGTGTTCAGCCAGGTCGCGTGGGACTGGCTCGACAAGTACGCGCACCGGGAGTTCAAGACGCTCAAGGTCATCACGCTGAATGCCATCGACATCGGCGTCCTGCACACCACCAAGCGCCCGGTGCGCAAGCTCGAGGACATCAAGGGGCTCAAGCTCCGCGTCGCCGGGCGCTATATCGGCATGGCGGTCAAGGCGCTGGGCGGGGTTCCGGTCCAGATGCCGCTGCCCGCGGTCTACGAGTCGCTGGCGCGCGGCCAGACCCAGGGCATGCTGATCCCCTGGCTGATCACCATCCCGTTCAAATATGCCGAGGTGACCAAGTTCCACACCGACATCAAGATCTACCATTCGACGCTGTTGACGGTGATGAACATGGACAGCTGGAACAAGCTCGACGCCAGGCAGAAGAAGGCGGTCGAGATGAGCACCGGCAAGGCCTTCGCCAGGCGCTACGGGGCGCTCTGGGACGGCGGCGCCGCGCCGGGCCGCGAGATCGCCCGCAAGAAGGGCAACGAGATCATCACCCTGCCGGCGGCGGAAGAGGCGCGCTGGCGGGCCGCCGCGCGCGGCGCCCACCAGGCGTGGATCGAGGACATGGACGCCAAGGGGCTGAACGGCAAGCAGATGTTCGCCGACCTGCTCGCTCTGGCGAAGAAGTACCGCCAGTAGCGCATGGCGGAGACCGAACCGGGGGGCGGCGCGAGGCAGCGTCTCGCCGCTCCCCGTGACGACCGGTTCGGGGCGGCTCTGTTCGCGCTGAGCGAGACGCTCGCCGTGTTCGGCGGCATCGTGCTCATCGTCATGACCGCGTTTACCGTGGTCAGCGTGGTCGGGCGGACCGGGTTCGATCTGCCGGTGCTGGGCGATCAGGAGATCGTCGAGCTCGGCTGCGCGATCGCGATCTTCTCCTTCATGCCCTACTGCCAGATGCGCGCGGCGAACGTGATCGTCGACTTCTTCACCGCGCGGCTCAGCCAGGCGGCGCGCGACGGGCTCGACGCGACGATGAACGCGATCTTCTCGGTCTGCATCCTGATCGTCACCTGGCGCCTGGCGGTCGGCGGGATCGCGACCCACCACGCCTCCGACGCATCGATGTTCCTGCGCATCCCGCAATGGTGGGGCTACGCGCTCGCCTTCGTCGGCTGCATCGCCTGGTCGCTCGCCTGCCTCTATTCGATGCTGCGCTCGATCGGGCATATGCGGGAATCCCGCGGCAGGGGCAGGGCCGCCTCATGAGCGGCTTCGAGATGGGGCTGGTGCTGTTCGCGGTGACGCTTCTGGCGATCATGCTGCGCATGCCCGTCGGGCTCGCCATGCTGTTCATCGGCGGGCTGGGCTATGTGCTCCTGGTCGGCTGGGACCCGCTGATCAAGACCCTCAACAACTCGACCTACAGCCGGTTCTCGTCCTACACCCTGTCGGTGGTGCCGCTGTTCCTGCTGATGGGGCAGTTCGCGACCAAGGCCGGGCTCAACCGGGCCCTGTTCCGCGCCGCCAGCGCCTGGTTCGGCTATATGCGGGGCGGGCTGGCGATCGCCTCGGTGGGGGGCTGCGCGATGTTCGGCGCGATCTGCGGCTCGTCGCTCGCCACCGCGGCGACCATGTCCCAGGTGGCGCTGCCCGAAATGCGCCGCTACCGCTACTCGGACGCGCTGTCGACCGGCACGCTGGCGGCCGGCGGGACGCTGGGCATCCTGATCCCGCCCTCGGTGATCCTGGTCATCTACGCCGTCTATACCGAGCAGTCGATCGGCCATCTGTTCCTCGCCGCCCTGATCCCGGGGATCATCGCGACCATCGGCTACATGATCGTGGTCGCGGTCTATGTCCGCCTGTCCCCGGAAGCCGCGCCCGCGGTGCCGCGCGCCTCGTGGCGCGAGAAGCTGATGAGCCTGCAGGAAATCTGGCCGACGGCGCTGGTCTTCGTGCTGGTCGTCGGCGGCATCTATCTCGGCTGGTTCTCGCCCACCGAGGGCGCGGCGATCGGCGCGGCGGCGGTCGGGCTGCTCGCCGTCACCGTGGGCAGGATGCGCTGGCGGGGCTTGCGCGAGTGCCTGGTCGACACGGCGGAGACCACGGCGCTGATCTTCCTGATCCTGATGGGCGCCGAGATCTTCAACGCCTTTCTCGCTTTGACCCAGATGCCCCAGGAGCTGGGCCAGGTCGTTCTCGGCCTCGACGCGCCGCCGCTGCTGATCATCGCGGCGATGCTGCTGATCTACATCCTGCTCGGCTGCGTGATGGATGCGCTGGCGATGGTGCTGCTCACCATGCCGGTCTTCTACCCGATCGTCTCCTCGCTCGATCTCGGCCTGACCCCCGACCAGGTCGGCGTGTGGTTCGGCATCCTGGCGCTGATGGCGGTCGAGATGGGGATGATCACGCCGCCCTTCGGGCTGAACATCTTCGTCATCAACGCGATGGCCGACGACGTGCCGATGAACCACACCTTCCTGGGCGTGCTGCCCTTCGTCGTGAGCGACGTCGTCCGCCTCGCCATCATCGTGCTGGTGCCGGCGACGGCGCTCTATTTGCCCGGGATGATGTGAGGCGGGCTGCCGGCGCCCCATCCATGGCCGGCCGTCAGAACGGCACCGACATGAAGCCGTGGGTGCCCTCGCAATCGACCAGGTCGACGCGTTTCCAGGCGATCCGGAAGCCGTCGCCGTCGGGGCGCAGGCGGTGGCGCGCCTCGCCGCCGAACACGCGGCGGTGGTCGTCGCGGTGCTCCAGCATCACGAAGGACGAGCGGGTGCGGAGCTCCGCGTCCCCGCCGCCTTCCTCGAGCACCACGTTGCCGATCACGTGGCGGGTCCGCACCGGCGGGATCTGGGCCCAGAACGCGCCGTGGCGGAGCTGGCGGATTCGCACATCCATCAGCGCGCGGTTCTCGTAGAAGATCGACAGCCGGTCGGCCGGGTTGTCCTGGTCCGGCTCCGACGGCACCCAGTAGATTCCGTCCTCGGTGTAGAGGTCGCGCCAGTCCTCGAAGCGCCGCTCGTCGATCAGCCGCGCCTCGTGAAACAGGAACTCCTCGACCCGGCGGAGCCGGAGCAGCGCGTCCACGCCGCCGGCGGACGACAGGACTCCGCTCATGCGGCGGCCATGTAGCGGCGCCAGGCGCCCATCATGGTGCGCATCGGAAGCTCGCTGGTCGCCCGGTCGCGGGCGCCGCGGTTGCCGAACGGCTCCTCGCGCCCCGACCGGCGCGACAGGTCGATCCATTCGACCCCCTCGCTGTTGAGCCCCTGCTGCAGCTGCTCGAACACCGCGAGGTCGTCGGCGAGCACGGGAGAGGCCGGCGAGTTGGCGGTCGAGACGAACTTGACCGCGGTGTGGAACATCTCTTCCGGCGCGCCCCTGAGGCGGAACACGTAGGAATGGACGTCGGTGCGGTCGACCGAAACCGGCCGGATCACGCGCAGCTGCTGGAACCGCGTGTTGAACGAGAGGTTGGGGTAGACGAGGTTGTTGAACGTCTCGCGGCCGAAGATCCGCTTCATGCGCTCTTCGCCATAGGCCGCCGCCATCCGCGCCTTGTAGTCCTCGAAGACCGGGTCCCTGCGGTCGGGATCGATGATGCCGCCGCGATAGAACCCGTCCATGAAGACATGCCCGCCGTCATAGCCGTGAATGGCGGTCGAATCCCACTCGTTCAGCGTGAACCCGTTGGCGTTGAACATCTGGATCGACTGGTCGGCGGTCTCGGCCGCGCCGGTCGCGGCGATGAAGCCCTGCGCCGCCTCCACCGAGGACCGGTGCACGAAGCCCGGATGCACCGTGTCGACCGAATTCTCCATGTGGAGCTTCCAGTTGCCCTCGAAGGTCTGGCGCAGCGGAGCGCCCACCATCTCGACTTCGCCTTCCGGCGCGCGGTCGCAGAAATTGTCGAGCGTGTCGGAGATTTCCCCCAGGAATTCGGCGAGCGTCGGCCCCTCGGCGGCGAGCGAGGCGAAGACGAAGCCCCGACAGGACTCGACCCGCGCCACGGCGGCCATCGAACGGCGCGCCTCGCCCGGGTCGAACCCTTCGTCGTAGCCGCCCGGCTGGGGCACGCCGAGCAATTTCCCGGCGGTGTCGAACGCCCAGCCGTGATACGGGCAGACCAGGCGGCGCCCACCCCCGGCGCGCGGCACGCACACCGTCATGCCGCGATGCGGGCAGCGGTTGTGGAGGACGCGGATCGCGCCGTCCGCGCCGCGGATCATCACCACGTCGCGCAGCCCGATGGATGTGCGGATCCAGTCGCCCGGTTGCGGGATCTGGCTGTCATGCCCGACCAGTATCCAGGCGCGGCCGAAGATCCGCTCCATCTCGAGCGCGAAGATCTCCGGGTCGGTATAGACGCGCCGATGCACCCGGTCCGGCTCGACCAGGCTCTCGATCTCGGTTCTGTCGAATACGGTCATCGCGCGCTCCGGAGGCTGTGCGGGACAGTATCGACGGCGCGCTCGCGCTGTCAAAACCGGGTTAGCCGGCACCCACGGGGCGAGCCCGGCGCACCGCGGCGACCTCGTACCCCACCAGGACCGCGGCCAGCGCGAGCCCGCCGATATCCGACCATCCGGCGCCCGCGAAGGCGCCCGCCGGCAGCAGCAAGGCGAGCCCCGCCGCGCCGAACCCCGCGCGCCGCAGCGGGTCCAGCCTCCGGGTGAAGTAGCCGATCACCCCGATCGAGACCAGCCACACCCCGCCCACCGCCGCCGCCGCCGCGTGGGCGACGGCGAGCGCCGAGCCCTGCATCATCAGCTCCGGCGAAAGCACGAACAGGAACGGCACCACATAGGCCGACCAGCCGAACATGACCGCCGCGGTCGCGGTCTTGATCGGGTCCGAGTCCGCCACCGTCGCCGCCGCGAAGGCGGCGATCGCCACCGGCGGGGTGATCATCGACAGCATGCCGAAATAGAGCGCGAACAGATGCGCCGCCATCGGCCGGATCCCGACCTCGACCATCGACGGCGCGACCAGCGTCGCCAGCAGCAGATAGACGCCGAGCGTCGGCATCCCCATGCCGAGAACGATCGAGATCAGCGCCGCCAGGAACAGGATCAGGACCAGATTGCCGCCGGCGAACTGGATGATCGCCTGGGTCAGCGCGAAGCCCAGCCCGGTGATGTTGAGCACGCCGATGATGATCCCCGCCATGGCGCCGATCATCACGATCTGCACCACGATGGCGCCGGTCCGGGCGAGCGCGACGAAGGCCGCCCGCCAGGTCATCCGCTCGCCCTTGTAGCCGAGCACGAGGCCGATCGGGATCAGGCTGGCCGCGGCCCACAGCGCCGAGGCGTGCGGGCGCAGGTTGAAGTGGAACAGGCAGAGGATGACCACGGCGAAGGGAACGATATAGGGCCAGCCCGCGCGCAGGACCTTCAGGCGGGCCGGGATCAGGTCCGCGTCCACCCGGGTGATGCCGCCGCGCGCGGCGAACAGATCGGCCTGGATGAACAAGGCGACGTAGTAGAGGACCGCCGGGATCAGCGCCGCCAGCACCACGTCGCGGTAGCCGATCTGCAAGAACTCGGCCATCACGAAGGCGGCCGCGCCCATCATCGGCGGCATCAGCTGGCCGCCGGTCGAGGCCACCGCCTCGATCGCGCCCGCGGCGTGGGCGGGGTAGCCGCCCTTGCGCATCAACGGGATGGTGATCACCCCGGTCGACACGACGTTGGAGACCGCCGAGCCCGAGATCGAGCCGAACAGCGACGAGGCGGTCACCGCGATCTTGGCCGAGCCGCCCCGGTAGCGGCCCATCAGCGCCGTCGAGATATCGGTGAAGAAGCGCGACCCGCCCGACGAATCGAGCAGCACGCCGAAGAAGATGAAGGCGATTACGATGGTCGTCGACACGGTGAGCGGGATGCCGAGCAGCCCGTTCGAATCGAGGCCGAGATAGATGAACATCCGGTCGACATCGACCGAGCGGCCCTGGAAGGCGCCGGGGACGAAATGGCCGACCAGCCCGAAGGCGATGAAGAAGATCATGAACCAGAACAGCACCCGGCCGGCGGTTCGCCGCAGCCCTTCGGCGACCAGGACGACGATCAGCACGCTGGCCGCGACCGCGTCGGTGGGGCGGAAGTGGAGGTTCTCGAAGATCCGCTCGTAGTCCCACGCGACCCAGGCGCAGACGACCACCCCCGCGACCGCCGCGAGCCCGTCATACCACGGCACGCCGAGGCGCTCGGTCTTCGTCCGCGCCGGCTTGACCACGAACAGGGTCGCGATGCCGATGCCGAGCAGCATCACCAGCCGCTGCTCGTTGTAGAGGACCAGCCCGACCATGCGGTAGAGGTCGGCCGCCTCGGCCAGCGCGCCCGCCGTGAGCAGCCCGCCGAGCCAGGCGCCGAGGACGCGGACGGTCCACGTCGCCCGCGCCTCGCCGCCGCCCTGTCCGGCCTCCGACATCTCCGCCGGGACCGGGCGCGCCGGTTACATCAGCCCGGCTTCCTTGAAGAACTTCTGCGCGCCCGGGTGGTAGGGAATGCCGAGATCGCGGTTGATCTCGGCCGGGTCGAACCCGCCGAAGGATTTGTGCGCGGTGACCAGCTTCTTCTTGCTGGCATGGAGGGCCTTGACCACCTTGTACACCGTCTCGTCCGGGGTACCGGTGCTGGCGTTGACGATGAAGGGCGCGATCAGCGTGTTGGTCGGCCCCGTGACGCCGGGATATTCCGGCGAGGGCTGGATGGTGCCGAGCACCGCGCCCGGCGCGATCTTGCGCAGGATCGCCTGGGTCTTGTCGTTCATCTCCGCCGAGAGCACGCGGATGCCGCCGACCGCGGCGTGGGCCTGGCGGGTCTTGCCCGAGGACAGCGAGAAGTTGGCCGCGTCGACCTTGCCCTCCATGAAGTCCTGCACGCCGCGCACCCCGTTGGGCACCGGAACGCCCTTCACGTCCTTGTCCGTCACCCCGCCGGTCGCCATCAGCGCCCGGGCGAACAGCCCGGCGATCTTCTGCTTGGTATAGCGCGAGGGCACGCGCTTGCCCTTGAGGTCGGCGATCGTCTTGATCGGCGAATCGTCGCGCACATACCAGCCGACCACCAGCGGGAACAGCGAGGCGACGACGCGGACGTTCTCCTGCTTGCGGCCCTTGAACATGGCGCCGCCCGACCTGGCGAAGGCGGTGACCACGCTCACCGAGATGGTGAAGTCGAGCTCGCCGTCATTGAGCAGCGGCAGCGTCACCACCGGGCCGCCCTGCGGCACCACGCGCATCTTCACCCCGGCGTCCTCGATCGCCACCTTGGCGACGCCGGCGCCGGTCGCGTAGGCCAGCGAGCCCTGCGGGTTGGTGCCGATGCTGACGGTCTGCGCGGAGGCGCCCGCCGCGACGGCGGTCGCGGCGATGACGGCTGTTGCCAGGAATCTCATTTCGTCGTCTCCCTGTCAGGCTTCCGGAAGCGCGCGAGCGCTACAGGTTCACTCTCATAAGATCATAGGCCGTCATCAGCGGGCCGGCATAGTGCTTGCGGATGTCGCGCACCACCTCGTCCATCAGATGCGGCCCCATGAGCTCGACCGGGTAGTGGTTGGTGGACGCGCTGCGGATCACCGGGTTGGTCGAGTCGAAGTGACCGAAATGGGTGGCGACCAGCAGCTTGACGCCGGCCTCGCTCGCGATCCTGCCGAGGTCCTCCGGCGGGGTGTGGGCGAAGGTGCCGACCCCGGCGCGCGCCCGAAAATCGATGAAGACCTGGGGAAAGGTGCATTCGTGGATCAGCACGTCCGCGTCGCGGGCGAGCCGCACCACGGACTCGCAGGGCGCGGTGTCGCCGGAAAACGCGACCGCCTTGCCCTCGGCCTCGAAGCGTATGCCGAAGCACTCGCTGATCTCGCGCGGGATGTGCTCGACATGGTCGCAAAGGATCCGGACGTCGTCGTCTTCATAGGCCACCCCGGGCTGAACCTCGCGCACGTCGGGCCGCATGGCGGCGAGGTTCCGCTGTCTCAGCGGGTAGGCGCTGCGCGCCCGGAAATCGGCATCGAAGGCGCCGCCCTCGAACAGCATCTTGCAGAAATGCCCGGTCCCCCTGGGGCCGAGCACGATCGGCGAGTCGGGCCGGTCCCACATCCACCCGGCGATCGCAAACAGCGGAAAGTCGCAGATATGGTCGTGGTGGAGATGGGTCAGGAAGACCGCCTTCACCTCGGCCGGGTTGGCGTTGGCGGCGACCATGTTGCGCACCGTGCCGTTGCCGCAGTCGAACATGTAGCGCGCGCCGTTCTCCAGGGTGACGAGGATGCCGGATTGCGCCCGGTCGGGATCGGGGAACGGGGCTCCGGTGCCGAGCATGGTGACGTACATCGGGGACCTCTCAGAACATCTGCGCCAGCGGCCAGGCGACGATCGCCGGGAAGGCCAGCACGATCAGGATGGCGATCACGTCGCAGACCAGGAAGGGGACGGCCGCGCGGTAGATCTCGTTCATCGTCGTGCCGGGCGGCGCGACGCCCTTCATCACGAACAGCCCCGCCCCGAAGGGGGGCGAGGTCGAGCCGGTCTCGATGGCGATCAGATAGAGCACCGCGAACCAGATCGGATCGTAGCCCAGCTGGTCCACCACCGGCACGAAGACCGGCAGGGTGACCAGCATGATAGGCACCGGCCCCATCACCATGCCGAGCCCGACGACGGTGACGATCATCAGCATGACGACCGCGATCGGACCGGCGTCGATGCCCAGCACCACGTTGACCAGCCCCTCGGTCGCCCCGGTGAAGGCGAGCATCTGGGTGAACGCCAGGGCGCCGGAGATGATCAGCAGCAGCATCACCGAGATCTCGAGGCTGCCGACGATGGCCTTGCGGAACACCTCCCAGGTCATGCGCCGGCGGAACACCGCGAGCAGGAAGGTCGCGAGCGCGCCGGAGGCCGCGGATTCGCTCGGCGTCGCCAGGCCGACGAAGATCACGCCGACCACCATGAAGATGATGAAGCCGACCGGGAGGACATGCGCCGCGCCGGCGCGCAGCTTGACCGGCCACGGGATGCGCTCGACCTCGAAGGCCGGCGCGACATCGGGATCGATCACGCAGCGCCCGACGATGTAGCAGGCATAGAGCGCCGCCATGATGACGCCCGGCAGGATGATGGCGATCAGGATCCTGCCGATCGAGAGCTCGGCGATGACGCCCAGCAGCACCGCGAGCCCGCTCGGCGGGATCATGATCGCCAGCCCGCCGCTGCCCAGGATGGGGCCGAGCGACATCGGCTTGCGGTAGCCGCGCTTCTCCATCTCCGGCACCAGGGTCGATCCGAGCAGCGCGATGCTGCCCATGCTGTTCCCGGTCAGCGCGGAGAACAGCACGCCGCCCCCCACCGCCATCAGGGCGAGGCGGCCGCGCAGCCGGCCGAACCACTTGTCGAGGGTGTCGAGAAGGTCGAACCCGATTCCCGAGTGGAACATGATCTCGCCCATCAGCAGGAACAGGGCGACGGGAACCAGGGTGAAGGAGGTGAGCGATTCCGAGATCTGGATGATCAGCTGCAGCATCCCGGGCACGCCGCCGAAGAAGATATAGGCGCCGATCAGGTTGACGATGAGAAAGGTGAACGCCACCGGCAGGCCGATGAACATCAGGGCGAACAGCCCGCCCATGATGACCAGAAAGGCCTCGTACCATTCCATCGCCGGCCGCCCCTAGCGCCGGCCGACCGCGAGCGGCAGGCCCTGCACGGCGCGCAGCCCGCGGCGCAGGAACTGGAAGCCCAGCAGGGTGAAGCCGAACGGCACCACCGCGGTGATCCACCAGGTCAGCGGCGCCATGATCGTCGGCTCGCGGATGTCGGCGCCGTACTGGTCGATCGCCGTGAGGACGCCGAACCAGGCGACGATGAAGCAGGCGACGCCGGCGGCGACCGACAGCACGAGGTGCAGATAGCGGGCGGTGCGCGCGTCGACCCGGTTGAGCAGCAGATCGAGCGCCACGTGCTTGTCGTTCCCCAGCACCCAGGCCGCCGCCAGGAAGGTGATGTAGAGCAGCGCGATCTCGCTGAGCTCGACCAGCCAGGGGTTGGAAATGTCGAGCGCGGCGCGGGTGACGATCTCGACGCAGACCGCGAGCGCGACCAGCACGAACACGGCGCAGGCGAGCGCCGCCAGCGCGCGGTTCAGCAGGTCGAACCACGCGGCGACCCGGTTCAGCGTATCGCGCATGACCTCGACCGTCTGGGACCCGCCCGCAACCGGTCCGGCGGAAGCGGGCGGGGAGGATCCGGGGGACGGATCGGGCTACTTCATCAACATCGATTGCAGGCGCTTGCCCTCTTCAGGGGCCTTCTTGCGCACCGCGGCCCAGGCCGCCTCCAGCACCAGCCGGGCGAACTTCTTCTCTTCGTCGGCGGAGAACCGGACCGTCTTGACCCCGGTCTTGCCGAGATCCGCGTAGCCGTTCTTCAGCCGCGTCTTCCAGCTCGCCTCGTAGGTCGGCGGCTCGACGTTGCGCACGAAGTCGACCACCCTGGCGCGGGTCGCCGCCGGGATCTTGTTCCAGGCGCGCGGGTTGACCAGGAAGTGGAAGGTCGCGCGGTAGAAGCCGGGCTCCACATAGGCGCCGAGCAGCCCGGTGTATTGCTTCGCCGTGCCGGACACGCCGGTGACGAACCCCTTGACGATGCCGCGCTCCATGGCGGTGTAGATCTCCGTCATGGGGAGCACCAGGGGCGAGGCTCCCAGCGCCGCGACGGCGGGCGCGATCGCCGGGAAGACCCGGATCTTCTGGTTCTTGAAATCGGCGAGCGACTTTATCGGATCGCGCAGGAAGAAATGGAAACGGAGCTGCGAGACCGGCGCCTCGCCGACATAGATCAGCCCCTTGGCGGCGTGGAGCTCGGCCATGTAGTCGTGGTAGCCGGTGGCCTTGACCTCTTCATAGGTCTTGTTCGAGTAGTTGGCCGCGCCCGAGACGTTGAGAATCCCGTTGGCGTAGCTCGGGCTGGTGAGGGTCGCATCGACCGAGCCCAGGCGCACGGCGTTGGGTTGCTTGAACTGGGGAACGACCTCGGGCCCGCCGCGCCAGTCCATGCGGAGCTCGCCTTCCAGCTTCTTGTTGAGCCGCGTGATGAAGCCGTCGAAGGACTGGCCGATGGGGGTCTTCTTGGCCAGCATGGTGACCACCTTGAGGGTCGACTCCGCTGCGAGCGCGGGTTGGAGCGGCACCGCGAGAATTGCGGCGGCGGCGAGCAGCCCGGCTACCGGACGATGTCTCATCCCTTGTGACTCCCTGTCCTCTGTTGCTGGATTTCCGCCGCGACCATACGGACAATGGCTTTGCCTTGTCACGCCCTACCGGCGAGCAGAGGCGCCCGGCTTCAGGTTGACCACCAGGACCGCCCCGACGGCCATCGCCGCACCGCCGATCAGGAAGATCGGCACGTAGCTGCCCGCGAGTTCGAACAGCGCCACCAGCAGATAGCCGGCGACGGCCTGGGAGACGCCGCCGGCCAGGATCATGGCGTGCCACAGCGGCGGCATCTCGTCGGGACCCGCGATCTGGTGCACCCGGCCCGAGATGATGGCCGAAAACCCGGGCTGCGCGCCGACCGCGAGCGACGAGAGGACCAGCACCCAGCCCACCGGAAGGACGACCGGCAGGGAGACCCCCACGGCCAGGACCGCGAGCACCAGAACCAGCCCCGCGCGGTGCCCGATGACATCGGCCAGGCGCCCCCAGAGAAAGGTCCCGGCCATCGCGCCGAGCCCGAACAGCACCCAGTGGAAGCCGCCCACGGCGATGCTCTCCCCGAGCCCCCGCACCAGGTAGTCGACCCAGTAGATGCTGTGCGGGACCAGGCCGATCGCGAACAGGCTCTGCGCCGCGATCAGCCGGAACGCGGCGGCGCTCGGGCGGAAGCGCGACGGGGACGGTTGCTTCGGGGCGGGCTCCGCCGCGCGCCAGCCCCACAGCGCCACCCCGACCCCGAGGGCTCCGAACAGGGCGAGCCCGGACCACGCCGCGACCAGCCCGTGCCCGGCGAGCAGCGGCACCAGCACGCCGGAGGCGAGGATCGCGATGCCGACCCCGGTGAACACGATCCCGGTCGCCGCGCCGAGCCGCCCCGGCGGCGCGTGCCGGGTGACGATGGCGAGCGCGTGGACCATCATCACGCCCATCGTGATCCCCGCGAGGCAGCGCCAGAAGACGAGCCACGCGAACCCCGCCGGGGCGATGCTGGCGACCAGGCAGGCAAGCGTGATCCAGAGACACAGCCGGAGCAGCGCGGCCTCCCCCGCCAGGCGGCGCAGCCAGAGCGCGGCGAGCGCACCGGCCAGGAAGCCCGCGAGGTTGAACGCCGCCACCGATCCGGCCTCGGCGGCGCTCAGCCAGCCTTCCTCGATCAGCGCCGGGATCAGCGGCGTGTAGGAGAACCGGCCGAGCCCCATGCCGACCAGGAGCGTCGCCGCCCCCCCGATCGAAAGCCGCAGCCATGCCGGCATCGACGTTCCTCCAGAGCGGCGGGCCCGCTCAGCTCAGCATCGTGTTCGGCAGGATCAGCGACAAGCCCGGAAAGGCGACCAGGATCGCGAGGCAGATCATCATCGCCGCCCAGAACGGCAGGATGCCGATATAGATGTCGCGCATCGGCACGTCCCGCGCGACGCCCTTGACGACGAAGACGTTCATGCCGACCGGCGGGCTGATCAGCGCCATCTCCAGGATGATGACCATCACCACGCCGAACCAGATCCTGAGATCGCTCGAATCGGGCCGCATCCCGAGAAAGGCCGGCAGCTCCGATTGCTCGATGATCGGCAGCACGATCGGCAGGATCAGCACCATCATCGCAAACCCGTCGAGGAAGGTGCCGAGCGCGATGAAGGCGATCAGCACGATGGCGAGCAGGGCGATCGGCCCGAGCTGGAGCGCCTTCAGCCCGGCGGCCAGCGTCTCCGGGATCTGGGTCAGGGCGAGGAAGGGCGAGAAGACCGCCGCGCCGAGGATGATGAAATAGATCATCGCCGTCGTGCTGACCGTGTTGAGCAGCACCGAGCTCGCCATCCGCCGGGACACAGCCCCCCGGCGCAGCGCGAAAAGGATCGCCAGCACCGCGCCGACGGCGGCCGCCTCCACCGGGGTGAACACGCCGCCGTATATGCCCCCGATCGAGACCACGATGATGAAAATGATCGAGAGCCCGCGGCCCAGCGCCCGGCGTTTCTCCGCCCAGCCGTAGCGCCGCGCGGCCGGACCGATCTCCGGTTTGAGGGTGATCTGGATGAAGATCGCGACCAGGAAGATCGCCGCCAGGATGAGCCCCGGGATGACCCCGGCAAGGAACAGCCGGCCGATCGATTCCTCGGTCAGGATGGCGTAGATCACGAAGCCGGTGGATGGCGGGATCAGGATGCCGAGCGTGCCGCCGGCCGCCACGGCGCCGGCCGCGAGCCTGCGGTCGTAGCCGAAGCGCGCCATTTCCGGCAGCGCGACGCGGCCGATGGTGAGCGCGGACGCGACCGACGATCCCGAGAGCGCCGCGAACCCGGTGCAGCCCAGCACGGTGCCGTGCGCGAGCCCGCCCCGCATCCAGCCGACCCAGGCATTGGCCGCGTTGTAGAGGTCGCGGCTCATGCCGCAGGCGCCCGCGACATTGCCCATCAGGACGAAGAACGGGATCACGGTGAGCTCGTAGAAGATCAGCGTGCTCCAGGTCTCGGTGACCAGGGTCGCGAGCGCCGCGGCCCAGCTGTTGAGCACGACCAGGCCTCCGAAACCGACCGCCGTCATGGCGAGCGCGACCGGCACGCGCAGGCTCATGAGAACGAGCAGGACAACCAGCCCGAGAATGCCGAGGACGGTCGGGTCCATCAGGCGCTGTCGGTCTCCGCCGCCGCCCAGCCGGCCCGGAACCCGAGCGGACGGCCGGCCCCGGCGAGCCCGGTCTCCGCGGCGAGCACCAGCGTCTGGAACGCGGCGGCGCCCGCGAGCACCCGGAAGAAGGGCTGGAACGGCAGCGCGATCATGTTGGTCGCCTCGTTGAACAGCGCCGCGTCGTCCGCCCGCAGCCAGGCCTGCCAGGCCAGCAGGGCGAAGATCGCGGCGCAGATCGCGCGCACGGCAATTTCGCGTCCCCGGTTCAGCGCATCGATGGGGTATTCCGGGATGAGATCCACCACGATGTGCCCGCCGATCCGCCAGGTGAAGGGGAAGGCGAGCGCGACCACCGTCACCATCCCCATCTCCAGCAGGTCCTTCGCGCCGAGGATGGGCGCGGCGAAGACATAGCGCAGCACCACGTCCGCGAAGGTGAGCCCGATCAGCGCGACCAGGACGAGGCCGGAAACGACGGCGAGCGCGCCCGCGATGTTGTCGAGCGCCCTCACCGGGTCCCGCCCGGCGCCACTTGCGGGGCGGCGGCTATTTCTTCATCGCCGCGACGACAGCGCTCGCGGGGATCCCCTTGGCGTCGTGCTCCTTCAGCACGCCGGCCACCGCGGCTTGCGCGCGCTTGTCGAACGCCGCGCGCGCTTCCGGCGACAGCTCGACGATCTGCTTGCCGGGCAGCCCGCGGAACTTCGACAGCGCGATCTGGCCGAACCCGGCAAGGCCCGCCGCCGACCGCAGGCTGATATCGAGCCCGGTCAGCTTGTCGAGCGCCGCCCGGTGCTCCGTCGAAAGCTCGTCATGGGCCTGCTGGTTCATCACCATGAAGATCGTGGTCGGCATCTCGGGCAGGCCGACGGTGACGAATTTTGTGGGCTCGATCAGCTTGAAGATGAGCAGCGAGTCCGAGCCCATGAGCGCGCCGTCCACGACGCCCGTGCTCATCGAGGTGTAGACCTTGGTCGCCGGCATCTGGACCGGGGTCGCGCCGTAGGCCGAGATCACCGCCGCCGCCGACTTGGAGGCGACGCGGATCTTGAGCCCCTTGAGGTCGTCCGGACCGCGCACCGGCTTGTCGCGCATCATGAAGACCGCGGGCGGCGTCACGAAGAGAGCGAGCGGGCGGGTGCGCTTGAACTCGTCCCGCAGGTGGGCGTCCATCACCTTCCACAGCTTGCGCGTGGCGTCCTGGTGGCCCCGGGTGACCCCGGGAAGCTCGATCAGCAGCGTCCTGGGGAACACCGAGGAGGTATAGCCTGGCAACCCGTAGGAGATCTCGGCGATGCGCCGCACCGCCCGCTGGTATTGCTCGACCGGCCCCTTGCCCAGCGCGCCCGCGGCATAGACCTTGATCTTGACCTCGCCCCTGGTCGCCTTCTCCAGGTCTGCGGCGAGCTTGAGGAAGATCGGCTTGTGGAGGATGTATTGCGGCGGCACGAAGCTGGCGAATTTGAGCACGGTTTCCGCCGAGCCGGGTTGCGCGAAGCAAGCCACCGCGGCCAGCGCCGCGGCGGCAAGTCCTGACGTTCTGCGTTTCACCGCATCTGCTCCCTATGAAGTCGCATCGGCAGGGGCGCTGGCCGCGACCGAGAGCGCATGCACCGGCCCCGCGAGCTCATGCGCGAGGCAGGCATAGACCATGCGCTGGCGTTCCACCCGGTTCTTCCCGGTGAAGGCGGCGGCCGTGATCTCGACCCGGAAATGGCTTTCCCCGCCCTCCGGCGCGCTCGCGTGGCCGAGATGGAGGTGGGATTGATCGACGATTTCGAGACGGGCCGGGCGAAACGCCTCTTCCAGCTTGCCTCGAATGACCTCCGCCACGCTCATGATCGCCGGCTTCCCGTCCCGTTCCGGCGCCCGGATTCCAGCCCCGGCCGCGCTTGCCTGCCCCCCGTGCCGGCCGCATACTGCGCGCCATGAAGGCTGACGGCAATGCTTCTGTCGACCTCGGCGTCGAGTGCGGGCCGCGAATTTGCACGGCGCCCGGCTGCGGCGAGCCGGCGCAATACCGCGCCCCGCTCTCGCGCGAGCGGACGGCCGACTATATTTGGTTGTGTCTCGAGCATGTTCGCGCGTACAACAAGGCTTGGGACTACTACGCCGGCATGAGCATGGCCGAGATCGAGGCCCACCGCCGTGCCGACACCACTTGGCGACGTCCGTCCTGGCCGTTCGGAACGGCGGGCGCGGGCGCGCGCATCGATGCGCGCGATCCGTTCGGCCTGTTCCCCGGAGAGCCGCGCGCCGCCCACGATGCGGGCGACCGGCTGGCAGTGACCGACCCGGCGGAGAAGCGGGCGCTCGACGTGATGAATCTTTCCCCGCCTGTCACGGCGGATCTGGTGAAGCTGCGCTACAAGGAGCTCGTCAAGCAATTGCACCCCGACGTCAATGGCGGGGACAGGCGCGCGGAGGAACGGCTCAAGCTGGTCAACGACGCCTACCGGACGCTCAGCGCCGCGCGCGCCTTCTAGCCAGCTTCACGTTACACCCACCAAGGATCGATGGCTTATGTCAGCTGAGAAGAGCAACGGGGCCAATGGCAGCGGACCCGTGATGCCCGACATGACGGTTTCGGTACGTCAGGTCTTCGGGCTGGATACCGACATGCAGGTTCCGGCGTTCAGTGTCGCGCCGTCGGACCACGTGTCCGACCTCGACGAAACCTATTGCTTCGATCACGACACCACGCTGGCGATCCTGGTCGCGCTCAAGCACAACCGGCGGCTGCTGATCCAGGGCTATCACGGGACCGGCAAGTCGACCCATATCGAGCAGGTGACGGCGCGGCTCAACTGGCCCTGCATCCGGGTCAATCTCGACAGCCATATCAGCCGCATCGACCTGATCGGCAAGGACGCGATCGTGCTGCGCGACGGCAAGCAGGTGACGGAGTTCCGCGAGGGCATCCTGCCCTGGGCGCTGCAGAGCCCCTGCGCGCTGGTCTTCGACGAGTACGACGCCGGCAGGCCCGACGTGATGTTCGTCATCCAGCGCGTGCTCGAGGTCGACGGCAAGATGACGCTGCTCGACCAGAACCGGGTGATCCGGCCGCATTCCGCGTTCCGGCTGATGGCGACGGCCAACACGGTCGGGCTCGGCGACACCACCGGCCTCTATCACGGCACGCAGCAGATCAACCAGGGCCAGCTCGACCGCTGGAACCTGGTGGCCACGCTCAACTACCTGCCGCGCGAGGACGAGGAGGAGATCGTCCTCTCCAAGGTGCCGGACTATGACGACGACGGCGGCCGCAAGACGATCAGCGCGATGGTCTCGGTCGCCGACATGACGCGGGCAGGCTTCATGAACGGCGACATATCCACCGTGATGTCCCCCCGCACCGTCATCACCTGGGCCGAGAACAGCCGGCTGTTCGACGACATCGCGACCGCCTTCCGGATGACGTTCCTCAACAAATGCGACGAGCTGGAGCGCCCCGCCGTGGCCGAGTACTACCAGCGCTGCATGGGCGAGGATTTGCCCGAGGCGGCGACCAAGCCGGGGCGCGGCTAGCGACCCGGCGGAGCGCCAGGTGAGCTCGACGACCGCCGATTCCCCGATCGAGGCGTTCCGCCGCGTCACCGGCGCGGCGATGCGCGCGATCGCCCGGCGCGAGGACGTGACGGTCAATTTCGGCGCCGAGCCGCGCCTGATCGAGAACCAGGCGCGGCTGCCGGTGCCGTCGCGCGACCTGCCCGGCGAAGAGGTTTCGCAGCTCCGCGGCGAGGCGGACGCGATGGCGCTCAAGCTGCGCCATCACGACACCGAGCTCCATGCCCGCCGCGCGCCGGCCGGCGAAACCGCGCGCGCGGTGTTCGAATCCCTCGAACAGGTTCGGGTCGAGACCATCGGCGCCAGGCACATGGCCGGGGTCGCGGCCAATCTCGATGCCGCGCTCGCCGGGCGGTGCCAGGCGCGGGGCTACGCCCGCATCGCCGATATCGAGGATGCGCCGCTCGCCGAAGCGGTCGGCATGATGGCGCGGGAAAAATGGTCCGGCAGGCATTTGCCCGAGGCCGCGCGGCCGCTGATCGATCTGTGGCGCGAGGAGATCGGCGACAGGATCGAGGCCGACCTCGCGGCGCTCGAAGCCGCCATCGGCGACCAGGAAACCTTCGCCCGCACGGCGAACAAGCTGCTCTACGACCTCGACCTGCTCGACGAGGAGCCGGGGGAGGGCGACAGCGAAACCACCGACCAGGGCGAGGACAGCGAGGAATCGGACTCCGAGGACGAGGACGCCGAGGCCACCGAGATGGACGGCGCGGACGCCGAGATGGAGGGCTCGCCGTCTTCCGACATGGAGGACGGCGAGGGCGAGGATTCCGAGGACTCGATGGCCGAACAGGCGCAGGAAGAGATGATGCCGGGGACCGGGGACGAGGAGGGCGAGCGCGCGCAGCGGCGCCGCGCCGACGGCTTCCTCCCCGACGAGGCGCGCCAGCCCGCCTACCGGCCCTACACGGTCGATTACGACGAGGTGATCGACGCCGAGGAGCTGTGCGACGCCGACGAGCTCGGCCGGCTGCGCCAGCATCTCGACCAGCAGCTCGCCCATCTCCAGGGCGTCATCGCCCGGCTCGCCAACCGGCTGCAGCGCCGCCTGCTGGCCCAGCAGTCGCGGTCCTGGGAGTTCGATCTGGAGGAGGGGCTGCTCGACGCCGGCAGGCTGTCCCGCGTCGTGGTCAACCCGATGCATCCGCTGAGCTACAAGATCGAGAAGCAGACCGAGTTCCGCGACACCGCGGTCTCGCTGCTGATCGACAACTCGGGGTCGATGCGCGGCCGTCCCATCACGGTCGCCGCGATGAGCGCCGACATTCTCGCGCGCACCCTGGAGCGCTGCGGCGTGAAGGTCGAGATCCTCGGCTTCACCACCCGCGCCTGGAAGGGCGGCCAGGCGCGCGAGAAGTGGCTGTCCGAGGGCAAGACGCCCAACCCGGGCCGGCTCAACGATCTCCGCCACATCGTCTACAAGGACGCCGACGCGCCCTGGCGCCGGGCCCGCAAGTCGCTCGGCCTGATGCTGCGCGAGGGGCTGCTGAAGGAGAACATAGACGGCGAAGCGCTGATCTGGGCGCATCAGCGGCTGATCGCCCGGCCCGAGCAGCGCCGCATCCTGATGGTCATCTCCGACGGCGCGCCGGTCGACGACTCGACGCTCTCCGTCAACCCCGGCAACTATCTGGAGCGCCATCTGCGCGACGTCATCGCGTGGATCGAGGGGCAGTCGCCGGTCGAGCTGACGGCGATCGGAATCGGCCACGACGTGACCCGGTACTACAACCGCGCGGTGACGATCATGGATGCCGAGCAGCTCGGCGGCACCATGATGGGCCGGCTCACCGAGCTGTTCGAGGACGACCTCCGCGGCGGCGGCGCGGTCGGCGAGCGCCTGATCGCCTAGCCGGCGGGCGCGGCCGCCTTCCTGATCTGGCGCTTGATGCGGACGGCTTCCAGGGTGAGCTTCCCGTCGGGCGTGCCCAGCAGATAGGCATCCAGCCCGCCATTGTGCTCGATCGAGCGGATCGTCCGCGCGGTCAGCCGCAGCTTCACCGTCCTGCCGAGCGCGTCCGACATCAGCGACGTCTGCTGCAAATTGGGCAGGAACCGCCGCCTGGTCTTGTTGTTGGCGTGGCTGACATTGTTTCCCGTCAGCACACCCGTACCCGTCACGCTGCAACGCCGTGCCATCGTCCGCACTCCGTTCGGATGAAGGGCGCTTTGTAGTCGCGCCTGCGCGCCGCCGTCAAGATGCGCGGTGGCGCAAGGCGAGGCCGACCGCCAGCGCCGCCGCCGCGCACATGACGGCGGCGCCGAGCAGGAAGGGCCAGTCATGTCCGAGACCGGCGAAGATCGAACCGCTGAGCGCCGGGCCGAGGATCCGCCCGAGACCGGCGGAGGATTGCGAGATTCCCATCAGCGTGCCGCGTTCGTGCGACTGCGCGCGCTGCGAGATCAGCGAGGACAGGGAGGGGCCGCAGACCGAGACCCCGGCGACGAGCAGGCCGAGCCCCAGCATGACCCCGGGCGTTCCCGCCGCGGCGGGCAGGATCAGGCACCCCGTCATGGTCATGCCCATGCCCGCCGCCACCGTAAGGCGTTCGCCCGCGCGCCGCGTGATCGGCCCGACCGCCACGCCCTGAACCAGCACGGCGACCGCGCCCATGAAGGTGTACATGTAGCCGTTCCGCGTCGGCCCCCAGCCGAACCGCGCCTCCGACCACAGCGCGAAGACGGTCTCGATCCCGGCGAACACGAACGGCGAGGAGAACACCAGCAGGAGAAGCGGGGCGATCCCCGCCTCGCGAACCCGGCGCCACATCCGTCCGGAGGAAGCCGCCCGGGCGCGGGCGCGCTGGCCGCCATCGGCGCTTTCCCGCAGCAGGATCGCGGTGAGCACGAAGGCGAGCGCCGCGATGGCGCCGGCGAACAGGAAGGGCGACGCGAAATCCGCCCGCAGCGGGTCCGGGCCGGCGAGCAGGCCGCCGATCGCCGGCCCGACCACGAAGCCGAGACCCGCCGCCGCGCCCACCCGTCCCATCGCGCCGGCGCGCCGATGGGCCGGCACGACATCGGCGACATAGGCGTGCGCGACCCCGATATTGCCCGCCATGATGCCGCCGAAGGCGCGCGCCAGGAACAGGCCTTCCAGCGTGTCGGTGTGGGCAAGCCAGACATAGGCCAGGCAGGCGCCGAACGAGGTCGCGAGCAGCACCGGCTTGCGGCCGATGCGGTCGCTCACCCTGCCCCAGACCGGCGCGAAGGCGAACTGGGCGGCGGTGTAGCTCGCCGCGACCAGGGTCACGGTTCCCGGGCTCGCGCCGAACGCCTGGGCATAGAACGGTTGCAGCGGCAGGACGATGCCGAAGCCGATCAGGTCGACGAATACGGTGAGCAGCAGTGCCGGCACGGGATCCCCGCCGAAAAAGGCCGGTGGACGGCCGGTCTACCAGGCGAAGCCCGGCAGGGTGTAGGTCGGCATGGCCCCATGCTCCTCGTAGAGCGCCGCGAGGCCTGCGCGCGCGGCCTCCCCGGCATGGAGCCCGCCGAGGGCCAGCGCCGAGTCGATCCCCGCCGCGGCCGCGCCCTCGATGTCGGTGCCGAGCGAATCGCCGATCGCCACCACGGCGTGCCGCTCCGGCCCGCCGAGCCGGGCGAGACAGGCGTCGTAGATCGCCGGATGCGGCTTGCCGTGATAGGCGACGCGGCCGCCCAGCGTCTCGTAGCGGGCGGCCAGCGCGCCCCCGCAGAGCATCTCGCGGTCGCCCTGCATGACGCTGAGATCGGGGTTGGCGCAGATCATCGGAAGGCCGAGCCCGGCCGCCCGCGCCAGGTCGTCCTCGTAATCCCCGATCGCCGCATCTTCGCGCCAGGGGCCGATATTGACGATGAACTCGGCATCCTCGAACGTCCCGGCCCGCTCGATGTCAAGCCCGGTCAGAATGTCGTTCCCGGTCGCCTCGCCGAGCACCAGGCAGCGCCGCCCGAGCCCGGCGTGAAACGGATCGGCGCGGTCGGCCAGCGCGGCATGCGCCGACTCGCCGGAGGACAAGATGTTGCGCCGGTGGCGTTCCGGCAGGTCGAGCCGCGCCAGCATGCGCGCCACGTCTTGCGAGCGTCTCGGCGCGTTGGTCAGGAACACCACCGCCTTGCCCCGCTCGGCGAGCCGGTCGAGCGCCCCGCATACCCCGGGATACAGGCTGAGCCCGTCATGGAGGACGCCCCAGACGTCGACGATGAAGCCGTCATAGGCGTCCGCGAGCGGCTCGACGCCGGTCAACGCGACGGGTTGTCGGATCATTCCCTCTGGATGCCATGCCGGCGGACAAAAGGAAAGCGCCGCTGGGGCGGTTCGCCACATGATTGCCGGGTCCCGGGGCGTGCTCTATATCGGATGCCACGCGAGCGGGAAAAATCGACGTGTCCAGCGCCATAGAGCAGATCGAGAGCATCGACGATGCCAAGCGCAATATCGTCGAGGAGTTCGCCTTTCTCGGCGACTGGGTGCAGCGCTACGAATACATCGTCGATCTCGGCAAGCGGCTCGACGGGCTCGGCGAGGCGGAGAGGGTCGACGCCCGGCTGGTCCCCGGCTGCCAGTCGCGGGTCTGGTTCTACGCCGACCGCGACGGGCCGAAGCTCCGCTTCCGCGCCGACAGCGACGCGATAATCGTGCGCGGGCTGATCGCGCTCCTGCTCAGGATCTATTCCGGCCGGACGCCGCAGGAAATTCTCGCCACCCCGCCGTCGTTCTTCGAGGCGCTCGAGCTCGGCTCGCATCTGAGCGGCAGCCGGGCCAACGGGTTGCACGCCATGGTCACGCGCATCCACCAGCTCGCCTCGGCCGGCGGCAACGATCAGGGGAAAGCATGACGGCCAAGTCTCTCACCTACCACGAAGGCGTCTGGCACGAGGGCAACCCGCCCATTCTCGGGCCGATGGACCACAGCTGGTGGATGGCCTCCAGCGTGTTCGACGGCGCGCGGGCGTTTGGCGGGCTCGCGCCGGATCTCGACCGGCACTGCGCGCGCGCAATCCGGTCGGCGGAGTCGGTGGGAATCGAGCCCGGGATGGACGGTCCGGCGATCGAGGCCCTGTGCTGGGACGGGATCGAGCGCTTCGACGCGCGCGCCGAGCTCTATATCCGCCCGATGTTCTATTTCACCGGCGGGTTCGTGGTGCCGGACTACGCCGCGGCGCGGTTCCTGCTGACGATCTTCGAGTCCCCGCTGCCCGAGTGGCGCGGGCTGACCGCCTGCCTGGTGCCGTTCCGGCGCCCGTCGCCGGAGATGGCGCCGACCGACGCCAAGGCGTCATGCCTCTACCCCAACGTGGTCCGCTGCATGACGGCCGCGCGGAAAAGGGGCTGCGACACGGCGATGGTGCTCGACCCCGACGGCAATGTCGCGGAGTTCGCGACCAACAACCTGTTCATGGCGAGCGGCGGGGTGGTGAAGACGCCCGCCGCGAATGGCTGTTTCCTCGCCGGCATCACGCGTGCCCGGGTGATCGGCCTGTTGCGCGGCGCGGGCGTGCATGTCGAGGAGACGACGCTCTCGGTCGAAGACGTGCTGGCCGCCGACGAGGTGTTTCTCACGGGCAACTATTCAAAGGTCCTGCCGATCGCCCGGGTCGAGGAGCGGAGCTACCAGGAGGGCCCGCTCGCCCGGCTCGCGCGCGACCTCTATTTCGAATTCGCCGAGCGCGAAGGCCGCCGCCGCGCCGCGTGATTCCTAATTGACCGCGAAGGATTCGCCGGCCTGCGCCCGGCGCATCAGGGCGACCGTCTCAGCGGTCCCGTAGAGCGCGACGAACGAGCCGAAGCGCGGGCCCTGGCTCTGGCCCAGCAGGACTTCGTAGAGCGCGCGGAACCAGTCGCGCAAATTCGCGAAGTCGTGCCGCTTGCCGACCGCGTAGACCTCGTTCTGGATGGTCTCGGCACCGGCGCCCGGCGCCAGCGCCTCCAGCGCATCGGCGAGGTCGGCGATCGCCGCGCGCTCCTGATCGGTCGCCGGGCGGTAGCTCTTGGCCGGCTTGACGAAGTCCCGGTAATAGGCCAGCGCATGCCCCACCAGGCGGTCGAGGATCGGCGCGCGCGCCGGCGTGGCGCCGGGCGCGTAGCGGCTGATGAAGCCCCACAGCATCGCCTCGTCCTCGGCGTTGCAGGCCGAGGCGAGGTTGAGCAGCAGGCCGAACCCGACATGCCCCTCCGCGGCCGGCGGCTCGCCGGCGTGGATGTGCCAGGCCGGGTTGTCCAGCCTCTCGGTCCCGTTCTGGCCGGCGAACTTCTCCAGCCAGCCCAGATAGTCGTCGACCTGGCGCGGTATGGCGTCGAAATGGAGCCGCTTCGCCTTGCGCGGCGAGGCGTACATGAACAGCGCCAGGCTCTCGGTCGGCGCGTAGGTCAGCCACTCCTCGACCGACAGCCCGTTGCCGCGCGACTTCGATATCTTCTCCCCCGCCTCGTCGAGAAAGAGCTCGTAGGTGAAGCCTTCGGGAGGGCGCGCGCCGAGCAGCCGGCAGATCTGCCCGGACAGCCGGACCGAGTCGATCAGGTCCTTGCCCGACATCTCGTAATCGACGCCGAGCGCGACCCAGCGCATCGCCCAGTCCGCCTTCCATTGCAGCTTGCAGTGCCCGCCCGTCACCGGGACTTCGACCCTGCGCCCGTCGCCGGCCTGGTAGACGATGGTGCCGGCATCGACGTCGCGGGCGACGACCGGCGCCTGCAGAACCCGCCCGGTAGCGGGGCAGATCGGCAGGAACGGGCTGTAGGTGGCGCGCCGTTCCGGCCCGAGCGTCGGCAGGATCACGTTGGTGATGCGGTCGTAATCGGCGAGGATGGCGAGCAGCGTCGAATCGAAGACACCCGATCTGTAGCATTCGGTCGCGCTCTTGAACGCGTAGTCGAAGCCGAAGCGGTCCAGGAAGCCCCGCAGCCGGGCGTTGTTGTGATGGCCGAAGCTCTCATGGGTGCCGAAGGGGTCCGGGATGGCGGTGAGCGGCTTGCCCAGATGCCGCGCCACCATCCCGGCATTGGGGATGTTGTCCGGGACCTTGCGCAGCCCGTCCATGTCGTCGGAGAAGGCGAAGAGACGGCTCGGCAGGTCCGACAGCTCGGCAAGCGCCCGGCGCACCATCTGGGTGCGGACGACCTCCCCGAAGGTTCCGATATGCGGCAGCCCCGACGGACCGTAGCCCGTCGCGAACAGCACGGACCCCCCCTCCGGGACCGCGCCGCCGGTCCGTTTCAGGACCTTGCGCGCCTCCTCGAAGGGCCACGATCGGGGCTGGTCGCCGGGCGTCTTCCTGCTCATCGCGCGCACTGCTTAGGTATCGGGCGGTCCGGCGTCAATCGACGGCGCTGTAGTATAGTCGGGATATGGCATCGGCCGATCTCTTTGGCGATTCCGCTGACCATCCGGTGCTGGTCGCCAACATCCGGCAATCCCTGATCCTCGATGCCGCGGGCGCGGCGCGGACGCTGACGCATCGCGACGCGGTGGCGGCGCTCGGCCGGGGGGTGGTCCCCATCCTGTGCCACCGCAGCGCGGTGGCGCAGCGGCTCGGCGCGCGGCCGTTCCGGGCCTGCGACCTGCTCGAGCTGTTCGCCTTCGCCCGCCCGGCCGAGCGGTGCCTGCCGACGCCCGGCGGACTCGCCGACGCGCTCGGCCTGGCGCGCCCCCGGGGGCTCGAGGAGGAGGCCCTGACGCTCGCCCGCGCCACGGAGACGCTGCTCGACGAGCTCGATGCGGCGGACGACCCGAACGGCGCCGCCATCGCGTCGTTCATGGCGGCTTCCGGCTGGCCGTGGGGGGCGGCGGTTCTCGGCCGGCTCGGCGGCGCCGGAGACGCCCCGGCCGATGCCGGCGCGCTGCGCGTCTGGACCCGCCTGCCGGAGATCGCCGAACACGCGCCCCCGTCGCCCCCCGGCAGCGCCGCCGTGGAACCGGCCGAGGCGAGGCGCCGGCTCGCCGGCCTGCTGGGATGGGGCGCGGAGGACCGGTCGGGGCAGGCCGACTACACCTCCGCGCTGAGCGCAGCCTTCGCGCCGCGCGACCGCGAGGATGCCCCCAACACGGTGATCGCCGAGGCCGGCACCGGCGTCGGCAAGACGCTCGGCTATATCGCGCCGGCCAGCCTGTGGGCGGAAAGGAACGGCGGTCCGGTCTGGATCAGCACCTTCACCCGCAACCTGCAACGCCAGATCGACAGCGAGCTCGACCGCCTCTACCCCGATCCGGACGTCAAGCACCGCCGGGTGGTCGTCCGCAAGGGCCGCGACAACTATCTGTGCCTGCTGAACCTGGAGGAAGCGCTGGGACGCATCGGCGGCGCCGGCTCCGAATCCGCCGTCGCCCTCGGCCTGGTCGCGCGCTGGACCGCGGCGACCCGGGACGGCGACATGGTGGGCGGGGATTTCCCGGCCTGGCTGGCCGATCTGTCGGGCACCCGCGGCACCCTCGCGCTCGCCCATCGGCGGGGCGAGTGCATCTATTCGGCCTGCGCCCACTACCACAAGTGCTTCATCGAGCGCACCGCCCGGCGCGCGAGACGGGCCGAAATCGTCATCGCCAACCACGCTTTGGTGATGACCCTGGCGGCCGCCGGACGGACCGACGACCGTCTCGCGCCGGGCCGGGTGATCTTCGACGAGGGCCACCACGTGTTCGACGCCGCCGACGGCGCCTTCGCCACCCGCCTCGGCGGGCAGGAGGGGTTCGATCTCAGGCGCTGGCTGTGCGGCGCCGAGGACCGGCGCCAGCCGAGAGCGCGGGGTCTCGCCCGGCGCATCGAGGACGCGGCGATGCTCGACGACGCGCTCGGCGAGGCCCTCGCGGCGACCCTGGAGGCGGCACGGATCCTGCCCGCATCCGGCTGGAACGCGCGGCTGGCGCGGGACGCGCCGGGCGGTGCCGCCGAGGCCTTCCTGGCCGCGGTTCGCCGCCAGGTCTACGCCCGCGCCAGGGATACCGGCATCCCCTACGACCTCGAGGCCGAGACCCGGCCGCCGGTCCCCGGGCTGATCGAGGCGGCGGACCGGCTGGCGGCGGCGCTCGACCGGCTGATCGCGCCGGCGCGCAGGGTGTCGCAGCGTCTCGACGCGCTGCTGGCCGAACGGTCCGACGAGCTCGACACGCCGACCCGCAACCGGTTCGACGCCGCCGCGCGCGGTCTCGGTATCAGGATCGAAGGCCAGCTCGAAACCTGGCGCGCCATGCTGCGCGCGCTGCACGACACCCCGCCCGAGACCTTCGTCGACTGGTTCTCGGTCAGCCGCCGCCAGGGGCGCGATGTCGATGTCGCGATGCATCGCCACTGGCTCGACCCCCTGCTGCCCTTCGCCCGGCTCGTCGCGGCGCCGAGCCACGGCGTGGTCGTCACCTCGGCCACGCTGCGCGACGGGACCGGCGACGTGGAGGCGGACTGGCGGGTCGCCGAGATGCGGACCGGGGCGCGTCACCTGGCGGCCCCCGCGATCCGGGTGGACGTGCCCTCGCCATTCGACTACGCCCGGCTGGCGCGGGTGTTCGTCGTCACCGACGTGCGCAGGAACGATCTCGACCAGGTGGCGGGCGCCTACCGCGCGCTGATGCTGGCCGCGGGCGGCGGCGCGCTGGGGCTGTTCACCGCCATCGCCCGGCTCCGCGCGGTCTACGACCGCATCGCGGCGGACATGGAGAAGGCCGGCCTCGTCTTGCTTGCCCAGCATGTCGACAGCCTCGACACCACCAGCCTGGTCGATATTTTCCGCGCCGAGCCCGAGTCCTGCATGCTCGGCACCGACGCGATGCGGGACGGCGTCGACGTGCCGGGCCGTTCGCTGAGGCTGATCGTGTTCGACCGCCTGCCCTGGCCGCGGCCGACCATCCTCCATCGCCAGCGCCGCAAGGCGTTCCCGGACATCCGCTATGACGACATGCTGGCCAGGCTCCGGCTCAAGCAGGCCTTCGGCCGGCTGGTGCGCCAGGCCGACGACCGCGGCGTGTTCGTCCTGCTCGACCCCGCAATGCCGTCGCGGCTCAAGGGCGCGTTCCCCCGGGAGGTCGCCGTCGAACGCGTCGGCCTCGCGGAGGCGGTCGAGGGCGTGCGGTCCTTTCTCGCGCCGCCCGCCGGTTGACCGAAGGCAGGGACCGGAAGAGAGTGCCGCAGCCCGCCGCCGAGACCTCTCAACCGACACCCGATGCGATGACCGAAGGGCCGCTCCCGGTCTACCGCGCCCGCGTCCGCGCGGGCGAACTCAAGCCGGATCCGGATCAGGCGCTCGCCGCGGAGAAGCTCCAGAGCCTGCACAACGCGCTCGCCGGCTACCGGCCCGGCGGCGGCGAGAGCGGCTGGCGGGCGCGGCTCGGCCTCGCGCGCCGCCGCGGCGGCGCGCCGCAGGGCCTCTACATGTTCGGCGGCGTCGGGCGCGGCAAGACGATGCTGATGGACATCTTCTTCCACTTCGCGCCGGTGGCGCTCAAGCGGCGCACCCATTTCCACGCCTTCATGCTGGAGGTTCAGGACCGCCTGCACGCGCTGCGCAAGGACCGGCGCGCCGACCCGCTGGCCCGGCTCGCCGCCGAGATCGCCGACGAGGCATGGCTGCTCTGCTTCGACGAGTTCCAGGTCGAGAACATCGCCGACGCGATGATCCTCGGCCGGCTTTTCGAGGCGATGCTGGCGCGCGGCGTCGTGGTGGTCGCGACCAGCAACGTGGCGCCCGCCGACCTCTACAGGGACGGGCTGCAGCGCGACCGCTTCGAGCCCTTCATCGCGCTGATCGGCGAACGGCTCGACCTGCTGGCGCTGGAGGGCGGCGTCGACTACCGGCGGCTCAGGATCCGCGATCTCGACGTCTACCATACCCCGCTGGGGCGGGCCGCCGACCTGGCCCTCGAAAGGGCGTTTCGCGCGCTGACCGAGGGGGCGGAGGCGAGCCCGGCGGAACTCACCGTGCTCGGCCGGACCGTCCATGTGCCGCGGGCGGCGCGCGGGGTCGCGGCCTTCGGATTCGAGGCGCTGTGCGGCCGACCGCTGGGAAGCGCCGATTACCTGGCGATCGCGCGCAGCTTCCACACCCTGCTGCTCGACGGGGTGCCGAGGCTCGATGCCGCGCGCGCGGACGAGGCGAGGCGGTTCGTCAACCTGATCGACGCGCTCTACGAGAACAGGGTGAAGCTGGTGATGTCGGCGGAAGCCCCGCCCGACGACCTCTACCCGCTCGGCGATGCCGCCTTCGCCTTCAAGCGCGCGGTCTCGCGGCTCCACGAAATGCGGTCGGCCGCCTATCTCGCGGCCGAACATCTCGGCTGAGGGCGGCACTTGTGCGGCCCCCCCGAATCGGGGTAAGCACCCGCGACCGCGGATCCGCCGCCACGGAGTCGCGACGGCACAGAAACGGGGCTTCCCCAATGGCGAGAAACAAGATCGCGCTGGTCGGCGCGGGAAATATCGGCGGCACGCTCGCCCATCTCGCCGGGCTCAGGGAACTCGGCGACATCGTCCTGTTCGACATCGTCGACGGCGTGCCCCAGGGCAAGGCGCTCGACCTCGTCGAGTCCTCGCCGATCGAGGGCTTCGACGCGAAGATGGTGGGCGCGTCGCGCTACAGCGCGATCAAGGGCGCCGACGTGGTCATCGTGACCGCCGGCGTGCCGCGCAAGCCCGGCATGAGCCGCGACGACCTGATCGAGATCAACACCCGGGTGATGAACCAGGTGGGCGAGGGCATCGCGAAGAACGCCCCCGATGCCTTCGTGATCTGCGTCACCAACCCGCTGGATGCGATGGTCTGGGCGCTCCGCGAGGCGACCGGTTTCCCGTCCAAGCGCGTCGTCGGCATGGCCGGCATCCTCGATTCCGCGCGCTTCCGCTATTTCCTCGCCGAGGAGTTCGACGTTTCCGTCGAGGACGTGACCGCCTTCGTCCTCGGCGGGCATGGCGACACCATGGTGCCGCTGGCGCGCTATTCGACGGTCGCCGGCATTCCCCTGCCCGACCTCGTGAAGATGGGCTGGACCACACGGCAGCGGCTCAACGAGATCGTGCAGCGGACCCGCGACGGCGGCGGCGAGATCGTCGCCCTGCTCAAGACCGGCTCGGCGTTCTACGCCCCGGCCTCGTCGGCGATCCAGATGGCCGAGGCCTATCTCAGGGACAAGAAGCGGGTGCTCCCCTGCTGCGCCATGCTCAGCGGCCAGTACGGCGTGCGCGGGCTCTATATCGGCGTACCCGTGGTGATCGGCGCCGGCGGGGTCGAGCGCATCGTCGAGATCAACCTCAACGCGTCCGAGAAGAAGGCCTTCGATGCCTCGGTGGCCGCGGTCCGGGGCCTTGTCGACGTGGTCAAGCGCATGAACAAGGCCGCGAAGAAATAATCCGCGGCGCGGGGTCGCAATGAATATCCACGAGTACCAGGCCAAGCAGCTCCTGGCCCGCTACGGCGTCACCGTGCCGCGCGGCAAGGTCGCCTATACCGCCGCCGAGGCGGTCGATGCGGCCAACGAGCTCGGCGGGCCGGTCTGGGTGGTCAAGGCGCAGATCCACGCCGGCGGGCGCGGCAAGGGCGGCGGCGTCAGGGTGGTCCGGTCGGTCGACGACGTGCGCGACGCCGCCCAGGCGATGATCGGCATGAACCTCGTCACCCACCAGACCGGGCCGGAGGGCCGCCAGGTCAAGCGGGTCTATGTCGAGGAAGGCTGCGACATCGCCCGCGAACTCTATCTCGGCATGCTGGTCGACCGCGAGACCGGCCGGGTGACCGTCATGGCCTCGACCGAGGGCGGCATGGAGATCGAGCAGGTCGCCGCCGACGCGCCCGGGAAGATCGTCACCGTCGACATCGATCCCGCGACCGGCATCCGGCCCCACCATGCACGCCGGATCGCCTTCCGCCTCGCGCTCGGCGACGGGCAGCTCAACGCCGCGGTCAGGTTCATCACCGGCATCTACGAGGCCTTTATCGGGCTCGACGCGTCGATCGTCGAGATCAACCCGCTGGTGGTGACCGGCGCCGGAGAGGTGATCGCGCTCGACGCCAAGATGGCGTTCGACGACAACGCGCTGTTCCGGCATTCCGACGTGATCGAGCTGCGCGACGAGGACGAAGAGGACGCGATGGAGCGCGAGGCGCTCAAGCACGACCTCAACTACATCAAGCTGGACGGCAATATCGGCTGCATGGTCAACGGCGCCGGGCTGGCCATGGCGACGATGGACATCATCAAGCTGCATGGCGGCGAGCCCGCGAACTTCCTCGATGTCGGCGGCGGCGCGTCGCGCGAGCGGGTGACCGCCGCGTTCAAGCTGATTCTCTCCGACCCCCATGTCGAAGGGATCCTGGTCAACATCTTCGGCGGAATCATGCGCTGCGACGTGATCGCCGAAGGCGTGGTCGCGGCGGCGCGCGAGATCAATCTCAACGTACCCCTTGTGGTCCGCCTCGCCGGCACCAATGTCGAGCTGGGCAAGAAGCTGCTGGCGGATTCGGGGCTGTTGATCATTTCGGCGGACACCCTCGCGGAAGCGGCCGAGCGCGTGGTCCACGCCGTGCGGGAGGCGAGTTGATGGCCGTCTTCGTCGGCGCGGGGACCAGGGTCATCTGCCAGGGCTTCACCGGCGCGCAGGGCACCTTCCATTCCGAGCAGGCGATCGCCTACGGGACCCGGATGGTGGGCGGGGTGACGCCCGGCAAGGGCGGGACCCGGCATCTCGACCTCGACGTGTTCGACACCGTCGCCGAGGCGGTCGAGAGGACCGCCGCGGACGCCTCGGTGATCTACGTGCCGCCGCCCTTCGCGGCCGATGCGATCCTCGAGGCGATCGAGGCCGAGGTGGCGCTGATCGTCTGCATCACCGAGGGAATCCCGGTGGTCGACATGGTGCGGGTCAAGCGCGTCCTGAGCGGTTCCCGATCGCGGCTGATCGGGCCCAACTGCCCCGGCGTGATCACCCCCGACGAGTGCAAGATCGGCATCATGCCGGGACATATCCACCAGCGCGGCAGGATCGGCATCGTCTCGCGCTCGGGAACCCTGACCTACGAGGCGGTGGCGCAGACCACCGCGGCGGGGCTCGGGCAGACGACCTGTGTCGGGATCGGCGGCGATCCGGTGAACGGCACGGATTTCGTCGATTGCCTCGAAGCCTTTCTGGCGGACGAGGAAACCGAAGGCATCATCGTGATCGGCGAGATCGGCGGCGGCGCCGAGGAAGACGCCGCGTCCTTCGTCAGGCAATCGAAGACGAAGAAGCCCGTTGTCGGCTTCATCGCCGGGGTGACCGCCCCGGCGGGACGCCGGATGGGGCATGCGGGCGCGATCATCTCGGGCGGCAAGGGCGCCGCGGGAGACAAGATCGAAGCCTTCAGGGAGGCCGGCATCAGGGTCGCCTCCTCTCCCGCCGCCATCGGCGAGACCATGGCCGAGGCGATGCGGGGCTGACCATCGCCTCGAAGCCGGCGATCTCGCGTTGCGCTAGCGCAGTTGGATCAACGAGCCGAGCCAATGCCCATGACCAGACCCGCAGACACCAGCTTCCTCGCGGGCGCGAACGCCCCCTTCATCGAGGAGCTCTACGCCAGATTTGCCGCCGACCCGGCCTCGGTCGACGCCGACTGGGCCGCCTTCTTCGCCGATCTGAATGACGGGACGGGCGACGCAAGCCTGTCCGCCGCGCCCGGCTCCATGCCCGTCCCGGACGGCGTGGACGTGCGCCAGGCGACGCGGGATTCGCTCCAGGCGCTGACCCTGATCCGGTCCCACCGCGTGCGCGGCCATCTCTACTGCGACCTCGATCCGCTCGGGCTCGAGAAGCCCGCGCCGCACAGCGAGCTCGATCCGGAGAGCTACGGCTTCACCGAGGCGGATTACGACCGTCCGATCTACGTCAACACGCTGGGTTTCGAGCGCGCCACCCTGCGCCAGATCGTCGATGCGGTGCGCCGGACCTATTGCGGCACCGTCGGCGTGGAGTACATGCACATCACCTCGGCCGAGGAAAAGATCTGGATCCAGGACCGCATCGACGCGATCCACAACCAGACCGATTTCACCGAGCGCGGAAAGGAGGCCATCCACGAGCGCCTCGTGGAGGCCGAATCCTTCGAGCGCTTCCTCCACGTGCGCTATCCCGGGACCAAGCGCTTCGGGCTCGACGGCAGCGAGTCGCTGATCCCGGCGCTGGAGCAGATCCTCAAGCGAGGCAGCCAGCTCGGCGTCGAGGAGGCGGTGCTCGGCATGCCGCATCGCGGGCGCCTCAACGTCCTCGCCCATGTGATGCACAAGCCATACGCGGCGATCTTCGCGGAATTCCGCGGCATGTCGTACCAGCCCGAGGAAGTCGGCGGCTCGGGCGACGTGAAGTACCATCTCGGGGCGTCCGCCGACCGCGAGTTCGACGGCATCAGGGTCCATCTGTCGCTTGTCGCCAACCCGTCCCATCTCGAAGCCGTCGACCCGGTCGTCGTCGGCAAGGTCCGGGCCAAGCAGCGCCAGCGCGGCGACCGTGAACGCCGCCGCGTGCTCAGCATCCTGATGCACGGCGATGCGGCTTTCGCCGGCCAGGGGATCGTGGCCGAGACCTTCGGGCTTTCCGACATCGCGGGTTACCGGACCGGCGGGACGATCCATATCGTCGTCAACAACCAGATCGGCTTCACCACCAGCCCGGCGGCGACGCGCGCGTCGCGCTACCCGACCGAGATCGCCAAGTTCGCACAGGCGCCGATCTTCCACGTCAACGGCGACGACGTGGAAGCGGTGATCCATGTCGCGCGGATCGCCACCGAATTCCGCGACACGTTCCGCAAGGACGTGGTGATCGACATCTGGTCCTATCGCCGCTTCGGTCACAACGAATCCGACGAGCCCGCATTCACCCAGCCGGTGATGTACAAGGCGATCGCCGACCATCGGAGCGTGGCCTCGATCTACGGCGACCGGCTGGTCGACGAGGGCCTGCTGACCCGGGACGAGGTCGAGCGGGTCGCCCGCGACTGCCGGCAGCGCCTGGAAGACGACTTCGAGGCGGCCAAGAGCTACAAGCCCAACAAGGCGGATTGGCTGGAGGGCGAATGGGCGGAGATCACCCCCGCCCCGTCGCTCGAGGAACGGCGCGGCAAGACCGCCGTCACCCGCAAGGCGCTCGACTCGGTGGGCCGCGCGCTGACCACGGTTCCGCAGGGGTTCAGGCTGAACCCCAAGCTCAACCGCTTCATCGACGCGCGCAAGGCGATGTTCGAGACCGGCGAGGGCGTCGACTGGGCGACCGCCGAGGCGCTCGCCTTCGGCACCATCCTCGCCGAGGGGCGGTTCGTGCGCCTCAGCGGCCAGGACTGCCGCCGCGGGACGTTTTCCCAGCGCCACGCGGTGCTGATCGACCAGGAGACCCAGGAAGCCTACACGCCGCTCGCCCATATTCGCGAGGGACAGGAAAGGCTCGCGGTGCGCGACAGCCCGCTGGCCGAGGCTTCGGTGCTCGGTTTCGAGTACGGCATGTCGCTCGCCGATCCCAACATGCTGGTGCTGTGGGAGGCCCAGTTCGGCGATTTCGCCAACGGCGCGCAGTTCATCATCGACCAGTTCATCGCGTCCGGCGAGACCAAGTGGCTGCGCATGTCGGGGCTGGTGATGCTCCTGCCGCACGGCTACGAGGGCCAGGGTCCGGAGCATTCCTCGGCCCGCATCGAGCGCTATCTCCAGCTTTGCGGCGACGACAACATGCAGGTCTGCAACATCACCACCCCGGCCAACTACTTCCATGCGCTGAGGCGCCAGATCCACCGCAGCTTCCGCAAGCCGCTGATCGTCATGACGCCGAAATCCCTGCTCCGGCACAAGCGCTGTGTCTCGCGGCTCGACGACATGTGCGCCGGGACCTCGTTCCGCCGCGTCCTCCCCGAACCCGGCCCGACCCTGCCGGACGCGGAAATCCGCCGCGTCGTCCTGTGCAGCGGCAAGGTGTTCTACGACCTTCTCGCCGCCCGCGAGGATCGCGGGATCGAGGATGTCGCGCTGGTCCGGTTGGAGCAGCTCTACCCGTTCCCGAATGTCTCGCTCGGGGCGGAGCTCGCGCGCTATCCCGCGGCGGAAGTCGTCTGGTGCCAGGAGGAGCCGCGCAACATGGGCGCCTGGACCTGTATCGACCGGCGCATCGAGGACCTGCTCGCGACGCTCGAAGTCGAGGCCGAACGGCCGGTCTATGCCGGCCGCCCCGAATCCGCCTCCACCGCGACCGGCCTGGCGGCCCAGCACGCCCGCGAACAGAGGGCCCTGATCGACCAGGCCCTGGCCGCGGCCTAGGCGCGGTAACGGCCCCGCGGCGGGCAGAAAGAGGAAGCTATGGCGACCCAGATCGTTGTGCCCGCGCTCGGCGAGTCGGTGACCGAAGCGACGGTTTCCAAGTGGCTCAAATCGGCCGGCGACGCGGTCGCCATGGACGAGCCGCTGGTCGAGCTGGAGACCGACAAGATAACCCTCGAAGTGCCGGCCGCGGCCTCCGGCGTGCTGGGCTCCATCGAGGTCGGCGAGGGGCGGACCGTCGAGGTCGGCGCCGTGCTGGGCTCGATCGATGCGGCCGAGGGCGCCGCCGCGCCGCCGCGCCCGGCCGAGCCCGCCGAGCCGGAACCCCGGCCCGCGGGCCTGTCCGCGGCACCGCGAGCGCTGTCGCCCGCGGTGCGCAAGCTGGTCGACGAGCACGCGCTCGACCCCGCGCGGATCGCCGGGACGGGCAAGGACGGGCGGCTGACCAAGGGCGACGTCCTGGCCCATCTCGCGGCCCGTCCCGACGACGATGGCGACGCGGCTCCCGCCCCGGCCCCGGTGCCCGCTCCCGCGCCGGTGCCCGCTCCCGCGCCGGTGCCCGCTCCCGCCCCTCCCGTGGCCGGGCGCGGCCCCGCCGCCGCGCGCGAAGAGCGCGTGCCGATGACACGGCTGCGCCAGCGCATCGCCGAACGCCTCAAGGAGGCCCAGAACACCGCCGCCATGCTGACCACCTTCAACGAGGTCGACATGTCCGCGGTCATCGCGGTGCGCGAGCGGTTGCGCGAGGCCTTCGAGAAGCGGCACGGCGTGCGCCTCGGCTTCATGAGCTTCTTCGTCAAGGCCGCCGTGGTCGCGCTCAGGGAGGTGGCGGCGGTCAATGCCGAGATCGACGGGACCGACATCGTCTACAAGAACCACTACGACATCGCCGTGGCCGTCGGCACCGAGCAGGGGCTCGTGGTGCCGGTGCTGCGCGACGCCGATGCGCTGTCCTTTGCCGGCGTCGAGGCGGGCATCGCCGATCTCTCCGCCCGCGCGCGCGACGGCAGGCTTTCGATGGAGGATCTGACCGGCGGCACGTTCACCGTGACCAATGGCGGAGTCTACGGCTCGCTGCTCTCGACCCCGATCCTCAACCCGCCCCAGTCGGGCATTCTCGGCATGCACAAGATCGAGAAACGGCCGGTCGTCGTCGCGGACGAGCTCGTGGTGCGCCCGATGATGTATCTCGCGCTCTCCTACGATCACCGGATCGTCGACGGCCGCGAAGCGGTGACTTTCCTGGTCCGCGTCAAGGAGTGCATCGAGGATCCGGAGCGCATCCTGCTCGAAGCCTGAGAACCGATCCGTGGCAGACCAGCGTTACGACCTGATCGTCATCGGCGCCGGGCCGGGCGGTTACAGCGCGGCGATCCGCGCGGCCCAGCTCGGCTTCTCCGTCGCCTGCATCGACAGGCGGGCGAGCCTGGGCGGCACCTGTCTCAATGTCGGCTGCATCCCCTCCAAGGCGCTGCTCGAGTCGTCGGAACGCTTCGTCGAGGCACGCGATCGGCTGGCCGAGCACGGGGTCGCGGTCGACGGCGTCTCCCTCGACCTTCCCGCGATGCTCGCCCGCAAGGACAAGGTGGTCGGCGACCTGACGAAGGGTATCGCCTTCCTGTTCCGGAAGAACGGGATCGAGGCGATCGCGGGCCGCGCGCGGATCGCCGGTCCCGGCCGCGTCGCGGTGCGCCCGGCGGAGGGCGGCGAGCCGGAGCGAACCCTGGACGGCGAGCGGATCCTGATCGCCACCGGGTCGGAGACCGCGGCGCTCGAAGGACTCGACATCGACGAAGAGCGCATCCTGTCCTCGACCGGGGCGCTCTCGCTCGCCGCCGTGCCCGACCGGATGGCGGTCGTCGGCGGCGGCTATATCGGGCTCGAGCTGGGCTCGGTCTGGAGCCGGTTGGGCGCGCGGGTGACGGTGGTCGAGTACATGGACGCGATCCTGCCGGCGATGGACGGCGAGGTCGCCCGCCAGATGGCCCGCGCGCTCGCCAGGCAGGGCATGACGTTGAAGACCGGCACCCGGGTCGCCGGTGCCGAGCGGCGCGAAACCTCGGTGCGGATCGCGGTCGAGGCGGCCGGCGGCGGCGCGGCCGAGACCATCGACTGCGATGCCGTACTGGTCGCCGTCGGCCGGCGGCCGTTCACCGAAGGTCTCGGGCTGGAGGAAGTCGGCGTGCAGCGCGACGCGCGCGGCTTCATCGCCGTCGACCGGCGCTTCGAGACCGGCGTGAAGGGAATATTTGCGATCGGCGACGCGATCCCGGGTCCGATGCTGGCCCACAAGGCCGAGGAGGAAGGCATCGCGGCGGTGGAGCAGATGGCGGGCCAGGCGGGGCACGTCAACTACGGCGCCATCCCGGGGGTGGTCTACACCGCGCCCGAGGCCGCCTCGGTGGGCGTGACCGAGGAGATGCTGCGCGAGGAGGGGCGCCGGGCGAAAATCGGCCGGTTCCCGTTCGCCGCCAACGCCCGCGCGCGCAGCAAGGCGGAGGTCGAGGGCTTCGTGAAGATCATCGCCGACGCCGGGACGGATGCGCTGCTCGGCGCCCATATCGTCGGGCCCGAAGCGGGCACGATGATCGCCGAGCTCGCGCTCGCCATCGAGTTCGGGGCGTCGTCGGAGGATATCGCCCGCACCTGTCACGCCCATCCGACGCTCAGCGAGGCGATCAGGGAGGCCGCGCTCGCGGTCGAGGGCCGCGAGATCCACATCTGAAACGCCGGAGAAATCCGCGCCGGGGTCAGCCGCGCGCGCGGGGGTGGGCGTCGTTATAGACCGCGACCAGCGTCGCCGTGTCGACCTCGGTGTAGCGCTGCGTGGTCGACAGCGAGGCGTGGCCGAGGAGCTCCTGTATCGCGCGCAGGTCGCCGCCCGCCTGCAGCAGATGGGTCGCGAAGCTGTGGCGCAGCGCGTGCGGCGTCGCGGTTTCCGGCAGGCCGAGGGCGGCGCGGATCGCGCGCAGCTCGCGCTGGACGACGCCGGCATTCAGCCGACCGCCGCGCACGCCGCGGAACAGGGGACCGTCCCGCAGGGCGAACGGGCAGGCCTCGACATAGGCCGCCACCGCCTCGCGCACCGCCGGAAGGATCGGCACGATCCGTTCCTTGCCGCCCTTCCCGAGGACCCGCAGGGATTCGCCCAGCGGCGTCCGGTCGGCGTCGAGGCCGAGCGCCTCGTCGATGCGCAGCCCGGTGCCGTAGAGCAGGAGGAGAAGCGCGGTGTCGCGCGCCGCAATCCACGGCTTCTTGCGGGACGCGTCGCCGGCCCGGGCGATCATCGCAAGCGCGTCCCGGGCGGCGACGGGTTTCGGCACCGTGTGCGGCAGGCGCGGCGTCCTGACCGCCGCGATCGCCCCGTTCCGCGCCCGCTCGGTGCGTTCGAGAAAACGAAAGAAGCTGCGCAACACCGACAGCGCGCGGGCGGTCGAGCTGCGCGCCCGGTCGTTCATCGCGCGCTGCGCGAGATAGGACCGGAAGTCGCCGTGTTCCAGGGATTCCAGAGCCGCGAGACCGGCAAACCCGCCCTTGTGCTCGGCGACGAAGTCGAGAAAGGTCTTCAGGTCGCCCAGATAGGCCGCCGTGGTGTGGGCCGAAACGCGGCGTTCGGTCTCGAGCCAGGTCTGCCACGCCGCGATCGCCTCGGCCAGATCGGGCGCGGCGGCGAAGCGGGCTAACGCCGGTGGCGCGGCCATCTGTCGATCGCGTATTCGAGAACGCTGCCGAGAAAGTCGAGGAGGTCGGTGCCCTGGCTCGGCGCGAAATCGTCCGCGGTCGACGAACCCAGGACCAGGACGAAGCGGCCGTGGCGGGTCTGGAGACGGATCGCCGCGAGCGATTCGACCAGCGAGAACCGGTCGCCGAGCGCGCATCGGTCGGTGTCCGTCGCCTGTCCGAGACGCACGGTCTTGCCGGGCGGGATCAGCGCGTCCATCGCGTCGGGCGGGAGGGCCAGCAGCTCCCCCTGCCCGGCCGCCGGACCGCCTTCCACCGCGAGTGTCGCCGCGGTGGTCGAAAACAGCACCGGAAACTGCGCGGCGATGCGCTGGGCGAGCGCCCCGAGCGAGGTCTGCCGAAGCACCACGAGGACCGCATCCTGCGTCCGCCCGACCGCTCGCGCCCGGTCCTCCGCGGCCAGCAGGATCTCCCGCTCCCGCGCCTTCTGGCGTTCGAGGCTGCGCCTCAGCCCGTCCAGGATGCGCCGCCGGAGATCGACGACGCCGGGTATGTCCTCCGAATGGCGGGCATCCTGGGCGACCAGAAGGTCCGCGTTCCGGTCGAGGAAGTCGGGGTTGGCGGCAAGCCAGTCGCGGACGTCTTCGGCGGTCAGTTCGGGCTTCGCGCCCAGCTTCCGGTCGTCGATGGCTTTGGGCATCGCCTCACGCGTCGAGTATGGACTGGCCGGTCGAGGCCCAGTCGGCGAGAAACGCGTCAAGACCCTTGTCGGTCAGCGGATGGTTGAACAGCTGGCGCAGGACGCCGGGCGGGATCGTCGCCACGTCGGCGCCGAGCTTGGCGGCTTCCGCGACATGGTTGGGGCTGCGAACGGAGGCGACCAGGATCTCCGTCGTGAACTTCTCGTAGTTGTCGTAGATCAGACGGATATCCTCGATCAGCCCCATGCCGTCGCGGCTGATGTCGTCGAGGCGGCCGATGAAGGGCGAAACGAAGGCGGCGCCGGCCTTGGCGGCGAGGATCGACTGGCTGGCCGAGAAGCAGAGGGTAACGTTGACCATCACCCCGTCATCGGCGAGCGCCCGGCAGGTCCTGAGGCCGTCGGGCGTCAGCGGCACCTTGACCGCGACGTTGCCGGCAAGCTGGGCGAGCTTGCGGCCTTCGGACAGCATCGTCGGATGATCGGTCGCTGCGACCTCGGCGCTCACCGGGCCGTCGACCACCTCGCAGATCTCGCGGATGACCTCGAGGAAGGGCCGGCCGGATTTGGCGACAAGGGAGGGGTTCGTGGTCACGCCGTCGAGCAGGCCGGTCGCCGCGAGGTCGCGAATCTCGCCAACATCCGCCGTGTCGACGAAGAACTTCATACCGGTTCCTTCCTGACGGGAGACGCGGCGTGGACGCCTCGGAACGACCGCCTAGAGTGTAGAGCATGAAGCCCGGCGTTGTCAGTGCCGCGTCGCGAATCGGCTCCCGCCGGACCGCCGTTCTGGTCCCGCTGCCGGTCGCCGGCGCCTATGACTATCGCGTGCCCGAAGGCATCGATCTCGCCCCCGGCCGGTTCGTCCGCGTCCCCCTCGGCGCGCGCGAGGTGACGGGCGTGGTGTGGGGCGAGCCCGAGGGCGGCATCGACGAGGCGAAGCTCCGGGACGTCGCCGCCGTGCTCGACGTGCCGCCGCTCCCGGCCGATCTGCTGCGCACCGTCGACTGGACGGCCGCCTACACGATGACGCCGCCGGGCGCGGTGCTCCGCATGGCGATGAGCGTGCCCCAGGCGCTCGACCCTCCCCGGTCGGAGACCGCCTACGCGCTCGACCCGTCGGCCGCGCAGGACGGGATCAGACCGACCGCCGCGCGCAAGCGCGTGCTCGAGTTTCTCGCTCACGGCCGGGCCTGCCGCGCCGCCGAGATCGCCCGCGCGACCGGCAGCGGCGCCGGCGTGGTGCGCGGCCTGGTAAAGCACGGGCTGGTGCGCGCGGTCACCGTCGAACCCGCGATGGCGATCGAGCCGGCGGACTGGCGGCGCGAGGGGCCCGCCCTCAGCCCGGCCCAGGACGCGGCCGCCCGGCGGCTTCGGGAGCTGATCGCCGCCGAGGCGTCCGATTCGGTCGTGCTGCTCGACGGGATCACCGGCTCGGGCAAGACCGAAGTCTATTTCGAAGCGATCGCCGCGGCGCTGGCGCGCGGCCGGCAGGTGCTCGTGCTGCTGCCCGAAATCGCGCTCACCGTCGATTGGCTGCGACGCTTCGAGGACCGCTTCGGGGCGCCGCCGCTGCATTGGCACTCCGAGGTCGCGGGGTCGCGCCGGCGCGACACCTGGCGCGCGGTTTCCGACGGCAGGGCACAGGTCGTCGTCGGCGCGCGATCCGCGCTGTTCCTGCCGTTTCCCGGGCTCGGCCTGATCGTCGTCGACGAGGAGCACGATTCCAGCTTCAAGCAGGAAGACGGGGTGATCTACAACGCCCGCGACATGGCGATCGTGCGGGCGCGCGACGCGGCCTGCCCCGTGGTTCTCGCCTCGGCCACGCCGACGCTGGAGACCGTGGTCAATGTCCGGCGCGGCCGCTATCTGCGGCTCTCCCTCCCCGAGCGCTTCGGCGGCACGGCGCTTCCCGGGATCGCGGCGATCGACATGCGCGAACAGACGCTGGCGCCCCAGACCTGGCTGTCGCCGGGTTTGCGCGCGGCGGTGGCGCGGACGCTGGACGCGGGCGAGCAGGCGTTGCTGTTCCTCAACCGGAGGGGCTATGCGCCGCTCACGCTGTGCCGCGGCTGCGGGCACCGGATCGAGTGCCCGCAATGCAGCGCCTGGCTGGTGGATCACCGGCTGGCGCGCAAGCTGCAATGCCACCATTGCGGCTTCTCCACCCCGCCGCCCGGAGACTGCCCCGAATGCGGGGCCGAGGACGCCTTCGTCGCCTGCGGCCCGGGCGTGGAGCGGCTCAGCGAGGAGGCGGGCGAAGCGTTTCCCGGGTCGCGCCTGGCGCTGATGTCGAGCGATGCGCTGCGCAGCGCGTCCGCCGCCCAGGCTCTGATCGAGGGCATCCGGCGGCACGACTACGACATCGTCATCGGCACCCAGCTCGTGGCCAAGGGGCACAACTTCCCCGACCTGACCCTGGTCGGCGTGGTCGATGCCGATCTCGGGCTCGACGGCGGCGACCTGCGCGCCGCCGAGCGCAGCTTCCAGGTGCTGCATCAGGTGGCGGGCCGCGCCGGCCGGGCCGCGAAGCCCGGCCGCGCCCTGATCCAGACCTACAACCCGGACCATCCGGTGATGGCCGCGCTGGTCGCCGGCGACCGCGACGGCTTCCTCGCCAGCGAGGCGCGGGCGCGAGAGAGCCACGCGATGCCGCCCTTCGGCCGGCTCGCCGGGATCGTGGTCTCCGGGCGCGACGAGCAGGCGGTCGACGCCGCCTGCCGCGCTTTGGCCCGGGTCGCGCCGCGCGGCGGCGAGATGCGCGTCCTCGGCCCCGCGCCGGCGCCGCTGGCGCTGATCCGCGGACGGCACCGGCGGCGTTTCCTGGTCAAGGCGCCGCTCGGCATGCGCATCCAGCCGGCGATCGAGCGCTGGCTGCGCCAGGTCCCGACGCGGCGCGGCGTGCGCGTCCATGTGGACATCGACCCCTATACATTTCTTTGAGGATTCGCTCTATTCGTCGTCGGCGAGGGATGGCTGGGCGGCGATGCGCTTCTTCGACGAGATGAACCTGCCGGATGGCGGGGTGCGCGATGCCTACCGCGCGCTCGCCGCCTGGCTCGACGAGACCCCCGTGGCGCGCCTCAAGTCGAAGCGCGACGAGGCCGAGATGATGTTCCGGCGCCTCGGCATCACCTTCCTGGTCTATGGCCGCGAGGGAGGCACCGAGCGGCTGATCCCCTTCGACATCATCCCGCGCATCTTCTCCGCGGGAGAATGGGAGCATTTGTCGGCCGGGCTGATCCAGCGGGTTCGCGCCCTCAACATGTTCATCCACGACATCTATCACGAGCGGGAAATCGTCCGCGCCGGCGTGCTGCCGGCCGAAATCCTGCTGGCCAACGCGCTGCTGGAGCCCCACATGCACGGGCTGGACGTGGCGCGCGGCGTCTACGTCCATGTCGCGGGCATCGATGTCGTCCGGGTCGACGAGAACCGGTTCTACGTGCTCGAGGACAATCTGCGCTCGCCCTCGGGCGTCTCCTACATGCTGGAGAACCGCAACACGATGATGCGCCTCTTCCCCGACCTGTTCGCCCGGGTCGGCGTGGCCGCTGTCGAGCATTACCCGCAGGAGCTGTTGCGCAACCTGCGCGCCACCGCCCCGTCCGGCGTCGACGACCCGACGGTGGTCCTGCTCACCCCCGGAGCCTACAACAGCGCCTATTTCGAGCACGCCTTCCTCGCCGATGCGATGGGGGTCGAGCTGGTCGAGGGCCAGGATCTCGTGGTCCGCGACGGCCAGGTGCTGATGCGCACCATCGAGGGGCTCAAGCGGGTCGACGTGATCTACCGGCGGATCAACGACGAGTTCCTCGACCCGCTCGCCTTCCGCCCGGATTCGCAGCTCGGCGTGCCCGGGCTGCTCTCGGTCTGCCGCGGCGGTCGCGTGACCCTCGCCAACGCCTTCGGAACCGGCTTCGCCGACGACAAGTCGATCTACCCCTTCGTGCCCGAGGTGGTGCGCTTCTATCTCGGCGAGGAGCCGATCCTCGAAAACGTCGAGACCTATGTGCTGCGCAAGCCCGACGACCTCGCCTACACGCTGGAGCACCTCGCCGAGCTGGTGGTCAAGGAGGTCCACGGCTCGGGCGGCTACGGCATGCTGGTCGGCCCGATGAGCACCGCCGGGGAGCGCGAAGCCTATCGCGCGCGGATTCTCGACCGCCCGGAGAATTTCATCGCCCAGCCCACGCTCGCCCTGTCGCACTGCCCGACCTTCGTCGACGAGGGCATCGCCCCCCGCCATGTCGATCTCCGCCCCTATGTGCTGAGCGGCGAGACGGTCTCGGTGGTGCCCTGCGGGCTGACCCGGGTGGCGCTGACCGAGGGGTCGCTGGTGGTGAACTCCTCCCAGGGCGGCGGCACCAAGGACACCTGGGTGCTCGAAGCATGACCATGCTCGGCCGCACCGCCAACCAGCTCTACTGGATGGCGCGCTACATCGAGCGGGCGGAAAACATGGCCCGGCTGATCGACGTCGCCAACCGGATGGTGCTCCTCGACGTGCCGGGCCAGGCGCAGGAATCGGTCTGGGGGTCGACGCTCGAAGTCGCCGGCTACCCGGAGGATTTCGTCACCTTCGGGGGCCAGATTTCGGGCGCGAGCGCCGTCCTCTTCCTCGCCTTCGACGACGACTTCCCTTCCAGCATCTTTTCCTCGGTCCGCGCCGCGCGGGAGAACGCGCGGGCGCTCAGGGCGTCGATCACCGTCGAGATGTGGGAGAGCATCAACAGCACGTGGCTCGAGCTGCGCGACTACGACTCGACATCGCTGTTCAACGGCGGCGTGCGCGATTTCTGCGACTGGATCAAGGAACGCACCCACTCCTTCCGCGGCGTGACCGATGCGACGATGCTGCGCGACGAGAGCTACGCCTTTCTCGATCTCGGCCTCGCGATCGAACGCGCCGACAACACCGCGCGGCTGGTCGATTCCAAGTACCATGTCCTGCTGCCGCGCGACGAACATGTCGGCGGGTCGGTCGACTACTACCAGTGGGGCGCGGTTCTCCGCTCGCTGAGCGCTTTCCGCGCCTACCACAAGGTCTATTCCGACGTGATCCAGCCGCACCGGGTGGCGGAGCTGCTGCTGCTGCGCCGCGACATGCCGCGGTCGCTGATGGCGTGTTTCGACCGTATCACCGTGCAGCTGGACGCGCTCTGCCGGGGCCGGCCCCAGGAGTGCCAGCGGATCGCCGGCGAGATCCATGCCGGGCTCCGGTTCGGCCGCATCGACGGCATCATCCAGCAGGGGCTGCATGAATTCCTGACCCGCTTCATCGAGCGCAACGGGGAGCTCGGCATGCAGATCGAGCGCGACTTCATGATGCTGCAACGCACCGGGTTCCACGCCTGATGCGGCTCTCCGTCGTCCACCGCACCGCCTACCACTACGATGCCGCGATCTCGTTCGGCATCCAGTATTTGCGCCTCACCCCCTACGCCAACGCCTCGCAGCGCGCGATCCGCTGGAACATCGAGGCGCCGGGGCAGCTGACCCGCTGGATCGATGCCTTCGGCAACCAGTGCGACACGCTGATCCTGGTTCGTCCGGGCGAGCGGATCGAGGTCTCCGCCGAGGGGGAGATCGAAACCACCGACACCAAGGGGGTGCTGCCGGACGAACAGGGAACCGTCCCGGTCGAGACCTATCTCCGGCCGACGCTGCTGACCGCCGCCGACGAGGCGATAGCCGACTTCGCCGTGCCCTTCGCGGACGCCGTCGCCGCCGACCGGCTGGATGCGGTGCATCGCATTTCGGCCGCGATCCGCGATCGCATCGACTATCGCGAAGGGACGACCGACGTCCAGTCGTCCGCCTCGGAGGCGCTGCACAGCGGCGTCGGCGTCTGCCAGGATCACACCCACGTGTTCATCGCCGTCTGCCGCGCGCTCGATATCCCGGCGCGCTATGTCAGCGGCTATCTCCACGTCCCCGGGCTGGACGAGCCGGCGACCGCCGGCCATGCATGGGCGGCCGCCTGGGTCGACGGGCTGGGATGGGTCAGCTTCGACGTGGCCAACCGGACCTGCGGCACCGAGTGCTATGTCGGCACCGCCATCGGTCTCGACTATGAAAGCGCCTGCCCGATCCGCGGCGTGCGCGAGGGCGGCGACGCGGGAGAGCGCCTGACCGTATCCGTGCGGGTGGAGGAAAGGCGGCGGAGTGCATCCTGAAGCGGCGTGGCGCGCTTTTCCGCCGGGCCGGAGAACGTCGGTCCGATGACCTACTGCGTCGGAATTCTGCTCCAGCAGGGGCTGGTGCTCGCCGCCGATACGAGGACCGCGGCGGGCGTCGACCACGTGTCCTCGTTCCGCAAGCTGACGGTCTTCGACCAGCCCGGCGAACGGCTGATCGCGCTCCTGTCGGCGGGCAACCTGGCTACCTCGCAATCCGTGATCTCGGTGGTCGGCGAACGGCTCGGCAGCCGCGAGGGCCAGGACAGCCTGTTCGAGTCCGCGAGCATGTTCAACGCGGCCAGGATCGTGGGCGCCGTGCTCAGGGACGTGATGCGCGACGATGCCGAGACGGTCCGCGCGTCGGGTGCCGATCCCGGCACCAGCTTCCTGGTCGCGGGCCAGATCGCCGGTCGCCCGCCTCGCCTGTTCCAGATCTACGAGGCCGGGAACTTCATCGAGGCGACGCCCGAAACCCCGTTCCTGCAGATCGGCGAGACCAAATACGGAAAGCCGATTCTCGACCGGGTGGTGCGCCATGAGATGCCGCTGGCGGAAGCCGCGAAGGCCGCGCTGATCTCCCTGGATTCCACCATGCGCAGCAATATCTCGGTCGGCCCGCCGATCGACCTCCTGGTCTATCGCCGCGATGCGCTCGACGGCGGGACCCGTATCGAGGTGGCGGCCGACGATCCGTATCTGGGCAGGATGCGGCAGGCCTTCGGCGACGGCATCGCCGCGCTGTTCGACAGCATCGAGGCGCCCGCGGTCCCCTAGCCCCGGCCCCTAGCCCCGGCCCCTAGCTCCGGGTCGGCCGCGGCGTTGACATTGCGGGTGCCCGGGCTATAGTCCCGCCTCGCTTCGCGCGGTTCTCCGGCTGCCGCTCCGCCGGCGCCGCGCCCTTTCCGATTGGCCGGACCGATGTTTGCAGTCATACGCACAGGCGGGAAGCAATACCGCGTCCAGAAGGACGACGTGATCAAGGTCGAGCGCCTGCCCGCCGAGACCGGCGCCGCGATCGAGCTCGACCAGGTGCTGATGCTCGACGACGGCAAGGGTCCGGCCGTCGGCAGCCCGCTGGTCGACGGCGCCCGGGTGGCCGCGACCGTCCTCGACCAGACCCGCGCCGACAAGATCATCGTCTTCAAGAAGAAGCGGCGGAAGAACTACCGCCGCAAGCACGGCCACCGCCAGCATCAGACGGTGCTGCGCATCACCGACATTCTGGCCGGCGGGGCCGGCAAGGGCGAGGGGGAGGAGTCGTAATGGCGCACAAGAAAGCCGGCGGCAGCTCCCGCAACGGCCGCGACTCGGCGGGCCGCAGGCTCGGCGTGAAGAAGGCCGGCGGCCAGGCGGTCATCCCGGGCAACATCATCATCCGCCAGCGCGGCACCAAATTCCATCCCGGCGAGAATGTCGGGATCGGCAAGGACCACACGATCTTCGCCACCGCCCCCGGGCGGGTCGCGTTTCGCCGCCGCGCGAACAAGCGGATCTTCGTCTCCGTCGATCCCGCGCAATAGGCTTTCCGCGCCAGGGGCGCGGCACCCGGGATGAAATTCCTCGACCAGGCCAAGGTCTACGTCCGCAGCGGCGACGGCGGCAATGGTTGCCTGAGCTTCCGGCGCGAGAAGTTCATCGCCTTCGGCGGTCCCGACGGGGGCGACGGCGGGCGCGGCGGCGACGTGTGGGTGGAGGCGGTCGACGGGTTGAACACGCTGATCGATTTCCGCTTCCGCCAGCACCACAAGGCCGGGCGCGGCGGCAACGGCGCCGGGCGCAACCGCAGCGGCGCCGCCGGCGCGGATGCGGTGCTGCGCGTGCCCGAGGGCACCGAGGTGTTCGATGCCGGGACCGGCGAGCGGATCTGCGATCTGGCCGGCGTCGGCGAGCGCTTCCGCATCGCGCGCGGCGGGCGCGGCGGGCGCGGCAACGCGCGCTTCAAGTCGGCGACCAACCAGGCGCCGCGGCGCGCCGATCCCGGCGAGCCGGGCGAAGAGGCGACGCTGACCCTCCAGCTCAAGCTGATTGCCGATGCCGGTCTGGTCGGCCTGCCCAATGCCGGAAAATCCACCATGCTGGCGGCGGTCTCGCGCGCCCGGCCCAAGGTGGCGGACTATCCCTTCACCACCCTGGTGCCCGCGCTCGGCGTGGTCGAGATCGACCACCACGCCTTCGTGGTCGCCGACATTCCGGGGCTGATCGAGGGCGCGCATGAGGGCGCCGGGCTGGGCGACCGGTTCCTCCGCCATGTCGAGCGCTGCCGCATTCTGCTGCATCTGGTCGACGGTACCGCCGACGACGTGGCGGCGGCCTGGCGGACGGTGCGCGACGAGGTCGCGGCCTACGGCAACGGGCTGGCCGACAAGCCCGAGATCGTGGCCCTCAACAAGGCGGACGCGCTGAGCGCGGATGAGCGCGAAACCCGCCGCGCGGCGCTCGAAACCGCCTCCGGCGGCCCGGTCGCGGTGGTCTCCGGCGTCAGCGGCGAAGGGGTGACCGACATTCTCCGGCGCCTCCATCGCGCCGTCGGCGAGGCCGAGACCGAGACCGAGGCCGAGGCGGCGCTGCCGTGACCTCCGGGCTCTCCGGCGCCCGGCGCATCGTCGTCAAGATCGGCTCGGTGCTGCTGGTCGACGACAAGCGGGCGGCCGTCCGCCGTCCCTGGCTCGACGCGCTCGCCGACGACATCGCCGCGCTGCGCGGCGCGGGGGCGGAGATCGCCGTCGTCTCGTCGGGCGCCATCGCGCTCGGCCGCATTTGGCTCGACCTGCCCGACCGGCCGCTCCGGCTGGAAGAGAAGCAGGCCGCCGCCGCGACCGGGCAGGCGCGGCTGATGCACGCCTTCCAGGAGGCGCTCGGCCGGCACCGGATCACCGCCGCCCAGATCCTGCTGACGCTTTCCGACACCGAGGCCCGGCGCCGCCATCTCAACGCGCGGTCCACCATCGAGACCCTGCTCGGCCTCGGCGCGGTGCCCGTCATCAACGAGAACGACAGCGTCGCGACCGAGGAAATCCGCTTCGGCGACAACGACCGGCTCGCCGCCCGGGTCGCCCAGATGATGAGCGCCGATGCGCTGGTGCTGCTGTCCGACATCGACGGGCTGTACAGCGCCGATCCGCGCGGCGGGTCCGACGCGGAATTCGTGCCCGAGGTGCGCCGCATCACGCCCGAGATCGAGGCGATGGCGGGCAAGGCCCCGCCCGGCTACAGCTCCGGCGGGATGATCACCAAGCTCGAAGCGGCGAAGATCGCGCTGGCCGCCGGCTGCCGCCTGGCGATCGCCGACGGCAGGCGGCACCACCCGCTGGCCGCCGTCGCCGGCGGCGGGCGCTGCACCTGGTTCAGCCCGGAGACCGGGCCGAAGACCGCGCGCAAGCGGTGGATCGCGGGCGCCATCGACCCTGCCGGCGTGCTCACCGTGGATCGCGGCGCGGTGCGCGCTCTCGAGTCGGGCAAGAGCCTGCTGCCGGCCGGCGTGGTCGCGGTCGAGGGGCGTTTCGAGCGCGGCGACGCCGTCCTCGTGCGCGACGAGGCCGGGACCGCGATCGGGCGCGGGCTCAGCGCCTACTCCGACGGGGACGCGGCGCGGATCATCGGCCACAAAAGCCGTGAAATCGAGGCGCTGCTGGGATACCGTGGGCGCGACGAGATCATCCATCGCGACGATCTCGTCCTCGATTGAGAGGGAGGGTGGGGTGGCGACCCAGGCTGCGGTCGACGCTAACGACGTTCGGGCGACGGTGGAGCGCCTCGCGCGCGACGCCCGCGCGGCGGCGCGGGCGCTGGGCGGGCTCGGGGCCGACGACAAGAACCGCGCGCTGCACGCGGCGGCGCGGCATATCCGGGCGAGCGAAGACAGGCTCCTGGAGGCGAACGGCAGGGACCTCGCCGTGGTCGACACCGCCCGGCTGACCGATGCCTTCGTCGACCGGCTCGAACTCACCCCGGCGCGAATCGAGGCCATGGCCGCGGGGATCGAGGCGATCGCCGCGCTCGACGACCCGGTCGGCGATGTCATGGCGGCCTGGGAGAGGCCGAACGGGCTGCATATCGAGCGGGTGCGCGTCCCCCTCGGGGTGATCGGCATCGTCTACGAATCCCGCCCGAACGTGACCGCCGATGCGGGCGCGCTGTGCCTCAAATCGGGCAACGCCGCGATCCTCCGCGGCGGCTCGGAGAGCCATCGCTCCTCGGGCGCGATCATGGACTGCCTGCGGGCCGGGCTGGCCGAGGCCGGTCTGCCGCCGGCGGCGATCCAGATGGTGCCGACCACCGACCGCGAGGCGGTCGGCGCCATGCTGACCATGGCCGAGCTGATCGACATCATCGTGCCGCGCGGCGGCAAGTCGCTGATCGAGCGGGTCCAGCGCGAGAGCCGGATCCCGGTGATCGCCCATCTCGACGGCAACTGCCATGTCTATGTCGAGCGAAGCGCCGATCCCGGGACCGCGCGGAGCGTCGCCTTCAACGCGAAGATGCGCCGGCCCGGGATCTGCGGCGCGGCGGAGACCCTGCTGATCGACCGCGCGGTTGCGCGCGACGTGCTGCCGCCGATCCTCGACGACCTGGCCGGGGCCGGTTGCGAGCTGCGCGGCTGCGCCGACACGCGGGCGCTCGACGACCGGGTGGTGCCGGCCGCGGACAGCGACTGGGATACCGAGTATCTCGACGCGATCATCGCGATAAAGCAGGTCGGCGGGCTGGAGGACGCGATCGCCCATATCAACACGCACGGATCCCACCATACCGACGCGATCGTCACCGCCGACGATGCCGCCGCCGAGCGCTTTCTCGGCGCCGTCGATTCGGCGATCGTCCTGCACAACGCTTCGACCCAGTTCGCCGATGGCGGCGAGTTCGGCATGGGCGCGGAGATCGGCATCTCGACCGGTCGGCTGCACGCCCGGGGCCCGGTCGGGGTGGAACAGCTCACCACCTTCAAATACGTGGTGCGCGGGTCGGGGCAGGTACGGCCCTGACCGTCTACACGTCGATTCGCCGCGGCCTGGACGCCCCGGGCCTCAGGGTCGGTCTGCTGGGCGGGTCGTTCAACCCCGCCCATGACGGCCATCTCCATATCTCGATCCTGGCGCTCAGGAACCTCCGGCTGGACGAGATCTGGTGGATGGTCTCGCCGCAGAACCCGCTGAAGCCGACGGCCGGCATGGCGCCGTTCGAAGAGCGGCTCGCCGGGGCCGAGGCGCTCGCCGACCATCCGGCGATCTCGGTCACCGATATCGAGCAGCGGCTGGGCACGCGCTACACCGCCCATACCCTGGCGGCGCTCAAATTCTGCTTCCCGCGCATGCATTTCGTCTGGCTGATGGGCGCCGACAATCTGGTGCAGATCGCGCAATGGCAGCAATGGACGAAGGTCTTCAACCTGGCGCCGATCGCGGTGTTCGACCGGGCGCCGTATTCCTTCGGCGCGCTGGCCGGCAAGGCGGCGCAGGCGTTTTCGCGCTTCAAGGTCAGGTCGAAGGACGCTCACAAGCTGGCGGAGGTCAGGCCGCCGGCGTGGAGCTTCTTCCATACCCGGCTGCATCCCGCCTCGGCGACCGAGATACGCGCCGGCCGGACGCTGTACCGGGCGGCGGGCTAGCCGAAGCGGCAGCGTTGGCTTGCCTTCCCGGGCGCCGGCACATACGCTTTCGCACACAGCACAGGGGGTGCGGGATGGCGCAGCTTGCCCAACGAAGCCGGCTCGACGCGGCGGAGAGCGGGATCGAGATCCTCCCGGTCGAACCGACCATCGGCGCCGAGATACGCGGCGTGGACCTGGCCGAACCGCTCGACGATGCGACCGTGGCGGCGATCCATGACGCGCTGATGGACCGCAAGGTCGTCTTCTTCCGCGGCCAGGACATCACCCCGGAACAGCATCTCGCCTTCGGCCGCAGATTCGGCGAGGTCTCCGTCCACCCGTTCGTGCCGCATCTCGAGCACCTGCCCGAGGTCATCGTGCTCGACAACCACAAGGACAACCCGGTCTTCTCGACCGATATCTGGCACTCGGACGAGACCTTCCGCGATGAGCCGCCGATGGGCTCGATCCTGCGCTGCGTCACCATCCCGCCGGTCGGGGGCGACACGATGTGGGCCGACATGTGCGCGGCCTATGAGGGTCTGAGCGACCGCATGCGGAGCTTCCTGTCGGGCCTCGAGGCGATCCACGACTTCAAGAACTTCCGCCACAAATTCGACCACATGGCGCCCCGGGAACGGCACGCGAAGCTCGCCGAGATGGAGGTCGAGCTCCCCAACCCCGCGCACCCGGTGATCCGCACCCACCCGGTCACCGGGCGCAAGGCGATGTTCGTGAACCAGCAGTTCACCATCGCCATCAAGGACATGCGGCCGGACGAGAGCAAGGCGCTGCTGGAGTTTCTCTTCACCCTGCCGCGCATCCCGGAATACCAGTTCCGCTTCCGCTGGGAGCCCGATTCGATCGTGTTCTGGGACAACCCGTCGACCCAGCACTACGCCGCCAACGACTACTACCCGGTGCGGCGCACCATGCAGCGGGTGACGATCAAGGGCGGCAGGCCGTTCTGAGCCGGCGGACCGTCCGCTGACAGAGGGAGGACACCCATGGATGTGATGCGCGCGATCGCAGGCGCGGCGGCGCTTGCCGTGCTGGGCGCGGGATCGCCGTTCGCGCTTCCCGGCGGGGCCGAGGCGCAGGAACTCACGCTGCGGCTGCACAACTTCAACTCGCCCAAGGCGATCGCCAACCGCCTGTTCATGCGGCCCTGGGCGAAGGAGATCGAGAAGAAATCCGCCGGCAGGGTGAAGGTCCAGGTCTTCCCGGCGATGCAGCTCGGCGGCAAGCCGTCCGATCTCTACGGCCAGGCGCGCGACGGGGTGGTCGACATCGTCTGGACGCTGCCCGGCTACTCGCCGGGCCGTTTTCCGCTGACCGAAGTGTTCGAGCTTCCCTTCGTCGCCGGCGACGCGGTGGCGACCAGCCAGGCGCTGACCGAGTTCTACGGCACGCGGATGCGGGACGAGTACAAGGACACCCAGCCTCTGGTGTTCCACGCCACCGCGCGCGGCCATATCCACACCGCGAAGCGGCCGATCCGCAAGCTCGAGGACCTCAAGGGGATGAAGATGCGCGCGCCGTCGCGGGCGAGCGCGGCGATGCTGCGGGCGCTGGGCACGGTCCCGGTCGGCATGCCGGTCCCCAAGGTCTACGAGGCGCTGTCGCGCGGCGTGGTCGAGGGGACCTGGATTCCGTGGACCATCATGCGCCCGTTCCGCCTCCACGAGGTGACCAAGTTCCACACCGAGGTGGCGCTCTCCTGCGCGCTGTTCCTGATGACGATGAACAAGAAGCGCTATGACGGGCTGCCCGCCGACATCCGCAAGATCGTCGACGACAGCACCGGGATGGGGCTCGCCAGGCGGCTCGGCCGGATGTGGCAGGACGACGAGAAGCCCGGGCGCGCGCGCGCGGTCAAGCGGGGCCACCGGATTCTCGCCCTCGACGATGCCGAGCGCGAGCGCTGGCGCAAGGCCACCCAGAAGGTGGTCGACGCCTGGATCGAGAAGGCGACCGCCAAGGGGCATGACGGCAAGGCGCTGGTCGCCGACGCGAGGCGGCTGGTCGCGAAATACAGCAAGTAGACCCGGAACCGTTCCGGGTGATCGGCAACGGAACGGGGGTCGGGCCCGGGAGTCCGGTTTCCGGTCCCGGGGAGGCCCGGCTCGATGCCGCGATCGAGCGCGTCGGCCGGGCGGCGGCGATGGCCGGCGGGCTCCTGCTGATCGGGGTCATGGCGATGACCGTGATCAGCGTCATCGGCCGCTACGCGTTCAATGCGCCGATCCCCGGCGATTACGAGATCACCGAGCTGGTCTGCGGCGTCGCCGTGTTCGCCTTCTTCCCCTACTGCCACCTCAGGAACGCCAATATCGTGGTCGAGTTCTTCACCGCGAGGCTGTCGCCGCGGCGCAAGACGGTCCTCGACACGGTGCACAACTTCGCCTTCACCGCGGTCGCCGGGCTGATCGCCTGGCGGCTCCTGGTCGGCGGGCTGCACAAGCTCGCCGACGGGGAGACCACGCTGTTCCTCGATATCCCGATCTACTGGGGCTATTTCCCGGCGCTGCTGGGCGCGGGGTTGCTGGCCGTGGTCTGCCTCTGGGTGCTGTGGCGCCATATCCGCCTGCTGCACCGATGACCAATATCGAGTTCGGCGCCCTCCTGTTCGCGATCTGCCTGATCCTGATCGCCTTCCGCATGCCGGTGGGGGTGGCGATGTTCGTCGTCGGCGGGTTCGGCTTCGTGTCGCTCGCCGGCTGGTCGGCGTTTCTCAACCTGCTGAACACCGGCCCGTTCGGGCGGGTTTCGAGCTACACGCTTTCGGTGCTGCCGCTGTTCCTGCTGATGGGGCAGTTTGCGACCCAGGCGGGGCTCAGCCGTTCGCTGTTCGAGGCGGCGCGCGCCTGGGTCGGCCACCGGCGCGGCGGGCTCGCGATCTCGACGATCTGCGGCTGCGCGGCGTTCGGCTCGATCTGCGGCTCGTCGATCGCGACGGGGGCGACGATGGCCTCGGTCGCGCTGCCCGAGATGAAGCGCTACGGCTATTCCGGCGCGCTGGCGACCGGCACGCTCGCCGCCGGCGGCACGCTCGGCATCCTGATCCCGCCCTCGGTGATCCTGGTGATCTACGCCATCATCACCGAGCAGTCGGTGGGCAAGCTGTTCCTCGCCGCCCTGATCCCCGGGATCATCGCCACGATCGGCTATTCGATCTCCATCGCCGTCTATGTCCGGCTCAACCCGGAGGCGGGCCCGGTCGCCCCGTCGGTGCCGCTGCGCGAGCGGATGAGGAGCCTCGGCGCGGTATGGCCGGTGGCGGCGATTTTCGTCCTCGTCATCGGCGGCATCTATCTCGGCGTGTTCACCCCCACCGAAGGCGCCGCGATCGGCGCGGCGGCGACCGGGCTGGTGGCGATCGCTTTCGGCCGGCTGGGCTGGGAGAGCTTCGCCTCCAGCCTGCTGGAGACCGCCCAGGCCACGGCGATGATCTTCATCATCCTGATCAGCGCCGAGATCTATAACGGCTTTCTCGCGCTGTCGCAGATCCCGGTCGAGCTCGCCGATCTGCTCGCGGCGTCGGGGCTCGCGCCGATGTCGATCCTGATCGGCATCCTGCTGGTCTACCTGGTGCTGGGCTGCGTGATGGACAGCCTGGCGATGATCCTGCTCACGGTCCCGGTGTTCTTCCCGCTGGTCACCGGGCTCGATTTCGGCTTCAGCGAGGAGGAGATCGCGATCTGGTTCGGCATCCTCGCCCTGATCGTGGTCGAGGTGGGGCTGATCACCCCGCCGATCGGCCTCAACGTCTACGTGATCAACTCGCTCGCCGACGGCGTCCCGCTGGGCGATTCGTTCCGCGGCATCGTGCCGTTCCTGCTGAGCGATTTCGTCCGCGTGGCGATCATTCTCGCCCTGCCCGCGACCTGCCTCTGGCTGCCGGGGCTGGTGTGACTGCCTGGGCGCGACGGGTTCGGGGTCATGTGTCCGGTCCCCAGCCACCGTCGGAAGTCCAACGCCCCGGTATGCCACGGTCATCGATGGCTGCGAGGGCAACAGGCATGATGAAATCCCCGACTTCGCGGATGACGGTGTGCAAGTCGGGTTCTTCGATCAGCAGCGGGTCCCGGGCGAGAAAGGCTCGCCACTGGCGGAGCTTTTGGCGATCTGTCGAAAATGCATGCGTGAGGGGCGGAGGACGGTCGCGCGGAATGGCCGTGGCTCGACGTTCGAAGGTGGCGCGAATGGCGGCGGCGAGGGGTATACCGTCGAATGCGAAGAGTCGCGACATCGCGAGAAGATCGTAAAAGTCCTTCATGCGGCTGTTCGCGAGGTCCAGCGCAACGATGGCTTCGAACTTCTCGGCGACCACGGTTTTCCGCGGATATGCGTAGAGGATGGGCGCCGGCTGATCGAGAAGCACGGGGTATTCGACCTCCAGAGGGCCCGGAGTCACGGCGTCTCCGAAACCGACATCGATTTGGACCGGGATGATGGCGGTGCCGAGTCGGGCCGAGATGCGAACCCGAATGGCGCCATGGGTCCGATCCTCGCCGAACGGTTCCGCAAGGATGTTATCGGTATCGAAGCGCAGCCCGTCGTCTGCGACCGGCTGGGCGCAGATGTTGCGAACTGCCCCGGGAAGGGGGGTGGCCTCGCGGTCCGCGACGGAGAGCAGGTCGAGGTCGCGGGTGGTTCGGAACGGATCCGCGAGCCATGCGGCGTAGAGCATGGCGCCCTTGAGAATGAAGATCTCCCTGTGAGGCGAGACGCTCAGCCGGAAGAGAAACCGTTCGAGGGCATATCGGGTGAGCACGCGCTGGAAATTGTCCCGTTGCTCCCTGGCGAAATCTTGCAGCCGTGCGCGTACCGAAGCGGCGACATTCCTCGGTTCACGCGCCATCGGCGACCACCGTTTCCAGATAGGGTCTCAGAACGGACCAAATGCGGGTGTCGCGGGCGTAGTCAACGATCTGCGCCGGTTTGGCCTTGCCGGACCTGATGACATTGTGGAGACCTTCCAGCGCGACATCGAGACCGACATGCTGTCTGAACCGGAAGCAATCGACGACCGTTTTGGCTGGATCGAAGATGGGCACGGACACGCCGTCGACTGCATGGGTCTGCACACCGAGGGAAAGGGCGCGCGGTCCGAACCGCACGATACGGGTCGGGGGATGGTCGATCCTGGGCTTTCGCGCTCTTGGACCGATGGCGAGCCAGACCCGGCCCGGCATGTGCAGCGTGAGGTCGTGGAACTGCAGGGCGGAGACGAGGCAGATGACCCCTTTGGGTACAAGTTTCGCAATCTCGGCGAGATCGTGCGCGGCCGTCACTTCTGCATCGGCAAGCTGGTAGAGGCCACGGGTGACGCGGGTGAGGGCCCGGTCCCTGAGCATGCGCGCGAGTGTTTCCGGGTGGATCCCGGCGTCGCTGAGCTCGTTGCTACGCATGGGACCGTGGGCCTTGAGAAGGGCGACAGCCCGATCCCTTTGCGGTGTCGCAGGTGCCGGTGACATGTGATTAAACGTCGGACAATAAATGCTAACATCCGACACTTTGTCACAACGCCGCGCGCTTGAACAGACAAGGCAGTGAGTCAGCATTGCCATTTCGGAGCATGGGGCCATCGAGGGAGCCGGCGCGAGCGGTCGGAGTCACGCGGCCAAGGAAACACGAAAGGGCCCTGGTCTCGCGGCTGTCGTTCCAGGATGCGTCCCTCTTTCGTTGCGGTTTGCGGCGTTGGCCCCTATTCTTGCAATGTGCCGGCCGGTGAAGCGGCGCAGGCGTTTCCGAGGGTTGGATTGAGGGCCGAGGACACCAACGGTTCGGTGGGAACGACGCCCCGCGAGCTATCGTCCCGCGAACAGCCGCGTGGCGGCGCGGTGCGCGGATCCATGGCCACGCCGCGCCGCGACAGGAGCGCCCCATAGCAGAGACCGAAACGGCCCCCCGGGCCCCGATCGACGTGGTGATGGCCTGCCTCGACGACCTCCAGGCGGTCGATGTCGTGAATATCGACCTCAAGGGCAAGTCGACCATGGCCGACAACATGGTCGTCGCGACCGGTACGTCGAGCCGCCAGGTCGCCGCCCTGGCGGAGCGGCTGCTCCAGAGTCTCAAGAGCGCCGGTCTCGTCGGGCTGAAGCCGGAAGGGCTGCGCCAGGGCGACTGGGTGCTGATCGACGCCGGAGACGTGATCGTGCACCTGTTCCGCCCGGAAATCCGGTCCTTCTACAATATCGAGAAGATGTGGGGCGTGGCGCTCGACCAGGACGGCCGGTCGTCCCGCGCGGGCGGTTGACCGGGCACCGCGCGGGGTTCGATGCGGCTCACGATCGCTTCGGCCGGCCGGTTCAGGGACGGACCGGAGCGCAGCCTCTTCGAGCGCTACCGGAGCCGTATCCGCTGGACGGTCGACTTGCGGGAGGTCGAGGCCCGCGGGCGCCGAGCCCCAGCGGAGACGGTCCGGCGCGAGGCCGAGCTGCTCGCCGCGTGCTGTCCCGCGGGGGCCTATGTCGTCGCGCTGGATGCCGGGGGGCGGAACCTGTCGAGCGAGGACTTCGCCCGTCGGCTCGGCGCGCTGCGCGACCGCGGCGGCAAGGACATCGTCTTCCTGATCGGCGGCGCCGAAGGGCTCGCGCCGTCCCTGGTCGCCGGCGCCGATCTGGTTCTCGCCTTCGGTTCCGCCACCTGGCCCCATCTGCTGGTCCGCGCCATGCTGGCCGAGCAGATCTTCCGCGCCCAGGAAATTCTTGCCGGCCATCCCTATCACCGGGCAAGAGAACCAGTCTGACGGCTACAACCTCGGCTGGCGCGCCGCTATATAGAGGTTGGCACATCAGGGGACGAAGCGCGTCTTGAACCTGCCATTTCGGTTCGTCGTCGCGGCGGCGATGGCGGCTCTCTCCGCCGTCACCGCGCTCGACGCCGCCCACGCAGCCGACCGAACGGTTCCTTCCGGGGACGCGCGCGACCGGGCGGAGGAGCCGATCGGGCATGCACAGTCCGACCCGGCGGCGCTCGGCCTCGAGGGCGAGGCGGAAAAGCGTGCGCTGAGCGCGCTCAAGCGGCATCTCGTCTCGACCGGGGCATCCGTCCTCGCCCTCGAGGGCACGTTGACGCGGCTGGAAGAAACGCTCCCGCGGCTCGACCGCGAGGAGCGCGCCGCCGCCGCATCCCTGGCCGGCCGGCGGAACCAGGCGGCACGGCTGCTGGCCGCGATTCAGCGCCTCGCGCGCCGTCCCGAGCACCGCCCCGTCGTCCCCCTGCGGGATCCCGTCGCCGTGCTGCGCGGCCGCCTGCTGCTCGCCGCGGTCATGCCGTCGATGGACCGCGACGCGCGTGGGTTGGCGGCCGATGCGAGGACGCTGGACTCTCTTCGCCGTCAAATTGCCCGGCAGCGCCGACAGCACGGCCTCGCCGTCGCCAAGCTCGACGAAGAACGGCGCGTTCTTGCGGATCTGGTCGAAATCCGGTCCGGTCGCGGCACCGGGCCGTCCGGGGAGACCGGAACCGCGGGGTCCGGACCCGATCGGCGGGAGCCGGGGATCCAGAGCATCGAAGCGTTGATCGACCGCCTTGCCCAGGTGCGCCGGGCGACACGGCTGCGGCCCAGGGACCTCGTCCCGAGCGGCCCGCAAGCGGAACCGGCCGGCATCCGGCCCGCCTCGGCGCGCGCCTCCGCGTCGCGCATGCCCGCGGCCGGCCCCGTCATCGGCCGTTTCGGCGACCTGGCCGGGAACGGCTTGACCGCCCGGGGGGTCACGATACGAACCCGTTCTTCCGGCCATGTCGTCGCCCCGCGCTCCGGCCGGGTGGTCTTCGCCGAACCCTTCCTGAGCTACGGCGAACTCTTGATAATCGACCACGGCGAGGGATATCATGCGCTGCTAGCGGGCCTCGAACGGCTGGACGCCCGTGTCGGCGACGATCTGGTTTCCGGAGAACCCGTCGGGACGATGGGAACTGGTCCCGGCGCCGGCGATCGCCTCTATATCGAATTGCGCCGCGGCGGCCGGCCTATCGACCCGTTGCCCTGGCTGACGGAAAACAGCGACAAGGTGGGCGGATAATGCGAGCGCGGAAATTCGCAACGGTTGCGGCCTTTTTTCTTCTGACCGCGCCGGTCCATGCTCAAGCGCAGTCGAACACGTCCGAGACCTACCGCTTGCTCAACCTGTTCGGCGACGTGTTCGAACGGGTGCGCGCGGACTATGTCACGGATGTGAGCGACGAAACGCTGATCGAGTCCGCGATCAACGGCATGTTGACCTCGCTCGACCCGCATTCGAGCTACCTGAACGCCAAGAATTTCCGCGAAATGCAGGTCCAGAGCCGCGGCGAGATCGGCGGGCTCGGGATCGAGGTCACGATGGAGAACGGGCTCGTCAAGGTGGTCTCGCCGATCGACGACACGCCGGCCCATCGCGCGGGCCTGCAATCCGGCGACCTGATCACCCATCTCGACGACGAAGCGGTGCTGGGGCTCACGCTCTCCGAGGCCGTCGAGCGCATGCGCGGTCCGCCCGACACCGACATCCTGCTCACCGTGCGCCGCGCCAACCGCGAGCCGTTCGACGTCACCATCACCCGCGCGGTGATCAAGATCCAGTCCGTGCGGTCGCGCGCCGAAGGGGATATCGGCTATATCCGCATCATCTCCTTCAGCGAGCAGACGCTGGGCGGGGTCGAACGGGCGATGGAGAAGCTCCGCGCCGAAATCGACGGCGAGGTGAAGGGCCTGGTGCTCGATCTCCGCAACAACCCGGGCGGGTTGCTGGAACAATCGGTCAAGGTGGTCGATTTCTTCCTCCAGCGCGGCGAGATCGTATCCACCCGGTCGCGCCGTCCCGACGACGCGCAGCGCTTCAACGCCAAGGCCGGGGACAGCGCCGACGGCCTGCCCATCGTGGTGCTGATCAACGGCGGTTCGGCGTCGGCCTCGGAGATCGTCGCCGGTGCGCTGCAGGATCACCGCCGCGCCATCGTCATGGGAACACGCTCCTTCGGCAAGGGCTCGGTTCAGACCATCGTTCCCCTCGAAGGGCACGGCGCGATCCGGCTCACCACGGCGCATTACTACACGCCCTCGGGACGGTCGATTCAGGCCAAGGGGATCGAGCCCGACATCGTGGTCGAGCAGGCCCGGGTCGAGGTCCTCAACGAGGACGGGCGCCGGCGCGAGGGCGATCTGCGCGGCGCGTTGAGCAACCCGAACGAGGGCGATGGCAAGGAGGCGGGCCCGGACGGCGCGAAATCGTCCGAGGGCGAGGCGGAGGAGCGGCCGCAGGACTACCAGCTGACCCGCGCCCTCGACCTTCTGCGCGGGCTCTCCCTGTTCGGCAAGACGGCCACCAACTGATCCCCGAGGCGCGGAGTCCGGGGCAGGTGCGGACCGGCGCCCGCGGATGAACGCAGCCCACCCCCCGCCCGAAGGCTACCGGCCCTGCGTCGGCATCGTGCTGTTCAACCGGGCCGGTCTGGTCTTCGCCGGCCGCCGGGGAGACACCAGGCCTGCTTCCTGGCAATTTCCCCAGGGCGGCATCGAGCCCGGAGAACCCCCCGGATCCGCGGCGCTGCGCGAACTGGCGGAAGAGACCGGAACCGGCCGGGCGACCATCGTTCACGCCACGGAGGGCTGGCTGACCTACGACCTGCCCGCCGGGCTGCAAGGGCGGATGTGGGGCGGGCGCTATCGCGGCCAGGCGCAGAAATGGTTCCTTGCCAGCTTCGACGGCGTGGACGGGGATATCGACATCGCCGCCGGCGATCCGCCCGAGTTCGACGCCTGGCGGTGGATGCCGCTATCCGACGTCGCGGCCCGGATCGTCCCCTTCAAGCGCGCGGTCTATGCCGAAATCGCCGCCGCGTTCGCCGATCGGATCGCGCGCGCGACGGGCGCGGATCCTAATGCGCGCCGCGCGCGAGCATCGACATCCTGAGCCTCAGCAGCGCCCAGAACAGCAGCCCGGCCGGCCTGGAGATCCAGCGCCGCGTCCTGATGCCGACCGCCTGGAGGACCATCTCCACGCTGCGCTCCAGCGTCCCCGGCGTGCAGTAGGACAGCGCGCTCTTGCCGTAGGCGCCGCTGTTGCGCCGTCTCTCATAGGGACGGTCGCCGCCGTTCGCCGCGTAATAGGCGTAGGCGAGCTCGTCGTCCTCGGTCTCGCCGATGCGCGAGACCGCCACCCGCAGGCGGCTCCAGAAGCCGAGCGCCTCGCGGTCGAGATAGCGCGTCATGTGGGTGTAGAAGAGATAGTAGTGGGCGAATTCGTCCGCCGCGATCCGCCGGCAGATCTCCTTCAGCACCGGCTCCTCGGTCGCTTCGGCGAGGGCGCTGTAATAGGTGTTGGTCCCGGTCTCGACCATGCAGCGCGCGACCAGCTCGCCGCTGCGGCTGCCGCGCACCGAATCGCTCAGCCCGGCGGGCAGTCTGAACCCGTCGCGGAAACGCGCGAAGCTGGCTTCGAAATCGAACTCGGGATCGGCCATCTTCGCCCAGCGGCCGAGGGCGAGGCCGTGCTGAATCTCTTCCTTCGCCCAGCCGTCGACCGCAATCTGCATGCGCGGATCGTCGTGAAAGACGCCGTTCAAATATACCCGGTATTCCTCGGCATTGTACTCGACAAGGCTCGCCGCCTTGACGATGGGCACAATGTCCGGATCGACCCGGTCCCGGTCGAATTCATCCCAAGGAATATCGGCAAGGGTCCATCCTGCCATCCCGACACTCCCCCTGATGTGATCCCGCCTTCCATAGAAATCGACAACTTAGAAAATCATTCCGACTCCCGGGATGTCAAGCGGCGGGACGCAGCGCCGGTAAAAATCCCGGGAGCGGCGATCCGGCGGTCATGGGAAAGGGGGCGGGCGGTCGATTCGTCAGCCGCGGGCACCGGCGATCGCGGCGCGGAGCGCCTCCGCCGCCGCCAGCCGCTTGCGGGCCTCGGCGGCGGCGCCCTGGTCGTCGGCGCGTTCGAGCGCCTCGCGGGCCCGGGCGATTCGCCGGTCGGCCTCCGCCTCGTCGGCCTCCTCGAGCGGCACCGCTTCCTCCGCCAGCACCGTGCAGCGCTCCGGCTGGACCTCCGCGACGCCGCCGGCGACGAATACCCGGCGCTCGACCGCCTTGTCCCGGTAGATCGCGATCACGCCCGGCCGCAGGGTGGAAATCATCGGCGCGTGGCCCGGCAGGACGCCGAAATCGCCCTCCGCGCCGGGGACCACCACCATCTCCACCGGGACCGAAAGCAGCAGCCTTTCCGGAGAAACCAGCTCGAATTCGACGGTGTCGGCCATTTCTGGGATACCCGGTCAGGCGGCTTCCGCGGCCATGCGCTTGGCCTTGTCGACCGCGCTCTCGATGGTCGAGACCATGTAGAACGCGGCCTCCGGCAGGTCGTCGTATTCGCCTTCGCACAGCCCCTTGAAGCCCTTGATCGTGTCGTCGATGTCGACGAACACCCCCGGGGTGCCGGTGAAGACCTCGGCGACGTGGAAGGGCTGGGAGAGGAAGCGCTGGATCTTGCGCGCGCGGGCGACGACCAGCTTGTCCTCTTCCGAGAGCTCCTCCATGCCGAGGATGGCGATGATGTCCTGCAGCGACTTGTAGGTCTGCAATATCCGCTGCACCTCGCGGGCGATGGCGTAATGCTCGTCCCCCACCACCCGCGGCTCCAGGATGCGCGACGTCGAATCGAGCGGGTCGACCGCCGGGTAGATGCCGAGCTCGGCGATCTGGCGCGACAGCACCGTGGTCGCGTCGAGATGCGAAAACGAGGTCGCCGGCGCCGGGTCGGTGAGATCGTCGGCCGGGACGTAGATCGCCTGGACCGAGGTGATCGAGCCCCTGTTGGTGGTGGTGATGCGCTCCTGCAGGGTGCCCATGTCGGTGGCCAGCGTCGGCTGGTAGCCGACCGCGGACGGGATGCGGCCCAACAGCGCCGAGACCTCCGAGCCCGCCTGGGTGAAGCGGAAGATGTTGTCGACGAAGAACAGCACGTCCTGGCCTTCCTCGTCGCGGAAATACTCCGCCACCGTCAGCCCGGTCAGCCCGACGCGGGCGCGCGCGCCGGGCGGCTCGTTCATCTGGCCGTAGACCAGCGCCGCCTTGGACTCGCCGTCCGGCTGGATGACGCCGGACTCGATCATCTCGTGGTAGAGGTCGTTGCCCTCGCGGGTGCGCTCGCCGACGCCGGCGAATACCGAAAAGCCGCCATGCGCCTTGGCGATGTTGTTGATCAGCTCCATGATGATGACGGTCTTGCCGACGCCGGCGCCGCCGAACAGCCCGATCTTGCCGCCCTTGACGTAGGGGGCGAGCAGGTCGACCACCTTGATCCCGGTGACCAGGATCTCCGCCTCGGTCGACTGGTCGACGAAGGCGGGCGCCTCGCGGTGGATCGGGTAGGCCTTGTTGGAATTGACCGGCCCGCGCTCGTCCACCGGGTCGCCGACCACGTTGAGGATGCGGCCCAGCGTGTCGGGCCCGACGGGGACGGTGATCGGGCCGCCGGTGTCGAGGACTTCCTGGCCCCGGACCAGCCCGTCGGTGGTGTCCATCGCGACGGTGCGGACCATGTTCTCGCCGAGATGCTGCGCCACCTCGAGGACCAGCCGGGTGCCCTTGTTGTCGCAATGCAGCGCGTTCAGGATGCCCGGCAGGTTGCCCCCGAACTGAACGTCGACCACGGCGCCCATCACCTGCGCGATGCGTCCCGTTTCGCCCGTCGTTGCCATCTCTCTACCTCTTTGCCTGTACCCGGCGCCTACACGGCTTCGGCGCCGGAGATGATCTCGATCAGCTCGCTGGTGATCGCGGCCTGGCGGGACCGGTTGTAGTCGAGCGTCAGCCGGTCGATCATGTCGCCCGCGTTGCGGGTCGCGTTGTCCATCGCCGCCATGCGCGCGCCCTGTTCCGAGGCCGCGTTCTCCAGCAGCGCCCGAAAGACCTGCACCGAAAGGTTGAGCGGCAGCAGGGTGGCCAGGATTTCCCCCTCCTCCGGCTCGAACTCGTAGATCGCCCTGGCGCCACCGGTGGCCTCCTCCTCCGGCGCGTCCGCCGCTTCCGGCGGGCCGAAGGGGATGAGCTGCTGCACCGTTACGATCTGGGTGATGACCGACCGGAAGCGGTTGTAGACCACGGTGCAGACATCGAACTCGCCCGCGTCGTAGAGCGCCAGCAGGCGGTTGGCGATACCCTGGGCGTCGTCGAAACCGAGCCTGGGGCGTCCCACCTCGTCGATCGTGTCGACGATCAGCCCGCGATGGTCGCGCATCAGCTGCGCGCGCCCCTTGCGGCCGACGCAGAGCAGCTTGACGGTCTTGCCCGAAGCGGCGAGCTCGCGGATGCGCCGCCGCGCCTCGCGCACGATCGACGAGTTGAAGCCGCCGCAGAGGCCGCGGTCGGAGGTCGCGATCACCAGCAGATGGACGTCGTCCCGGCCGGTTCCGGCGAGCAGCGGCGGCGCACCTTCGACGCTGCCGAGGCTGGCCGCGACCGAGCCCAGCATGCGCTCCATCCGCTCGGCATAGGGCCTCGCCGCCTCGGCCTGTTCCTGCGCCCGTCTGAGCTTGGCCGCCGCGACCATCTTCATCGCCGAGGTGATCTTCTGCGTCGACTTGACGCTCTTGATCCTCGTGCGGAGGTCCTTGAGGGTCGCCATACCGGTCGATTTCCGCGGGCTGGCCTAAGCGGCGAACGCCGCGGCGTAGGTTTCCAGCGCCCCGGTCAGCTTCTTCGTGAGGTCGTCGGTCAGCTCCTGGCTGGCCCGGATGCCGTCCAGGATATCCGCATGGTTGGCCCTCACCTCGGCGAGGAAGCCGTGCTCGAAGCGCTGCACCGATTCCAGCGGGATCTTGTCGAGATAGCCGTTGACGCCGGCGAAGATGACCACCACCTGCTCCTCCACCGGGACCGGCGAGAACTGCGCCTGCTTGAGCAGCTCGGTCAGCCGCGAGCCGCGGTTCAGGAGCTGCTGGGTCGAGGCATCGAGGTCGGAGGCGAACTGGGCGAAGGCCGCCATCTCGCGGTACTGGGCGAGTTCGAGCTTGATCGAGCCCGCGACCTGCTTCATCGCCTTGATCTGCGCCGCCGAGCCCACCCGGCTCACCGACAGCCCGACATTCACCGCCGGGCGGATGCCGGAATAGAACAGATCCGTCTCGAGGAAGATCTGCCCGTCGGTGATCGAGATCACGTTGGTCGGGATATAGGCCGACACGTCGCCCGCCTGGGTCTCGATCACCGGCAGCGCGGTCAGCGAGCCGGCGCCGTTGTCTTCGTTCATCTTGGCCGCGCGCTCCAGCAGCCGCGAATGGAGGTAGAACACATCGCCCGGGAAGGCCTCGCGTCCCGGCGGGCGGCGCAGCAGCAGCGACATCTGGCGGTAGGCCACGGCCTGCTTCGACAGGTCGTCGTAGATCATCAGCGCGTGCATGCCGTTGTCGCGGAAATACTCGCCCATCGTGCAGCCCGCATAGGGGGCGAGGAACTGGAGCGGGGCCGGCTCCGAGGCGGTCGCGGCGACCACGATGGTGTATTCGAGCGCGCCGTTCTCCTCCAGCTGCTTGACGATCTGGGCCACCGTCGAACGCTTCTGGCCGATCGCCACGTAGACGCAGTAGAGCTTCTTCGACTCGTCGCCGCCGGCGTTGATCCCGCGCTGGTTGATGATGGTGTCGACGGCCACCGCGGTCTTGCCGGTCTGGCGGTCGCCGATGATCAGCTCGCGCTGGCCGCGGCCGATCGGAATCAGGCTGTCGATCGCCTTGAGCCCGGTCTGCACCGGCTCGTGCACCGACCGGCGCGGGATGATGCCGGGCGCCTTGACCTCGACCAGGCGGCGCTCCTCGCTCTCGATCGGCCCCTTGCCGTCGATCGGATTGCCCAGCGCGTCGACCACCCGGCCCAGGAGCCCCTTGCCGACCGGCACGTCGACGATCGCGCCGGTCCGCTTGACGGTATCGCCCTCCTTGATGGTGCTGTCGTTGCCGAAGATCACCACGCCGACATTGTCGCTCTCGAGGTTGAGCGCCATGCCGCGGATTCCGCCCGGGAATTCGACCATCTCGCCGGCCTGGACGCGGTCGAGCCCGTAGACCCGGGCGATGCCGTCGCCGACCGACAGCACCTGGCCGACTTCCGCGATCTCGGCCTCGGTGCCGAAATTCGCGATCTGCTCCTTGAGGATGGCGGAGATCTCTGCGGCGCGCAGCTCCATCACGCAGCCCCTTTCATCGATATCTGCAGCTTGTCCAGCTTGGTCCTGAGCGAGGAATCGACCATGCGCGAGCCGACCTTGACGACCAGGCCGCCGAGGATGGCGGGGTCGACCCTGAGGTCGATCGAGACATTGACGCCGACCGAGCGCGCCAGCGCCTGTTCGAGCGCCGCCCGCTGGGTCTCGCTCAACGGCCCGGCCGAGGTCACCTCGGCCGCGATCTCGCCGCGGCGGGCGGCCAGCAGTGCCCGGTAGACTTCGATCATGCCGGGCAGCGCGAACAGCCTGCGGTTGCGCGCGACCACGTTGACGAAGCGCCGCGCGAGCGCGCCGATCCCGGCGCGTTCCATCACCGCGTCGACCGCCGCGGACTGCTCGTCGCGGCCGATCACCGGGCTGGTCAGGACGCGCGCGAAATCCGGCGCCTCGCGGATCATCGCCCGCAGCGCCGCCAGATCGTCCATCACCGCATCGAGAGCGCCCTGCTCGTCGGCCAGCTCGAACAGGGCGTTGGCATAGCGGCCGGGCAGGCCGGACACGTCAATCGGCGTTTCGGGCACGTCTTTCCAACCCTGACCGTCTCGGCGGTAACTTGTTGAAATACAGCGCGATTTCCGCTATCGCGACAACCGGTTCGGAGCCCGGTTTTCGAAGGCAGGGCTTGGTATCACACAGGATAGGGCGTTGCAACCCGGGCCTGGCCTCAGCCGCCCGCCGTGGCGTACTGGATGTCGCCGCGCGTCGCCCAGCCGGTGAAGCGCCGGTCGAGCACCGCGAAGATCGCGTACATGCCGATCGCCATGGCGGCGATCACGATCAGCCCGGCGATCATCAGCGCCATGTTGAAGTTCGAGCTCGCGACCAGCATCAGATGGCCGATCCCGTCGCCGCCCGCCACGGTCTCGGCGATCACCGCGCCGACGAAGGCGAGCGTGATGGCGATCTTGAGCGAGGCGAACAGATAGGGGAGCGAGCGCGGGATCCCGACCTTGATGACGATGTCCCGCTCATGCGCGCCGAGCGCGCGCAGCACGTCGCGCAGCTCCGGCTCGATGGTCGCCAGCGCGACCGCGACGTTCACCACGATCGGGAAGAAGCAGAGAATGAAGGCGGTGATCGTCGCCGTGGTCAGCCCGATCCCGAACCACACCATCAGGATCGGCACGATGGCCACCTTGGGGATGCTGTTGAAGGCGACCAGCAGCGGGTAGAGCGCGGCATAGACCGGCTTGGAGATGCCGATGAAGACACCCATCACGATGCCGAACACGACCGCGATGCCGAAGCCCAGCAGCGTCGCCACCAGCGTCGGGATCGCGTTGTGCCACAGCGCCACGCGGAACTCCCAGATCGCGTAGAACGACGACGACGCGGTCGGCAGCACCACCGCGGGCACGTCGAACAGGCGCACGCCGATTTCCCAGACGATGATGAAGACCAGCGTCACGATCCACGGCGACAGCCGCTCGACGGTCTTGCTACTCATCGTCGGATCTCGCGATGTTGATGTGGTGGCGGAGCTCCTGGACCAGCTCGACGGTCTCGCGCTGATACATGTGCTCGAGCTGGCGCGGCCGCGCGAGCTCGATGTCGCGCTCCAGGATCACCCGGCCGGGGCGCGCGCTCATCACATACACCTTGTCGGCGAGGTAGACCGCCTCGCGCAGATCGTGGGTGACCAGCATCACGGTGCATTTTCGGTTCATGTAGAGCGCCTGGAGGACGTCCCAGAGCTCCTCGCGGGTGAACGCGTCGAGCGCGCCGAACGGCTCGTCGAGCAGCAGCAGGTCGGGCTCGTGCACCAGGGCGCGGCACAGCTGGGCGCGCTGCTGCATCCCGCCCGAGAGCTGCCAGGGCGCCCGGTCGCCGAACCCGTCGAGACCGACGGTGGCCAGCAACTCGTCGGCGATCGCCTCGTATTTCGCCTTTTCCCTGCGGAACTGCCGGCGGTGCGGCTCGACGATCTCCATCGGCAGCAGCACGTTCTCCCGCGTCGAGCGCCACGGCAGCAGCGTCGCGTTCTGGAACGCCATGCCGACGATCTTGAGCGGCTGGTCGACGGTCTGGCCGGCGACCGACACATGCCCCTTGTTGGCACGGATCAGCCCGGCGACGACCTTGAGCAGGGTCGACTTGCCGCAGCCGCTCGGCCCGACCAGCGAGATGAAGTCGCCGCGCTCCATGGTCAGGCTGGCGCCCTGCAGCGCCAGCGTGCCGGAATCGTCCTCGTCGCCCGCGCTGTTGCGGTAGGTGAGGTCGATCTCGTCGATCTCGATGAAGGCCATCGATGGTCTTGAACCAAGGGGTGGGGGCGGGCGCGCGGCCCGCCCCGGTCACCTTACTTGTGGATGAAGCGTTCGGACTGCGGCGGCAGGAAGCCGTCGAGCCACATGTCGGCGGCCTTCGGCGGATTCGCGATGCCGTAGGCGTCCGCCGCCTGGTCGATCGAGCGCTGCAGCCGGGCCATGTCGATGCCGCCATAGCCGTTCTTCTGCACGTTCGGCGTGAGCACGCAGCACTTGATGCCGAGCCTCAGCCGGTCCGCCTCGACCGCCTCGTTGAGCAGCGGCTCGAACTTCTTCGCCGAGTCGAGCGCGAGCTGGGGCTTCTGCACCATGTCGCGCGTCGCCTTGATGGTGGCCCGCACGAAGCCGCGCAACGCGTCCGGGTTCTTGGCGAGGAAGTCGGGCCTCACCGCGACGGCGTTGGCGTAGGACTCCATGCCGTGGTCGCCGTACATGAAGAAGGTGACGTCCTCTTCCTTGATGCCGGCCGCCTTGAGGTTGAGCATCGACGAGAAGACATGGCCGGAAATCGCATCGACCTGGCCCTTGATGAGCATCGGCTCGCGCAGCCGCGGGTCCATGTTCTTCTTCTGCACCGCGTTGGGGTCGATGCCGATCGCCTTGGCGAAGGCCGGGAACAGCTTGTAGCTGGCGTCGAACACCGGGGCGCCCAGGGTCTTGCCGACGAGCTGCTTGGGATGGGTGATGCCCGACTTCTTCAGCACGAAGATGGAGAAGGGGGGCTGCTCGTACATCATCATCACGCTCTTGATCTCGGCGCCCTTGTTCTGGGCGTTGTACTGGATCAGGGCGTTGATGTCGGCGAGGCCGATATCGTGGGTGCCGCTGACCAGCTTCTTGACCGCGTCGGCCGAGCCGCGGCCGGCGTCGATCTTCACCTCGAGGCCTTCGGCCTTGTAGTAGCCCTCGTACTGGGCGATGAAGATCAGCCCGTGCGTCGACTGCGGAATCCAGTCGAGCGTGAGCCGGATCTTGGTCGCCGCCTGGGCGCTGACGCTGCCGAGTACCACCGCGGCCGATACCGCCGCCGCGAGCGCGAGCGGCCTGATTTTCCCTGTCATGTTCGGTCTCCCTTTTGGGACTGGCGCATAATGAGAGATTACCGCGCCTCCGCGCAAACGCGAATCCCCCCGGGGGCGCAGCCGAGCGGCCCCGGGCGGCGCGGGCATCCTCCATCGCGGGCAATCTACAGAGCTTGTCGCCGGCTGAATACAGGAAAGGCGGCGTTATTCGGCCCGCGCCATGCGGGACTCAGCCGGCGAGTTCCGAGGCGCCGCCATGGGCGGCCGACCAGGTGGCGGGGTCGTTCATGAAGCTCTCGACCACGTCGAGCGTGGCGGTGTCGAAATAGGCGTGCTTCTTGCACACCGCGAGCACGTCCCACCAGGTGGCGAGCGAGAGCATCTTCATCTCCATCCGCTCCAGCAGCTCGTGGGTCTGCGGGAAGATGTCGTAGTGGAAGATCACGAAGGTGTGGTTGACGACGGCGCCCGCCTCGCGCAGCGCCTGGCAGAAGCGGATCTTGCTCTGCCCGTCGGTGGTCAGGTCCTCGACCAGGATGATGCGCGAGCCGGCCTCGAAATCGCCCTCGATCTGGGCGTCCCGGCCGAACCCCTTGGCCTGCTTGCGGACATACTGCATCGGCAGCATCAGCCGGTCGGCGATCCAGGCGGCGAAGGGGATGCCCGCGGTCTCGCCCCCGGCGACGGCGTCGATGGTCTCGAACCCGACCTCGCGGACGATCGCGGAAGCCGCGAAATCCATCAGCGTCTGGCGCACCCGCGGGAACGAGATCAGCCGCCGGCAGTCGATATAGACCGGGCTCGCCCAGCCCGAGGTGAACCGGTAGGGGTCCTCGGCGCGGAAGCGCACCGCCTCGACCTCGATCAGCATCCGCGCCGTCATCTCGGCGACCTGCGCCTCGTCCGGGAACGCCGTGGGCAGCATCTGTCCCTCCGCTCTGTCGCGCGCGCCCGGCGGACTCACCTGAGGCCGGAGACGATCCGCCACGAGATCGGCGTGCCGGGGTCGAACACCCTGATCGCGTGGTCCGCGACCCCCACCCGCTCCCGGGGCGCATCGGAACCTACCCCTTTTTCGAGGACGATGCGGTCGGAATTGGGCGCCATCCGGTAAAATTCGGCGCCCGCGCGGGACACGAAACCCTCGAGCCGGTCGAGCGCGCCCTCCTCGTCGAAGACCTGGGCCACGCATTGCAGCGCGTTGGGCGCGTTGAAGATTCCGGCGCAGCCGCAATCGGTCTCCTTGTCGCGGCGCGTATGCGGCGCCGAATCCGTGCCGAGAAAGAAGCGCGAATCGCCCGAAATCGCGGCCGCGCGCAGCGCGAGGCGGTGACGCTCCCGCTTGGCGACGGGGAGGCAGTACATGTGCGGGCGAAGCCCGCCGCGGAAGATGGCGTTGCGGTTGATCGTCAGGTGATGCGGGGTGATCGTCGCACCCAGCCCGCCCCCGGCAGCGCGAACATAGTCCACGGCATCGACCGTGGTGACGTGCTCCAGCACCACCCTGAGCCCCGGGAAGTCGCGCCGCATCGGGTCGAGCACGCGCTCGATATAGACCGCCTCGCGGTCGAATACGTCGACCTCGGGATCGGCGACCTCGCCATGGACCAGGAGCGGCATGCCGATGCGCTCCATCTCCGCCAGCACCGGGCGGATCGCCGCCATCCGGGTCACCCCCATCTCGGAGTTGGTGGTGGCGCCCGCGGGGTAGAGCTTTACGGCCCGGAAGACGCCGCTCTCGAACCCGGCCCGGATGTCGGCCGGATCCGCGCTGTCGGTCATGTAGGCGGTCATCAGCGGCTCGAACGGATGGCCGTCGGGCAGGGCGGCCAGGATGCGCGTGCGATAGGCTTCGGCCTCCTGCGGGACGCGGACCGGCGGCACCAGGTTGGGCATCACGATGGCGCGGCCGAACACCGCCGCCGAGAAGCCGACGATGGTGTGCAGCATCGCGCCGTCGCGGAGATGGAGGTGCCAGTCGTCCGGCCGCGCGATCTCGATTCGCTCGCCGGTCACGGCGGGTCCATCAGCGCGCGGTAGAGCAGGTCGGCGCCCTTGAGGAAGTCGTCGATGTCCATCGCCTCGTTCGGGTTGTGCGAGCCGTTGTGGTTCCGGATGAAGATCATCGCCGAGGGGATTCCCGCCGAGGCGAACAGCACCGCGTCGTGGCCGGCGCCGCTCAGGATGGTGCGCTCTGGCAGAGACAGCGCGCGGGCATGGGCCAGCAGCTTGTCGACCCAGCGCCGGTCCATCACCGCCGGCTCGGCGTCGATCCTGCGGTCGAAGGTGAACATCACCCGGCGCTCCCGGGCGATCCTGTCGCACTCGCTCCGCATGAGTTCGTAAAACCCCTCCAGGGTCGCCCGGTCCTCGCTCCGCACCTCGAAGCTGAAATCGACCTCGCCGGCGATGCGCGAGACCGAATGCGACCGGGCGTCGGTCTCGACGATGCCGGTGGTCACCACGATGTCGTGCCCCCGGTCGAGCCAGCCCTGCCAGTGGTTGTCGAGCGCGTGGATCAGCGCGGCGGCGGCCATGACGGGATCGTTCCTGAGCCCGCGCGGGACCGCGCCCGAATGCCCCGCCTCGCCGATGCAGCGGATCCGGCGATGCCGCAGATTGCCGCGGATCGAGGTCACCACGGCGGTCGGCAGGCGGTCGGCGACCAGGATCGGGCCCTGCTCGATGTGGAGCTCGACATAGCCCGCGATGTCGGCCGGATCGACCAGCGGCGCGCCCGCCTCGATCGCCTCGACGGCGGCGCCTTGGCGCTTCATCGCCTCGCCCAGCGTGCCCGTCCCGTCGCGGTGGACCGAGGCGAGGTCGGCCTTCTGCAGCCGGCCGAACAGCGCGCTCGACCCGACGCAGGCCTTGCCGTACCAGGCGCTCTCCTCGCCGCGCAGCGCGATCACCCGGACCGGGTGCCGCGGCCTTGCGTCCTCCAGCCGCGCGCGCACCAGGGCGAGCAGGCCGGCGACCACCCCGGCGGCGCCGTCGAAATTGCCCCCCTCCGGCACCGAATCCATGTGCGATCCGCAGGCGATATAGGGCGTCGCGCCCGCCTGGCCGGGTAGCGAGATCAGCAAATTGGCGGCCCGGTCGGTGGCGGTCTCGAGCCCGAACCGGCGGGCGAGGTCGATCAGGATCCCGAGGGCCGCGTTCTCCCCCGCGCCGAAGCTCTCGCGCGACACGCCCTGACGGGCGGCGGTGCTGCGGCGCAGCGTGTCGAAGGTCTCGACGGCGAGCGCGCGCAGCTCTTCGCGGGCGGGCTGGAGGGCGGTCTCGCTCATCGCAGCGGGTCGACCCATTCCATGTCGGTCTCGTCCGCCTCCTCGACCGAAAGCGCGCCCACGAGGTCGGTCGCGCGCGCATAGCCGCGGCGCAGGCAGTAATCCTCGATGCCGTCGAGGACCGCGATCATCGCCGTCGGGTGGAGGAAGGTGACGGTCCCCACCTGGACCGCGCTGGCGCCCGCCAGCATGTACTCGATCGCGTCTTCGGCCGTCGCGATCCCGCCGCAGCCGACGATCGGGATGTCGACCGCGCGCGCGCATTGATAGGTCATGCGGAGCACGATGGGGCGGATCGCGGGGCCGGACAGCCCGCCGGTGACGCTGCCGAGCCGGGGGCGCTGGCTCTCTATGTCGATCGCCATGGCGAGGAAGGTGTTGGCGACCACCAGCGCGTCGGCGCCGGCGGCCTCGGCGGCGCGGCCGATCTCGGCGATTTCGGTGACGTTGGGCGACAGCTTGGCCCAGAGCGGCAGCGAGGTGCGCCGCCGGATCGCCGCGACCGCGCGCTCGGTGGATTCGGTGTAGTTGGCGAAGGCCTGGCCGTCGGCTTCCAAATTGGGGCACGAGATGTTGATCTCGATCGCGGCCACGCCCGGCAGGCTCACCTCTTCCGCCAGGCTGGCGAAGCCGGCCACCGTCGGCGCCGATATGCTGACCACCAGCGGCGTCGAATAGCGCGCATAGAGCGGCAGGGTCTCGGCGTGGAAATAGTCCATGCCCTTGGACGGGATGCCGATCGAGTTCAGCATCCCCTCGGGCGTCTCGCAGACCCGGGGCAGCGCGTTGCCGACCCGGAGCTCGCGGGTGATGGTCTTGATCACCATCGCCCCCAGGCGTTCGAAATCGACCGCCTTGTCGAGCCCGTCGGCGAAGGTGCCCGAGGCCGGCATCACCGGGTTGGCCATCGCCACCCCGCCGATCTCGACCCGCATGTCTACCACGAGATCGCCTCCTGAAGGTCGAACACCGGACCGTCCCAGCACACCCGGCGGTGCGCGACGGCGTCGCCCACGCGGAACTCGCGCACGCAGCAGAAGCACATGCCGAGCCCGCAGGCCATCTGCTGTTCCAGCGCCACCTGGCCGGGGATGGCGAACTCGCGCCCGAGCCGCTGGAGCAGCAGCAGAAGCCGGTTGGAGCCGCAGGTGAAGAACGCATCCGCCCGGTCCCCGGCGATCAGACCGCGCAGGATTCGCTCCAGCCGGGCGGGGCCGCTGGTCCCCTCGGCGTCGGTGACCTCGATGATCTCGGCACCGATCGCCGCGAAGCGGTCGGCCGACATCATCACCGCAGGCGAGCGCGCGCTCAAGACCGCCGTCACCCCGACGCCTCTCGCCGCCGCGAGCTCGGCGAGCGGGGCGAGGGTCGCGAGCCCCACCCCGCGCCCGACCACCACGATCCGCCGCCAGCCTTCCTGCAGCTTGAAACCCACGCCGAGCGGGCCGAACAGGTCGAGCCGGTCGCCCGGCGCCAGCGTCGCCAGCGCCCGCGTCCCGCTGCCGGTCACCTTGTAGAGGAAGGCCACCGTGCCCTCCTCCGGGTCGGCCCGGTAGACGCTCATCGGGCGGCGGAAGAACGGCGCGTTGGGCCCGCCCTTCGGACACAGCATGTGGAAGAACTGGCCGGCCCGGATCGACGTCGCCAGCGGCTCGGCGGTCGCCACGATATGCATGTATTCGGCGTTGACCGCATCGTTCCCGATCACCTTGCAGTCGAACTCCGCGGCGGTGATCTCATGCGGCGCGGCGCCCGGGTGAGACTTCATGTTGCCGTTCGCGCGATCCTAAAATCCTATGCTAACGCAATTTTTTCCGCTTTTGTAAGGGCGTCACGATGAGGGAAGCCATGACGACGGTGACCATCGGCGGGCTGGAGCTCGCCCGGGTGCTCGAGGACGACACGCCGATCTTCGATCCGGGGGCGATGTACCCCGACTCGACTTCCGACGATTTCGAGCGCGAGCGGGGCTGGCTGATGCCGCGCTTCTTCGACGAGGCGCGCTGGCTGCTCGAATCCTGCATGCAGAGCTACGTGTTCCGCTCGGGCGACCGCGCCATCCTGATCGACACCTGCGTCGGCAACGACAAGCCGGGGCGCAGGCGGGACTACTGGACGCGTGGCCAGTGGCCCTGGCTGGAGAACCTGGCGGCGGCGGGCTACGCGCCGGAAGACATCGACCTCGTGCTGATCACCCACCTCCATGTCGACCATGTCGGCTGGAACACGCGCCTTGTGGACGGGCGCTGGGAGCCCACCTTCCCCAACGCGCGCTACGTCTTCACCGCCGCCGATCTCGACTCGCTGGAGGCCAGGCACGCGGGCGGCGACGGGCAGTACGTCAACGTCTACGAGGACAGCGTGAAGCCGGTCCTCGATGCCGGGCTCGCCGACCTCGTGGCCGCGGATCACGTCGTCGAGGACGGTATCCGCTTCGAGCCCGCGCCCGGCCACACCCCGGGCCAGGTCAATGTCCGGATCGCCTCCGAGGGCGAGGAGGGGCTGATCACCGCCGACGTGTTCCACCACCCGATCCAGGCGCGCCATCCGGGCTGGAACAGCCGCGCCTGCGAACACCTTCCGACCGCGGCGGCCACCCGCCGGGCGCTGTTCGAGCGGGCCGCCGAGCGCGACACGCTGCTGCTGCCGGCGCATTTCGAGCCCTGCCGGCTGCGGCGGGAGAACGGCGGCTTCCGTTTCCTGTTCGACTGATCGCGGTCTATATATCGCGCCACACCCAACCCGGCCCCGGGAGCCCGCCATGTCCGAGCCCAAAGTCTTCGTCTTCGCCAACGCCGATCTGGAGGGGCGCAGCAACCGCAGGATGGAGGAGGCGGGCTGCCGGCTCACATTCGGCGAGGAGGCGTGGCATACGCCCGGCTGCGTCTACGAGGACGACATGGCGGCGAGGGCCGCGGAATCGGTCGCGATGACCGGCACCTCGATCCGCAGCGCGCCGGTCAACCGGCGGATCATCGAGGGCGCGCAGCGGCTCCGCATCATCGCCAAGTGCACCGTCGGCACCGACGACATCGACGTCGACGCGGCCACCGATCTCGGCGTCCTGGTGACCCACGCCCCCACCCAGGCGAACTGGGGCGGCGTCGCCGAGGGCGCGATGGCGATGATCCTCACCATGCTCAAGCGCAACCGGGAGAAGGACGCCCATGTGAAGGCCGGCGGCTGGAAGCACGATTCGCTGATCGGCAGCTATCTCGGCAGCCGCGACGAGGACGGCTATCCCGGGCTCACCGTGGGCATCGTCGGGTTCGGGCGCATCGGCGGGCGCATGGTGGAGCTGCTCAAGCCCTGGCATGCCCGCCTCATCGTCTGCGACCCCTTCCTGAACGACGCCAAGTTCGCCGAGCACGGGGTCGAGCGGGTCGATCTCGACACCCTGCTCGCCGAATCCGACATCGTCTCGCTGCACCCGACGCTCAACCCGACCTCGCGCCGCATGATGGGCGCGGACCAGTTCCGGGCGATGAAGCGGACGGCGCTGTTCGTCAACACCTCGCGCGGCGGCACCATGGACGAGGTGGCGCTGGCCGACGCCATCGAGGCCGGCGAGATCGCCGGCGCCGCGCTCGACGTGTTCCTCGACGAGCCGATGGACCGCGAGTCCAGGCTGCTCGACATGGGGAACGAGGTGCTGCTCTCGCCCCACATGATCTCGCACAACCACGGCGGCGGGCTCGGCCCCGGGATCGAATGGGCGGCCGAGGCGGTGCTGACCGCGCTCCGCGGCGAGGTGCCGGACAACGTGTTCAACCCCGACGTGCTGCCGCGCTGGCGCGAGCGCTTCGCCGGCAACGCGCTGATCGGGTAGGGCGTCCTTCGATACGGCGCGATGAACCGCACCCTGCTGCTCTCTGTCCTGCTCGGCGCGCTGCTGGCCGGGGCGGCGGTCGCCGCGGTGTGGATGTGGGAGGCGGCGGGCGATGCGCCGATCGGCATCTGGGGGCTGATCGCCATGGGGCTCGGGGTGGTCGCCAGCCTGGCGCTCGGCATCGGGCTGATGCGGCTCGCCTATCGCAGCGAGCGCGGCGACCGGGGGTGAGGCTCAGCCCTCGATGACCGGCGGCATCTCCACGCCGAGCCCGCCGGCGACCTCGGCGAGGCGGCGCCACGTGCCGTCGGGCAGCGGCACCCCGGCCAAGAGCCGTTCCGCCATCATGCGCTCGCCGCGCTCGCCCGGCAGGCGGATCCCGTCATGGCCCTCGGCGACGGGCAGCGCCTTGAGGGCGGCGACCAGCGCGGCGATGTCCCGGCGATAGCGTTCCGGCTCGGCGAAGGCGGCGATGTCGATGGCGAGCGCGAACCCGTTCTGGCTGTGCCGCGTCTCGGCGTCCGGCCCGATCGCGGTGGCGATCAGCGGGTGGCCGACCAGCACGCCGGTGAGGCATTCGAACATCAGCGCGAGCCCGGCCCCCTTGGCCCCGCCGAGCGGGGTGAGCATGCGCGCGGCATCGGCGTCGGTGGTGGGCGTCCCGTCCTCGGTCAGCGCCCAGCCGGGCTCGAGCGGCGTGCCCGAGTCGCGCGCCAGCATGATCCGCCCCATCGAGCTCTCCGACGTCGCCATGTCGAGCAGGACCGGCGCGTCCTCCCCCGGCACGGCGATGGCGATCGGGCTGGTGGCCACGCCGCGCGCCCGCGCCCCGTGATACGCCATGTTGGGCCGGGACGAGCCGAAGGCGAGCCCGATCATCCCCGCATCGACCGCCCTGAGCGCGAACCAGCCCATCGCCGCCATGTGGGTCACGCGGCGGACGATGCACACCCCCACCCCGGCCTCGCGCGCCTTGGCGATGGCGATGTCCATGCCGCGCGACATGCCGACCGGGCCGAACGCGCGGTCGGCGTCGATCAGCGTCGCCGCCGGCAGCTCGGCGATCGCCGCGATGTCGGGTCTGGGGTTGAACTCGCCGCTCTCGATGCGCCCGACATAGCCCGGCACGCGCAGCACGCCGTGGCTGTCGACGCCGCGCAGGTTGGCCCACACCAGCACCTCGGCGACGGTCGCCGCGTCCGCCGCCGGCGTGCCGGCGGCGACGAAGATCCGAGCGACGAAGGATTCGAGCGCGGCCGCGCGAACCCGCTTCACCCCGCCCGCCATGCCCCGCGGACGGTGGCTAGAACGTCACCACCGAGCGGATCGACTTGCCTTCGTGCATCAGGTCGAAGGCCGAGTTGATGTCCTCCAGCGGCATGGTGTGGGTGATCAGGTCGTCGATGTTGATCTTCCCGTCCATGTACCAGTCGACGATCCTGGGCACCTCGGTGCGGCTCTTGGCGCCGCCGAAGGCGGTGCCCTTCCAGACCCGCCCGGTGACCAGCTGGAACGGCCGGGTCGAGATCTCCTGGCCGGCGCCGGCGACGCCGATGATCACGCTCACCCCCCAGCCGCGGTGGCAGCATTCGAGCGCCTGGCGCATGGTCGAGACGTTGCCGATGCACTCGAAGGAGTAATCCGCCCCGCCATTGGTGAGATCGACCAGGTAGGGGACCAGGTCGCCCTCGACCTCCTGCGGGTTGACGAAATGGGTCATGCCGAATTTCTCGGCGAGCGTCGCCTTGGACGGGTTGAGGTCGACGCCGACGATCCGGTCGGCGCCGGCGATGCGCGCGCCCTGGATCACGTTGAGCCCGATCCCGCCGAGCCCGAAGACCACCACGTTGGCGCCGGGCTCGACGCCGGCGGTGTTGATCACCGCGCCGATCCCGGTGGTCACGCCGCAGCCGATATAGCAGATCTTGTCGAACGGGGCGTCCTCGCGGACCCGGGCGACCGCGATCTCCGGCATCACGCTGTAATTGGCGAAGGTCGACGTGCCCATGTAGTGGAACAGCGTCTCGCCGCCGAGCGAGAAGCGGCTCGAGCCGTCCGGCATCACCCCCTGGCCCTGGGTGGCGCGGATCGCGGTGCACAAATTGGTCTTGCCCGACAGGCACGACTTGCACTGGCGGCATTCCGGGATGTAGAGCGGGATGACGTGGTCGCCCTTGGCGACCGAGGTCACGTTCCTGCCGACATCGACCACCACGCCGGCGCCCTCATGGCCCAGGATCGACGGGAACAGCCCCTCGGGATCGGCGCCCGACAGCGTGAACTCGTCGGTGTGGCAGACCCCGGTCGCCTTGACCTCGACCAGCACCTCGTCGTCTCCGGGGCCGTCGAGCTGAACCGTCTCGATGGCCAGCGGCTTGCCCGCCTCATGCGCGACCGCGGCTCGGACATCCATGCTTTCCACTCCCCCTGCTTGGCATCCAGTCCCGGGCGATCCTAGAGCGTGTCCGTTACCGATGGAACCGCGGCGCCCTGACCCAGCGCGTAGCGCCCCTCCGGGTCGCGGCCGAGGCGGCCCTCGGCGTGGAGGGCTTCGAGCTCGCGGACGATCTCGCGCCCGTCTTCCGAGCCCGCCGCCTCCATCAGCTCGCGGAAATGCTTGGGGCCCGCCGCGAGCGCGTCGGCCGGCGGAATGCGCCGCGCCGCGGCGCCCGCGAGCTCCGGCGGCCCGGGCACGGTGAACTCCTGGGCGTCCAGCCTGCCGAACGGGATCGTCAGGTCGAACCCCGCCTTGGCGCCGGCGCGCGCGCCCTGCAGCGACGGGTCGAGCGGCACCGCCCGGAAGCCCGACGCGACGACCAGGTCCCGGTCGGCCTGGAAGCGCGTCGCCAGCGCCCAGTCGAGCTCGGCATCGGAGAAGACGTCGATATCCGCGTCGGCGACGAAGACGTGCTTCACGTCGGCGCTCGAGCCGAACACCGCGGCGATCGCGTTGCGCGCCTCGCCGGGCACCCGCTGGCGCAGCGAGACCCGGGCGTTGTACATCCCGCCGCAGGAGGCGGTGACGCAGACCGCGACCGGCTCGCGCAAAGCGGTCTCCAGCGCCTTCCACAGCGAGATTTCGGTCTTCAGCGCGCAGATCTGGGCGGTGTCGGTCCGGTCCATATGGCGCCCGCCGATGGTCACCGTCTGGAACAGCGCATCGCCGCGCCGCGCGATCGCGTCGAGATGGAACACCGGGTTGGACTTGAGCACGCCGTAATAGCCGACATATTCGCCATAGGGCCCCTCGGGCTCCGACCAGCCGGCGGGGTCGAGATGGCCTTCCAGCACGATCTCCGCATCGGCCGGCACCATGAGGTCGCTGGTCGCGCATCTGACCACCGGCAGCGCCGCGCCGCGCACCCCGCCGATCAGCGCGAGCTCGTCCCCCGGCGGCACCAGGCTGAGGCTGGCGATGGCGTCCGCCGGGTGCGCGCCGACGACGATCGCGACCGGCAGGTTCTCGCCCCTTCGATGCGCCGCGGCGTAGATCGCGCGCAGATCGCTCGGCGCGTTGAGGTCGATCCCGGCCGCGCGCCTGCCGCGCAGCATCAGCCGGCGCATGCCGATATTGGTGAACCCGGTCCCGGGATCGCGCGAGAAGTCGAGCCCGGCCGAGATATAGGGCGCCCCGTCGAGCGCGTGCTGGAGATGGACCGGGAGCGCGGTGAGGTCGGCATCGTCCCCTTCGAGCACCACCTCGTGGACCGGCGCCGCGTCGCGCGCAACCTCGACCGGCGGGATCGGATTGTCGAGCCGGTCGAGCAGCGCCGGCAGCAGGTCGCGCTCCCCGGTGCCGAGCGCGAGCGCGAGCCGCCGCCGGCTCCCCATGACGTTGCCCGCCAGCCGCGCCCCCTCGGGGCCCGCGCTCTCGAACAGCACCGCCTTCGGGTTGCCGTCGAGCCGCGCCGCCACCCGGGCGAGCGGCAGGTTCCCGGCGACCGTCTCCACCTCGCCCGCCTCGGCCAGGCGGTCGACCAGCCGGGCGAGCCGGAACCGGTCGAAATCGACGCTCGCGACGGTGTCCGGCATGGCGGTCTCCTCCCTGTCCGGCGGCTGCGCGCCATTCTGATGTCCCGCGCCGGGCGAGATCAATCTAGCGCCGCATCCCGACCACGGCCTGGGCGGCGATGCTGCCCAGCAGGACGGTGCCGCCGGCGAGCGTGATCAGGCTCGGCACCTCGCCGAAGGCGAGCGCGACCCAGATCGTCCCGAACACCACCTCGGTCAGCGACAGCACGACGAGCTCGGCCGCCGGCACGTGCCGGGCGCCGACGGTCAGCATGAAGATGCCGGCGCCGATCACCAGCACGCCATAGGCCGCGGCGAGGCCGATATCGGCGAGCGGCACGGCGAGCCCGGTGCCGCCGGCGAGCGCCAGCGCCCCGCTGACGGCGGCGGTGACGGCGGCGGCGATCAGGATCGTCGGGCTCATGTCGGTGTGCCGGCCGCGCCGGATGCAGACCGAGAACCCGGCGAACCCGAGCGCCGCGGAGAGCGCCGCCAGATCGCCGAACAGATCGCCCTCGGCCAGCCCCTCGCCGACCATGATCGCGACGCCGGCCATCACGCCGCCCATGGCGAACCACATCGAACGGGACACGCGCTCGCGCAGCACCAGCCAGCCGAGCAGCGCGGCGAATAGCGGCGAGGCGCTGATCAGGAACAGCGCGTTGGCCACCGTCGAGGTCATCACGCCCCACACGAAGCCGGCGAAGCCGACCGCGAGGCAGAGCCCGCCCACCAGCCCGGCCGCGCCGGTGCCGCGGATCGCGGCGAGCGCCGGGCGGCGCGAGACGACGAGATAGACCAGCAGCACCAGCCCCGCGCCGAGCGAGCGGTAGAACAGGAACTGCCACGCCGTGCTCTCGTCGGCGAGCCGGATGATCGGCCCGCCCGCGCTCATGCAGAGCCCGGCCGAGAGCACCCAGAGCCGGCCGGCGATACGGTCGCGGTCGGGCCGGGAGCCGGGCAGCGCGGTCAAGGCGCCCCGCCGCTTCCCGCGCGGGCGCTCAGCCGCCTGCCCACGGGTCGGTCACGGCGACGCCTCAATCGAATTTGGGCGGTTCGCGTGCGGGTTCGCGCGGCGGCAGTTCGAGGTCCACGCCGCCATGGGGTCCGAAGCACTCGCGGATGAAGGTGGCCAGATTCTTCGGCTCGGGTTCCCCGGCGACCGCCTCGCGCAGGATCGCCCGCACTTCCTCCTCGATGGACCGGCCGTTGGCCGCCGCGCGCGTACGCAGCCGGTGCCTCACCTCGTCTTCGAGATCGGGGATCGTAACGCTCGCCACCGCCCCGCCCTCCCGCTGGACCGAACGCAACCCTAGTGCGTGCCCGTTCGGGTTGGAAGCGTTCTCGCATCTCTCCCCACGTCGTGGCCGGCCCGCGCCGACCGCGACGAATGGAGAGGTCCGGTCCGGAGGGTAGCCGGCTGCGCTCACGTGAACGTGGAGCCGAAGCCAGGCGCCGCGTCCTGAACGTCCTTGACCCGGCCGGATTTCAGCAGGTCCAGGGGTGCCGCCACCGAGTCCTCGAACGGCCATTTCCGGGTGAGGAACACCCAGGCAAGCTCCGCGTCTCCGACGATATCGACAATACCCGCGAGACCCGTGACCACCTGGCCGGGGCCGAGAATCTGCGCCGCCGGAATGCTCAGCCCACGCTTGGTGGATTTCCAGGCAATCAGCGTCTTTCGTTCCACCCAGTCGTAGACAGTGGTCCTCGACACTTCGAGCCGCGCCGCCGCCTCCGAGACACCGAGAATTTCTTCCCCTCCGCGCCGGGGGCGGATGAAGTCCCGCAACGTTTCCGGCACATCAAAGCCCGCTTTCCTGTCCGCGGCCGCGCTTTGCGCAGCCGCCGTCTCCAGGGCAACGGCCACCGCCAAGCGTGCTTCCCGGGGATGACGTCGCACGAAGTTCCTGGCGCTGCTCGACAAGGGGGGAGGGTTTTCCACGAGGAAGCCCATCTCCTCCCGCGTCGGGCCACTCGACCTGGCCATGCCGCCGCCCCCATGCTCGCCATGAACGGGGAGGATGATCGTGTTTGTCGTCCAGTATGTAAAGTATGTTCGCTTTGTCCGATGCCACCCCATCCGCGACAGCGTCGGGAAGACCGATCCCGCCGCCTGCCGGAGCATGTCCGTTCGGATGCAACCGCCGGCACGGCCGGGACCGTCCTTCGATACGCCCCTTCGGGGTGCTCGGGATGAGGGGAGGTCGGTGCGGCTCGAACAATCGCCCTCATCCCGAGCAGGCGCGAAGCGCCGAATCGCGGGGCGCCTCACCGTCCCCTGTATTCGGGGGGACGCTTTTCGGCGTAGGCCTTCATGCCTTCGCGGGCGTCCTCGGTGCCCATGCAGAGGGCGTAGAGCTTGCGTTCGTAGTCGATGCCCGTCAGCAGGTCGGTTTCCGTCGACCGCAGCACGGCGTCGCGCCCGGCGACGAAGGCCATCGGGGCCCGCGAGCCCATGTCGCGCGCCAGCGCCTTCGCCCGTCCCAGCAGGTCCGCCTGCGGCAGGACCTCGGTGACCAGGCCGATGGAGGAAGCGGTCCGGGCGTCGATGCGCTGGCCGGTCAGCACCATCTGCATCGCCCAGCCGAGGCCGACGAAGCGGTAGAGGCGCTGCGTCCCCCCGCTGCCCGGGATCTGCCCGAGCGCGATCTCCGGCTGGCCGAGCAGGGCGTTCTCGGAGGCGATGCGGACCGTGCACCCCATGGCGAGCTCGAGACCGGCACCGAAGCAATAGCCGTTGATCGCCGCCACACTCGGCTTGCCGAGGCGTTCGATGGCGGTCGGCAGGTCCTTCCTCAGCGTCGCCGAGGGCCCCATCTCCGATACCGGGGTGCGCTCCTCCAGCTCGGGAATGTTGGCGCCCGCGCTGAACGACTTGTCGCCATGCCCGGTGATCACGATGGCCCTGACCGCCGCGTCGGCCTCGGCGCGGCGGACGCAGTCGAGCAGGTCGACCCGCATCCGGTGATTGAGCGCGTTGTGGCGCTCCGGCCAGTGCAGGGTGACGATCAGCAGCTCGCCATCCGTTTCGGTCACCACGTTCTCGTAGTCCATCGCCCGCCTATCCCCTTCCGTGCACGGAGTGTGACAAGAAATTCGACTCTCGATAATGGCTCCTCGACAGAAGATTCCATACGGGTCTTCGACGGGATCGGCCGCTCGCGTCGCAGCAATGCACAGGCACACGCGTCCGCCGCCTGAATGAAGATCGACCTGGCCGAGTCCCGGTAGACCATGCATATGGACCCAGGGTGGCACGGGCACCCGGGACCCGAAGCGGCCGATTGACGCTTCGTGCCGTTGCGCCCCTACCCCGCCGCGATCACCCCGTCCTTCACCCGCTGCCTGATCTCGTCGACCGTCGCCTGGACCGCGATGAGGTAGCCGCTGGCCATCCCGTCGGCGAAGTCGCGCTCCTCCGCGCTGCCATGCGCCAGGCCCTCGCGCTCCAGGGTGAAGGCGAAGCGCAAGGAGAGCCCGCCCGCCGCGTCCTCCAGGATCTCGTTGACGATGGTGCCCATCTCGATCCCGGCGGTGCGGATGAACTCGACCTTCTCCTCGGGGTGGAAGAGGATCTTTTCGGTCATCGCCTCGCCGTGGAACACGATGTCGCGAAACAGCCCGTTGTCGAACCGCCCGGTGACCTGGCACCAGCTCATCGCCGGCACGAAGGGCACCGCGTCCTCGGCCTTGAGCACCAGCCCGAGCCAGACGTGGTGGCGGGTCAGCCGGGGCTCCCCGGGGGCGAGGTCGGCATTGACCGGAACGCTGTGCTCGACCGAGAACATCGCGCCCTCCATGCGGGTTGCGGCGGGCGATCATCGCACCCGGGCGGCCTGCTTGCCAGCGCCCGGGCCGGGTGCGATCTTGCCGCCGCCCAGCGAAGGAGTTTTCGGGTGAGCGAGAGCGAGATCAGGCCGCGGCGCAGCCTGCTGTTCGTGCCGGGGCTGAGGCCCGACCGGTTCGAAAAGGCGCTGGCGGCGGGCGCCGACATCGTCTGCGTCGACATCGAGGACGCGGTGGCTCTGCCGCGCAAGGAAGAGGCGCGCGGGCTCTCGCTTCCCCTGTTCGCGGAGCACCGGGACAGCGATGTCGAGCGCATGCTGCGCATCAACCCGCTATCGACCGCAGAGGGGCTGCGCGACATCCTCGCGCTCCGCGCCTGCGAGACCCCGCCGCCCGCGCTGATGCTGGCCAAGGTGGGCTCGGCGGCGGAGATCGAACTCTACGACTCGCTGCTCGACGGCAATTGCGCAGGAATCCGCTACCATGTGATCGTCGAATCGACCGACGGGCTCGCCAACGCCCAGGAGATCGCCCGCGCCTCGGACCGCATCGACTCGCTCTTGTTCGGCGCGGTCGACATGTCGGCCGATCTGCGCGCCGAGCAGAGCTGGGAGACGATGCTCTACGCCCGCTCGGCGGTCGTCCACGCCGCCGCGCGCAACGGGCTCGACCTGCTCGACGTCCCTTGGCTCAACCTCGCCGATGCCGACGGGCTCGCCCGCGAGGCCCGCGCCGCCGCCGCGCTCGGCTTCACCGGCAAGGCGGCGATCCACCCGGACCAAATCCCGGCGATCAACGAGGTCTTCTCGCCCTCGCCGGAAGCGATCGAACGCGCCCGCCGCATCGTCGCCGCGTTCCGCGAGAACACGACGGGGCTGCTGGTGGTCGACGGCGAGCTGATCGAGCGCCCGGTGCTGCGCACCATGCACCGGATGCTGGCGATCGCCGACCGGCTCGGGCGATGACGCCGTTCGCCGGCATCCTCGCCGAGGCCGAGACGCGCGCCGGCGGGGCGGCGGCGCTCGCCGGGCGCATGCCGGACGTCTCGCCGCCCGAGGCGCTCAAGCGGATCGCCGACGACCGCTATCTCTCGCTGATGTCGCGCCGCGTGTTCCGCGCCGGCATCAGGCACAGCGTGGTCGACGACCGCTGGCCCGCCTTCGAGGAGGTCTTTCGCGGCTTCGACCCGGGCGCCGTCCGGGCGATGAGCGACGAGGATCTCGAAGCCCTGACCAAGGAGGAGCGGATCATCCGCCACTGGGGCAAGATCAGGGCGACGCGCGACAACGCGGCGGCGATTCTGGACGTGGCGCGGGAGTTCGGCGGCTTCGGCGACTACATCGCCGACTGGCCGGCGGCGGACATCGTCGGGCTGTGGGCCGATCTCGCCCGGCGCTTCTCCCAGATGGGCGGCAACTCGGCGCCGCGCTTCCTGCGCATGGCGGGCAAGGACAGCTTCATCCTGACCCCGGACGTGGTGCGCGCGCTCAACGCCGCCGGCGCCTGCGAGGGCACGCCGAGCGGCAAGCGCGCCCGCGCGGCGGTGCAGCAGGCGTTCAACGCATGGGCCGCGGAGAGCGGCCGCCCGCTCGCGCATATCAGCGTCGTGCTGGCGATCGCGGGCTCGGCGTGATGCGGGGCGGGGCCGCCCTTCGATACGCGCCCCTTCGACAAGCTCAGGGCGGGCGCTGCCCGGGATGAAGGCTTTTTCCTCATCCCGGGCAGGCGCGCCGGCGCCGTTTCGAGGGACGGGCACGCCCCGACATGCCCGCTGACCTCGCGCGGCGGCTGGCCGCGGTGCCGGGGCCGATCCGGGGCGCGGTGTGGATGATGGGCTCGACCGCCTCCTGGGCGGTCATGGCGGTGCTGATCCGCTACGTCTCGGACGAGATCCACGCCTTCGAGATCGTCTTCCTGCGCAGCCTGTTCGGCATGGTCTTCCTGCTGCCCTGGCTCTACCGGTCGGGCATCAAGGGGCTCCATACCCAGCGCTTCGGGATGCATTTCGCGCGCGCCTTCTTCGGCCTGGTAGCGGCCTATCTGATCTTCACCGCGATCACGCTGGATTCGCTCGGCAGCATCGCGGCGATCATGACCACGCGGCCGATCTTCGCCTCCGCCGCGGCGATCCTGATCCTGCGCGAGGCCTCGCATGGCAGGCGCTGGTCTGCGGCGATCCTCGGCTTCGTCGGCGCGCTGATCATCCTGCGCCCGGGGATGGTCGAGGTCTCGACCGGCGCGCTGCTCGCCTTCATCGGGGTGTTCGCCATGGCCGCCGTGGCGATCATCATGAAGTCGCTCGCCCGCACCGAGCGCCCGGACGCGATGGCGACCTGGCAGATGGTGATCTTCGTCCCGGCCTCGCTGGTGCCGGCGCTGTTCGTCTGGACCACGCCGGGCTGGGAGGCGGTCGCGGTGCTGCTCGCCATGGGCTGCGCCGGCACGCTGACCCAGCGCGCGCTCGCCCGCGCCTATCACGCGGCGGACGCGACGGTGGTGCTGCCCTTCGAGTTCACCCGGCTGATCTTCGCCGCCGCCATCGGGCTCGCGGTGTTCGGCGAGTTCCCCGATCTCTGGGTCTGGATCGGCGGCGCGGTGATCCTCGCCGGGATCGTCACCATGGCGGGGCTGGAGGCGCGGCGCGCGCCGGTGCGCGATTGAGCGTGGTTGCTTCGCCGCCAGGCCCGCGCCATCATCGCGGCAACGGAGGGGCGGCGTGCCGGATTTCGAGATCAGAAAGCTGTCGGACGCGCTGGGGGCGGAGATCGTCGGGCTCGACCCGGCCGCGACAGTCGACGACGCCACCGCGGAAGCGCTGCGCCGAGCCTGGCGCGACCACATCGTGCTGCTCTTCCGCGCGCCCGGGCTCACCCAGGAACAGCAGCTCCGCTTCGCCCAAGCGTTCGGCGAGATCGGACGGCGGCCCAGACCCAAAGGGGAGCGCCCCGAGGACGCCGCGACGGTCGACGACGCGATGATGCTGATCTCCAACATCCGGGTCGACGGCAAGCCGATCGGCTCGCTGCCCGACGGCGAGATGTATTTCCACCACGACACGATCTTCAAGGAGGTGCCCAATCTGGGCACCATGCTGTACGCCATCGAGGTGCCGGGCCGGGGCGGCAACACCCGCTTCGCCAACCACTACCACGCCTGGGACGCGCTGCCCGAGCGCATCCGCGAGCGCGTCAGCGGCCGCACCGCGCACCACGTCTACGACTACGTCGTCTACAACAGCCGCAAGGGCAAGGGAGACCGGGCCGCCACGGTCGACGGCTGGACCCACCCGGTCGCCATCACCCACCCCGCGAGCGGGCGGCGCGCGCTCTATGTCGACCGGCTGATGACCATGCGGATCGACGGCCTGCCCGAGGCGGAGAGCGACGCGATCCTGGACGAGATGTTCGACACCGCCGAGCGCGAGGACTTCGTCTACGAGCACGTCTGGACGCCGGGCGATCTGCTGGTCTGGGACAATCTGTGCTCGTCCCACGCCCGCACCGACTTCCCGCCCGAGGAGCGCCGCCTGCTGCGCCGCTGCCAGATCGCCGGCCGCGCCGCGCCGGCGGCGTAGCGCCGGGGCCGCAAGGAGCGCGGCCCCGCCCCGCCATTCCCGCCCCGCCATTCCCGCCCCGGGGCAAATCCTCTAGACTCGGCGCGGTTGCCACCGTGGAGTCCGGGATGAGCCCGCATACCCTCGCGCGGCCCGCCGGACGGAGTTGACGCCCATGGCCAACGTCACCGAGATCGCGCCCGATGTGTTCCGGCTGTCGGCGTTCCATGCGCCGGCGAACTTCCAGTTCAACAGCTTCCTGGTGCGCGACGCCGAACCGCTGCTCTACCACAGCAATCTGCGCGGCTTCTTCGACGAGATCCGCGAGGCGGCCGCCACCGTGCTCGACCCCGCGACGATACGCTGGATCGGGTTCAGCCATTTCGAGGCCGACGAGTGCGCGACGCTGAACGACTGGCTCGCGCTGGCGCCCCGGGCGGAAGCGGTGTGCAGCTTCGTCGGCGCGCGCACCTCGGTCGGCGATTTCGCGATCCGCCCGCCGCGCGTGCTCGGCGAGGACGAGCGGATCGAGACCGGCGCCCACCGCTTCCGCGTCGTCGAGACCAAGCACGTGCCGCATGGCTGGGACGCGAGCCTGCTGTTCGACGAGACGACCAGGACGCTGTTCTGCTCCGACCTGTTCGGCCATAACGGCGATGTCGAGCCGCTGTATGAGGGCGACATCATTGCCCGCACCCACGCCTATAATTCGGCCCAGGCGGAGGGGCCGATGTCGCACTCGGTCCCCTATACGCGCGAGACCAGGCCGATCCTGGAGCGCCTCGCCGGGCTCGGGCCGGAGACGCTCGCCTGCATGCACGGCTCGAGCTACGCGGGGGCGGGGGCGGATGCGCTGCGCGCGTTCGGCGACATGCTGGAACGCCTGTACGGAGGAGACTGAGCCGATGGCAACCGAGACCAAGACCGGCAAGGTCGAGAAGACCGAAGAGGAGTGGCGCGCCGAGCTCACCCCCGAGCAATACGCGGTCACCCGCGGGCACGCCACCGAGCGGCCGTTCTCGGGCGAGTATGACGGCTGCAAGGACGCGGGCATCTATGTCTGCGTCTGCTGCGGGCAGAAGCTGTTCGACTCGAAGACCAAGTTCAACTCGGGCACCGGCTGGCCCAGCTTCTACCAGCCGCATGACGACGGCGCGGTCGGCACCACGTCCGACCGCAGCCTGTTCATGGTCCGCACCGAGGTGCATTGCGCGCGCTGCGACGCCCATCTCGGCCATGTCTTCCCCGACGGGCCGATGCCGACCGGGCAGCGCTACTGCATCAACTCGCTGTCGCTCAAGCTCGACCGCGAGGACGGCTGAGACCGGGCGGGGCTGGCGCGTTGGCGACCCCCGAACCGCTGAAGCCGCGCGCGGCCGACTGGGTGGTGCGCGCGCGTGGCGTGGCGCCGCTGATCGCCGCCGAATCCGCGCGCACCGAGCGCGACGGCAGGGTGACGGGCGCGGTCATGGCGGCGATGCACGAGGCGGAGCTCTACCGGCTCTGCCTGCCGCGCTCGATGGGCGGCGGCGAGGCGTCGCCGGCGGAGCTGATCGGGGTCGTCGAGACCGTCGCCGCGGCGGATGCGAGCACCGCCTGGTGTCTCGGCCAGGCGCTCGGTTGCTCGCTTTCCGCTGCATTTCTTGCACCGGACGTCGCGCGTGAAATCTTCGCCCCGCCCGGCGCGGTGTGCGCCTGGGGGCCGGTCAACAAGACCGCCCGCGTGGTTCCGGCGGAGGGCGGATGGCGGCTGACCGGGCGCTGGTCCTATGCCAGCGGGATCCGCAACGCGAACTGGCTGGGCGCGCATTTCTTCGAGACCGAACCCGACGGGACGCCGCTTGTGACCCCGGAGGGAAGGCCCCGCATCCGCACCGTCCTGTTCCCCGCCGGGCGCGCCACCGTCGAGCCGGTGTGGGACACGATGGGGCTGAGGGGGACCGGCAGCGACGACTACGCGGTCGACGACCTGTTCGTGCCCGAGGGCCGCAGCTTCCTCCGCGACCACGCGCCCGACCGGCGCGAGGACGGCCCGCTCTACCGGGTCGCGCTCACCGCCTTCTACGGCATGACCTTCGCCTCCGTGGCGCTCGGCATCGCAAGGGCGGCGCTCGACGAGTTCATCGCGCTCGCCGCCGCCAAGACCCCGAGCTATACCGCGGCGACGCTGCGCGACAGCACCGCGGTGCAGTCCGACGTGGCGCTGGCGGAGGGTCATCTCGGCGCCTCGCGGGCCTATATGCTGGAGATGGCGGGCGAGGCCTGGCAGGCGCTCGGGCGCGGCGCGGCGCTCGACCTCGACCGGCGCGCCCGGCTCCGCATCGCCTGCGCCTACGCCTCCGCCCGCGCCCGCGAGGTGGTGGCGATGGCCTATCACCGCGCCGGCGCCACGGCGATCCATGCCAGGAATCCGTTCGAGCGGCGGTTCCGCGACATGAACACCGTCGCGCAGCAGGTCCAGGCGGCGCCGTCCAATTTCGAAAACGCCGGCAAGGCGATCCTCGGGCTCGATCCCGTGGGGCAGGTCTAGGCCCGGGCTGCCGGTGACCGCCGCCGCAGACCCGCTCGGCCGGCCGCTGGCGCGGATCGAGGACCCGCCGCTGGTCACCGGGCGCGGGCGCTTCGCCGCCGACATCGACTTCCCGGGCCAGCTCCACATGCGGGTCGTGCGTTCGCCGCACGCCCATGCCGAGATCAGGGGCGTCGACGCCGCCGCGGCGCTCGCCGCGGCCGGGGTGCGCGCGGTGTGGTCTTCCGCCGACGTGGCCGACATCCCGCCGATCGACTTCCGCTCCGACCGCCAGGTCGAGGCGCTCAAGCCCTATCGCCAGCACGTGCTGGCGCAGGGTCGGGTGCGCTATGTCGGCGAGCCGGTGGCGGCGGTGTTCGCCGAGACCCCCTATCTCGCCGAGGACGCGGCCGAGCTGGTCGCGCTCGACCTCGACCCGCTGCCCGCGGTGGTCGCGGCGGATGCGGAGGAAGGCGCGTTCGCCCCCGGGCTCGGCACCGAGGCGGTGCTGCTCACCCATAGCTACGGCGATGCCGCTGCGGGGTTCGCGAAGGCCCATGCGGTGGTCTCGCTCGACCTCGCCACCGGGCGGCATTCGGGGGTGCCGATGGAGACCAGGGGGGCGATCGGGGTCTACGACGAAGCGCGCGACCGCCTCGCGCTCTACGGCGCGGCCAAGGTCCCGCACCGCAACAAGGAGACCCTGATCCGCATGCTGGGGCTCGCGCCCGAGCGGATCCATCTGCACGAGAGCCATGTCGGCGGCGGGTTCGGCATCCGCGGCGAGCTCTACCCGGAGGATTTGCTGGTGCTGCTGGCGGCCAAGCGCCTGGGTTATCCGGTCAAGTGGATCGAGGACCGCCAGGAGCATCTGACGGCGGCCAACCAGGGGCGCGAGCAGCGCCACCGGGCGCGGCTCGCGGTCGACGCTGACGGCCGCATCCTCGCGCTGGAGGACGAGATCTGGCACGACCAGGGGGCCTATCTCAGGACCCACGGGGTGAGCGTGCCCAACCGGACGATGTGCTCGCTGCCCGGGCTCTACCGTGTGCCGGCGTTCCGCGCGTCCTGCCATGTCCGGATGACCAACAAGGCGCCGGCGGCGACCTACCGCGCGCCGGGGCGCTTCGAATCGAGCTTCGTGCGCGAGCGGCTGATGGACGCGGCCGCGCACCGGCTCGGCATCGACCCGGTCGAGATCCGCCGGCGCAACCTGATCCAGCCCGCCGAGCTCCCCTGCACGATCGCCTATGACGAGCCTTATGCCGAGACCCTCGACCTCGACAGCGGCGACTACCCGCTGCTGCTGCGAAAGGCGCTCGACGCGGTGGGCTGGGACGCGCTCCGGGCCGGTCTCGCGCGGCGCCGCGCGGCCGGCGAGCTGGTCGGCGCCGGGATCGCCACCTTCCTCGAGGAGAGCGGGCGCGGCCCGTCCGACGGCGCCCGGATCGCGGTCGATGCCGACGGCGCGGTCGAGATCGTCACCGGCGGCGCCTCGGTCGGGCAGGGGTTCGAGACCGCGATGGCGCAGATCTGCGCGGCCGCGCTCGGCGTCGACTATCGCGGCATCCGGGTGGTGCACGGCCAGACCGACCGCATCCCCTACGGCATCGGCGCCCATGCCGCGCGCGCGACGGTGCTGACCGGGAGCGCGGTGCACGCCACCGCGCTGGCGCTGCGCGGCAAGGCGCTGGAGGCCGCCGCCGAGCTGTTGCAGACGCCGGCGGCGCGGCTCTCGATCCGCGACGGGGTGGTGCGGGCGGGCGAGGACGGCCCGTCGATCCCGCTCGGCGCGATCGTCGGCGCAAGCGGAAGCGACGCGCTCGCCGCGGAGGAATTCTACGAGACCGCGCACTGCACCTTCCCCTACGGCGCCCATATCGCCGTGGTGCGCGTCGATCCCGGCACCGGGGACGTGACGGTCGAAAAATATCTGATCGCCTACGATGTCGGCCGCGCGGTCAACGCCGCCATGCTCGAAGGCCAGCTGGTCGGCGGCTGCGTGCAGGGGATCGGGGGTGCGCTCTACGAGGCGTTCGTGTATGACGCGGCCGGCCAGCCGCTCGCCGTGACGCTCGCCGACTACAAGCTGCCGACGGTGGCCGAGGTGCCGGCCATCCAGTGCCTGGTCACCGAGGACGCGCCGAGCCCGCGCAACCCGCTCGGCATCAAGGGCGGCGGCGAGGGCGGCATCAACGGGGTCGCGGCGGCGATCGCAAGCGCGGTCGACGAGGCGATCGGCATGCCGGGCGCGATCGACCGCACGCCGATCACCCCCGAACGGGTCCGCGCGCTGCTGCGCGGCCGGCGGTCCGAGACGCAACGATGAGGAGCATGCAGTGATCGACGAGGGCAACGAGATCATCGAGGGCAACGACTTCAAGGCGCTCAAGGTGGCGATCGACGGGGACGGGATCCTGACGATCACGCTCGCCCGGCCCGAGCGCCTGAACGCGTTCAACGACGACATGCGGGCCGAGTTCCTGTGGCTGACCAGGCGGATCGAGGCCAATTCCGGCATCCGGGTCATCGTCTTCAACGCCGAGGGCGAGCGCGCGTTCTGCGCCGGCGCCGACGTGAGCTGGTTCGAGAACGACTGGCCGACCGAGCGCTTCCGCGTCGAGTACCGCTGGGTGCACGACTTCTTCGACCTGCTGGAGCGCATCGAGATCCCGGTCATCTGCGCCGCCCAGGGGGTGTGCGCCTGCGGCGGGCTCGAGCTCGCGATGTCCTGCGATTTCCGCATCGCCGCCGAGGATGCCAGGTTCGGCTTCACCGAGGCCAATATCAACCTGATCCCGGGCTCGGGCGGCTGCTCGCGGCTGGTCACCCTGATCGGCCCGGGCTGGGCCAAGGAGCTGGTGATGGCCGGCACCTTCATCGACGCCCAGAGGGCGCTCGACATCGGGCTGGTGACCCGGGTGGTTCCCGTCGCCGAGCTCCAGGACGCGGCGATCGAGCTCGCCCGCAAGCTGGTCGCCAAGGCGCCGCTCGCCATGGGGCTCGCCAAGACGATCATGAACACCTGCGACTCGATCGACACCGCGTCCGGGCGCATCCTCGAGCGCATCGGCCAGTCGGTGCTGATCCGCACCGAGGACCACAGGGAGGGCATCCGCGCCTTCCGCGAGAAGCGCCAGGCGGCGTATCGGGGCCGCTAGACCGGCTAATGTTTCACGTGAAACATTGGTCAGCATTGCTGACCTATTTTCACGCGCGACATTTACGCGAAACGGCAAGGAATCGCGTCCCCGGGGGACGCGCCGGCGGCGGCGCCGAGCCGCCGGGTGAAGATTGTCCGCCAAACCGGCTTGACCGGGACCGCCGCGGCAACCCATATGCTGCATCATGGCTCGGACGCGACGGGACGTGCTGAGACTGGGCGCCGCGGCGGCGGTGCTGCTGCCGGCCGCCGGGGCGCGCGCCTCGAACGGGTTCGAGGACGCGATCTCCCGGTTCACCGGCGGCGCGGCGCCGCAGGACGGCGGGGTGCGGCTCGACGTGCCGGAGATCGCCGATAACGGCGGCGCGGTGCCGGTCCGGGTGGCCGCCGACGGCGCCAAGCGCATCGCGCTCTTTGCCGAGGCCAACCCCTATCCCGGGGTCGCGGTGTTCGCCTTCGGCCCGCTGGCGCCGGCGCAAGCGACGATCCGCATCCGGCTCGCCCGCAGCCAGAAAGTGATCGCGGTCGCCGAGCTGGCCGACGGCACGTTCCGCCGGGCGACAAGGCGGGTCGCGGTGACCGTCGGCGGCTGCGGCTGAGGGAAGGGCGATGGCGAAGCCGAGGCCGCGCATAAAGCTGCCGCGATCGATCGAGGCGGGCGTCCCGTTCACGGTAAAGACCCGGATCACCCACCCGATGCATACCGGGCTCAGGCGCGACCGCGACGGCAAGCTGGTGCCGCGCGGCATCATCAACCGCTTCGCGGTGCGCTTCGAGGGCGAGGAGGTGCTGTCGGTCGCGCTGGAGCCCGCGGTCTCGGCCAACCCCTATATCCAGTTCGCGATGGCCGTGCCCGGGCCGGGCCTGCTGGCCTTCGAATGGGTCGACGACGATGGCTCGGTCTACAGCCTCGAGAGACGGATCGCCGTCTCCTAGGGCCGGTTCGCGGCGGGGCTGGACGGCCGCTCTGCTCGCCGCGGCCCTGCTGGCCCTCCCCCCCGCCGCCGCGGCGCAAGAGGCCGGCAAGGCGCTGTACGGCCAGTGCAAGCGCTGCCACCAGCTGGGCGGCGGCGCGAAACACCGGATCGGGCCGCATCTCAACGACGTGTTCGGCCGCGAAGCGGGCTCGCTCGCCGGGTTCCGCTACTCCAGGGCGATGCGCGAGGCGGGCGCCGGCGGTCTGGTCTGGACCGCGGCGACGCTGGATGCCTTCATCGCCGAGCCGCGCGCCGTGGTGGCGCGTTCGCGCATGAGCTTCAAGGGCATGGAGCAGGCGGACGACAGGGCGAAGCTGCTGGCCTGGCTGCGCGGGTTTTCCGGCGCCCGGTCCGATCTGCCGCCGGCCGAGCCGACCTCGACGCTGGCGGAGTACGGTCTCGACCCCAGGCTGCTCGCCATCGAGGGCGATCCCGAATACGGCGCCTATCTGGCCGGCGAATGCACCACCTGCCACCGGCCGGGCGGGGGCGAGGCCGGCATTCCCTCGATAACGGGATGGCCGCATGACGACTTCGTGATAGCCTTGCACGCCTACAGGCGCGGCAAGCGGGTGCACCCCGCCATGCAGCTGGTGGCGGGGCGCCTGTCGGACGAGGAGATCGCCGCCTTGGCCGCGCATTTCCACCGGGCCCAGGACGGCCCGTGAAACGAGGGGGAATCGTGATGACAGAACGGACTGAAACAGGCGGGCTGAGCCGGCGCCGGTTCCTCGCGGCGACCGCCGCGACATCGACCGCGCTCGCCGCGCCGGCGGTGCTGGGCCAGGCGCGGCCGCGCGTCGTGGTGGTCGGCGGCGGCGCGGGCGGCGCCACGGCGGCGCGCTATATCGCCAAGGATTCCAAGGGCGCGCTCGACGTGACCCTGGTCGATCCGAGCCGCGCCTATTACAGCTGCTTCTTCTCCAATCTCTATCTCGGCGGCTTCCGCGACTTCGCCTCGATCGGCCACACCTATGGCGCGCTCGCGGCCAATCACGGGATCAACGTGGTGCATGACTGGGCGGTCTCCGTCGACCGCGACAAGCGGACCGTCGGGCTCGCCGGCGGCGGCAGCCTCGCCTATGACCGCCTGGTGATCTCGCCCGGCATCGACTTCCGGCCGGGCGCGGTCCCGGGCTGGGACGTCTCGCAGCAGAACCGCATGCCGCACGCCTACAAGGCGGGCTCGCAGACCCAGCTTCTCAAGGCGCAAATCGCCGCCATGCGCCAGGGCGGGGTCTATTGCATGGTCGCGCCGCCCAACCCGTTCCGCTGCCCGCCGGGCCCCTATGAGCGGATCTCGATGGTGGCGCATGCGCTCAAGCAGTCCAACCCGTCGGCCAAGATCCTGATCGTCGACCCCAAGAAGAAGTTCTCGAAGCAGGGGCTGTTCGAGGACGGCTGGCAGCGCCACTACCCCGGCATGGTCGAGCGCGTCGGCCCCGATTTCGGCGGCGACAAGGTCGAGGTCAGGCCCGCCGCGATGGAGGTCGTGGTCGACGGCGAGGTCACCAAGGTCGATGTCTGCAACGTCATCCCGGCGCAGCAGGCCGGGCGCATCGCGGCGATCGCCGGGGTCACCGACAAGTCCGGCTGGGCGCCGGTGGTGCCGCACACCATGCAGAGCCGGGCGGACGCCAATATCCACGTGCTGGGCGACGCCTCGCTGCAGGGCGACATGCCGAAATCCGGCTTTTCCGCCAACAGCCAGGCCAAGGTCTGCGCGATGGCGGTGCGCGGCGCGCTGGCCGGCTCGAAAGTGTTCCCGGCGCGCTTCTCCAACACCTGCTGGTCGCTCATCGGCACCGATGACGGGGTCAAGGTCGGCGCCGCCTACAAGGCGACCGACGCCAAGATCGCCAAGACCAGCGGCTTCATCTCCAAGACCGGGGAAAGCGCGGAGCTGCGCAAGGCGACCTACCAGGAATCGATCGGCTGGTACGCCGCCATCGCCGCCGACATGTTCGGTTGATCGAGGCATGGGGGGCGGGGGCGAGACGCCCCTGCCCCACCCCACCCGTCATTTCAACGGACCCCGGACTTGATCCGGGGCGTAGCCCCGCCAGGGGCGGAGTGGCCTGCCCTGAGCTTGTCGAAGGGGAGAAACCTCCCGGCCCCCCTCGTCATTTCGACCGGAGCCCCGCCAGGGGCGGAGTGGAGAAACCTCCCAGCCCGTGGGGACGAGGTTTCTCCACTCCGCCGTGCCGCGCACGGCTACGCCCCGGATCAAGTCCAGGGTCCGTCGAAATGACGAGGGCGGAGGGCGGGGGGGTGCTCGGGATGAGGAACCTTTCTTCCCCCGAACAGCCTGCCCTTGACGCCGCCCGCCGGACGGGCCACATCTGGCGTGAAACCGACCCCAGAGGTTACGTCATGCGCGGACCCGGCACTCTTCCCCTCGTCTGATCTCCGGGCGCCCCGATACCGGGGCCATCGGCGGCGGCCGCGGCACTGCCGCCAGCATCACACCCCTCCCCGCCACAGCCGGTAGCCCAGGCGCCGCGCCGGCGAGCCTTTCCCCGGCCTCGGCACGGCACTGTACGTTGTCGCCACGAGTGCGTGCCGGTATCCTCTTCATCGCTGTAGTTCAGAGATTGGGGGATCCTGCGAAACCTTGTCCTCTGCAAAACAAGTTCTCGCGATGCTGCGCTGTAGGGTCGCCGGTGACGAAGAACAGTTCTTCACAATTGCATTGCAGATAGCCGCCGCCGAGGCGCGGCAAGGCCATCGAAGCGTGGCCGAAGGGATCCGGGAGGCGGTCGAGGAGGCGCGTGGCAGCACCGGTCGGGGCCAGACGGTAGCTGTGCCGTTCGCGGTTCCTCGCGGGGACCTTGCGGACCTGATGGAATTGCGCAATCCCTCTCACCGGCTCGATGATGTTGTCCTGAACGAACAGCCTTTCGCTCAGATCAAGAGCCTCGTCCGCGAGCAGACGCGCAGGGATTGGCTTCGCGAACACGGGCGAACGCCAAGCCGGCGGGTCTTGTTCCTCGGGCCGCCGGGGTCGGGCAAGACGATGACCGCGGAAGCGCTAGCCGGGGCGCTGAAGCTGCCGCTGCTGGTGATTCGTCTGGAAGCGCTGATCACGCGATTCATGGGTGAGACGGCCGCGAAGTTGCGTCTGGTGTTCGACGAAACGGCGAAGCGCCGCGGTGTCTACCTCTTCGACGAATTCGATGCCGTCGGTGGCCATCGCAGTGCGTCGAACGATGTCGGGGAGATGCGCAGGGTGCTCAATTCGTTTCTGCAATTCATGGAAGAGCCGAACGCGACCGACAGCCTCGTCGCCGCTGCGACCAACCATCCGGATCTGCTGGATCGCGCGCTCCTCAGGCGGTTCGACCTTGTCGTGCAGTTCGAGATGCCGACCGACGAGCAGATCCGCAGTATCGTCAAGTCCTACCTTCGGCCCATGAAATATCCGAGGTTGGCGTGGAAGCAGATCGTCGAGGCAGGCCGCGATCTGAGCCAGTCGGAGCTGGCCAGGGCGACGGAGAAGGCGGTCAAGACTGCGATACTCGACGAGCGCGACAAGTTGACGACGCGAGACGTTGTCGCTGCCCTCAATGAACGGCGGGAGATGCGCCAGGCCTTCATCGGTGCGCAAGTGTCGCGCTAACGAATGGCGCCTCCATACGACCTGCCCCATATCGACTTGTCGCGGCGTGTCCAGGCGAGTTCATTTACTTCTACCGTCCAGAATCAGGGGGGAGCCGGCACTCCGCGCATCCGAGAGGAACACGGCGCCAAACTGCGGGGAGAGCTTGCTGCGGCTTATCATGCCTTCGATGCCGAGAGACATGAAGATGCCCGAATCGGACCACCCGAGGGCGCGTTTCTGGAGCTGGAACTAAAGCGCGGTGCGGGCGTCGAGGTTGTCGAACGAAAGAAGGACCGGATCCGGCCCGGTGCGGCCCGACTTGACGCAGGCGATCGTCGCATTGTCGGGCTGTACGTTCCCGATGAGGCTCGCGACGTCTTCGAGACCATTCTGCGCGAATACCAGGAGGGTGAACTCTCGGAGAGAGGAAGACCGCCGCGCAAGGACTTCGTCGAAGCTATCGAGTCGATCCGCCAGGCGCGACTGGAGACGTTCTGGACAGATGATCCCGAGAGGCTTCCGCCACCAGGTCAGGAAATGTGGTGGGAAGTCTGGTGCGTTCGTGGTCTGGAGGACGAATGCGAGCAATTGGCCGATCAGCTCAGGGCGTGGATCGCGGACGCCGAACAGCGCCTGTACTTTCCTGAGCATGTCGTACTTCCGGTGTTAGCCGACAGGGCGACGATCGAGCTGATGCTGTTCGCGCGACTTTCGATTGTCGAGCTTCGCCGGGCGAGCGACAGCCCGGCGTTCTTTCTCGACAATATGGATCGTGACGAGCAGCGGGCGGTGGCAGAGCACTTGGCCGAAAGAACCGAATGGCCAGGGGCCGATGTTCCAGCGGTGTGTCTTCTCGATACGGGTGTCAACCGAGCGCACATCCTGATCGAGCCGACGCTGGCCGAAAGCGATATGGCGGCCGTAAATCCAGAGTGGGGCGTCGCGGATTCGCCCCATGGGCACGGCACGGGCATGGCAGGGCTCGCGCTTTTCGGCGATCTGACGTCTCGCCTCGCCGGGGACGGGGCCGTGCCGCTGAACCATCGGCTCGAGTCGGTGAAGATTCTCCCGCCGGACGGTTTCGAACCGACCGAGGAACGTCTCTACGGCGCCGTCATGAAGCAGGGCGTGGCACTGTCGGAGACGGAGCGTCCGGATCGGCCCAGGGTGTATTGCCTGGCGGTGACGAATGCGGACCGCGGCGGGATACGACCGACCACCTGGAGCTCGGCGATCGACCAGGAGGCGGCAGGTGTCACTGAAATCGACGATAGGGCGCCTCGGAGATTGTTCGTGGTCTCGGCAGGAAATGCGCCCAATCCAATCGAAGTCGAGCGGATCGTGGAGGCGGACGCGCTTGAGATAGAAGACCCCGCCCAAGCCTGGAACGCCCTCACGGTCGGAGGATACACGGATCGGATCAACATTCAGGAACCGGAGTTTGCGGGTTTTTCTCCATTCGCGAGGGCCGGTGCGCTCAGTCCCTATTCGCGGACATCGACTCGGTGGGTCCAGGGGAAGTCTCCGTTCAAGCCGGATATCGTCATGGAAGCGGGCAATCGTGTCGTCTCGCCGGCGAGGGCGGATGCGTACGACGCGGATTCGCTCGCACTCCTGTCGACAGGGCCGAACACGGACCGCGATCCCCTCGTATCGTTCCGGGCAACGAGCGCGGCGACGGCTCAGGCAGCGCGGCACGCGGCACGGCTGGTGGCTCGGTTCCCCGACTACTGGCCCGAGACGATACGGGCGTTGATCGTTCATGGAGCAGAGTGGACGCCCGTCATGCGCGGTGAGTTGAACGCCGCGCCGAACAAGACTTCTGCTTACCTGGTTCTGAGGCGCTACGGTCATGGCGTGCCGACATTCGAACGCGCGGCAGCGTCAGCGAGGAATCATCTCGCGCTCGTCTCCGAAGCGGAAATTCAGCCCTACAGTCGACGTGGAAGGGGCATGAACGAGTGCCACTTCTATCGGCTTCCGTGGCCGCGTGAGGCACTTGAAGGGCTGGGCGACCGGGATGTCAGTCTGAAAATCACGCTGTCGTATTTCGTGGAGCCAAATCCAGGTTCATCCGCCTCGTTCGACCCCTATCGGTATCAGTCGCATGGGTTGCGGTTCGATTTGAAGCGACGGTCCGAGACGGCCCAAGAGTTCGCGAAGCGGGTGAACAAGGAAGCATGGGACCACCCGGAGGAACGACCACGGGCGCAGCATGACGACGACGGCTGGCTGTTCGGACCGAACTCGATGTCCGCAGGCTCGCTGCACAGTGACGAATGGACCGGGCCTGCGGTAAATCTGCTGACACGTAACCTCATATGTATCAAACCGGTCGGCGGGTGGTGGCGAAACCGGGCGAGTGCAGATGTACGGGCACAGAGAACACGCTATTCGCTGGTCCTTTCCCTGCGGTCAGACGATAGCGAAGTGGATTTGCACACCCCGATCTCGAACCTGATCGAGGCGGAAATTGATGTGCAAACTGTCACTATCCCCACCGGCAGGTAGGAACAGGCCTCGGGACGGCCCGCTCCGGTCGAAATGACGGTTGGTCCCGCCCCGCGGCCCTAGCGCCGCTCCAGCACGGCCCCCGTGGCGCGCGCCGCTCCCGCCATGGCGGCGAGGGCGAGCACGGCGGCGAGGCTCGCGGTGGAGACGCCGGAGAGGCCGGCGCCGACCGTGCAGCCGCCCGCCAGCACGCCGCCCACCCCCATCATCGCCGCGCCGGCGAGGTAGCGCCCGGTCTGGCGCGGCCCTTCGAGGCTCTGCCAGCGGAACTCCCGGGCGGCCAGCGCCGCGGCCAGGCTGCCGGCGACGACCCCCGCGGCCAGCCCGGTGCCGAACCCGGCCGGGATCGAGGTCGCCGCCACGGTCCAGAACAGCGTGTCCGCCATCGGCCCGGTGAAGCCCATCGACTGCACCGGGATCGGGTCGAAATCGTCGAGCAGCAGGAATCCGGTGCCGACCCAGCCGAGCGGCACCAGCAGCCCGATCGCGCCCGCCATCGCGAGATGGGCGACCGGCGCGGCGGAGCGGAAGGCGAAGACCGCGAGCGCCAGCGCGACGCCGAGGGGCCAGATCTCGCCCCCCGGGAGGGCGGCGAGCGAGGCCCCGCCGCCCGGGATCGACGCCGCGCCGAGCGCCGAGCGCAGGGGCGCGAGCGCGCCCTTCATCGCCGCGAGCGCGATCACCGCGAAGACGACCAGCACCAGCAGCGCGCGCAGATTGCCGGTGCCCACCAGCACCGCGAGCCGCGAGGCGCAGCCCCCCGTCAGCACCATGCCCGCGCCGAACAGCGCGCCGCCCAGCAGCACCGAAGCGAGCGGCAGGTCGGCGGCGAGGAAGCGGTGTTCGTCGAACGAGATCAGCCCGGCGGCGACGGCGAGCCTGGTGCCGGCGATCGCGCAGGCCAGCGCCATCGCCCAGGCGCCCGCCGCCGGCAGGCAGTCGCGCCATTGCCCGACCAGGCTGCGGCGCAGGCAGAAGGCGCTGCGCTGCGCCAGAACGCCATAGGCCAGGCCCAGCGCGAGCCCGAGCAGGACGGAGGCCGCAACCGGCGTCAGCTCCTCGAAACCGAACTCCTCGAACACGGCCGCCTCCTTCGATACGCCCCCTGTGGGCGCTGTTCAGGATGGGGGAAATGCCGTGCCGTCAACAAGACCCTTCCTCGTCCCGGGCCGGTCCCGCGGGGTGGCCTTCGCTTCGTCGTGTCGACGGACCGCGAGCTTGATCCGGGGCGTAGCCGTGCGCAGCACGGCGGGCCCCCCACTCGTCATTTCGACGGACCCCGGACTTGATCCGGGGCGTAGCCGTGCGCAACACGGCGGGCCCCCCACTCGTCATTTCGACGGGAGCCGTGCGGCAGCACGGCGGAGTAGCCTGCCCTGAGCTTGTCGAAGGGGAGAAACCTCGTCCCCGTGGGGCAGGGAGGTTTCTCCACTCCGCTTCGCTCCGGTCGAAATGACGATGGGGGACGCGGGCAGGGAGGTTTCTCCACTCCGCTTCGCTCCGGTCGAAATGACGAGTGGGGGGACGCGGGCAGGGAGGTTTCTCCACTCCGCTTCGCTCCGGTCGAAATGACGAGGGGGCGGGACGGATGCGCGCGCGGCGCGGCGTTCCGCCTCCCGCCTCAACCGACCGTGCCGTCGTCCACCCAGCGATCGAAGATCTCCAGCGCCGCCGCCGCGAATTCCGGGTCGTTGATGTGGCAGTCGAGCTCGGTCATGCGGACCGGCGCGGCGACGGATTTCCGCAGCTCGTCGGCGAACGCCGCCATGCCGTCCGGGTCGTGCGCCTCGTATCCGGGCCTGTCCCATTGCACGATGCCCTTGTTGGGCAGGATGAAATGCGTCCTCCCCGTGCTCTCCCCGAGCCGCCGGCCGACCTCGCGGGCGATGTCGCGGCGCTCCGCCCGGTCGAGCAGCCCCGACTTGACCAGGCGGTTGTGGGTGTGGAAGGGCCGGTCGGCGAATCGCGGCGGCGGGTCCTGCCAGGTCGGGATGTGGACGAGGTTGAGGTATCCCGGCGCGACGATCTGGGGGGTTCCCGCCCGTCCCGCGCCGAGCAGGCGGTCCTCGCCCGCCTTGACGACGGACCCCATCATCAGATTGCCGAGCTCGACCAGCGCGAAATCCATCACGCAGCAGAACCCGCCTCGCGCGGCGATGCTCTCGAAGGCCATCCCGCCCATCCCGGTCGCGTGGAAGATCGCGACCTCGTAGCCGCGCTCCTCCAGCGCCGGCTTCAGGGTCGTCATGTACTTCATCGAGGCCGAGCCCAGCGAGGTCATGCCGACGACCGGGCGGTCTCCCGCCGGCGCCTCGGCGGCCCGGGCGGCGCCGAGCACGGCGCCGGCGGCCTGGCTCAGCGTCGCCTTGCAGACCGAATTCAGCCCGTAGAGGCCGCCCGCCCAGAGGATCATCTGGACATCCGGGGAGAGCCGGCCGGGCGGGATCAGCGGCGAGAAGGAGATCGTCGAGACGACGTATTTGGGCACGCCGAGCGGCAGCGCCCGGCAGATGTCGAGCGCGGCATCGGTCCCCATGGTGCCGCCGAGCATCACCACGCCGTGGACTTTTCCCTGGCCGTGGAGCCCGGCCGCCAGCGAGGCTGCGCCCCGGGCCATGATCTGCATGGCGGCGTTCTCGTGCCCGGCGTCGAGCGCTTCGCGGATCGAGCCGCCGCCGGCCCGGGCCACGTCGTGCTTCGGGTAGTCGACCGGGGAGGCCGGATCGCCCAGCACGCTCATGTCCATGGTGAGCACGCCGCCGCCCAGCGCCCGGATGCGCTCCGCCATGTAGGCGAGCTCCGGGGATTTGGTGTCGTAGGTCCCCACCACGAGTATCGTCTTGTCGGCCATGGCGATCCCCCGCTGGCGGGGCGTCCCTCAGCCGCCCGCGCCCGGGTCGAAGGTGCGGGGGAGGCCCTTCCAGCAATCCTGGTAGCCGCGCTGGCGCGACGGGGTGTCGAGGGCGAAGGCGGTCGGCCGGCAGACATGGCGGGTCTCGAACATGAAGGCCATGGTGTCGGCGAGGTATTGCGGCGCGAGCTCGGCGGCGATCGCCCTGGCGTTGGCCTCGGCGTCCGGCCCGTGCGGCGCGAGCGCGTTGTGCAGGCTCGCCCCGCCGGGCACGAAACCCTCCTCCTTGGCGTCGTAGCGGCCCGCCACCAGCCCCATGAACTCGCTCATCACGTTGCGGTGGAACCAGGGCGGGCGGAACGTGTCCTCGGCCACCAGCCAGCGCGGCGGGAAGATCACGAAATCCACGTTCGCCGTCCCCGCCAGGTCCGACGGCGAGGTCAGCACGGTGTAGATCGACGGGTCCGGGTGGTCGAAGCTCACCGTGCCGATCGCGTTGAAGGAGGCGAGATCGTATTTGTAGGGAACGTAGTTGCCGTGCCAGGCGACGACGTCGAGCGGCGAGTGGCCGATCGGCGCGGCCCACAGATTGCCCTGGAATTTGGCGACGATCTCGAAATCGCCCTCGCGGTCCTCGTAGCGCGCCACGGGGGTGCGGAAATCGCGCGGGTTGGCGAGCCCGTTGGCGCCGATCGGCCCGCGCTCGGGCAGGCGGAACGGGACGCCGTAGTTCTCGCAGACATAGCCGCGGCTCGGCCCGTCGGGAAGCGCGACCCGGAAGCGGATGCCGCGCTGGACCACGGCGATCTCGCCCGGCGCGGCGAGCAGGGCGCCGAACTCGGTGGCGATCAGCAGCCGCCCCTGCTGCGGGACGATCAGCATCTCGCCGTCGGCGTTGCAGAAGAAGCGGTCCTCCATCGACCGGTTGGCGCGATAGACATGCGCCGCCATCCCGGCCTGCGCGGCGAGGTCGCCGGCCGCGGCCAGGGTGGCGAGCCCGTCGACGAAGTCGCACGCCTCGCCGGGCACCGGCAGCGGGTCCCAGCGCATCTGGTCGGGCGGGCAGGGCGCCTCGCCGACCGGGGCGGTGCAGAGCAGGCCGTTGTCGATCCGCGCATGGCGCCCCTGGCTCACCGAGGGCCGGATGCGGTAGAGCCAGCTCCGCCGGTTGCTGTCCTGCGGGGCGGTGAACGCGGTCCCGCTCAGCTGCTCTGCATAGAGCCCGAACGGCACCTTCTGGGGCGAGTTGCGCCCGATGGGCAGCGCGCCCGGGATCGCCTCGCTCTCGAAGGCGTTGGCGAAGCCGGTCTGGTATTCGAGTTCGGTGGCGGCCAGCGTATCCATGAATTCCTCCGCGTCGGCGGCCCATTCTAGGGCGCATCGGCGGCGGATTGAATCGCTGCGTCCTACCCGAAATTCAGCCCGCCATCGGCTTCCAGGATCTGCCCGGAGATGTAGGACGCCTCGTCGGAGCAGATGAACAGCATCGGCTTGGCCATGTCCTCGAGCCGCGTCGAGCGCTTGATCACCTGCATCTCGACGAATTTCTCGAACATCCCGGGCGGCACCGAGGGTCTCGGGATGCCGGTATCGGTCACCCCGGGCCAGAACGTGTTGACGGTGATGTTCCAGGCGCCGAGCTCGCGCGCCATCGACCGGGTCATGCCGATGACGGCGGATTTGGAGGTCACGTAGTGGAGGTAGTTGGGCGGGCCCGACTTCACCGTGCCCGAGGTGACGTTGACGATCCGCCCCCAGCCGGCCTCCTGCATCGCCGGCACCACGGCGCGGGCGCAGAAGAAGGCGCCGGTGATGTTCACGTCCATCGCGCGCTTCCACTCGTCGACCGGGAGCTCCCAGAACGGCGCCATGGTGATGCGCGAGAACACCGCGGCGTTGTTGATCAGCACGTCGATCCGCCCGAACGCGGCAAGCGCCGCCCCGGCCATCGCGCGGGCGGCGCTCTCGCTCGCAACGTCGGTCTCCATCCCGAGCGCGCGCCCGCCCTTGGCCTCGATCTCCGCCTGCACGCTCGCGGCGTTGCCGCCGTCGATGTCGGCGATCACCGGCACCGCCCCCTGGGCCGCGAAGTGATGCGCGAAGCCGCGCCCGATCCCCTGTCCGGCGCCGGTAATCACCACCACGCGATCCTTCAGGCTGTCATAGGCCGCGCTCCTGTCGACGACGATGTCCATCCGGTCCTCCCTGTGCCTCGACCATCCACGAGTTCTTCTACCGCAAGGGTAGAACAAAAACACCGGGCGCGGAGGTTTGCCCTGTCCCTCCCCGTCCTTGTTCGGTTGCCGGGTGATGAGGGGCCGGGCGACGGAGAAATAGAGCGTGGCGCCGTCGGCATCCCGCACGACCGCCGGAAACGATGAGCTTTTCGCGATGTCCCGAGAATTCTTCGCAAGGGGGGTGGTGCCGCCTGTAGGAGTTGGACTAAAGATCTACGCTATTGATAATAAAGAGTAATATTCTTGCTGATTAGGCATTTCCCCACGATAATCCCCACGCCTCAGGCGTGGATTCGGCCCAAGCCAGTCCTCGCATACCAGCGCCGCTCGCCCGAATTGGTGCAATTTTCGGTCCCCCGTCAGGTCGACCAGCGCCACTTTCGTCTCGACGAAGACACTCGGTCACAGTTCTCTCGCTCGTAAGCCGTCGCCTCGCGGGGTCTCCGCGGATCGTGTTCCAAGCCGTGGTGTAAGAGCCTGGCGGCGATCGCGGTATCCGGCGGGTAGGGCCGGTTCGCTCAGGCTGCCACGGCGGGCAGCTTGACGGTTAGATTGTCGCTCACGGGAGCGATCGATTCCAGCGTCATGTATCTCCTTGCGACGGCCCATTCGTCGTTCTGCTCGAGGAGGATCGCGCCGA
>Ga0209544_1000042_pt1 | contig 186081 bp, 156 predicted proteins | sample MesohylPK_FD_187297 | JGI IMG/M metagenome (GOLD analysis project Ga0209544, IMG submission 187297) | Host-associated microbial community of the marine sponge Aplysina aerophoba from Gulf of Piran - sponge mesohyl, lysed by proteinase K... | ecosystem: Host-associated > Porifera > Sponge >... | reverse complement strand
TCGATAAGTTCTTGACGCTCAGTTGCACTCAGTTCAAGTTTATGGTGTTTTGCCATGATAAAATACCTCCTTACACAACAGTATAACACAAAAATAAAAATTACCGATTTAATAAATTAATCTTCATACAGTTTGTGCTACAAAAAGAGACATTATATATTAGAAATGGTATAATATTCTGTCGGAGGTCGCTTTGCTCGCTCCGACCTACGAATCGTAGTATTTTTCCTCCGTTTAAAAAGATACAGTTTTGCGGCTTATTTTACATAACTGTATCTTTACTGTGTTGTGGTCTGATTATTGTGCCTGCCTGGGTTTATGGGTTGTTTTCATCGGGTTACTGTGTCTTAAAAAACTTGAAATACTGTATCTTTTGTTTTTGCTGGTTATCGTCTGTTTTTGATATAGGTATATTGTTTTGCTTTTTAGTAATGTTGCGTTTGTATGTGGTTGCGTTTTTCATAGTGATAGTAGTATAACACGGGTTAGAGGGGATTGGAAGAGGTTGTGGATTTTGGAACAATATATATCCAATATGTTTTATGGGTAATTTGCGATTGAGGGTTGTTTTTTTTTGTCAGAATCACAGAATTCACAGAGGACGCGGAAGACACAGAAGGAGTTTTTTGTATGTTCAGGTTTATTTACAGGTTGGCGTATTGTTAGGATAGATATGTTCTGTGTCTTCCGCGTTCTCCGCGCATTCCGAGATTCAGAAAAAGAAATCAAGAATTTAAGCATTTCAGCATGTGAACATGTTAAGTTCCCCTACTGTCCCGAACTAAGATTAATAAGTGTCTCACGAGCATGTTTACGTGTTTCCATATCCTCTGCATGCAGATCCAATTCAATCAAATTTATACCTGACATATCCCTAAGATGTGCGAGGTCATAAGCTGCAGCGCGCTGAATTATTGGATCATGGTGTTTTAACAGTTCCTTCAACCCATCTAAAGTTTCAGCCTTTTCTCGAATATCAGTCCAATTGATAGACGGATGATAGTCTACAACAAAATACCACGGTATTTTCAGGCTAATTCGCTTACTGATATGTGAGAAGTAATAAGGGTTTCTTATACTAAAGTGATCATATAATTCCGCCATATCAAACTGATCTCTAACCATGACAGGTAGTCTCCACTGATTTTTATCAGAGGTATTAAGTAAAGTCAGGATTATTGCACCCTTGACTCGCTTTTTTAGATCCCAATGTTGAATGTTGCGGTACGCCTCATTTTTGAGCCAATTATGTCCACTTTCATCTCCAAGTTGTTTAAGTGCATTTGCTGCCTTAATTGATGCTTCGGTGTTTAATACTTGGAAGAATATACGTTTTATTGGTTCGATTGCTTGTTCATTTCCAGATGCACCTAACTTTTTTATTATTGACAACGTAATTTCACTGTCTGGTTTATGTTTATCCAACATTTCTATCCATAACTTCACCAATTCAGGACTATCATATTTCAATAACGCTTGATGCACGGAATTCATAACTATCCTATCTGATGGATTAAACATTTCATATCCCATAGAATTCAGTGTTTTAAGCGATGGAATAGCTTCCGGTTTGCGCAATTCACCCATTTGAAGACCTATATGTGCAACCTGTGTTCTGTCAGTTATATTGATCTTCTCTGGATCTATGACTGCAAGCATTGTATTGAATTGTTCTGGAGTTGGATCAGCAATGTCAAAATGCACTTTAGGTGAGATAAGCATTTTCTCCCACGCTAAAAAGTTTAACTTTATCTTTTGTCCAAGCGGAGGTCTTTTACTATAAACTGGCTCCTCAGTTTTATGTGTTGGTTTCCACGGAGATAAGTAGATTTTGAGATGAACCGAGTAACGTCCCGATTGATATAGACGATAACCTTCGGTTACAGAAATGATACCAGAAATAATTTCGTTTGGTTGTAATATATCGTAATGATCTGATTTTACGGAGGGAAGTATCAACTCTTTTCCATCATCCATAGCTAACCAATATTCAATATCATCTGGTCTATTAGATGCGTATCTAAACCTATCCCATTTTCCTTGGTATTTTGCTAAAGTGTTGTCCGGTTGTTGAATCTTCAATTTTAAATAAGATGATGAAAGTGTTTTGCGGTATCCAATTCTTATTGGATGATCACTGACATTCTTGATTGAATAAGACAACGCTATGGGTTCTCCATAATCATACTTCTTTTGGTTCATTTCGATTTTAAGTTCTAACGGTGTTTTATCTAATAGATAATCCAATGCTGTATATGCTGCATATTTTGTATTTCCTTTACTATTTTGTGTCAGTTGCTCTAAGACTGGTACCATCTTCTTGAGTTCCATCTTTTGGGTCAAGTCAATTGTGCTAAGTCGGACATTAGGATTTGGATCTTCAAGTAATTTTGGTATGTACTTAGATACTTCATGGTTCCAATAGCTGCCAAAAGATGTGAGTGCGACAATAGCATCTATCCGAAGCGGGGAGGAATCGTCTAAAGCAATTGATGCAACTGCATCTATAGCATCAACACTGTTATAACTTGCTAATGAATGTAACAATTCTTTACACGGTTTCTGTTTTGCAATTGTCAATAAAGCATTTAGTCCATCAGTTCCCATATTCTTCATACCTGTTACCAATGCGGATTTGAGGACAGCATCACCTGTTTTCAAACACACCTTTTCAAAAATTGGAACAAGTTTAGGGTCTTTTGCAGCACGTAACACCTTTAATAATGATTGATATAATCTATCTGGAACAGTCGTCTGTGCTTTATCTAACACCTTCTGTATACTTGCTTCTCCTGCTTGAGATAGTGCGTTTATGACTACATCAGAATGTGTTTGGTATAATCTTCTTCCAATGTCTGTGTTTATATTCAACACAGACAGTAATATTGGAACTGTTCGCTCATCGTCAATTTGAGCGAGTTTTTCTATAAATTCCTTTAATATATCTTTATCTATATTGGCATGACTTTTTAGTGTTTCAAGCATGACAGGAACTACACGTTTATCCTTAAAATCTGCAAGTCCATATATAGCAAATCTTTTTCTCTCTGGTAATGTTCCTGGATTTTCCATTATCTGAATTAGAAATGGTATAACGCGTTCATCCTTCAGTTTGGTTAGCACATCAATAGCTATTTTTTGAGTTTCCGGATCTGCTTGTAGGTGCTTTACCATAAATCTTTTCGTATATTCACCATCAATGTGTGCCATTAAATTCGCAATCTTCTCACGTGCCCAATTATCAGTATCTTGAAGGAATAATACACTAAGTGCAGACAATGCACGTGCATCGGGAAAATAATTCTCTAACATATAAAAGGCATTTTCTGGCACTTTATGGTCTTCATCTGCAATTCTATTGATCAGGAACGAAATTTTATCATCTCCCATAATGTAAAGATCGTAAATCAATTCGCTGTCAGCGCGAGTGTTAAATTTGTGAAATTTATCAAGTACATCTGGATTTGCTTGTGCGGTACCAAACAAAACAATCAGAATAAAATTCAATATCAATGCTGTACAATACCTCATTAACATACCCTCCGTTGGGTTATTTTACAGTTTGAAGAAAATGTTTGCGGAATCATCGGATTATAGAATTGATTTATTTTTCATGATAAAGTATACTCAATCATATGAACTCAAACACACACCGTGACCGTGGTATCATTGTTGGGATAACTGGTGGCATCGCATGTGGAAAAACGACTGTTTCAGCATTACTTGCTGAAAAAGGGGCAATTCCTATAAATGCTGATGAAATTGGACATCAACTACTCAAGGCAGACAGTCCAGTTATTGACAAACTGACAAACGAATTTGGTGAAGTTATCCTTGAAGAATCCGGTGATGTCAGTAGAAAAAAACTGGGTGCAATTGTATTTGGAGATAAAGCTGCTCGTGAACGATTAAATTCCATACTACACCCATTGATAATAGAACGTTCCCGCACACACGCACGACAACTTGTTATGGAAGATCCATCATGTGTTGTTCTGCTGGATGCACCACTACTCATTGAAGCAGGTGCTTATGATTCTGTTGATCTAATTGTAGTAGTTTTTTCCTCTCCGGATATACAGATAAAACGGATAATAGAGCGAAGTAAAGCACAGAACCATCCCCTCACCGAAACTGATGCACAAGCACGTATAGATTCACAAATGCCTTTATCTGAGAAAATCAAATATGCAGATGTCGTAATTGAAAATGAAGGAACACTTGAAGAACTCGTAAAACAAGTAGATGTATTATGGGAGAAACTTCAGGAAAAACTAAGTGTCGTGCCAAAGTAAATTGATTGCATTTGCCTTGATAACACAGTAAACATTCTTACCTTTGTCTAATTGAAGTTGCTGACGTGCTTCGTGCGTAATTTTCACTGAAAACCTTTGTCCCTCAACGAGGATTGACAGCATTACTTGGTCATCTACCTCATCAACCGTCCCATTCAATATATTACGTGCACTTATCGGTAGATCGGGTTCAAGTGAGATAATAATATCTTCTGCCCGAATCGCAACAGGCACCATTTTACCTATTTCCACATCTATGTATGGAATAACGAGTTGCTGCCCACCAATTTCTAATTCGGTAATACCTTTCATTTTATCTGAAGATGCAACAGGGAGCGAAAAAATGTTCTCTACACCCGTCAAATGTGCAATCGGCAATGCCGAAGGTGAAGCTAATATTTGATACGGTTCTCCACTTGTAGTTACTTTGCCATCATCAAGCAGAAATGCTCGATCTGCCAGTGCCATCGCTTCTGTTATTGCATGTGTTACGTATATAATTGGAATTTCATAAGCGTTCTTTATGTGATGTAAATATGGGATAATACGACTTTTCAACCCTCCGTCAAGTGAGGCAAGTGGTTCGTCCATCAGCAATAACCGTGGTTCCATAGCAAGGGCACGTGCAATTGCAACTCGTTGACGTTGTCCACCTGATAACTGATTCGGATACCTTTCCAAAAGTTCAGTTATTTCAAGTATCTCAACTACTTGTGTAATACTATCTCGGTTTTTTCTATTTGTTCGCGATTGTCCATAACGGATGTTTTTTTCAACGGTTAAATGAGGAAAAAGATTCCCTTCCTGAAATACATATCCGAAACGACGTTTGTCAGGTGGAACATTGATATTTGTTTCAGAATCATAGTATATCTGATTTCCAAACGCGATCCTACCTTCGTCTGGGGAAAGTGTCCCACTGATACAATTCAGTATTGTTGTTTTTCCACTACCAGATGCACCTAAGAATGCAGTTACCTTTTCTTGTATGTTGCAATCCACCTCTAAGGTGAAATTACCAAGACGTTTACGGATACTAATTAAGATACCTGTATTTCCATTCATCACTTTATGAGTTTCCCAATTATAGATTTAATCAGAAGAGCATTTATAGGATTGAGGGAGAGAACTATATCAAATTTCTATTCGAATCCTCCTATATCAAAATCATCTGTCACATCTATATCCTCTACCTCATCTCCTCCTAAATCCGATTCAACCTGATCGTCATTGTCTAACATATCCCCAAGTATCAATCCAGTAAGTAGTACATCTTCAAAATCATCGTCTGCATTCTCGGTTATGGTATCATCACGAGGAATCCGTTTTCTTTTTTTAGTTTGATTGTTTTTTGAACGACGATTTATACTTGTAGCAATCACTACAATAATTATAACACCAATAAACAAAAGCAGTATTTCCATACCAGTTAAACCCTCCATTAAATATGATTGTTGCTAATTGTAATACGCTCAGTAATCCATATTGAAATGAACGCGAGGATAGTTGAAATCAATACCAAACGGAACGCTGTAATGTCTTGTCCAAGATGTACTGCATTAAAAATAGCTAATGCGATTGTCTGTGTTTTTCCTTGGATGTTACCCGCTACCATTATTGTAGCACCGAACTCACCCAGACTCTTGGAAAATCCGAGTATTATACCACCAATTATGCCACGATGTGCAAGCGGAAGTGTGATAGTAAAAAACACCTTAAGCGGTGAAGCACCAAGCGTACGTGCTGCATTTTCAAGTTCTGTAGGTACTGATGATATACCTGTCAGGATACCGCGAACTAACAACGGAAATGAGATAACAGAAATTGCAATTACAACTGCGAAAGGTGTAAAGATTATTTCAATATTAAATATCTCAGATAATAACCTACCAATTGGTCCATTATTACTCAAGAGAATTAGGAGCAAATATCCACTCACCACAGGTGGTAAAACCAATGGTAACATCACGAGTGTATTAAGAATTGACTTCCCACGAAATTCATGTTTTGCCAGAAGCCATCCTACTAAGAGACCTGGCGGAAGCATTATAACGAGGCTAAACAAGGAAACTTTGATGGATAGTAAAAGGGCAGCGACTTCTGCAGAAGTTATCCTCATTGCGAAGTTTCAGGAACAGTTTTGGGTGATAAACTGGTAAATCCGTGTTTTTCAAATATAGTCATAGCACGTGATGTTTTCAAATAATTAACAAACCGGTATGCTATCTGTTTTTGTTTGCTATTTCTCAAAATTACAGCAGGATAGACTATCGGTGTATGTGCTTTAGAAGGAATTTTGTAGACAACTTTTACATTGTCATTTAATGTGGTATCTGTTTCATAAACAATCGCAAGATCTACATTCCCAGCCGCAACATAGGCGAGTGTAGCGCGAACATCTATACCTAAAATTAACTTTGGTTTCAACTTTGTCCATAGGTCATAGTATAATAATGCTTCTTTAGCATAAGTGCCTGCAGGCACTATTTCAGGTTGTCCAATTGCAACGCGTGAGATAGTAGGATTATGAAGTTGATTAATTGTGTCTAATTGAATATCTGATTTTATATCAGAAACTATCACTAAATTGTTAGCAAGAATATTAGATCTACTGTTATCCTCAAGTAAATCAAGCTTGTTTAGATCATCTATCTGTTGCGAACTTGCTGATATAAACAAGTCTGCTGATGCACCCTTTTCTACTTGACGTTGTAAGGTAGTAGATGCACCAAAATTAAAATACACTTTAATCTGTTCATCTTCAGTAAATTGATCACCAATTTCTGTCAGGGCATCAGTTAAACTTATCGCTGCAAATACGTTTATTTCTCTCTGTTTCTGGTTGCGATTAGAACACCCCGACATACTTAAACTAATGAGCAAAACAGCAAGAATAGTCCAAAGTGGTACATGTCTGTGCATATATTTCAGAAATTGAATTGTTTATTTTATATGAGTATATCAGTAACATCACATAATGTCAAGTGGGTGTGGAATGTGGCAGGGTTATTTATGGTAAACATTGAAATTAAAGAGACACATTTCTGTAGGAGCGATCTCCGAATCGCGACAAAACTCACTGATAGTCGGGAATTGGAGTTTCCTACTACAACTCAAAATGTCCTGTTAATTCTAAAGTTCACTATAATATACATATTAAATACCAATATATATCCAATAAAACATTTCACTTTTTAATTTGACATCCACAAAAAGATACTATATAATTAACATTTGTTTAGAATACAACAAATATCAAGAACTCTAATAGAGACAATAAAAGGGAAAAAAGCGGCAAAAAAAAACACGAAAATCGCGTCACTTTCCTTGTCCTGACTGGATTCTAAACGTCAGTGTGACGTGCAGAAAGGTCACAATATGGAATTAAATGAGGGTGGTTCATAATTGTCTTTGAAAAAACGCAACAGAAAGCGATATATTTCATAATCTTCTGACATTCTGTAGGAACGACCCGGTAGAACGTTATTTATGTCCTACCCTCAATTATTTTCTAAATTCACCATATATATAACACTGACATAATGACCATGTATAATTTCAACTTTCCTTGCAATCTCCTATAAATTGTGTTATCCTATCTATAAAGTAATCTACAAACGGGGATAAAGCAATGAAATTGGGTTTATGCACCATCGCTTTTCAAGATAAGCCTTTGGAAGAGGTAATTGATATTGCCGCTGACCACGGTTTTGATGGAATTGAGGTATGGGGAAAACCGCCACACATGCCAGTGGAATATGATGCAACTCATGTAAAAAACATTAGGGATATGGCACAACAGAAAGGTTTAGCGATTTCAGCATTTGGATCCTATGTTGACCCATTAATTCATTTATATCAGAAACATTTTGAGGACGCATTTAATATTGCTAAAGATCTTGGTACAAATCTGATTCGGATTTGGTCTGGAGGAGGTCCGTCAAAGTCCATTAATCCAGCCGATAAACGATTGATCTTATTTCGCATGGTAAGTTTGGCACAGTGGGCGAATTTTCGCAGTCTTATTATGGGTATGGAAATGCACAATAACCAGCTCACTGATTCTGTTGATAGTATCCTTGAGATAATTGAAAGCACAAATATGCCCTCCTTGAAAACATATTATCAACCACTTGCAAGATTTGATGCAGATGAACCACATACAGCCGCAGAACAGCTTGCATCTCATATTGTAAACATCCATGCACAGAACTTTGATGAAAATGGCAAAGCATGTGCTATTGCAGATGGTGTCGTTGACTATAGCAGAATAGTGCAAACTCTCAATGACGCAAATTATGACGGTTTTATCCATGTTGAATTTGTCCATGGGGACAACAAATTAGAAGCATTACAAAGAGATAGAGATTATTTGGCAAGTTTGACAACACCTTTAGTTGAAGATTCACTGAAAAATTTAGAAACTGAGTCTGTATAACCAGAATCAGTTTTTCCTTTATGCGGTTAGAAATTGGTATTATCGCACTTGTTGAGGAAGTATTATTAGCAACAGCAGAAAGAAAAGCAAAATTTGATTGGCTTTGTAACAAACCCTCTCAAGAGCATTTTGGTGAATATTACGAGAAATTAATGCAACTCTATACTGAATTCAATGGAGATTGGAAAGGAACATCTGATAAGACTGAGGGTCATCTAATACCAGATGCATATTTTCCAGAACCATATAATTTTATTTTTGAATTTGATGAACTACAACATTTCACACGATACCGAGAACTCACCTTTAAGTATTATCCGGAGAACATTCCCCTCGCTTTTACACCAGAAAAATATATAAAGTTCTGCAATCAGCACCACACATCAGCACTTGCAAAGGGACCTGATCGCTTCCGGAGAAAAACCGCTGATTTTCCTTATGTGAATGGTCGTGCTGCACAACGTGCATTCTTTGATACATTCAGGGATTGGTTACCACCCTTGCACGGACTTAATCCAACAATGAGAATCACTGAGTTTGAGGTTAAACCTATATTAAACGGTGAATTAACAGGTAGTGCAGCCAAAAACCTAATCAAAAGGATTATAAGTAAACGACTTGATGATGTAGAGACTGAATAGAAAGGTAGGGCACATAAAACTTCATGGGCAATAAAACAGGTTCAAATGTGAACCTATCAGACTATCCACTGCTTCAACTGATTGGACAGACTCCGCTTGCAAAAATTGATCTCTTTACCGATGAATTACCAAATGTTGCCATTTACGCAAAGGTGGAGACTTTTAACCCCGGTGGTTCAATAAAAGATCGACCTGTATTACGGATGCTAACTGAAGCAATTGCTACGGGAGAACTGACACGCGAAAAAGTAATCTTAGACTCCAGTTCTGGAAATGCTGGAATCGCTTATGCCATGATCGGATCCACGCTCGGATATAAAGTTGAACTCGTAATTCCAGAAAACGCCACTGAAGAACGCAAAAAACGTATCAATTCACACGGGGCACAGATTATCTATACCGATGCAATTCTCGGATACGATGAAGCATTACGAGAGGTAGATCGAAGATATGAAGCAAATCCCGATAGTTATTTCTTCAAGTCCCAATATGAAAATGAAAATAATTGGCGTGCTCATTATGATACAACAGGTGTGGAAATCTGGCAACAATCAGAAGGTAAACTAACCCATTTTATTGCGGGTGTGGGAACTGGTGGAACTATAACTGGTGTAGGACGAAGACTAAAAGACTATAATCCTGACATACAAGTATATTCTATTGCTCCTGAAAGGTTTCCCGGAATTGAGGGTTTAAAACCTCTTGGAGATCCAGAGGACATTGTTCCTGAAATACTTGATGAAACTGTCATTGATAACTATATTCCAACTTCAATAGAGAATGCACACGACATGTGTAGTCGTCTTGCGCGACGCGGTTGGTTTGTTGGAACATCATCCGGCGGATACCTTTACGGGGCATACAAACTGGCACAAGAGATCCAGGAAGGTGTTATTGTTACAGTGTTTAATGACATTGGAGAAAGGTATTTTAGTATGACCTTATGGGATTGACGATCTGAGGAACACATCATTATTAAAGGAGATTTATGGAAACGACAGTTGTACCTTTTCAAGGTTTACGTTACAATGTTGAGAAGGTTGGTAATATATCCGATGTTATAGCTCCTCCTTACGATGTGATAAAACCGGAAGAGCGGGTCGACTTGGAAACGCGTCATTCTGCAAATATCATTCGTTTGATATTGAGTCAACCACAGGACAATGACACTGCAAACGATAATCAATACACACGCGCTGCTGCATTACTGAACCAATGGATCAACAATAAAACACTCCTACAAGACACAACCCCTCGTTATTATATCTATGATCAATCCTTTCAAGCTCCTGATGGAAAACACTACACCCGACGTGCGTTGATTGCCCTTGTCAAACTTGAACCATTTGAAAATAAGGTTATCCTCCCTCACGAAAAAACCCATGCTGGCCCGAAAATTGACAGACTCAATCTCATGCGGACATGTCATACAAACCTAAGTCCTATCTTCCTCCTATATGCTGATTCCGATGGTGAAATAGAACAAGTTATGCATGGTTTCACCGATGATAACCCGCCTCTGATAGATTGTCCAGAATCCTTTGGTAGTACACATCAATTATGGTGTTTAGACAATCCTGAATCCAATCGTGAAATTCAAAAACTCTTTTCATCAAAACCCCTTCTGATTGCTGATGGACATCATAGATACGAAACCGCTCTTGCATTTCGAGATGAGATGAAGCAGAAAAAGACAAACAGTAAACCTATAGGATATGATTATATGATGGTAAACCTTGTGCGAATGGAATCACCCGGATTAGCGGTTTTAGCAATCCACCGATTACTCCGCAATCTTACCACAGAACAGATTAATCATGCTATTACAGGATTACCTGAAGTGTTTGAGATACACGAAATTGATTCTCAGTCAATCCTTATGGAAAAGTTAGAAGGGTTTAAAGGAAAATCCTCAGTAGTTGGGATGTATACGCCAGACAATCATTTTCGTTTGTTGGTTCCTCGTTCACCATCTGCAGGACAATTAGATGTTACGCTTGTTCAAGACACCATCATCAAGAAACTCTTTAATGTTGATACATTAGCAAACCATATCAGTTATACAGCTTATGCAGATGATGCCATAGGACATGTGAAAGAACGGACAGACCGTGTTGCGATATTGATGAATCCTACACCTGTAGAACAGGTATTAGATGTTGCTATGGCAGGAAAGACGATGCCACAGAAATCTACCTACTTCTATCCCAAGATGGCAACAGGATTTGTATTGAACCCATTAAAATAACAGTGATTAAAGATGCACAGTGAACAATGTTTAGACACTTTAGATTTTTCGCATAAGTTATACGATGACACACCACGTGAGTTGGAATTCCAATCAACATCGGTCGCTGAAGCGGAAAAGTGGCAGCGGGAATTACGGGGAAAACTTACTGAATTGGTAGGAGGTTTTCCAAAAACGAAATGCGAATTAAAATCTGAAACTTTAGAAACACGAGAGTTTGATGGATATATACGTGAAACAGTTTTGTTTCAAAGTCGTCTAAATATGACGACCTACGGATATTTCCTTACACCAACACATATTGACATACCCACTCCAAACGCGACAATTCTCTGTTTAGCAGGACACGGTCGAGGTGTAGATGATATCGTTGGAATCGAAGAAGACGGTTCTATGCGAAAAGAATATGGAGGGTATCAAAACGATTTTGCACTACAATGTGTTGCACACGGTTATAGTGTGCTTGCTATAGAACAATTTGGATTTGGACATCGGCGCGATGCAGTTGCACATCAAAAAGGTGGTGGAAGTTCATCGTGTCAACCAAGTGCTGGAGCAGCACTGTTGCTTGGACAAACAATGGTCGGATGGCGTGTTTATGATGCAATGCGTGCTTATGATTATTTGGCTACCCGACCTGAAGTTGATATGGATAGACTCGGTATAATGGGAATCTCAGGAGGCGGTACAACATCATTTTTCACTGCAGCACTTGATCAACGTGTTAAAGCAGCTGTTGTAAGCGGGTATTTCAATACATTCAAAGACAGCATCTTGAGTATTAGTCATTGTATAGACAATTATATACCAAATGTGTTACAATATGCCGAGATGTACGATATTGCTGGATTAATCGCGCCACGTGCGCTTTTTGTTGAGTCTGGTACTGAGGATACTATTTTTCCAATTAAAGCAACACAATATGCAGTGAATCGTGCGAAATCAATTTTCAAACTCTTTAGCGTAGAAGATAAATTAGGACTTGAGGTGTTTGAGGCTGGGCACAGTTTTTTCGGTGTCGGATCATTTGAATTCCTTAAAAAAGTATTGTAAAAGGAGTGTTAGGTGGCAATAGAACTGTTTTCAATTGGTACAGAGTTAGTGCTGGGACAAATTCAGGACACCAATGCTCACTGGATTGCACAACAAACCCTTCAACTTGGTGGTGAATTACGTCGGGTAACCATGCTCCGCGATGATTTTGATGAGATGACAGAAGCACTTGACTCAGCAATTCAACGCGAAACCGCACTTATCTTGACGACAGGCGGACTTGGACCGACACCTGATGATATGACTGTTGCTGTTGTCGCATCACTCATCGGAACAAAACCTATCGTGTGCGATGAAACCATCGCTGAATACCGTAAACGCCGTGAGATGTCAGAAAATGACCCACTTAATGAAGCACTTACTAAGATGGCTACAGTGCCAGAAACAGCACAAGTCTTTCAAAACCCCGCAGGATGGGCACCTTGTATTAGTGTCAGTCACAAAGAGTCTACTATCATGATGATGCCTGGTCCTCCGCGCGAGATGAAATCGATTTTTGAAACACATATCCAACCCTTGATAGTAAAACGATATCGTGCTGAGATTTCTACAGCACGTGTTCATGTATCTATGTTTGAAGCTGAAGTTTCACCACTGATGCAAAAAGTTATGGAACGTCATCCAGATGTTTATTTAAAGGCTTATGTATCTTTGCGTGAAGCTGGTGAAAATACTATGCCTGTTGACCTCGTTTCAACAAGCAATGATAAAGATGAGTCTGAAACCCAACTCCAATTGGCAATAGATTATTTTAAGAAACTTGTTACTGATGCAGGCAAAACTTTCAGTTCTAAAGAGCAATCATAGTCTGTATAATCATTAATCTATTCTAAATTTTTTCAATTATACCTTTACATTACAAAGGAGACTATATTTTGAAGCGAAAACCATCGGGAAATAAGAGGAATACTCAAACGAGGTATTCGAACCAAAGAACGAATAAAAAGAAGCAAAAAAAGAAAAAACGACAAGACGATCCTGCTGATTTAAATATTGAAAAAGAGGAAGTAGAACGCTCCCCTTCTCAAAAAGATAAAATTGAGGTAGAAGGTGTTGTCGTTGAACCATTACCCAATGCTATGTTTCGGGTTGAATTAGAAAATAAGCATAGAATTCTGGCACATATATCAGGTAGAATGCGGAAATTCTTCATCAAAATTGAACCTGGGGATAAAGTTACCGTTGAACTATCTCCGTATGATTTGACAAGAGGACGTATCACCTATCGTAAAACCAGATAATATATAAATGATTACACCTCTACTCTTTGTAGGAATAAATTATGAATCCTGCAACCTTAGTTTATATCAATAGTAATAAAGAAAAAGAGATAAACAGATTACTTCAGGCTATTGAAGAAAAGAAAGGGCTTGTTGAAGAACTTACTGTGTCTAAAGAGAATCTGAAAGCAGAGGTTGATTTATTCCAACATAGGTATAATGCACATGTAGGACGTTATTATCTTGAACTTGAACAAGTTGAACTTGAGACAAAAGAGTATCGTCTACGTCTTCAATTACGACACGAAGATGTAAATGATAAAGATATAGAGGAACGGGTTGAATCTTGTTTCAGGGAGAATCGATCACGCATCAACACTGAGGAAGTTAATAAAGAAGTTGAACAAGAAACCGATAAAATTGAACTTCCAAAAAAAGAAGCAAAATACTTGCAAACACTTTATAGAAAACTTGCTAAACGTTTCCACCCCGATAAAGCCGAACAAACTAAAGAACGGAAACGACGTGAGCAGATAATGCCACTAATTAATAGAGCATATAATGAGCAAGATGTTAAAATATTAGAACGTTTAAGCTTTGGTGATACTGATGAATATCTGGAGTCTGAAGGAACAATCGCTGACAAAACGGCAAGCCTACAAAAGGAGTTACGCCATCTTAACCGAGCGACAAGTGAAATACGCTCTGAGATAAATCGGTTGAAAGTAGGTCGCACCTACCAATTAAAACTGCAGGTTGAAAATGCTGAGAAAAGTGGAAAAGACCTTCTATCAACACTTGCTGCTGACTTGAAACGTAAAATCCAATCAAGTCGAGGACAATTGACCCGATTAATAAAAATGTGGAGTGGTTCAAAAAACAAGTAAATATAATTGAACCGTCTACAAGAATTGATATTCAGTATTTATGGAGATATTTTCGATGGATTTAACTAACAAGGTTGCTATTATCACCGGTGCTGGTCGTGGAATAGGTAGAGCAATCGCAATAGCTTACGCCGCTGATGGGGCAAATGTTGTAATCGCATCACGAAGTGAGGATCAGCTAAATGGGGTTGCAGATGAAATAAGAGGAAATGGTGGTAATGTTCTCGCAGTGCCAACTGACTTAAGGAACCGGTCAGAAGTGGAAAATCTTGTCCATAAAACAACGGAAAGTTATGGGCAGATAGACATCCTTGTCAATAATGCTGGTATCAATCCGAGAGGACTGTTTTTAAACACAACCGATGAAGAGTGGGACGAGGTATGGAAGATCAATGTTATGGCTGTCGTCCACTGTTGCCGTGCTGTGCTGCCAATTATGCAAGAGCAGGGAAGAGGAAATATCATTAATATCGGTTCGGGAATGGGACAGGTTGGACATGCTAACCTTAGTATTTATTGTGCATCTAAAGCTGCTCTACACGGATTGACACAAGCAATTGCTGAGGAAGTTTGGGAGGACGGAATTATAGCAAATGTCCTAATTCCTGGTCCTGTAAAAACGGAACTCTCAAGACCAGTTTGGGAGGGTGATAAAATTTTCCGTGCTCAAAGTGATCCATGGAAAGACCCAGAAAAGGTTGTCGACTCAGCACTATTCCTTGCAAAACAACCGACTGACAGCGGTATGACAGGTCAGATTCTGAGTATCATGCGTAGAAATAGTCCTTAAAACAAGTTCATCCCAGCACAACTGAATAGTGTTTCCACTATAATGGAAACTCAATCCTTTTACCTTCTTGTGCTGAGCGATATGCACCCAATACCATCTCAACAGCAATCCTTCCATCTTCAACAGACACATCAGGTTCTGTATCGTTAATTAGACAATCAATGAACGGACGGGGAACACCTGCTATTCGTTCACCATGGTTGTTTGGAATTGGAATACCAAGATCTTTCCATGAAGGTTCGTCTCGTGTATAGAGTTTTAATGCGACAGCATCTTCAGGTCGTGGCATGTTACAAGACGGTCCATCCCCATAGTTCTGTATAACAACACCTTGATCCCCATAGATTTCAGTCGTATTTTCACCAGCAAGCGTTACTGATGTGTTTATCAATATAGCCATCTCACCACTCGGAAAGCGATATATAGCAATCCCAGAGTCATCAGGTGCGACATCTGTCAACACATTATCTATTTCTGCCATCACACTACTCGGTTTTCCAAGCATCCAATAGATGAAATCAGTAGCATGTGACGCATCATCCATGAACATCCCCATATTCTTTTCTGGATCAATGTGCCATCGACTCGGTCCCGTTACAAAAGCTTCATTAAATAGAACATTGATACAGTGCCGTCTGCGAAGTAAACCAATTTTTCCCAGTACTCCATTCTCAATAAGTTCTTTCATGGCAATGTTAGCAGGATCACGACGCATCTGGTGCGCCATCATAAACTTAACACCAGATTCCTGCACTACATCTGCGATTATGTCACAATCTTCTAAGGTAAGTGCCATCGGTTTTTGGCAAAGAATATGTTTACCAGTAGATGCTGCCGCCACAACCATCTCCGCGTGTCGATTTGTTTCGCATGTTACAATTACGGCATCAATTTCAGAATGATTGACTACATCTTCAATATGTGGCGAGAAGTTTATCCCGTATTGTTCTGCAGCATTTTCACCGCGTTCAATGTTATCGTCCCAACAAGCAATGAGTTTGACATCCTCAAACCCTTGCATCATATTGCAGTATGCATTTGCATGTCCATGTGCGAAACTTATTATGCCAATACCAATCTTTGTTTTCATATATTTTCAATCCAATCTGTGAGTTGCTGTTGTGAATCCGTTTCAGGATTAAACACTAATAAGCCTTCAGCGTCTGCTGCTCTTAGTAGCCTTCTATCGGAGGCAACTAACACTAATCTTTCTCCAATTTTATGAAGTTCTGTGTTTATGTCTAATGCGGACTGCAGGACCAATGCATCAACACTATTGAGTGAATGTGCATCGATCATAGTTATTGAGTTATAAATTAGTGTGTCTGGTACAGACATTGTTTTGAAATCTGAGTTGACACTCATCACTTCAAGATTTAAGTAACCTGTGGATTGAGCAAACTGATCATTGGTGATACGGTTATCGTTCCTTTTACGAACACATATCCAAAGCACTTCCAATGCCCCAAGTAACAAACATCGCATGCGTGATAATGGAACATTACCAAAAAGGAAATGTATTGTATTGCTCCCAACTTCAGGTGTATACCGTTTAACTAACGCACTTGCATCAAAGTAAAATAGATACACTTTTATTTTTTTCTTTCCTTAATTATTGCTTGACTAAATTCGTTATCCTCAGCTCGAATTCCGTTTTGCAACATACTTTCATGGAGTTCTTCAATAGGTCTGAGTTTAAAGTTTGGAGAAATTCCCATTTTTTTGTACATATCTTGAAATGCTTTTTGTGTTATTTCAGTATCAATCTTTTCAATGCAGGGGTTTTTCAGATTATCATCTGCAGAAGGATTATCTTGCTTTGAGTCATTTGTAACCAACACATTAGTTAGTACAGTTAACTGTTCCTTCAACTCAGTAATTCCATTTTCGAGTTGATCTAATCTATCTAAAACAGTATCAAGAGTTTCCTTTTCCATTATAAATTCCTCCTTATATATTTAATGCTTTTCCAATTCAATCCGCACCTCAGAATTTACTCCTTTCTCACTAACAAATACATCAGCAGTAATTGGACCAAGAGACTCTAACGGAAACAGATTATCTTTGATATGTTGCATTAAACTTGCATCCAAATTAAATCCCGATAATGAAGCAAGTAAAGTTCCCACCGGTATCAGTCGTTCAATTTCTGGTACTAACAGATCCGGTTGGATATAGGTCTGCAAACTATTGGTAGCAAAATGTACCCCTTCTAATGCTGTGGAATCACCAGAATAAGCATCAAGCACATTGATTAAACCACCAAGCGTTGTGCTAAAGAAAAAATTGTTATCCACGACAGCATACGCACCAGTGAGTGCAAGCAGAAAATTAAGTCGTAACTGAATAGGTTGCACCATAATTTCTTTATAGTTTTGTGGTTCAAGGAATTCAATCGGTTTACCTGCAATAGATATTTTCTCATTTCTCAATTGTTCTATATCTGACTCAAATGCTGATACATCTCGTATTTGTGAATGCAATATAACGGACGGAAACTTTGATACTTCTCCTTCACCTTGGGTTACCAATGCAATAGTCATTTCTGAGCCCAAATGATGTGATAAATCTATTTTTTCTGTAGTAACCTCAACCGATAAGTTACTCCTTAATATCTCCCACACTTTTGTAACATTTTGATTTGGATTAAAAAAAACAAATGCTGTATCTTCTGGGAGGAATTTGAGTGTATGCTGTTTCTCTGATTCAACAATATTTTGATTATCCGGAAATCCTAAATGTAGTTGAGATAATATCACACCGTCTTCATAGCGATTTCCAATTGTCCAGTATTTAGTTTGTTCAACTGATGTCGTATTCTGTTCAACAATAAGGCTGATATTATTAGCAAGACTTTTCACCACTTTATTTAAACGGGGAACATCAACATAACCTGTATTTGTATCGCGGTCGTAACTTTCCTGAATATTCTTCTTTATTGGATGTTGTGCAAGGAAACCGTTTTGATTACCTGAATAAATATCTATTACCTCTGCTAAAAGCAGTGGATTGAGAGTCAACACTCCGATCTTTCCTATGAATGTATAACTAAAATCAAGTGGATATCCTGTAATAGTGTTGATGGTAAGTTCTTTGTATTCAGTTTGTATTCGTTTGTATTTCGGATTTATCGCATCGGTTGCAGTAATTGCCTCAATAGCAAGTTTTTCTGGTCCTCCTATTTCCGTAATTAGTAAAAACGACATTTCACCTTCACGCTGGTAAAGTGCTATTATCGCTTCTTTACCAAAATGCCCTTTGACTGCACCCATGTCAAGTCTACCACCCATTTCATATTCCCACATTATCTTATGAATTACCAGTTGTTGCCACCATTGTTGGTTCTTTATGAAGGTAAGGATAGGCATCTGTGCCACTTGTTTCCCAAACTCACTACGGTTAAATGTCTTAACCATTCCATCCAATTCTTTGAGAGTTAAGTAACAGATTGGAGTTTCTGGTAGTAGTGTGATAAGACTCTGCTCAGGTTTCCAAAGTGCGGTTTGTTGATAAATTATAGATGACAAAACTATGACTCCTATGAATGCAATTAGTATGATGAGGATGAGTTTTTTTCTTGAAATTGACATATTGGTTTGAATCCTTCACTCATACTTCAGGGTCTTAGTATTCTTGATTATATCACATATGATGATTGCTGAACAATCCAAAAACAATCAACAATAAAACAATTGTATAATCCAATCTAATGTTATAAAATCTATTAAGTAAAATGAAACAAAATGAACCTATTTCTACATCAACTCTCAAAATCCGTCCGATTACAATCCTCCTTATCTGTGTGTTAGTTCCGCTAAATTGTTGGTGGGTATCAGCATCAATATTGCGCGGTGGTGGCAGTCCAACACAAGTTTCACTATTTTATAATGCAATCACAACTATATTAATACTATTAGGATTAGGACTCCTTTTACGTCGTTTGAATAGAGTTCTTGCATTGAATCGTGCTGAACTACTGGTAATTTACACTTGTATCTCTATAGGTGCTGGTTTGGCTGGTGTGGATAGATTTCTTGTCTTGATGCCACTCATAGGTCATGCCCACTGGTTTGCTACACCAGAAAATGACTGGATAAATCTGTTTCACTTACACATTCCGGATTGGTTAGTAATAAGTAATAAACGAGTCCTTGAAGGTTACTATTACGGCTTTTCAAGTATATATGAATCACATAATTTTATTGCTTGGATACCCAAGATATTTTGGTGGACACTCTTTATTGTTGTCGTGCACCTTGTCATGTTATGTTTGTGCCTTATATTTCGCAAGCAGTGGGTTGAATCCGAACGACTGAGTTATCCGATAATCCAGCTGCCGTATGAAATGACAACTCCTAATGGTAGGTTCTTTAAATCTCATTGGCTGTGGATGGGATTGGCAATTGGCATGTCAATTGATATTATAAACGGATTAAACTATTTGTATCCAGCTGTACCAAGTCTTGGAGGAAAACTATTTGACCTACGTAGGATATTTACTGAACGTCCGTGGAACGGTATTGGATGGAGTCCTATTGGTGTTTTTCCATTCGGTGTAGGTTTATCATTTTTTTTCCCACTTGATCTCTCCTTCTCATGTTGGGCATTCTGGTTAATTTGGCGTGCAGAACGGTTGTTAGGTACCATAGCTGGATGGCGTGGACTACCTCGATTTCCCTATGAAGCAGAACAATCACATGGTGCTTATCTTGGACTATGTGTTCTTGCTATCTGGATGAGTCGTCGGTATCTAAAGCAGATATTTAAAGGTGTTTTTTCAAAACATAATATGCTTCCTGACAATGATTCACGAAGGCAAGATGATCCTGTATCATATCCACTTGTCCTCATAGCACTGCTTTGTAGTATTGTATTTATTGTAGGATTTTGTCTTAAAATGGGGATGAGTCTATGGATTATCATTGTTTATTTTGCGATCTGGTTTGCTATTGCAATAGCAATTACAAGACTTCGTGCTGAACTTGGATCACCTGTTCATGACCTTCACTTTATCGGACCAGATGAGATGTTGCCAAGATTGGTTGGAATTCGTAGGTTAGGTGCTGTAAACCTAACTGGCTTCGCCTATCTCTATTTTCTCAACCGAGCACACCGTTCACATGCTATGCCGCATCAACTTGAAGGCTTCAAATTAGCAGAAGGTGCAAACATTCCTATACGTAGGTTCGCATTGCTGATGATGTTAGCAACGGTCCTTGGTGCTTTAGGTTCGTTTTGGGCATTTCTTTCAATGTATTACTCAGAAGGAGGTGGTCCAGGTTTTGGTCGAGAATCATTTGGTAGACTTGAATCGTGGTTAACCTATGCTGCTCCACCAGACGCACCTGCTATAGGTTTTGCCTCCTTTGGATTTGTCGTAACACTCCTTCTTGCAGCGATGCGGATGCGATTTATTTGGTGGAATCTGCATCCGGTTGGCTATGCTATATCAGGTAGTTGGGCAATTAATCCGATGATTGGGTCTATATTCGTTGGGTGGTTGCTAAAATGGATTGTGCTCAAATATGGTGGTATCCGATTACATCGAAAAGCAATTCCATTCTTCCTTGGTATTGTACTTGGTGAATTTGTTATCGGTGCTTTCTGGAGTCTTCTGGCAGTTTTTCTTGATCAACCGATGTATCGTTTTCTGTTTTAGTTTATCCATAAAAAAATTGCTATTTTTTCTATTTATGGTATAATATTGTAAACAAAAGGCACGGTAGCAATAATTGAAACTACAAAAGAAAGCGGAAATCATTTCAGAAACACTTGAAGAATTGCTCGGAATTCCAACTTGGGATGGCACAGAAGATGTGCTTGAATGTCTCATTTTAACTATATTATCACAAAATACTACTGATGTCAGCCGTGATAAAGGATACGCGCAGCTTCGAAACAAATTTTCAACATGGGAAGATGTATTAATTGCTGATGCGGATGCTGTTGAAGAAACTATTAAGATTGTTGGTTTAGGCAAACAAAAAACAGAGACCATTAAAAACTTTCTCTCTTGGCTCAAAGCAGAATACGGTGAATTGTCATTAGAATTTATACATGATATGAAAACTGAGGATGCCTTAGAATTCCTATGTCAGCATAAAGGTATTGGGATTAAAACTGCCTCAGTTACACTTTCCTTCGCATGCGGTAGAGATGTATTCCCCGTAGACACACATATCCTACGTATATCTAAACGTCTTGGTCTTATTTCAGATAATTGCAGTGCTGAGAAAGCACACCATGAATTGCCACCACTTATTCCAAAAGGTAAAACATACCCATTCCACATGAATCTGATATATTTTGGTAGACAGATATGTAATGCCAGAAAACCTTTATGTGAACAATGTCCATTGACCAGACAATGCCTCTACTATAAAGAAAATATGCAAACATAGGATGTCAGATACTGGGAGAAATAAAATGTTTAATTGGAGAGAATTATCATGGAAACACATATTTGTTGTATTACTAATATTATATCTCCTACCGATATGGATTTTCGCATATTTCCCTTCACAAGATGGTCCGAGCCATGTTTACAATGCACTTGTTTTAAAAGAGTATAGTGAACATGCAAACTATAAAATTCGTGATGCTTGGAAACTAAATATCACAATCTTTCCAAACTGGTTATCTCACATCGTACTTGCTGCACTTCTCTATGTTTTCCCTCCTGTCATATCTGAAAAGGTCTTTCTGACAATCGCAATTGGTATGATACCGATTGCCTTCTTTTATTTTATTGATGCAGTCCACAAAAATAAAAAAGACAAGTTTATCTATGCATGGCTCGGTTTTCCATTTGCTTACAACTATCTACTCTACATGGGTTTTTACAATTTTACACTCAGTATCTCTTTTTTCTTTTTTAGTTTTGGTTACTGGTGGAAGCATAAAGACAACATGCAGGTTAAGCAAATCTGTGTGCTGTACGTGCTGTTACTGCTCACCTATCTGTCACACATTGTATCTTACGGTCTTGTCGTATTAGGCATTTCTGTCGCAGCGGGAAGTATTTGGGGGTGTGAATCATTAGTAGAAGTCTGGAAAACTCAAAGACATAGTGTTGTGGCAATGCTAAAGCAGTTTTTCATAAGACTAAAGCCTTTTTTACGCTTCCTATTCTACATGGTGCCGATCTATTTTGTGCTAATGGAATACTACCTACAAAGCGTTAAAAGGCATCCAACAGGCAGCCATAGGGGTATGGACTACATTTGGGACTACTTTCTTGACATTGGATGTCTTGTCTACTTCACACATTGGCATAAACATCCAAACCACTTCTTACTCGTTGTATTGGGAATTGCAGTACTCATCGCAGTTGGTTACCGAATATATCGAAAGGAGTGGATTCAACGTACCGATGTGTTTTTGCTGATTGCCATTCTATTTACTTATATGTTCATCAAGGCACCATGGAGTTACGGACCAGGCGGTTGGATAAACGACAGAATATATATTTACATTTTGCTGATGTTAGCACCATGGCTGATAATTGATATGCACAAAATTGTTCGGTACGGTATCACGACATGCATAATTCTATTCGCGCTAATCCATTTCGGTAGGACAGCTTACGAACACGGAAGTATCTCACCGGAGATGGCAGAACTGGTATCAGGGACAGACTTAATTGAACCACATACTACGTTTTCTATTCGTACTGCAGATGGACACAAATCTGAAGCACTCGGACGAGTTGATCCTGTTGCTCCATTTATACATACACAAGCTTTCTATGGGGTATATGCGGATGATGTTGTGCACATGGCAAATTATGAGGCTAACTATTACTACTTTCCTGTTAACCGAAACAACAAAGATAGTGTGGGATTAGATTATATTCGTGCTGATTATGTGATTGCATGGATGTATCCTGAAACAGAACCATTTGCAGATCTTAAACCAAATTACGATATTATCCATGAAACAGAACACCTAAAACTATTTAAAAGAAAAACACAACCACCAGCACTTGATCTTTGGGATGAGACAGAGGATGGGAACCTAATTATCCGATTTGACATGCAACCAGACAATGCTGAAGCAGAAAAGAACTATCACATAGTTGGTCCAAAAACAATGTTTGTTAGTGGGAAATACGGTTGGGATACTGAATGGAATCCGAAAGATCCGCTAAATAAATCGAACTGGCGAATCTCACCGCGAGCTGCATATCTCGGTCCTCCTGAGGAGACAACCCCACTGACAAGGGATGCAGTCCACGGAAGAGAGGATGCTGCGTTTCGTATTGACTTGCCAAATGGAACATACCGTATTACTAACATATTTCAGACAGCAGAAGATGCAACACATGAAGTCAATATGCTTGCAAATGGAAAGAAAATTATTAAGAAACTTTTTGTGCCACCACACAACAAAATGGTAGAAAAGGAAGCCATCGTTGAGGTAGAAAACAACCATCTCGTACTCGTGATTTACACCTCAAAAAAACGGATAGAAACAGATAAAAGACATATACACTGGATATGGAACGGATGTACTGTTGAACAAATTTCTACAAAGGAAGAGACATCTATTGAACAATAGTTTAGTGTTATATTTTTATTATTAGCGTATATAAGGAGATCTAAATGATAAAACCACATGGAGCCGAGACTTTAACACCGCTTTATGTATCGGATGATGCAGAACGCGCAGGACTGATAAAAGAAGCGGAACAACTTCCTTCAATTACAGTCTCATCAGGTGCAGCTGCATCAGCCGTAATGCTTGCATCGGGTTATTTTACGCCGTTGACAGGATACATGAATATATCTGAAGCAATCAGTGTTGCTAATGATATGAAACTTCTCAACGGATTATTTTGGCCCGTTCCTATAATGAATATCGTTTCTGAGGATCAATTGACTAATGAAGTTAGAAGTGCTGACCGAATCGCATTACTTGATCCAAACGTAGAAGGTAATCCAGTAATTGCAGTAATGGATCTATCGGCAATTGAAACGATCTCGTCTGCACAAATAAACCATATTATTGAAAAGACATTTGGAACAACTGATTCTGAACATCCCGGTGTCCCTGCTTTCTCTGATGTTGGTGACAATGTGCTCTCCGGACCTATCCAAGTATTGAACTATTCCTATTTCCCTGAAGATTTCCCAGATACATTCCGAACCGCAGTTGAAATTCGTGCAGATATCGCAGAACGTGGTTGGGAGAAGGTGGTTGCATTCCAGACACGAAACCCAATGCACCGCGCACATGAAGAACTATGTAAGATTGCCCAAAAAGAGGTGAATGCTGACGGTGTACTTATCCACATGCTTCTCGGTAAATTAAAACCGGGTGATATTCCTGCTGCTGTCCGGGACGCTGCAATCCGTGCTATGGTACAACACTATTTTCCAGAGAATACCGTCTCAATTACCGGCTACGGGTTTGATATGCTATACGCAGGTCCACGGGAAGCACTACTACATGCTGTATTCCGTCAAAACTGTGGTGCATCACATTTCATCGTCGGACGTGACCATGCTGGTGCAGGAGATTATTACGGTCCCTTTGATGCACAAGAGATTTTTGATGAAATCTCAGAGGATGCATTAGAGATAGAGATATTTAAAGGTAATTGGACAATGTGGTGTAAAAAATGCAACGAAATCGTTATGATGGGTGACTGCCCTCACGGACAAGATGATTATTTCACTATCTCAGGTACAAAACAACGTGAAATCCTTGCTGCAGGAGAACCACTCCCACCCGAAATCGCACGACCTGAAGTCGCAGAGATTCTGATGGAATATTACCAAAGTGTGGCATGATAATTCTCTTACCTTAACAGGATGGGTCTCTGTAACCTGTATACACATACCCTTGAAAGACTCTAACGAATTCACTTGTAATAGTTGATCACTGTGGAAGCAATTCTGTATACAAAAAACATCCCTCGTTATATCGCAATACGCTACCTCGGCAAAAGATGGCGTAGCCTATACACGTCTCCTCTTTCATGTATTAATTTCGTTGATATTCCTGAACCACAGTTACCTACACAACAATGGGTCAAAATCAAAACAAGACTCAGTGGTATCTGTGGTTCGGACTTAGCAACGATCACATCAAAGGGAAGCCTTTATTTTTCTCCAATCACATCAACACCTTTTGTCTTGGGTCATGAAATCGTTGGTGAAATTGCCGAGATTGGTGATCAGGTACAGGGTTGGTCAATCGGAGAACGTGTGGTGATTGAACCCGCATTATCATGTAGTGTACGTGAGATTGAACCACCCTGCCATCAATGTAAAAACCTTCGTTTTGCCAATTGTGAAAATATAACAAAAGGTAACATATCTGCTGGAGTGCAAACAGGATTTTGTCGTGATACTGGTGGTGGATGGAGTCAGTATGTACTCGCTCACTATTCACAGTTGCATCAGATCCCAGAGGATATGTCCGATGAAGTTGCCGTCCTACTTGAACCCTTCTCTTGTGCATTACATGGCGTTCTAAATACTAAATATAAGGATGCTGAAAATATCTGTGTGATTGGAGGAGGGACGATTGGATTACTCACCGTGGCTGCACTTCGGATGATCGGATATCAAAACCGGATCATCATTTTTGCCAAATACCCTCACCAACAGCAATTTGCGCGTGATCTCGGTGCTGATGTAGTGATTCCTACCAATAGAGGTAGGTACGATATTTTCATAGAATTAACTGATGCTGAATCTTTTCAACCAGAAACCGGACAACAGATCTTAATTGGTGGAGCAGATTTAACCTTTGATTGTATTGGTTCAAGTGTTACAATAGACGATGCCCTTCGGTTCACACGAGCAAACGGAGAAGTGATTCTACTTGGCATGCCAGGTATACCCAAAAACGTTGATTGGACATCTATTTGGTATAAACAGTTAAATGTTAGTGGTGCTTATGCTTATGGTATTGAGTCCTATAATGATGAACAAGTACACACATTTCAACTGGGAACACATCTTCTATATGAACACGGCAAGAATTTACTTCCGCTTGTCAGTACACCCTTCCAATTGAAAGACTACAAAAGCGCGATTCAGACTGCATTAAACACTGGTAAAACTGGCACTGTCAAAACTGTATTCGATTTGCGAACAAATTAGTATTAGTATAAGATTATGCAGAGTATACCGTTGTATCAACAATCTATAGTAAACTTTTGAATTAATGGGACATTTTGATATGTAGGAGGGAACTCCGATTCACGACTATCAGTGAGTTTTGTCGCGATTTGGATATCGCTCCTACACGGACTTTATATTATTATTTTCAATGAATGTTCACTATAGTTTGTGCCGTTCAGCCCCAGCGGGCGAAAGGTGTATAGTAAACGTTGTACATACAAAAGTAAGCCCAGCGGGGCGACAGGTGTATAGTACCCAATGCATAGAATGAACAAGCCCCAGCGGGGCGACAGGTGTCCAACGGACTTGTCAGAATCCAAGAATGCACAGAACCCACAGAAAACACAGAAAACACAGAAAATCCCTCTACCTTCTGCGTCCTCTGTGCCTTCAGCAATTCAGACAAAAACATACAACCCACCAAACCCTCTTATCTTATCCTGCTAATCCTGAAATCCTGAAAATCCTGGTTCAGACAATTACCTCTTCCTTCAGTGTCTTCTGCGTCCTCTGCGCCTTCAGTGATTCAGACAAAAAAATCCGCCCCATAAAACCAATAATCCGAAACATACATGAAACATATTGTTCCGACCCCCACCTTCCCCTTCCAACTCACCCAATCCCGTGTTATAATACTACCACTATGAAAAACAAAAAACCGACACACCCAACATTATCAACAAAAACCGACACCCGTCACCCAAAAAACATCCACCCAAAAACCGACCATAACCCAGCACATAAAAAAGTTACCAAAATTATTTTTTTTCAACCACAAAAAACCGATGAAAACAACCCGCAAACCCAGACGGAAACTAACATTAGACCAATTCTACTAAAAGTTACCGTTATGTCAAAAAAAGTTACCATACGGTAACCTTTTAAGGAGGAATATTCCGATGAAATTCAACGACAAACACAAAGTATTCGTAGTCAAATCCTTTACAAAATGGAAACCAAAACGTAGGATGTATAATATTTTGGATTTTTCTATTCGATCTTTTTCATGCTGGATTGCTTGTCTACCAGATTTTCATTTATCAGAATCACAGAAGACTCAGAATTACTTATCCTACCAAAATGCAAATCTTTTGCTAACAACCTTGAATAACGGTAGCACCTTCTGTGTATTTCTGTGTTTTCTCTGCTTTCAGTGATTCAGACAGAAAACACTTTACAAAATCTTTACGCACTCAAAACCCAACAGACATTTGCATTTCTCACACCACGCATGCTAAAATATTCTTAACATTTCACCCATAGGTTCACATCACATGCGTTCAAACCGACTACTAACAATCCTCATCATAACCACATTTATTCTGTTTTATCAGACAGTTTACCCTGAAGCAGCTCATACAGTTAACGATGTAACTCAAAACACTACTCAAGAGAGCCAACCTTTGGAAAAGGAAACAGAGGATATCAACGCGATTCCTTTATACCCTATTGCTAAACTAAACTTTGAAGGTAATAAACATTTCAATAATAAAAGGTTGCGCGACCTTTTTAATTGGCAGTCAGATAAAATATATTCTCGTAACGAAATAAACGAGGGATTTGAACGTATCATTAGTGCGTATCGAAAAAACGGTTTCATATTTGCTCAGGTAATCCCACGCACTTCCACTATTTCAATAGGTAATCCTGCCATATCCATCAATGTAAAAATCCGCGAAGGGAAACGACTCCGCTTTGGAACTTTTTCCATAACAGGATACAAACTGTTCTCCAAATCAGAATTATTGCGTCAACTCAGCGTACGCAAAGGACAATATTTCACACGAACTTCACTTGAAGCAGGTATTGTCCGAATTCAGATGTTATATAGTGAACATGGATATCCAAATGTTGAGATAGAAACGTCAATCATTAATCTTTCACCTGACATGGGTGAATTGGGAATCGGTCTACAAATACGCGAAGGGATAAAAGTAAGACTCAGCGAAATTAAGGTTAGCGGTAATGAAAAAACAAAATCTGATGTTATTCTAAGAGAATTACCAGTAAAAGTTGATGAATACTATGACCAACGGAAGATAGACCAAAGTTACCACCGGTTACGTAATTTAGGTTTTTTCTACCATATCAATTCAAATTTATTAGAGGCAAGTACATCTGATGATTCAATCATATTTCATGCTAAAGTCACAGAGGCACGAACAGGACGATTAGTTGGGATACTTGGGTATGCTCCACCAATAGAAGGTTCTGAATCTGTCCCACAACTGACAGGTGTGGTCGAATTTCGTGAAACTAACCTGTTAGGAACAGGACGTGATATTCATTTCCACTGGAAATCCGGATTATTAAGATCCTTAAGTATTGGGTATAAAGAACCTTGGATTTTAGGAAAACCGATTTTATTAGGAGTAACATATAGCCAACTCAGACAGCGTAACCAAATTAATGATGCAGAATCCGAAGAAAATGCTGCAAATATTAGTGGAAATATGAAATTTGATAGATATTATGAAGGTGCGATGACACTTGGCTATAAACAAATTATGTTTGAAGGGTATTCACCATTACCAGTTACCACACCACAAGACCCACTTTCTTCAACGATGACAACCCAGTTAGACAATCCACCAACTATTGAACGTGGGACGAAGTATAGCGTTACTCTGCGTTTTACACGAGATTCACGGGATTATTATATCAATCCAACAAACGGAAGACGCGACAGTTTTGCAGTGGAACTCTCACAAAGTAAATTTAATCTCCGTAAAATGTGGCTTGATATACAACAGTACTTTCAGACTTGGGAAAACCAGATTATAGCATTCGAAATCCATGCCGCTGCAGCATGGGGAGTCAACTTTCCACCAACAGAGTTATTTTATTTAGGTGGGGCAACTACATTACGCGGTTATGATGAAGACTGGTTTTCTGGACCTCGTAGGGTGCATACTAATCTTGAATATAGATTCCTTACAGGTAGGAATTCACAAATCTTTACATTCATAGATTTAGGTTCTGTTACATTCATCGACCGTCCATCTGTTTTTGATAAATTGAGAGTAGGTTATGGATTCGGAGCAAGGTTGGAATCCAAAGGTGGAGTTATTCAACTGGATTATGGATTGGCTGCCGGTGATTCGGCACTTCGTGGAAAAATACATGTGAAATTAGGTGCATCATTCTAAGAGTTAGTACCAGAGATGAACTTCAACCTTATTGGTCCATATACGTCTTGATTTATAGTTAACAATACATTGAAGTAAATATATTAATTTATAAGTATTTATATCAAATTAATTGTGTTATTATATATACTATGCTATAGTTTTTCAAATCAACAGGAGGATTTTGATGACAAACAATGAGAAACTGCTCAGTTGGGTGAACGAAGCAGTAGAACTTTGCCAACCTGATGAAGTATATTGGTGCGATGGTTCGCAGGAAGAGAATGATCGGTTATGTGAGGCATTAGTACAAAAGGGAACATTTGTTCGGTTAAATCCGGATAAGAGACCAGGAAGTTATCTGGCACGCTCTAATCCCGCTGATGTCGCACGGGTTGAAGGAAGAACCTATATATGCGCCAAGACCCCAACTGAGGCAGGACCCACTAACAATTGGCATGACCCCGATGAAATGAAGGAGACATTAAAAGGACTTTTTAAGGGTTGTATGAAAGGAAGAACTATGTATGTTGTTCCCTTCAGTATGGGTCCTCTCGGTTCTCCGATTTCACATATAGGTGTGGAAATAAGTGATTCCCCTTATGTTGTAGTCAATATGCGGATTATGACACGAATGGGAAAAGATGTATTAGATATATTGGGTGATGATGGGGATTTTGTGCCTTGTTTACACTCTGTTGGAATGCCCCTTGAAGAAGGTCAAGAAGATGTTTCATGGCCCTGCAATCCTGATAATAAGTATATTGTCCACTTCCCAGAGGAACGTTCTATCTGGTCTTACGGTAGTGGATATGGTGGAAATGCACTGCTCGGAAAGAAATGCTATGCCCTAAGAATTGCCTCTATTATGGCAAAAAATGATGGGTGGATGGCAGAACACATGCTCATTTTAGGTCTAACAAATCCGGAAGGTGAAAAGACCTATATCGCCGCAGCATTCCCCAGTGCTTGTGGAAAGACAAACCTTGCAATGCTCACACCTACTATACCCGGATGGAAAGCAGAAACCATCGGTGACGACATCGCATGGATGAAATTTGGGGAAGATGGTAGACTCTACGCCATTAACCCGGAAGCAGGATTTTTCGGTGTTGCCCCCGGTACCTCTATGTATACCAACCCCAATGCAATGCACACACTCGCATCAAACTCAATCTTTACGAATGCTGCACTCACTGAGGATACAGATGTGTGGTGGGAAGAGATGGGTGATGATGAACCAGATACGGTCACAAGTTGGCTCGGTGAAAAATGGCACCCTGGTGACGAAAAGACTGCTGCTCATCCTAATGCACGATATACAACGCCTGCATCACAATGTCCAATCATTGATCCGAATTGGGAGAATCCAAACGGAGTACCTATTTCAGCGATCCTATTCGGTGGACGACGCGCCTCCACAGTACCGCTTGTATTTGAAGCCTTCAATTGGCAACATGGCACATTTATAGGGTCAATCGCTTCCTCAGAACGCACCGCTGCTGCTGCTGGAACTGTTGGTGAACTGCGTCGCGATCCAATGGCTATGCTTCCCTTCTGTGGATATAACATGGGTGACTATTTTGCACACTGGTTGGAAATGGGAAATAAAACCGATGAAGACAAATTACCCAAAATCTTCTACGTAAATTGGTTCCGTAAAGATGCAGATGGTGGATGGCTATGGCCTGGTTTTGGTGAGAATAGCCGTGTCCTTAAATGGATTGTTGAACGCATCAGTAGCAAAGCAGATGCAGTGGAAACTCCGATCGGATACACTCCCGCTGCAGGATCAATTGATATATCTGGAATAGATGTAACCAACGCTCAAATGGATGAACTTCTTAATGTTGATATTGACGAGTGGTTGAATGAAATTAAGTCCATTCGTGAGCATTATGAACGCTTTGAGGATAGACTTCCCAAGAATCTATACGATGAATTAGAAGCATTAGAAAAACGATTACGTCAACAAAAGTAAAACATTTTGTTTTGATAGGCAAGGAAACATGCTTTGCCTATCAAAAATGACAATCCTGAATCTTAATTTTTGACACTGCTGTGAATATTCAATATGTATCTATAAAGATAAACTATTTCAGACAATAATAATGTCTTTGAATTAGGGGATTTATGCGGAGATTGTTATTGGATAATGTTTAATTGGGAGAGGTTATGCTAGAAAAACTATTTCGATTAAAGGAAAACGGAACATCCGTTAGACGAGAGATTGTCGCAGGTTTTACAACTTTTACGACGTTGTCGTATATTATCTTTGTTCAACCTACTCTTCTCTCAATTGCTGGAATGGACAGCGGTGCAGTAATGGTTGCAACCTGTCTTTCAAGTGCTGGTGCGACAATCCTTATGGCATTCATGACCAATTATCCTGTTGCTCTTGCACCAGGTATGGGGATCAATGCATATTTCGTCTTTAGCGTATGTAATAATCCGGCATTAAACCTACAATGGCAAGATGCATTGGGGCTTGTGTTCATTTCAGGTATGTTGTTCGTAATTCTTTCATTCGTAGGATTACGAGAAGCAGTAATGAATGCATTGCCATCTGCACTTCATAACGCAATTGCTGTAGGTATTGGGTTATTTATTGCCTTTATTGGATTACAGATGAGTGGGATCATTACCATTCACGGGGCAACCTATGTATCTCTTGGAAATATACATTCAACACCTGTGTTGGTCTCAATATTTGGAATTTTAGTTATATTGACACTTTTGGTACTTAGAGTACGCGGGGCAATTCTTATGGGGATCCTCGCTACAACTGCTGTCGCTCTGATTGTAGGAACTGTTGAATTTGTTCCTGTGACTAAATGGGTATCTACACCACCATCTATTGAACCTACTCTATTTAAATTTAGTTTTAAAGAAATCTTCAGTAGAATAGAACTAATCCCTATCATTTTTGTGTTCTTCTCTGTTGATATGTTTGATAGTATTGGAACACTAACGGCAACTGGTCACGAAGCCGATTTACTGGAAGATGGCAAGCTATCAAAAGCACGTCAAGCACTATTAACTGATGCAATCGGTTCAGTAGGCGGTGCATGCCTTGGCACTTCCACAGTAACATGTTATATAGAAAGTGCTTCCGGTATTGCTGAAGGTGGTCGCACAGGATTAACTTCAGTTGTCGTTGGAATTTTGATGTTATTAGCACTGTTTTTCTCACCTCTTATTGCAATTGTTGGTGGTGATGTTATTTCATCTACTACAACGGCAATCAATGGAACGCCAACAACAATAACTACTTTACTTCATCCGATTATTGGTCCTGCCTTGATAGCTGTAGGATGCTTGATGTTGAAAGACCTTATCAATATCAATTGGGACGATTTTACTGAATCTATCCCCGCTGCACTGACCGTATTTATGATGCCTTTATCCTTCAGCATTACTGAAGGAATTGCATTCGGTTTCATTTCTATCTCATTTCTAAAGATAGTAACCGGACGGTATAAAGAAGTAAATCCTCTCGTCCATTATTTTGCTATTTTCTTTGTTGCTCGATACATCGGCTTTGCATAAATGGTAATGAATAAACAGAGCGGATTCCTTCATTTGGTATCTATTACTCGATTGAAGGAATTTAGATATGAATTAAAGGGGTACCACTCAAATGATTCGTATAATGATTGGTCCTGATGCTATTAAATCAAAGGGATTAGATACTGTCACAAAATCAGTTATCAAAGAAATTCATAAACTTTCCAATGAGAATGGTTGTGAAATCTTATTTCTGATGGGAATTACAAATAACGATGTGAATTATATGCTACGTAACATGATAAGGTTATTGGATATGCCTTTGATAATTATGACACGAGTTAACATAGAGGATATTGAGAAAAGTGTCGATCGGAAGGGTAACGAATTGGATAGAACCCTAAAAGTTATGTGATACTACTCCCTTCAGATTTACTGTTTGCATTACCTACGATCCATCTCTATTCTGTTTCCAATAAATGGTTACTGGATGTAGTAAGGACGCGAAAATGAACCTTCACAATTTGCTGTTTTCTATATTCCTCTTATCGGATTAACTAAGAATTGGATGTATTTATAAAAAGATTGAGCGTTCAAAAGAAGGATTGAAGTTATTCAAGCATCAGTGAAGACTGGTGCTTTATACTTTACTATAGTTTGGTAATTATGTGCATTTCTAATAATACCATTTCTTGTTGGAAAATAATTCTTTAATAATATACTCATTCCAAACAATTAATTTGGCTAAATTAGTCAGATATAATATAATCAGACAATACCTTTTCATTTCTAAAATACACACAAAATACTCTCGCTTCAATTTTGGAGGAATATACACCATGAAAAAATGTGTTTGTCTCATCACACCGGTAATTCTTATTCTATTGGCAACAACCACTTATGCACAAAACACTGATCAAAATCTAATTTTTCATTTTTCATTCGATGAAGGTAATGGGAACACAACTGAGGACGTTTCCAAAAATAAGTTAGAAGGTGCGATTATAAATGCAGATTGGGTTGACGGCGTTGTGGAGCAAGCCCTACAATTTAAGGATGGTGCTCTTTCCATTCCAGTATTTGGTGTTGAAGAACCAAAGGAGATGACGATTGAATTCTGGTTCAAACCAACTGAGAGAATTCTCTACGGAGAGAGGATAGATTTGATATATCGGCTTGAGGGGGCAGGTCGACCACATATCACGTTTAACCATAATGGAATATTCTTTGGGTTTTACCTTGGCACACAGGACTCTGAGTTTGTGTTATCCAGTTCATATACAACATTTTATCCACAATGGTATTACTGTGTATTAACACAAAATCAGGATAAGGCTATTTTGTATGTTGACGGTGAGATTGATAATGAAGTCTCAACGGGTGGACCAGTTCGAATGGACTTAGTGCAGAATGGTATATCCCTCGGAGGACACAAGAATCTTAAAAGATCCTTTAACGGTAGCATTGATGAAGTTAAAGTGTGGAATGTTGCACTCACAGCAGAGACAATAAAGAAAACATGGAACAAACACTCACAGAATAACCAACTACTCACTTCCGCACATCCAAATGGAGTTAGAAAGGAAAAACACAGTAATGAACCAAATGCACAACAGAGAAAAAAGAATGTTGAAGTATGCAAACATAATCTCCAAGAAATTGGAAAAGCAATTCAAGCATACCATAAAGAACACGGAAAGTATCCAGATTGGCTCTCCGATCTTACTCCAAAACACTTAGCAGATGCGAATATGTTAATTTGTCCTGCAGATAAAATTGGTGGAAAAGCACTTTTTGTGCGATCCCAAGATCCTAATAAACCTGTAAGTTACGGTTATGAATTCTCCCCCGACCAGAAAGGACAAATACAGTTAGCTCGAACAATGTTTGGTGATGTCACACCGCTCGTACGTTGTATACATCATAACAAAAAAGGGTCTTTAGAAAACACCTTAAGCCTAAGTTTTGGTTATAATCTATATAAGTCAGACTATTATTGGACGAATTCATTGGAGGCTATTTACGGAAGCGATGAAGCAACTATAGATGCGTTGGAAGTCGGGTTACAGAAAATACCTGATAATAATCGATACTATGGAAACTATCTTAAGCTTGTCAATCTCTATATGAAGGCGGAACGAGAGAAAGATGCTGCAGATATTATAGACCGGTACAAAAAAGTAATGAGACCTGACAACCATTGGGATGGCTTCTACCTTGCAGATATGCTTAAGTCTATGAATCGGGATGATGAGATGCTTGAGTTTTATGATACACTTGAGAAACAACATCCGAAAAACCGTCATGTCTTAGAAAGAATTGCTGATCTTCATAAGCAACGTGGGAACACTGAATTAGAATTAGAATACCGCAAAAAGTATGTACCGGGAATGAAGTTCCTTGGTGAGATGGTTCCTGATTTTACCGCCACGGATCTTGAGGGTGAACCTATATCCATTGAGGCATATCGCGGGAAAGTGGTTTTGGTGGATTTCTGGGCTGTATGGTGTGCCCCATGCGTCGCAGAAATGCCCAACGTCAAGAAAGTCTACGATGAATATAAAGACAAAGGGTTTGATATTATCGGAATCAGTCTTGATAGCGATGAAACCAGACTTCGAAATTTTCTGAAAGAAAAAGATATACCTTGGCGTCAAGTTTATAGTGGGAAAGGATGGGAAAGTCCAGTTTCACTACAATATGGAATTTATTCTATTCCTAATATGTGGCTAATTGACAAAGAGGGTAAATTAATCTCCAATAATGCCAGAGGTGAAAAGTTAGAAAGCCTTGTGGTAGAAGCATTAAATGGCAAATCAACAGAATAACAACGCAACGTTAAAAATGCGCGATTTTCTCGCGCATTTCACTTTAATTTCTTCTGGACATCACTATTAGTGAACTGTAGAATCTTATAAATGAGAACTATATATATTTTTCTCTACAGTGTCTTGTTGATTCTTGCTTGTGGCTCTGATGAAATACCAACTCCTACAGAAACAAAACCGAATTACTTTCCCGATGCTATTGGAAGCACATGGGTCTACCGGAGTTTGGATGGTATTCAATGGACATGGTCAATCAAGGAAGAAAAAACGATAGAAGATTTTGTGTATCTGTATATAGAGACATCTCCAACTTTAGCTTTATATCATTGCGATTATTTACTTCCTAACTTTCTTCGTTCATCGGAAAATCAAATTCTTTTCAATATCAGGGATAGAATTGATTACTACATACACAACAAACTCCCTGAACATGTAAAGGAAGAATTCTCCGGATTGGATGTAAAAGTTGAAATCAATCCAATTTCATTCCCTGAATTGCTCTTTCTTGAAATACCAATCACTACAAATAAACAATCAGAAATCTATAATATAAAAATTGACGGAAACTTTATCCTTCAGGACCTCGTCTTACTGAAAATACCTTTTGAGGTGCATATTAAAATCAACTGTGAAGTAATTGGTGAAAGATCCGTAGATACACCCGTTGGAGAGTTTGATAGGGCATATCAGTTAGAATATCAGATAGATACTATCAATACGGTCTTTTCTGATGAAAAGTCAACCAAACTAAAACAAACTATCTGGTTTGTTCCTTATGTTGGAATAGTCAAAATTGAAGATGAACGCGGTGTTTTGGAATTGATTGAATATCAAGTGCAATGAAAGTTGTTATCTTAAGTGATAAAAAGCCAGGACACTATAAACAATCCTTAGGTATTGTACAAAATCTTCCTGAATGCGAAACGGAATGGTTTGAGATACAATACAAACAGAAGTGGCGTGATAATATCCTCCGCATATTTATGTGTCTAATCGGATGGATAATTAAACCTAAATCGTTAATTCATGTCCTCCTTCGATGGAGTCTTACCACATCCACCTATCATTCAGTTTCACGAATACAAGACGCTGATTTAATACTTTCAACAGGTTCATCTGTAGCAGCGGTTAATTTACTTCTCGGTAAATTGCTTCAAGCAAAATCGGTCACCTGCCGCAGACCCTCACCTATTGGAATCGGTCAATTTGATCTTGCGATCCTACCGATGCAATCATGGAATAGTGCTAAATACCGAAACAATGTGTGTAAAACAATAGGTGTTCCAAACCCAATTTCTCCTGACTTACTAAATTCGAAACGAGATGATCTGAAACAACTCCTGTACTTGAGAGAAAGTCCGGTAATTGGAATACTTTTGGGAGGAACAGATCCACACGAGACAATAACCGTTGAAGATGCAAAAAAGCTGCATAAAACATGTGATTCAGCTGCGAAAAAAAGCAACGTGCAAATATTGCTAACAACATCTCGACGGACACCTACAGATGTCTCGAATTACTTGAAATCAAAGTTAGTAGATGTTGATTGGTGTCCATTGTTCATTGAACCAGATACCCCTACAGCACTTGATGATCCGTATCAAACCATTCTCTCTGTAAGTGATTTACTTATCGTCACAGCAGACAGTTTTTCAATGGTATGTGAAGCTGCTACCAGTGGACGCAAGGTCATAGTTCTATCACTTACGCAGAAAAGTTGGAAACAACATAAAAGGTATGAAGTATATCGCTATATGCAAGATGATGCCATTTTATATGTATGTAATCTTAAGGATCTATCACAGCAAATTCATCGTGCATTGACATCACAACAGCAGATCAACATACTCACTGATACAGAAAAAGCAGTTAATGCAATCCATAGACTTCTTGATAATAAACGAATGTTATAAAATGAAAAGGGCGAGGGTTAATTCTCGCCACTGTTGTTTTTAGTAAGACTATAATTAAATACAGTCCAGACTAATTGGAAGATGTTTCTATAGGAGTGTAATAACCTGAACCAAAGAGATATCCATCGTAACGGATAGCCCATGTGTGTTTCTGTTCATTCTCACCACTTTCCGGATTTGGCCATAAATAATCAATCCAAGTCCCTGTTGTGGTTGCCATTGCAATCCTTACCCCGAGTGTTGAATCGCCAGGTCCGACAACATCCTTAAGATCTGTACCTAATAAATTTGGACTTTGTGCATGTGCTAAAAAATTATCATTTTCATCAGTAATAAACACATACCATTGACCATCAATATTTGCAGGATCATTGTAATGGACAATTATAGCAGTTTTCCCTTCAGATTTATAGAGATCAATCGCCTCTTGTACTAATGCAACAGTATAGGCTGCAGGATCATCCTTTGTTGGTGTTACTGGTTGATCTACAACATCCATCACTGAATCTGTTACTTGCTGTTGACATCCAGTGATATTTATTACTGCAAGTATGGGAACCAGCAGTACTATCAAATATTTTCTCAATTTATAACTCCTTTTTTAATTTATCTCCTTGAATTGTAAACAGTATTACCGCGTTTGTCAAATTTCTTAACTGTTATGTGAGAAACTAAATATTTGACATCAACTCAGAATTGTAGTATCATACATATAGAAATATCTACATCTTTTGTGCAATTAAATGTTGGCAAGATGGGCATACAACTTGTCCATAAGGAGTATTATACATATTATGCCAAATGCCCTCTTTGTTTATCCAAAATTCCCACCTTCTTATTGGGGATTTAAATACGCCTTAGACTTCCTCGGCAAAAAATCTTCAATGCCTCCACTTGGATTATTGACGATTGCAGGTATGTTCCCTGATAATTACAACTTAAAAGTCGTTGATATGAACATTGATACGTTAACAGATGAACATCTCGACTGGGCGGATATGGTTCTCACATCAACAATGATTGTGCAGAAAGGATCATTGTATGAGGTGGTTGAACGTTGCAACAGGGCAGATGTGCCGATAATCGCTGGTGGACCTCATCCTACATCTTACTACGACAATATCAAAGAAGAATGTGATGGGACAGTTGACCATTTTCTATTTGGTGAGGTAGAGGAAATATTTGAAGACTTCTTGACGGATTTTGAGAGTGGTTCAGCAGATGAAGTTTACAAAGAACAAAGAAAACCAGATATAACAATAACACCTCCACCTCGATATGACTTAATTGATATCCACGCCTACGGTTCAATGGCACTTCAATTTTCTCGTGGTTGTCCATTCAACTGTGAGTTTTGTGACATCACTAAGTTATTTGGTCGAGTGCCACGCACAAAAAGCAATGAACAGATGCTTGCTGAGTTTGAAATGCTATATAAACTTGGTTGGAAAGGAGCAATGTTCGTTGTTGATGACAATTTTATTGGAAATAAACGTGATGCAATGCGGTTACTGCCTGCAGTGCAGAAGTGGCAAGAGGAACGCGACTTTCCATTTACACTCTATACTGAAGCAAGTGTGAACCTTGTTGAAATTCCTGAAATGCTTGATGCAATGAGTAGTGCTGGATTTAACATGGTATTTCTCGGTATTGAAACACCCAATGAAGATGCGTTGATTACAACATCTAAAGGTCAAAACACGAGTAAAGAGGAAGACGCTGGTAGTTACCTACTACAGGCTATTAGAAAGATACAACACAAGGGAATGGAAGTCACTGGAGGATTTATTATTGGTCTTGATGGTGATACGGAATTTGATTCACACATAAAATTCATACAAGAAGCAGGAATACCGATGGCAATGGCTGGCTTGTTGACTGCATTAAAGGAAACAGACCTATGGCACAGATTAAAACAGGAAGACAGATTACTCATAGAATCTTCTGGTAATAATACGGATATGAGTCTGAATTTCGTGCCTGAGATGCCACGTGAGAAACTGATTAGAGAGTATCGTCGTGTGATATCCACGCTGTATGATCCGACTTTGAAGAACTATTTTGAACGATGTTACACTTTGCTAAAACACATGCCAATTACACAGCATAATGTGAGAAGTATACATAAGGGTGAAGTCCGTGCATTTTTCGTTTCACTTAAAAAACAGATTTTCTCCAGACAAGGATACCAATACGCTAAATTTGTGGCGAAAGTCATAAAAAATGATCGCAGATTGTTTCCTGAAGCTATCCGTTTAGCGGTTATGGGTTATCATCTTGAAAAAATCACACGTCACACAGTGGCTGTTGAAGATTTTAGGAATTTTTTAGCAGGTGAGATAGACTCCTTTAAAGAGAAGATTTCACAATTTGTTAATATCCAAGGTGACAGGATACAGGAAATAGAGAAATATGCCAAACAACTCAGCCGAAAAGTTAAGAAAGAATACGAATCTATACACATTGATTTTCAATACGCAGCTCATAACGCTCTTGTGAATTTTCATAGTTCATTGTTTAAGGAATATTTAGAGGTCGAATTGACCGCTTTTAAAGAAGCGGTTGCTGCATTTGCAAAAGCACAAAGTGAACGTATTAATGAGTTACAAGCGTATGTTAGCAATCTCTTTACCCGTGTTCACGCACAACAAACACAACTTCATGCTGATTTCACGCAGAACATCCAGGAAACTTTCGATGCTTTCAAAGAATCCATATCCAGTTATTTAGAGCAACGTTTCGGTTCCATACCATTTCAGATTGAAGAATTGCAAACCTAACATTTGACATTCCTATGTTATTATGGTGCCAATTCAGATTGAAGATCTTTTCTACACTTATCCAAGTCGCGAAACCCCAACACTGAATTGCATAAATGCTCAGATATCACCCGGTGACTTTGTCCTGTTAACAGGTCCAACCGGATGTGGTAAATCTACGTTTCTCCGCGCCATAAACGGACTGATTCCCCATTCCTCTGGTGGAACCCTCACTGGAACTGTCCGTATCAACAATATCAACGTTTCCACTCAACCACTCGCAACAACATGTGAACAAGTGTCCCTTCTCTTTCAAAACCCTGACGATCAATTGTTCTGCACACTGGTAGAAGACGAAATTGCATTTGGTCTTGAGAATCTTGGTTTTCCCACAGATAAGATCAGACAACGTATTACTATGGCTTTAGAGCAGGTCGGTTTGACAGGATTTGCGGAACGCCGAATAGATGAACTCTCAGGTGGCGAAAAACAGCGGGTTGCACTTGCATCAATCTGTGCAATGCAACCGCAGATCTTACTACTTGATGAACCCACAAGTCATCTGGATCCACGCGCGACAAGAGATATTCTCAGCATTGTCAAACAACTCAATACTGAAATCGGTATTACAGTTGTATTGGCAACACACCGTGTCAAACAGGTGCAACATTTATGCAACCGTGTATGGCTCATGCATCAAGGTGAAATCTGTTTAGACCTCCCACAATCCGAGGCATTTCAAGACACATCAATCTTTCGTAATTTAGGTGTGGAACTGCCTGAACCAGAAGAATCTTCAAATGATACACAACATAGAAGTTCTTTTCATATACAATCAAAAGACACTCTCCTTGAAATCCAGAATCTATATTATCAATATCCAAGTAGTGAAGTACATGCAGTCAAAGACATATCTTTTGAAGTATCGCGCGGTGAAGTCGTTGCAATTATGGGTGAAAATGGATCCGGTAAAACAACCCTACTCAATCTGATTGCTGGTTTGCTTCAGCCTGATGTTGGTCAAACTACCATTGATGAAATAGATGTGAGACGATTGAAACTACATCAGTTAGCAGGTAGAGTTGGAATAGTATTCCAGAATCCAGACCTATTGTTGCAGGCTGAGACGGTGTGTGATGAGGTGGAATTTGGACCTAAGAATCTGAAATTGAAGTCAGATAAACTACATACCTTAGTCAATCAAGTTTTAGATCAGTTTCAGTTAACTGATATTGCAGAAGAAGCACCTTATTCTCTTTCTCGTGGACAAAGGCAACGTGTTGCTGTTGCAGCAACTTTTTCCTTGCATCCCAATATATTCCTACTTGATGAACCCACTACTGGTCAGGATGCACAACATCTGCAGCTTCTGATGGATGAACTCTGCAATCATATCCGTCAAGAGAACAGAACGCTCATTTTTGCCACGCATAACATTGAACTCACCCAGAAATATGCAGATCGCGTTTTGTTGATACATGAGGGTGAATTAATTTATGATGGAACCCCTATTAGTGCATTTACTGATCATAATCTAATCACAAAGTGTTCATTGATGTTTTAATACTATGATTGTTCTATAGATTATCTATGGAACTGGGAAAGATAATATGGCTGTACGTAAACCTAATCTGGAATCTCGGACAAAGATACTTACCATGATGATATGTGGTTGTCTTGTCATTATGTTGGACAGTCCATCCGCTTTGTTGGTGTGTTTTTTGGCAAGTCTCCTTCTCGTTACCTCTGCTATACGTACTCTAAAGCAGCTTAGATTGCTGTTGATCTTCCTATTCTTTACCACTTGGGGACTCATATACAGTCAAGGTATATTCTATAATGCATTTCCTCGTACGGTATTGATTACACTCGTCCCTGTAGATTTTCCTCTCATCGGTAAGTGGACAGGTGGTATTCATGTCTATCGTGAGGGGTTGTTTCACGGTATTATTCAATCATTAAGGTTCAATACTACCCTTGTTATTGGTTGTTATATAGTATGGAGTACACAACCGCGCGACCTACTTCTCGCTTTGTCGCAGTTGCGTGTTCCGGGTGCCCTTGCATTTATGGTGACAACAGCATTACATTTTATTCCCGTGATTGTATCTGAAACCGCTGCTGTATTGCGTTCACAGAGATTACGCGGATTTCGTTATCTACGGTTCAATCTGATTGCATCTGTGCGTGGTGTCATAAATAGTTTTCGACCTATCTTAGCAGGAAATATACGACATGCGACAAACCTGGGTCAATCGGTCGAAAGTCGTGGGTTTTCACCGGAAACTACGACACAAAGGACATCTCTACGGACATCACAGATGGGTAAGTTGGATTATAGTTTGGTTGCGATTCTATCCCTTTGCTTGATTTGTGTTGTTGGATTGAAAGTACTATATTTCTGTTATGCCAATGGTATCTATTATGTATCGTGGTTGAGAGGTGTATATACCTTTACACGCGAGATACTGTAGAACTTTATAGATCAACGTCCAACTTCCCAAGCCAAATGTTCAAGTTCAGGACCAATGAGTTTTTCCCACGCTAACCGAACAGCGGCATTTGAACCTGGTGTTGAAACAACAACTTTTCCTCTATAGACACCTGCTGTTGCTCGTGATAACATTGCAGCTGCTCCGACTTGATCATAACTAAACATTCTGAATAGTTCGCCAAAACCTGGTAATGTCTTTTCTAATTTGCGATTGAGAACATCAAAGGTAGTGTCTCTCGGAGCAATACCGGTGCCTCCGTTGAAGATTATCACCTGTGCATCAGTTTCAGCCATTTTGTCCAATACATCTGATACTTGGTCAGGTTCGTCTTTGATTATCTGATATGCGACCACACCGTTTCCTTCGGATTCAAGTTGTTCGCGTAGAAAGACTGCGTTTGTGTCAGTTTCTGGAGTGCGTGAATCGCTTACTGTTACTATTGCAACCGAAATTGGTCCTTGTTCAGCTGCAATCTCTCTGTGTTGTTGAGTACTTGTTGAAGTCGTCATTAATATAATAAACCTTTCTCTACAATTTATTGGTTGGGATAGTCTTTTTTTAAATGATTTGGCATTGTATAGAATAGACCCTTTGTTTGATTTGCAAGTTTTGTTTGTAAGTCATCAGGGTCTGGATATCCTATCACATATACCTTTATTCCGTAAGATTTGCATAGATTCAGTGCTTGTTCTGCAGAGTATTTACCTTTTGTGGGTTCATCAGTTAAAATGAGTAGAAACCGTTGGGCATAAGGACTAAATCGAATCTTTGGTATCCCATCCACGATTGCGTTTGTTAGATGTTCATCTCCTCCAAATGGATCTTCCAACAGCCGTTCGATAACTACCTCATTAAGTGGCATATGACTTACAACTTCACCATCAACTGCTTTAATAGCATCTTTTGCTTCTGCGAAACGGATTAATCCTACCCGATATTTTAGCGGAAAAATTGATAGTCTACCAATGAGTGTACTTAATCCGAGCATAATTGCCTGCGATTTTCCACCCATACTTCGACTATAATCTAACATCACAACAATGTCGACGACTGGTTCTGATGAAGTATTGGAAGCAGTTCCAGGTTGTCCACCTATGTGTACAACAAGCAGATCTTTATCTATTCTGAATGTATAATTCTGTTTATTCGGTTGGTCATATAGGACCCATCTTTTTCCACTTTGTTGCTTACGGGCAACGATATTTTCTTTTAAATTCCAGTTATCAGGATAATTGGCTTCATATACTGTCATTTTATTTTTTTCGCGCCGTATAGCATAGATTAGACCGTTTAGACGGTCAATTATTACCCATAAATCACTGTCTACATTTTGCAATAGTTTGGCATTTTCAGATTGAATGATATGATCTTTCAATACAATCCCATTGTTAAATAGTTCTTGTTGTACTTTGTCAATAGTAATAACCCCGTCTAAATAGACTGCAGTAAACTTTGTTTTAAGACTGAACAGTGATCTATTACCACTTTTGCGTATATCTACTGCGATTTCTCTGAAGAATTTTAGAAACTTTTGGTTTCCAACTCGATTGCTGGGAAGAGCAGTAGCACTACGGACACTTCCGGGTATTTCTTGCCAAATTCCACCTGTTGCTTCCGATAAGGTTTGTTGAAAGGGTTCAGGAAAACCGAGGACATTCACTCTAACTTCCTCAAATTGTGCGCGATCAATTACCTTCGCTCGCATTGTTTCATTCGCATCATCTTGTCTCAGGCTTGTTGTTGCTTGTTCATCCGTAACGAGAATTAAGTGTCTATCTGCGTCAGCGTGAAATTCAATTAAGTCAAACGTCTGTATTAGTGCATCAAGTGCGTTCTCATCTCCACTCAATTTTACATTTTTCATTCGTCGCCGTAGCATACTTACATCTGGTAAAAGAGCACGGGTTTTTATTTCTTGCCCCTCGCGACGGACACTAAATTCCGACATACCTAAGTGGTATTCGAGGTTGACGAGATCAAAGGCATCTGTCATCGCAAATAGGTTATCTGCTACCTGTTGTATGTTATCCTGCATACTTTTACTGGTATCAAGCACAAATACCACATTTACTTTATCAAGTTCACGTGTACTTATTATATGGTCTGCGATCTGTTTTAATGCTTCACCAAACGGGTTAGTTCCACTGTTGCCGTTTCCATCATCATTACCTTGACTCCCTCCTATTTCTACACCGATGGATCCGATATCTGCGGTCCCCTTAGACTCAAGTCTATGTAACCCGCCATCCCCATCACCTTTTACCCGTTGTCGAAGGCTTTCCACCCCTTTTCCAGAAGTAATTTCGAATGGACTTTGCACAGATTTAGCGATTGATGTAGCATTACTATTTAGGAGTTTTGCTTGTGTTGTAACATCAGGGAGTTCGGTTGCAGTTGGTGAAACTGTTTCCGTTGCATTGTGCATGAGTATTTCTTCGGAAGGTCGAACGGTTTCATCCATTAAATTTGATGATGCAGATTGGTCTACAAATTTAGGACGGAATTCAGAAAAAGCTTTAGTCTGTTTTTGTGTTATAGGCTTCTTTGGAGGTCTTTTTAATGTTCGTTGTTTTACATTTTTATCCATATCAATAAATTCCATCGCTACTACATCATGAATTTCATAACTAAGATGTGTATAGTAGAATAATGTCAATAGAATAGCAAAACAAACATGTAATATTCCTGCAATCAGGCAAGCATTTAGTGATCGTTGCTTCTTTTCAAAACGATTCATGGTTTACCTCCATGATTTTCAGTCCTATTGATGTCTTATTTATATTGTCGTATTGTCTTCTCATTATACCATTTATTTTGAGAAATATCAATATGTGTAATCAAAGTATAGGGCTATTTAGTTTTAAGTATTTTCGGATATATTCTTCACAAATCAATATAATCTCTTGTAGGTCGGGTAGAGAGAAGCGAAACCTATATCTGTTAATTTAGCGTTACATTGTTTATCAGTATGTGCTATAAAGTGTGACCTTTTGCACGTCACCTGTGACTTAAAGAATCCAGTCAGGATAAGGAATGTGACGCGAATATCGCTTTTTTTTTCGGGCTGCTTTTTGGTCTTTTTCTTCTGTTGACCTACTTTGGGTTTCTGATCGTGTCATCATTTTTGCGAAGGATTTGACGGCGAATTGTTTATGTATGTCATTGAATTTCATCGGAATATTCCTCCTTAAAAGGTTACCGTATGGTAACTTTTTTTGACATAACGGTAACTTTTGGTAGAATTGGTCTAATGTTAGTTCTCGTCTGGGTTTGCGGGTTGTTTTTATCGGTTTTTTGTGGTTGAAAAAAAATAATTTTGGTAACTTTTTTGGATTTTTGTCGGAGGTCGCTTTGCTCGCTCCGACCTACGAAGCTACGAAGGGTTGGTGGTTTGTGTTGTAATTTCATGGGTTTTTCTCCGTTTTAAAAAGATACAGTTTTAGGGCTTTTTTCACTTAACTGTATCTTTACTGTGTTGTGGTATGGTTGTAGTACCAGACTGGGATTGTGGGTTGTTTTCATTGGTTTACTGTGTAAAAAAAACTTGAAAAACTGTATCTTTTGTTTTTGGCTATTTGTCGTAGGTCGGTTATACAGAATGTAAGATGTCGGAGGTCGCTTTGCTCGCTCCGACCTACGAATACGGTGATGTTGGGTTTGTGGGTTGTTTTGTTTTTCATAGTGGTAGTATTATAACATGGGATTTGGTGGGTTGGAAGGGAAGGTGGGGGTCGGAACAATATGTTTCATGTATGTTTCATGTATGTTTCGGTTTTTAGTTTATTTTTCAGTTTTTAGTTGTCAGAATTGCGGGATTGTCAGAATCACTGAAGGCGCAGAGGACGCTGAAGACGCTGAAGGTAGAGGGGAATGTCTGAACCAGGATTTACAGGATTATAGGATTTACAAATCAAGAAATCAACGGTATGAACGCCTGTTGGCGTTCCCCGGGTATGAATGCCATTAAGGCATTCCCCGGGATAAGAAAAGAGGGACTTGTCAGAATTGCGGGATTCTGACAAGTCCGTTGGACACCTGTCGCCCCGCTGGGGCTTACTTTTACAATGGTTGAATCCAGTAATGGGACAATAAATATTAGAATTGGTATAAGATGTCGGAGGTCGCTTTGCTCGCTCCGACCTACGAAGAACTTAAATTGACAGTTATGGGTAAATCGAATCGAAATCCAACAAAACCTTGAACGTAATGGGTTTCGTAAACATAATCAAACCTACAAATTTGTTATATCAAATTAACGTTTGTTATATATATTAAGAAAAGTTGAAATCCAAATAACCTTGCACTTTGATAAAATAGGTTGACAAACGACTGTATCTTTAGATAAAATAGTATATGTCTATTCTTATAGAAGGAGTTGAAAATGACAGAAGAAAATGCAACGGTCGAAATGACCGAAAGTACTGATCAAGGTTCTGCAGAAAGTGGTGTTGTACTAAATGTAGAACAGATGCAAACCATGGAGATTCAGCAACGATTTAATAGAGTTAAGTCTGAAAATGGATGGACTATTCATATTCTTGATACTGGAAGAGTGACCGTAAATTTCATTACAAGTATGAGAAAATTCGAAACTACATTGATGGCAGGGGATACCATTATTCGTGACGGAATTGACGTTATAATCATCAGAAACCAGCCAGATGATGCTTATCGTACACAACGCGGTTCTTCATCCTTAGCACGTTCTCGCGAACAGTTATTGTCAACTGAACCAGTAGTTTAGTAAGCCAAGTTTTATATGTGTTACCGTTTGCAGCATTATTGCTTGTATAAAGGAAGGACAGACTTACTCACACTATTGTTGTAAGCAGTTAAAGTTGATATAGTGGGAGGTACCAGACCATTTTAGAACGTATCTATAGACTCATCTCAAGTTTAAAGGGTGGAACGATGGTACCAACAGCGGTAGTGCTAAGTCATGATAGTTATGCTAAAGTATTAGCAGAACGTCTTGAAACGGAATCTACATGTTCTGGTGACAATGAAACGATTAGACTTGAACATCATTTATCATTGCCTGTATCAGTTCGGTCAGAGGATACAGACATAATTGTTGTTAAGGAACTTGTGCCGAATCCATGTCCAATATGTCATCATCCGTTGAAGTTTCTGCGTGAGTTAATTGAACGATTTGAGAACGAGGATACGAATCAGATTCGGTGTCCGCTTGGACATCGATATTCAGGTATAATGAAGGTCTATCATCTGAATATATTTCAACAATCGGAGAGAGACGAAGAATCCGACAAAATGTCAGAATGTCCTACCTGTGGTAGTAACAAAATACAATATTTAGGTCCAAAGGAGATGTTTTGTTTGGATTGTGATTGGGATAGTGATATGGTTGCCCGGTACCGTGTGTAGTATCTACAAAAGTATAAAAGCGCGCCCAAAAAGAACGCGCTAACTTTTGTTCGGTTGAAATGTCCCGAATATCATTTAATGTATAACTGAGAATTCTATTATTTTTACTGTTCTAATGCATGTAATCATCATGAGCACCTTCATCAGTGAATTCAGGTGGTTCTTCAATTTCAGTAATTAGCGTCTCTGTGGTTAAGAGCAATCCTGCAATACTACTTGCATTTTGTAGAGCAGATCTTACAACCTTCGTTGGGTCAATAACTCCGTATTCCAACATATCACCGTATTCTTCTGTTGCAGCGTTGAATCCGTAGTTCCCTTCACCATCTTCAACATTAGATAGGACAACAGCCCCTTCTAACCCAGCGTTTTCTGCAATTGCTTTGATGGGTGAACGTAACGCTTCACGTACGATATTTCGACCAGTGGCTTGGTCTCCATCAAGTTCAAGTGTTTCAAGTTCTGAGATTGCCCGTAAGAGTGTAGTGCCACCTCCAGCGACAATGCCTTCTTCTATGGCAGCTTGTGTTGCCGCAAGTGCATCCTCACACCGTGCCTTTTTTTCTTTCATTTCAACTTCAGTCGCTGCACCAACATTTACAACTGCCACGCCACCTGCGAGCTTAGCAAGTCTTTCTTCCAGTTTTTCTCTGTCATACTCTGACGTTGTATCTTCAATCTGTGTGCGGATCTGTGCGACTCTTCCATCAATACTCTCTTTTGATCCAAAACCACCAACAATAGTAGTATTATCCTTATCAATCGTAACCTTTTGCGCTGTCCCCAACATACCGACTACGATATTTTCTAAACGGATTCCAGTATCTTCTGAGATTACCTGACCAGCAGTTAAATTTGCGATATCTTCAAGCATCTCCTTACGTCTATCACCAAATCCAGGTGCTTTAACTGCTGCAACTTGCATATTTCCTCGTAGTTTGTTGACAACTAAGGTAGATAGAGCTTCACCTTCCACATCTTCAGCAATTATCAACAATGGACGTGTGAGTTGCATTACTTTTTCCATTATCGGTACAAGGTCAGGTACGGAAGTAATTTTATCAATATTTATGAGTATAAACGGATTTTCAAATTCGACGATCTGTGCTTCCTCATCTGTTACAAAGTGAGGAGATAAGAATCCTCTATCAAACTGCATTCCTTCAACAATGTCGACGTTTGTTTCGGATGATTTACCCTCTTCAATTGTGATGGCACCGTCGTTTCCAACTCTTTCAATTGCTTCAGCGATGATTGTGCCGATATTGCTATCGTTAGCAGGGTCGTTAGCTGCTATTGAAGCGACATGGACAATATCTTCATGTGTATTTACTTCTCTACTATGTGCTGTAATTGATTGCACTGCAGCATTGACTGCTTTGTCAATACCGATTTTCAGTTGCATTGGGTCTGCGCCTGCGGTTACGTTTTTTAACCCTTCATGCAAAATTTCTTGACCTAATAAGGTAGCAGTAGTAGTTCCATCCCCAGCAACATCGTTTGTTTTTGTTGCAATGGATTCCAACAGTTGAGCTCCCATATTTTCATAAGGGTCTGGGAGTTCAATTTCTTTTGCAACAGTGACACCGTCACAAGTTACTATTGGTGCGCCAAAAGACTTTTGGATCACCACATTTCGTCCACGTGGTCCAAGGGTAACTTTCACAGCATCAGCGAGAGTATCAGCTCCACGTTTGAGTGCTACCCTCGCCTCTTCATCAAAGATAATTTGTTTGGCCGGCATTAAATTCCTCCTAAAAACTCGTAGAAAACTATAATCATGTTTATATTTTCAGATATTAAATTATAGCATACATCGTGTGTAAAGTCAACTTATTACCAATTCTTGGGTGTGTAAAGTTTTTGGCAAAAGTGTGAAAATCTGATTTTGCTATACACCTGTCGCCCCGCTGGGGCTGCTCAGGTATGTATCAAACTTTCTTTTTTATGAGTTACAATCCAATAGTGATAGTAAAGTTAGTATAGTGATAAGAAGCAAATTAACAAACTTCATTTTTTATCTAAAAAAGTAATATTTGCTTTTCAGCATAGAAGTGATAGATATTGTTGTCAATAAATTTCTGATAAAACAGTGAGAATAGAATCAATACGCTATTTTTGACAGGTGTGTTTGAGGTGGGTAAGGTGTTATTATTGAGGAAATAAGAAGATAGGATTAAATCACTGAGCAATTGCCTTATTGGTTGATGGGACAGCTGGATCTACATATAACGTTTTTTCGTGGGTGTAATGCACATATCCTGCGACGTTTCCTTTTCGTTTTACTACATATTTTGCCCAAGTATAGTCTACTGGGACATAACTTGAATGGTGTGCTTTGCTGAAATATGCAGCAAGTTGGGCGGCTTGTAGCAATGTAGGCATTGGTATGTCAGGTTTATTTTCAGGATTACGTATGATGACATGTGATCCATGTATTTGCTTTGCATGAAGCCACATATCACGTGGTTTAGCAATCTGACGTAGGAGTAGGTCGTTTGATTCACTATTCCGACCCACATACATGTGAAAACCGTTTTTTGAGATATACTTACGGAAGGGACCTTCACTTATATCCTGTTGTTTCTTGTTCTTATGCTGCGTTTTTAAATACCCATTTTCAACAAACTCTGCACTAAGTTTTTGAAGGGACTCAAGTGTATTAGATGATTCTAACTTCATTTCATATTGTATGAGTACTTTCTGTTCTGCTTCAAGTGCTGCAATAAGTTGTTGTATTTGGGAAAAACCACGTTTTGCTTTGGTGTATTTCTTGAAATATGATTGTGCGTTATTTGAAGGACTAAGTTCTGGGTTAAGTGATATTGTCAATGTATCAAGTTCTGGACTATAATAGTTTTGTAGTTCAACTTGTTTTTGTCCGCGGGTGATGTTATGTAGGTTTGCGAGTATAAGTTCACCATAGATTCGGTAATCTTCAGATTTTTCGGCACGTTCCAAATCCTTTTGTAGTCCTTTCTCTTTCCGGTTATGTAACTTTTTCTGTTTATCCAATGCCTGTTTGAGTCTGTGTTTTTCTGAAGCAATATTTTCTTTCAGTGTGATAGCATCATAATATACAGCGAGAGCTTCACTCATCGTGTCAAAAGCGTGAGAGACTGGATCAGGAAATTGTTTTAGTGGCATTGGGGATACAGCTAACGGAACATCTCCATCCATAAGTATTTGTGGAACAACGTTTTTCGTGTCAAAAAAAGCGATTACTTGCTGATATGCTTCCCATAGTCCTGATTTACTTGACCGAGCGATAATTTCCTTAGCAATCATTGGACTCAGCCCATCAATTTTACTAAATAGTGATTTCCATGTGGTTTCAGAGTGAAAAAGTTCGGTAAAAGTGATTTTATCCAAAGCCGATGGATCAATCTTTTCTTGTTGTGGTGGTAAATCATAAGTTTCACCCGGCAGGACCTCACGATATCGACTCATTGTTTCATCAATATGTTTCCAGCATTCTAAGATTCTGCTATCGGTATCGTCAATCAGAATGATATTGCTGTGTCTTCCCATACATTCAATAATAATCGTTTTTGGATGTGATTGAACAGGTTCATCGGAAACAGGTTGAATAGTAATTTTTAATATGCGATCCCAACCTATTTGTTCTATGCCAATGATTTTACCATGTTTCAAGTGTGTGGAAAGAAAATCAGCAAAATAGGATTGCTTTTGTCCGGAAGATGGTTTATATATGAGGTGGGTGCGTGCATGAACCGAATGTGCGGATATAGTAAGCCAATGTGTTTGTTTGTCTTGATCAATCTTGATGTTAAATGTACTTGGATTTGCTTGTTCAATATGACGAATTTTACCGCCAATAAGTATATGGGACATCTCATCCGTTACATGATGAAGTGTTAAACTATCAAAAGACATGGGTCGAGTCTCACAAAAGTTGTCTTGTATTAGCAATAATATTCATATTGAATCCTATGTCTCCAGTCCACTATCAATCGATTACAAGAATACTGTATCCAGTCGCTTTGTTCTGCATTAATTCTTCATATCCTTGATGTGCGTCCTTTATTTGACTTGAATACCTTCCTTGATATCCACTGACAATGAACTTTGCATAATATTTCAGTGCTTCCACTTTGTGATCCGCTGCAAGTTCTTTGTCTTTATCTGAGTTACCGCTGCTGAATTCACCAGTCATACCAAAAGGATCATCGTCCGGATGCGCCAAAAATGCCCAAAGACCGTGATTTATATGGGCAATATCAAGGTAAGCCATGTAGAGTTCTGTAAGTCCACTTTTTTGATATTTCTTGACATAAGTATATAGTGCTTTTAGGGTTTTATGTGCATCACGGGGGACAGGGTTTCCTTCTTGTATGAGATAGTATTCTGCGGCAGGACACCATTTACTATTTGGATAAAGTTCAACCAAACGTTTCAAGAAACCATAATGATACAGAAACTCGCCTCCCATTTCAAAGTAAGTAAAATTAGCCTCTAACCGATTTAAGTTGTCGATTTTTCCCCACTCCTTTGTAAGATCACCCTTTATGAAACCTTTGATTCCATGTTCTTGATAATATTCCTGATATTCATCCGAGAGAATTCTTTGAAGTCTATCACAAAGCATGTTAGCAACCCAGAGTGCTTCCTCTTGGTCTTCGCTCTTTTTGTCGTCTGTCAACAAAGGTTCCAAAGCAATCAAAGCATCGTATAATTTTAGTTCTGTTATTAACCTCTCACTCTTTTCAAGAGGATTCTCAATTTCACTAATTGAAAAAGACATCGGAATAAGTAATAGTGAAATAACAATCATTATATTATATTTCATATAATATATCTTCCTCAGTATATTTTGTGACCCTGAACTAATGATATCGCTTCAAGTCATTCGTTATACCGCGTAGTTTTTTATGAATATCCTGGGGTACACGTGGGTTGAAAGGACCACCTGTTCCAGCTTCAATATCGTCAAAACCACTCAAAATCATCGTTTCAACAACCGCAGAATAGTTATACACTCTTCCATTCCAAAAACGTATCTCTTCAAGTGGTGCTATATCAGCTTCAATTCGTAGCGAAGTATCATAATCTCCGCGCCGTTGTGCATTATTGATTTCATCAGAGGCACGAGCATAAGCGACTGCAATACCAGATGTATGTCCTTTTGTGCCGAGTTTGGCAGCACCTGTGCATCTATCACCTATTCCCCATACAACAATACCAGAATCCCCAACTCCTTCAATGAGTGGGATCACATCGTCTTCATCTGTACCGATTTTCACACCGATGAAATGAGGGGAATCATTTAATAGTCGAATAACTGCATCTAAGTCACGTTTTTGCCTAAAATAGTAAAGAAATCTGGCGTTGCAAGTACTACCGTAATGTTCCACGAATTTCATGAATTGTTCGTAGATACCTTCCGGACTACTAATACCGGTCAAAGGCATCAGCAAATATGCATCAGGTGGTCTATTAAGTTCGGATTGTGCTTCAATGAGTTGTCCTGCTTGGTTTATCGGATTTGGCACAATACCTGATATTAAGATACCGTCGGATCCGATCTGTTGTCCCGTTCTATCTATTAATCTTAACTGTTGCGTTTCAGATATATGGTGGATTAAACTTGTTCCAGCGATTGCAATGACCCGTTTGCGACCTTCATCCAAGTAGTTGTTTTTCATTAGGTAGTCTATGTTTTTTGCATGTCCAACATAATCAATTTTGTTGCCATTAAATGGAATAACAGGAATTGTAGTAACGGAATTGAGTGCATCTAATAGATCTGGTAATGCAAATGGCATTGGTAACTCCTATTAAAATTGTTTTCTTAGAACCAGCGCACTCTTGAAAGATCCAGAAGTGACATCTGTCTGCACATCTATCTCAAAACCTTTTGATGCTTGTTGTTTCTGATTCCAACGTTTTGCTGTGATACGTGCTTCTACTGCACTAACGATATGGTTTAATATAACCAGACCTAACATTGTCCGTGCAGTTTGAAATGTGTCATTAGCATTTTGGCGCAAATCATACGCTTCCAAACGATATTTTGAATCAAACTCAATAGCGGTGTCCTTTTCATCCTTCAATGATGGATCAAGGTCCTTCCAATACCACTTACCAGTGCGGTTTCGTGTTTCATCAGAATCATAGAGGTGGTTCCAATTTTCATATTGTGTTGCGTGTTCAAAATCTTCCACGAGATCCCATTTTTCAAAAGATCCAGGTCCTATAAAAATAACATGGTCTCTGACTACTTCGCGATAGTCATCACGCGTTTTTACTGCTTTGTTTCGCAGTATAAAGTAGGTAATAAATAATCCTACCTCTGCTGCAGTATAGATGTATCCATGCTTCGCCCCTGTGTATAATTGTCCCATGCCGGGTATTGCGAGTGAATAGAGAAAAGCTTCATTTGGTGATTTGCGGGGAGTTAGTATTGTTTCTGAGTTAGTTGAAATATCAGATTGTCCTGTAATTGCACGGATACCAAGGTTGGATTCTAAATAGAAGTTTGTGAACATAGATGAATGTGATCTAACGGAAGAAAAGCAATATGTAGATGTTAAGTTAATGATTATTAGTGTGATGAATATTAGGTTTCGTTTCACTTGTTAATGTATTCCTGATTTAAATCTAAAATGCAATAATACCTGTTGCTTCAATTAGTCTCTCTTGTAAGGGACCGAAACGTGGTCCGTATGTCAAGTCTATATTAAATAGATAGACTTTCACACCAATACCGTATGTGATGCTATCAGTCCAATCAGGGAGATTAATCCCCGGTTCGGATTTGTATCCTACTCTTAACGCTAATATATTACCAAGCCAGTATTCTAAACCGAGATTTTTTTGTAAATGCCTCCATTCAAATGCTCGGAAACCAACTCCTCTTTCAGATAAAAGTTGCTCTCTTGTTAGCATGTCTGATTCTGATCTTTCAGCATTAAGCCTTTCTAAATCAGCATCTAATACTGTGTCATCCTCTGTCAACTTATCAATATATGCTGAAATCCCAGTTACAAATCGAAGGTGATTATATCTATCCTGATATAGACTCATTGATGTCCCTATCCTTAGCATACGGGGTAAGGGATCCGCTTGGTTTTCATCAATAAAAGAGATACCGGGTCCAACGTTCTGAATTACTAATCCGATGGTAGTTGGTACCGGTCTAAACGGAAGAAGATACTGTACTCCCATGTCAACTGCATACGAAGCTCCGGTCTCTCTACCCAGTACCATGCGTATCATTTTTCCGTTAATGCCAGCAGCTAATGAATCTGTAATGGCATCTGCATAGGATAAGGTCAATGCCATATTTGTTCCAAGACTTTCTTGGCGTATTACATCAGGCGAATCGCTTGTAACGGCAATTGTTCCTTGTCCTTGCAATTGCAATGTTGCGCCAACAGTACCTATCCCACCGAGAGGGAATGCCCCAGAAAGGAAAGTGTAATATAAACCTTCTCCTGCTTCACCGAAAGGACCGCTGTAATCAGTGTAAAACATAGATGCTTGTGCACCCATTTCACCGGAACGTAAATTGCTTTCTGGCAATACTGCTAAACCACTTGGATTCCATAGTGAGGTGGTAACATCCCCAGACATAGCAGAAAATGCATCACCTAATGCTCTTGCTCGAGCACCACCGCCTAAGTTTAATATTTGGGCACCAGTTCTGCCTGGTCCTGCGAACACTGTTGATGGAATAATGAGAACTACACATAAGATTAAATTGACATATCTTAACATAATTGGCGCGATTATTTCGTAGAATAATAGTTATATGTCTACGAAAAAAGTTCCTCCTGAAATCTATTGTTTTTATTTAACTGATTTTCGAAATGTATAAGATATATCATATAACGAAATTTACATTATTCGGTTTACTCTGATTGTTTAAAGACTGTTACCAAAAGTTTGTCTCAATAATGTTGAAATTTATTACAAGTTTAAAATGAACTATGTTGAATAAATTATGTATTGAACACTACTAAAGAACTAACAAACACATAGTATATTATGTTGACACCTGTCAATTGATGTGCTATTATTTTTGAATATATATCCCTACCTGTGGAAGACATCTTGAATTTTCGAAAACACTATCGATATTTGTTTGCTGTATGTTCCGGCATACTATTATTATGTAGTTATCCTACTGTAAATTTCTTCCCACTTGCATGGATCGGTTTAGTTCCATTGTTGTTAGCTCTTGAAAACGTTAAGAGTTGGAAAACAGCATTCAGCATCGGCTATGTAGCAGGATTTCTCTTTTTCGCTGGTTTACTGTTAGCAATATCGTTATTATACCCTTACGCGAATATTTTTACAACAGTTTTGGGATATTTGCTCTTAGTGGGGTATACAGCACTCTATTTTGCAGTAGCCTCCGTATTGGTATATCATTTGCCGTGGCAGTCCGGGATACTATATCCATTGGGGGTTGCAACAATATGGGTAAGTTTAGAATGGGTACGTAGTTGGTTGTTAACCGGATTCCCATGGGGAAATATCGGTTATTCACAATGGAACAACCAACCCGGTATTCAGATAGCATCATTTGCTGGTGTATACATTGTAAGTTTTGTTGTTGTTTTTTTCAATGCTGGGATAGCATCCATCATACGAGGTAGGAATAATTGGCGTAAGGAATTGGTCGCAGTTACTGTTCCTTGTCTACTGGTAACTATATGTTTCATTTATGGATATGTATCTATAAATAAAGATGAAAAAATACAGCAAGAAACTATTGAAGTAGCACTTGTCCCAGGCAATATACCGCAAATTGAGAAATGGAAATCAGCCAGTTTTCCAAAAATATTTGCAAGATATCTAAATTTAACAAAGAAAGTTGCTGAGGAAAAACCTGACGTTATCGTTTGGCCCGAGACAACGGTAAGAGGAGAGGTGTTATCGGGGGAATGGAAGAGTTACCACAGTCATTTTATAAAGATGCTTGATGGAATTGGCGGTATTCCTATGTTGGTCGGAGCAACAGACCTTGATACAATTGGGGATCTATATAATAGAGTCATTTCTGTATCACCCGAAGGCGAAATACTTGGGAAATATGCAAAAATGCGTCTGGTTCCTTTTGGAGAATATGTGCCATTGGCAGATTTTCTTCCGAATTTCGTCCAATTTCATCCATTTGAACAGGGGAGGACAGTAAACTTGCTACCGATAGCAATTGCTGAGAAAAATCAAAATCACAACCAGACTATAGAAGTAGGTATATCAATATGCTTTGAGTCCTCTTTTCCAAACCATTTTCGTAGGTTTGTGAAAAAAGGTGCAAATGCTATGGGGATTCTTACTAACGATGCATGGTTTGCAGGCACAGCATTACCTGAACTGCATTTAGCAATGGCACCGTTTCGTGCTGTTGAAAACCGGGTTGCTGTTTTTCGGTGTGCAAATGGGGGATATTCATGTGCTGTTGATAAATTTGGAGGTATCAGTACACCTTTTGTAACCCCTAATACATATAAAGAGTTCATAGTTGCAAGTATAGCATTATCAGATGGGAATCACACATTATATACTCGTTATGGAGACTGGTTGCCAATTCTCTGTGTATTGCTTAGTCTACCTTGGATAATATATACCATAATTAAACACTACTCAGTTATCAAGTCTGAAGACAGACAAATTGAAAGGAAATAAATGTTAACAGATTTAAAGACAGAAGTTGATTCAGTAACAACACGACTTAATGAGCTTAGGGGGTTTCTTTGACCTTGCTACAAAACAGAAAGAATTAGAGGAATTGGAGAAAGAGGCGATGGCAACCGATTTTTGGGGGAACACTCAAAGGGTACAAACTGTAAATCAACGTATTGCATCCCTGAAGGATGAAATCGGTGAATATGAAAAGTTGAAGAGTTCGGTTGATGATATAGAGACTCTCTTGGAACTTGCGATTGAGGAAAATGATACAAGCTTAGAACCAGAGATACAGAACGGATTAACAACAATAGGAACACAGTTTGAGAAAATTGAACTCCGTTTAATGTTGGATGGTGAGTTTGATGAGAATAATGCAATCTTAAACATTCATCCTGGTGCGGGTGGAGTTGACGCACAAGATTGGGCAGGCATGCTAATGCGCTTGTATCTTCGTTGGTGCGATCAACACAACTATACAACAGAAATAGTTGACCTTACATCTGGCGATGAAGCGGGTATAAAAGGCGCAACGATCTTAGTAAAAGGAGTGTATGCCTATGGTTACCTAAAAGCAGAATCAGGTGTGCACCGTCTCGTCCGTCTGTCTCCCTTTGATTTCAACAATCGTCGACATACCTCATTTGCAGCAGTACATCTGACTCCCGAAATTGATGACAACATAGAAGTTGAAATAAACAATGAAGACCTTCGAATAGATACTTACCGAGCAAGTGGTGCTGGTGGTCAACATGTTAACGTAACTGATTCTGCGGTACGTATTACACACATACCAACTAATATCATGGTGCAGTGTCAGAATGAACGATCTCAACACAGAAACCGTGAAATTGCCATGAAGGTCCTGCGTTCTCGACTATATAACCATTTTCAAGCGCAACGAGATGAAGAAATTGCGAAACTACAACCTGAAAGACGAAATATTGACTTTGGAAGTCAAATTCGTTCTTATGTCCTTCATCCATATCAACGCGTGAAAGATACAAGAACGAATGTAGAAACTGGTAATGTTGAGGCAGTGTTAAACGGTGAAATAGATATGTTTATTGAGAGTTTTCTTAAAATGAAACCCACCAAATAAGTAACAATCCACAGTATAGGAGTAACTCATGAATATCTATAGAACTTTACTGTACATATCAATCGTAATTTGTTGTTTTTGTGTTAATGTGATTCTATTTGCAGCGGTGGTTCAAGTGCCTTCAGATCAACCAACAATTCAAGAAGGTATTGAGGTAGTAAATGATGGTGATATGGTATTAGTCGCTGATGGAATCTATAGTGGTGAAGGAAATATCAACATAGATTTCAAAGGAAAACAGATTACCGTAAAATCACAGAATGGTCCAGAGGAAACTATCATCAACTGTTTAGGGACACCTGATACGCGAGGGTTTATTTTCCAAAATAAGGAAACCAACGATACTGTGTTAGAAGGTTTTACAATCAAGAATAGTATCCATGATGAGGGCGGGGGAATCTATTTTAATCATTCCTCCCCTACAATAAAGAATTGTAACATTATTGAGAATAAAGGTCGTATAGGTATTTACGGTTATAATTCTGATGCGCGTATAATTGACTGTAAAATATCTAACAACGGTCCAGGCACTGGCGTTGCTTTCTATGGTGAGACTATCAGCATGGAAGGATTAATATTAAGGGATACTATCAGTAAACCGAGTCTAATCAGTTGTGTTATCTCTGAAAATACCGGTTCTGGCATTTTCTGTTTTGATGCGGTTGTTGTCGAAATCAAAGATTGTAAAGTTTATAAAAACAGTGGAAGTGGAATTTATTGTAATTTCTTTACCAGTGCTCGTGTTAATTATTGTGAAATTTTCCAAAATAATGGTGGCGGAATTAAATGTACTGAATATGCCAGTGTAATAATTACTGATTCAATTATCAAACAGAATACTGCTAAGAATGGCGGTGGGATTTATTGCAGTCCAACTTCAAATATTAGAGTAATGGGTTGTATTATTGCAGAAAATATAGCAACAGAATCTGGTGGAGGAATTGGAGTTATCACCACAAGAGGAAGTGCTGAAATTGACTATTGTACAATAGTAAGAAATACTGCAAATAAACGGGGTGGTGGGGTTCATGCTTTCATTCAAGAACCATTTTTTACATTGTCCAATTCGATTCTTTGGGAAAATCAAACAAATGGCACACATCCAGAATTTTCTGGTATCGGTGATATAAAGATTAGGTCTTGTGACATACAAGGTGGTATTGATGGAATCGGTCAGGAACCTAATGTTTGGTCTGTTGTAGATGAAGACAACATTGATGAAGACCCACTCTTCATAAACGCTGACAGAGGTGACTATAGACTTAGAAGAAACAGTCCAGCTATAAAAATGGGAGCAACCGCACCCCGTGAAAATCAAGGAGAAGAAGGAGAAGATTTTATAGAGGATTCTCTCAGTGTATCCTCAGTAGGGAAACAAATTCTAAGATGGGCAGACTTAAAGAGAAATTAATTGTGAATTAAGATATGGAGGATAAAATGAACACTTATAGAAGTAGTATATACATCTTTATATACCTTATTTTGATTTGTGTAAATATATCAACTTATGCTGCAACGATTAATGTTCCTTCAGATCAACCAACAATTCAAGACGGTATTGAGTCAGCAAATGATGGTGATATAGTAGTAGTTGCTGATGGAATCTATAGTGGAGATGGAAATGTCAACATAGATTTCTTAGGTAAACAGATTACCGTAAAATCACAGAATGGTCCAGAGGAAACTATCATCAACTGTTTATCCACACCAAATTCACGAGGGTTTATTTTTCAAAATAAGGAAACCAATGATACTGTGTTAGAGGGTTTTACAATTAAGAATGGAAATAATACTGATGGTGGTGGAATCTTTTGCGATGTATCTTCACCAACGATAAAGAATTGTTATATAACCGATAACAGTGGTGGTGGAATCTTCTGTATTGTTTCTGAGGCTAAAATAATTGACTGTCAGATTACAAACAACCGAGATGGCAACGGTATCTTGATTATAGAACCGGATACAAGAAATGGAGTGGTTATAGAAGGAAATATCAGCGGACCGAGTCTAATCAATTGTATGATATCTCAAAATGAAGGAAATGGAATATATTGTTTACTTCATGCATATGCAATAATAAGAAAATGCACAGTCTCTCAAAACAATAATCGAGGAATTTTCTGTAACTCTTTTTCAGGTGCAAAAATTACGAATTGTATAATTTCACAAAACATGGGTAGCGGTGTTGACTGCACGGAATATGCCTTTGTAACAATTACTGATTCGATTATCAAACAGAATACAGCCGAAAATGGAGGAGGCATCTATTGCAGTCCTACATCAAGGCTTAATGTTACTGGTTGTGTGATCGCTGAGAACATAGCAACGGAATCTGGTGGTGGTATTGATTTTATTTCTACCTTTGGACGTGTAAACATAACGTATTGTACGATTACAAGAAACTCGGCTAATAATAGAGGTGGAGGGGTGCATGCTAACCTTGAAGGGTCACCTTTCAAATGCACAAATTCTATTATTTGGGGCAATACATCAAATGGGACTCACCCAGAATTTTTCGGATCTGGTCCAACTATTAGTATTAGATCATGTGATTTACGAGGTGGGCTTGAAGGATTTGGAGAACTATGGGCTAAGCATATTTTCTATGAAGACAACATTGATGAAGACCCGCTATTCGTAAATGCTGATAATGGTGACTATAGACTTAGACCTAACAGTCCGGCGAGTGAAATGGGGGCTACGGCACCACGTGAGGAAGAAGAAGAACAAGAAGAAAAAGACGAACAAGAAGAAAAAGATGAGAATTTTATTGAGGAATCTCTCAGTGTGTCTTCAGTAGGAAAACGAATTCTAAGATGGGCAGACTTAAAGAGAAATTAATTGTGAATTAAGATATGGGGGATAAAATGAACACTTATAGAAGTAGTATATACATCTTAATATATCTAATTTTGATATGTGTAAACACCTCAACTTATGCTGCAACGATTGATGTTCCTTCGGATCAACCGACAATTCAAGCGGGTATTGACGCTGCACAAAACGGGGATACGGTTATAGTTGCTAATGGAGTATACAAAGGTGAAGGTAATGTCAACATTGACTTCAAGGGTAAACAGATTACGGTAAAGTCCGAGAATGGTCCAGAAGAAACAGTCATAAATTGTTTGTGGATACCGAATACACGAGGTTTTATCTTCCAGAATGAAGAGACTCATTCCTCCGTATTAGACGGATTTACAATCAGAAATGGTGTCCAGGAGTTCGGGGGAGGGATATACTGTAATAATGCTTCTCCAACAATTAAGAATAGTGTAATTTCATGGAACAAGGCACAAAGGAACGAAGGCGGTACAGGACGGGGTGGTGGAATATATTGTTTCAATTCTAACGCAATAATAATAGATTCTACAATCTCAAACAATATCGCAGAATATACTTATGGTGGTGGTGTTTATTTTGATGGAACAAGTGAAATTAAGGAGGGTTTAGGTTTAAGAGAAACGCGGTTTCAACCTAAATTAATCAATTGTCTTATTTCAGAGAATACAGGTAGTGGAGTGTTTATTCAGGACTTCGCAAGTTGTGAAATAAGAGACTCCAAGATTATACACAATACGCTACGTGGGGTTGTATGTACATTTTTCTCACGTGGTGACACACAAATTATAGGTTGTGAAATTGCACAAAATACTGGCGGAGGTGTGGAAGTAAGCGAGTATTCTATTCTCAAGATCAACGATTCAATAATCAAACAAAATACGGCTAAATATGGCGGAGGAATTTACTGTAGTCCATCAGGAAATATTGTAGTCTCTGACAGTATTATTGCACAAAACATTGCTACAAAATGGGGTGGTGGTATTGAAGTCTTCGAGTCAAAGTGGGGAGATGTTGAAATTACTCGCTGCACAATCACTCGTAATACTGCGAGTGTGAGTGGAGGCGGCATATATGTTTATTGTCTTACTTCCTTTACCCTAACCAATTCAATTGTTTGGGGTAATCATTCGGACGATAGGAATCCTGAGGTATATGTGTCAGGTAGAGGTATAGTTTTCAGATCAAACGATATCAGGGACGGACTGGATCGTATCGGTCAAGAACCTGATGGAAACTTGTTTATTTATGAAGATAATATTGATAAAGACCCACTCTTTATTAATTCTGATAGAGGAGACTATAGACTTAGACAAGATAGTCCTGCATTAGGGATGGGACCACAAACTAACGTTGGCGGTGCGCTAAGTGTTGTTCCGCTCGGAAAAAGGTTGGTAATGTGGGCAGATATGAAACGTAAATAGAGGAGATCTACTGATGAGAATGACCATCAAAAACAACATTGTATATGTATTTACTACTATTATACTAAGTCTTCTATTTTATAACGTCCTATTATATGCAGCAGAAATTCATGTTCCAGCGGATCGAGCAACGATTCAAGCTGGTATTGATGTAGCACAAAATGGTGATACCGTTATAGTTGCTAATGGAATTTACACAGGTGAAGGAAACGTCAATATCGATTTTAAGGGTAAACAGATTGCTGTTAAAAGCCAAAACGGTGCAAAATTGACAATCGTTGATTGTGAAGGTAATCCCGATACACGTGGTTTTATATTCCAAAACAATGAGACAAATGATTCCCTGTTAGAGGGTTTTACAATCATTAACGGAATTCACGAAATGGGTGGTGGTATTTTTTGTGACAATGCATCACCAACAATTAAAAATTGTGTAATTGATAGTAATCAAGCGACAGCAGACAAATCCAACGGTCCAGGAGGCGGTGGTATTTATTGTCTGAATTCTGCTGCAGTAATATTGGAATCCACTATTACAAACAATATAGCAAAATATGGTGCTGGTGTTTTCTTTGAGGGATGTTTAGAAAAGTTAGAAAAGGATGATGATCCCACAGAACCTTGTCAAGATATAAGTTTGGTCAACTGTATTATTTCATATAATATAGGTGATGGAATTTATTGTTATAGAGGAGTAAGACCTGATATTAGAGATTGCACAGTCTCTCATAATGAATGGCGAGGAATCGCCTATAACTATGCTGTATATGCAAATAAACCTATTTTCAATTGTGTTATTGAGCATAATTCTTCTGGTGGGGTTTCGAGCACTCAATATTGTATTATGTACATTGAAAAATCTATCATCAAAGACAACACAGCTCGAAGGGGCGCAGGTATTTACTGTGGTACTGCGAGTTCTGTTTATGTATCTTATTGTGTAATTGCAGAAAATGTCGCAACACATACTGGTGGTGGAATCGAAGTGAAATCTTCCAGAGGAGATGCAACAATAGAATTTTGTACAATTACGCGAAATAGAGCAAATGAGGAGGGTGGTGGACTATTTGTTCGTACAGGTACCTCCTTTGTATTGAGTAATTCAATTGTATGGGGAAACGATGCTGATATTAATCATAGCGAAGCATTTATTGCTCAACAGTTCTTTGGACGGATCACTGTTAAGTCTAACGACATAAACGGTAGAATTGAAGATATAGTGCTTTTTTTTCAACCAGAAGTGGTTACAATAGAAAACAACATTCGTGAGGACCCACTTTTTATTGATGCTGAAGGAGGTAATTTTCGGGTTAAACCAAACAGTCCTGCTTATGCAATCGGTGCCCATTTGATACTTGATGGTCTGGTAAGTGTTAGTTCTGTCGGTAAACAAGTCACATTATGGGGAGATATAAAAAGACAGAGATAATTGACTTTAAAGGAGTAAGTCATGAATAGAAACAAGATTTTCGTATTTGTATTATTCAGTCTATGTATTTTATTTGTGAATCAAATAACATTTGGTGCAATAATTCATGTTCCAGCGGATCAAGCAACAATTCAAGCTGGTATTGACGCGGCAAAAGATGGAGATACTGTATTAGTTTCTGATGGAGTGTACAAAGGTGAGGGAAACGTAAACATTAATTTCAAAGGAAAACAGATCACGCTTAAATCCCAAAATGGAGCGACAGAAACAATTATAGACTGTGAAGGTCGTTCAGATACCCGCGGTTTCACATTCCAAAACAATGAAAAAAGTAATTCGGTAATTCATGGGTTCACGATAAAAAATGGCACACATATAGATGGTGGTGGCATTTATTGTAAATTTGCTTCTCCAACAATAAAAAAATGCATTATAACAGAAAACAGTCCGGGAGGTGGCATCTATTGTGATAATTCTGGTGCAATCATAGAGGGATGTACCATATCAAACAACGCCTTAAATACATGGTACGGCGGTAGTATCTATCTAACTGGTGAGTGGATTGGGCAACCCTCACGTGAAAAAGTGAGTATAGTGAATTGCACAATATCGGATAATACAGGTAATGGTATAGTAAGTACAGGTTATATAACTGTTGAAATAATTGGCTGTACTGTCTCTAATAACAGTCGTGTAGGCATAGAATGCTTGGCAAGTTATTCTAATCATATAAACCTTATTGCAAAATCGATTATAGAAAAGAATCAGTTGGGTGGAATTGGTGTCAGAGAAAATACATTAGTTAAGATTACTGAATCTGTCATAAGAGATAATACAGGTGAAGGTGGTATATTTTGTAGTAGAACATCAAGCATTGATATATCAGAATGTATAATTGCCAATAATAAAGCCAACCGTTTTGGTGGTGGGATTTATGTTCATGCTATGTTAGGATATGCAAACATCTCACATACTATAATAACAGGCAACTCAGCAGGACTTTACGGTGGTGGGATATATGGAACAGTTAGTTCAAATCTTACATTAACTAATTCAATTGTTTGGGGAAATTCCTCTGATGGTACACATGATGAAGTTTATGCCTCGGGTAAAAAGATAGTAATTCAATCATGTGATATTAAAGGTGGAATAAATGGTCTTCAACGAATAGCGGATGGTGTTGACTTGATATATGAAGATAACATCAATAAGGATCCACTCTTCGTTGATGTTGATAGAGGAGACTATAGACTTAGACGAAATAGTCCTGCATTAGGGATGGGACCACAAACTAACGTTGGCGGTGCACTCAGTATTGTTCCGCTCGGAAAAAGGTTGGTTATGTGGGCAGATATGAAACGAAAATGATATACTTGTTTTCATATTGCATTGGATAGAAAATAAGAGTATAATTAAGATGGACATAAAACAGAAAGGAGGGTAGAAAAATGGAAGAGACAAATGACTTAATGCGTCAACGAAAAGATAAGTTGAACGAAATCCGAAAAGCCGGTATAGACCCCTATCCACATCAGTATGCCCCTACCCACACAACAGAAAACATCCGCGTAGAATTTGAGGAAGTCACTGAAACCCCAGACGATACCAACCGAGTCACTGTCGCCGGCAGGATTATGACCAAGCGTGATCATGGCAAAAGTAGTTTCGCAAATTTGCAAGATAGCACTGGACAAATTCAGATTTACGTGCGACGAAATGACATAGGTGCGGAATCTTACTCGGTTTATCGTCGTTTTGATGTAGGAGATATTATCGGTTTAAGTGGGGTTGTTTTTCGGACACGTACTGGTGAATTAACCATCCTTGCTGACACCGTTGAATTACTTTCCAAATCTATCCGACCACTCCCTGAAAAATGGCACGGTTTACAAGATAAGCAGACCCGTTATAGACAACGTTATGCTGATCTAATTATGAACCCTGAAGTGAAAGAGGTTTTCGTAAAGCGTACACAAATCGTTCAAGCCATACGGAATATGTTAAACGAACAAGAATTTATTGAAGTAGAAACCCCTGTTCTCCAACCAATATACGGTGGTGCAAGCGCACGACCTTTCACTACATATCATAATACTTTAGACCAATCTTTATATCTACGAATAGCAAATGAACTTTACCTAAAACGGCTTATTGTTGGTGGATTTGATCGAGTCTATGAGTTTTCGCGCGATTTTCGTAATGAAGGAATGGATAGGGATCATAACCCCGAATTCACTATGCTTGAACTCTATCAGGCTTATGCAGATTACTTAGAAATAATGGAATTAACAGAGAATCTCATAGCGAAGACTGTTGAAAATATTCACGGAACTACAAAAATATCATATCAAGACCAAGAAATAGATTTTACACCTCCGTGGCGAAGAATGACAATGATTGAGTCTATACAAGAACATACCGATATTGATCCAGAAACTCTTTCTGCACATGAAATGTCTACAAAGGCAAAAACCGCTGGGATTGAATTGGATGGAGACGAATCATTTGGAGAAATTATCGCTGAAATATTTGACGCACTTGTAGAGTCAAAACTTATTCAACCGACAATAATCTATGATTACCCTATTGAGGTATCACCCTTTGCGAAGAAAAAGCCAGAGAATCCGGAACTTGTTGAGCGGTTTGAATTTTTTATTTGTGGAATGGAAGTAGGTAATGCATTTAGTGAACTAAATGATCCAATTGACCAACGGCAACGTTTTATGGAACAAGCAAGTAATTTAGCAAAAGGCGATGAGGAGGCATTCATGGTTGATGAAGATTATCTACGCGCATTAGAATACGGAATGCCACCCACGGGCGGACTCGGTATAGGGATTGACCGATTGACAATGCTTTTGACAGACCAATATTCTATCCGAGATGTAATCCTGTTTCCACAAATGCGTCCAGAAAATTGATATGATCACTGCACCAATACTCCACACAGAAAGGTTGATACTTCGCTCATTTACACTCAAGGATGCCCCAGAGGTACAACGTCTTGCCGGTGATAAGGACATAGCAGCAACAACATGTGCAATACCGCATCCTTATGAAGATGGAATGGCTGAAGAGTGGATTAGTACACATGCTGCTGACTTTGAAAACGGTACAGGAATCAGTTTGGCGATTATACTGAAAGAGAACGATAAAAGAACCAAACCAGTCTTAATTGGAGCAATCAACATCAGTATAGATAAAATTGAAAAAATAGGTGAACTCGGATATTGGATTGGTAAACCATATTGGAATAACGGGTATTGTACAGAAGCTGCGAGTGTAATCCTAAGTTATGCTTTTGACGTTATTAAATTAAGGAGTATTCACGCATTCCACATCGGTAGAAATCTCGCATCAGGAAGAGTCCTGAAAAAGATCGGTATGAAATTTGAGGAGTGTTTTGAAAAACAGGTAGAAAAGTGGGGTGTGCTTGAAGATTTAGTTAAATACAACATAAAGAATAAAGCATTTAATCCATAATACACATCGTAATACCTCAACAGATTGCTGACTGCATAGAATTTAAAATAAAAATAACAAGAAAAATTAAATATGAAATTTGAATGGTTCGTAGCATCCCGTTATCTGCAATCTCGACGAAAACAGTCCTTTATCTCAATTATCAGCATCATCTCAATAGTTGGTGTTAGTCTCGGTGTTGCAACCGTCATTTTAGTTATCGCTGTTTTAGACGGTGTAGAACATGGGTTGAGAGATAGGTTTCTGGCAAATGAAGCACATATCGTTCTGAGAATGATAGATCACAGTTTTTTTGGAAACTATCAAGATAGAATTGAACAAATTACAGAAATTGATGGTGTTGTAGCTGCTTCTCCTGTGGTTTATTCCCAAATGGGGGTGTTTCAAACTGGTAGTGAGGGTATTACGGATACCATTTATATCAAGGGAATTGATCTCACGCAGGAGGAGAAGGTAACCGGCTTTTCTCAATATGTCAACGGTTCTATAGATTTTCAAACGTCACCATTAATCGCTGAGGCAGAATTAAGGGAACAGGAGACAATCACCGGTGGAATTGTGTTGGGATCGCGTTTAGCACAACGGCATGGTCTAACAAGAGGTGATGTCTTACGGCTCGTAGTAAAACTCGTTGAAGACCCTGGAGGTTTCGGTTCACCGATGCTATTAGTCGACTTCTCTAATTTTGTCGTAATTGGTGTATATGAATCTGAACTTGCGGTTTATGACAACAGGATAGGGTTTATAGATTATAAAACTGCTCAAAAACTATATAGTCAAGTAGGGAAAGTAAATGTTCTTTTGGTCCGTTTAGAAGATGCTGAAACTGTATCTGAACTCAGTCCAGTCATTGAAGAGACAGCATTTTCGTTTATGGAAATGCCAATTACAACAACTTGGTTGGAAACACATTCCGCGCTGTTCGCTGCATTGAAAATGGAAAAAATGGCAACCGTGATAATTGAAGCACTTATTATTTTGGTTGCAGCATTTAATATTGCAAGCACACTAATAATGACAGTTATGGAGAAAACACGGGATGTTGGTACACTCCGAACTCTCGGTGCAACACGTGGAAATATCATGCGAATTTTTATTATACAGGGAAGTGTTATTGGTATGTTGGGTACTATTGCTGGAACTGTCTTGGGACTTGGTCTCTGCTGGTTATTGAGCACCAACATATTGCGACCTTCACCATGGATTGCAATAGCAGTTATTGGAATATTAATTCTATGCCAGACCATAATAACATTCAGACGTTTAATTCCTACCTCAAAAGCATTAAAGATTGGGATGGTATTCTTCTGGACACTTACTGTGTGTTTTGTTCTATATTGTCTGGTTAAACCTATTTCTCTGAAAGAATTAGGCTTTAGTGAAATATACCAGATGAATCAGTTACCAATAAGAGTCAATTGGTTCTTTGTAGGTTTCATAAACCTACTATCATTCCTAATCTGCTGGTTAGCAACAATATACCCAGCATGGCAAGCATCCAATTTAAATCCTATTGAAGCGTTACAGTATGAATAGTTCACAAAAAAAAATTACAATCTTACGCTAATAGTAATGGAAAAATTAATTAGAATTGACAATTTACATAAATCCTATTATGATGGTGACTCTGAACTGAAAGTGCTAAAAGGGTTAAACCTTGATGTTCACAAATCGGAGATACTTACAATTATGGGTGCATCAGGTGTTGGAAAAAGCACATTGTTGCATCTGATTGGCACGCTTGATCGTCCTACAGAAGGTAGTATTTTTTACGAAGACCAAGATATTACTGCTTTGTCAGAAATTGAACTCTCCCGTTTTAGAAACAATGCAATCGGTTTTGTCTTTCAGTTTCACCAATTATTAGCGGAATTTACGGCATTGGAAAATGTCGCAATGGGTGGGTATATCAAATATAGTAAATACTCAGGTTCTCTTAATGGTAAAACCCAAAGTCTCAGAGAAGTTTATGAAAAAGCGGAACATCTTCTCAATAGTGTCGGTCTATCCGAACGTCTAACGCATTTTCCGAGCCAATTATCTGGCGGAGAACGACAGCGCGTCGCAATTGCACGGGCACTGATAAATCAACCTAAAGTCATACTTGCTGATGAACCGACAGGGAACATTGACGACAAAACAAGCGAAGCAGTACTTGATGTCTTACAGGACATAAACGAACGATTGAACCAGACCTTTATTATTGTTACACACGATTCTCGCATATCCGAACGAGCAAAAAGAACAGTTCACATGGTGGATGGAAAGATAGAAGAATAATATTATTGCAACTTAATAGTAGATAGGAAGGGATAGGTAATGTTGATATATATTGACGGAGAGTTTCTACCTTACGCAGATGCAAAGATTTCTGTGTTTGACCACGGATTACTCTACGGGGATGGTGTTTTTGAAGGCATCCGTTGCTATAACGGATATGTATTTAAATTGGATGAACACTTAGAAAGACTGTACGATTCAGCCAAATCGCTCATGCTGCAAATCCCAATTCCTATTGAAACATTGAAGCAAGATGTACTTGCAACACTTCGTCAAAACCAACTCCGTGAAGGATATATCCGACTGATTGTAACACGCGGTATCGGTGATTTAGGTCTTGACCCAGATAAGTGTCCTAACCCTTCAGTAATCATCATTGCTGACAAAATATCCTTATATCCTCAACATTATTATGATAATGGATTAGAAATCGTCACTGTTTCAGTACGCAGAAACTATCCTGAGGCAATTAACCCACGGATTAAATCACTTAATTATCTCAACAATATCCTCGCAAAAATTGAAGCAAAACAATCTGGGGCAGTAGAAGCTTTAATGCTAAATAACGATGGATATGTTGTGGAGTGTAGTGGAGACAACATCTTTTTGGTCAGGAATGAAATAATCATCACCCCACCACCTCATATCGGGATTTTGGAAGGTGTCACACGTAACAGTGTCATTGCACTTGCACGAGAAGCTGGATTTCAAGTTGAAGAACGGGTTTTCACTCGACATGACATTTATATTTCTGATGAGTGTTTCCTTACTGGAACAGCAGCGGAAGTTATACCCGTGGTCAAACTCGACCAACGTGTAATAGGTACTGGAGAACCGGGAAAAGTCACACAAAAACTTATTGCAGCATTCCGTCATCTTGCAAACAATTTTGGCACAGCAATCTATCCAGAAAACAATTGATAATTACATATCCGATGGAGAAATACACACGAATCCTACATCATTAAGTAAGGAGAAAACCTGCAATGGATTTCATCAAAAAGTCTACATATATTATTATATTAAGTTCTATCTGCATTTTATTCATTTCCTTAACACCACACAATATATTATACGCAGATGAATCCGATAATAATATATTTGGACCAAAACCTGCAGAAGATATACAACCTACCGAATCTACTGAAGAAAAGCCAACTACCTCATCTACCGAGGGCACGTTAATCGTTAAACAAATTGAGTTTAAAGGTGTTCAAACTCTACAAAAAGAGATGCTCCAAACGCTTATTCAAACACAAATCGGTCAAGAGATTTCTGAGGAACTGATTACAAAAGACATTGAAAACTTATATAAAGATACTGGATTTTTCTTTGATATAAAAGTAGATGTGTCTGCAGCTGAAGGGGGTGGTCGTAAGGTAACTTATCTCCTTGAGGAAAGTCCTAAAGTTGAAGGTATTAATATCATCGGAAATGAGGAATTAGACATCGGAAAATTGATGGATAAGATAACGTTACGACGTTCAGAAACATTCAGTGATTATCTTCGTTGGCAAAGTGAACGCTCGATACAAAAATTATATCATGAAAAAGGCTATTATCTCGTTAGCATTCAAGTACATCTTGATAACAATGAAGAAGATAACACAACCCAAGTAACATTTGAAATAAATGAAGGACCACGTATTAGAATCTCTGAGATCAACTTCATAGGAAACGATCAGGTTGATGCGAAAAAACTACGCAAAAGGATGAAAACACGGATCGGAAAACATTTTGATGAGATTTTATTTGAAGAGGAAGATATAAATCTAAACTTAAGAAACTACTATCAGGATCTCGGCTTTGCACAAATAAAGATTTTAGGACATACTAAACGTTTTACAGAAGACAAAACTGGGTTGATGCTTGATATTACTGTGGATGAAGGTCCAAAATATGTACTCGGAGAATATAATATTGAACTTGAATCCGGTGAAAAAGTTGTTTTCTCTACAAACAAAATACGGAACATGTTAAATCCTGCCGAAGGGGAGATATTTAATAGAGACATCTTTGAAGAATCCATTACCGAATTACAACAGAAATATCTTGATAAAGGATATCTACTCGCTGAGGTTAATCCGATCCCATCTTTTGATGAACAAAATGAACTTGTTAACATCAACTTGAAAATCAACCAAGGTGATGTTATAATTATTGACAATGTTCCAATCAGAGGACTGGCAAAGACAAAAGAACCTGTAATTAGACGAGAACTTGATTATCTGAATATAAAATCAGATGAATTACTTGATGTCAAAGTTCTCCGTAAAGCACGTCAACGTCTTTTTCAGATGGGACCGTTTATTCGCGCCGTGGATTTCGTTCCAAGTGACACTGATAACGACAGCAGAAAAAACCTTGTCGTTAATATTGCTGAATCTCCCACTACAGGCACACTAAGTGTTGGGGGTGGATACGGTAGTGAAGGGGGTATTTTTGGAAGTGCAGAAGTTGGTCAACACAATCTTTTTGGAAGGGCATATCGTGTACACCTAAAGGGTGAGCTTGGAACACGGGACCATCACACTGCAGAAGCAAGTTTTGGTTCACCGTGGATTTTCGGTACACCCACTCGATTGAATACACGGATATACAATAATCGTCGTTTTCGTAGATACTATGGAACTATCGGTGCTTTACAGCAAAGGGATTTTCTGGGAGACAGATATGTTTGGCAAACACAAGGAGGATCAGTCTCCGTCGGACGGCCGATCGCCTTTGATATAGACGTATCAGCAAGGTTCAGGAACGACAGTATTAATAATGTAACCCAACAAGATTGGCTACTATCGTTGGTAGATGACTATGAGTTAGATGCCGCCATAGAACAAATTGATGAATCAAGGATAGTAGACAAAGAGGCAGTGAAAGAAAGACTTAGGAATAATACGCTTGATGCACACACATCAAAAGAATATTCCCGACGTACAACTCGTAGTATCTTATTTGCAATAGGTCGAGACACTCGGGATTATAGAACTTCACTTTACGACCCGATGGGCGGTAGTTCACATAGCATTTCCTATGAATATTCAGGTGGAATTTTAGGGGCTGATAACGAATTCCAAAAATATACCGCAGATACAAGTTGGTTTTTCAACCCTTGGTGGAACCATGTTTTTGCAATACATTCCCGTGCAGGATATATGCTAAGTGAAAAAACTGATGTGGAAACACTATTTTATGAAAGATACTATCTTGGCGGTGTAGATTCAGTCCGCGGTTATGAAGACTGGGAAATACATCCTGAAAGTGATAATTACATTGGTGGTGGTGGTAACAAAGTCTTTTTCACAAACTTTGAATACCGAATCCCCGTTTCACCGCAACTCACAACTGCTGTCTTCTTTGATATTGGTCAAGTGTGGGATGAAAGTGTAGCGAACCCTTTTAACCAAATAAACTTCAGACGAGGTGCTGGCGTGGAAGCACGTTTACAGATGTTAGGTATGTTAGCACGATTCGGGTGGGGGTATGGGTTTGACAGACTAAGGTTTTCTGTAAATAGTGAAGGACTTGTTAAACAACCAAGTGGTAGGTTCTACTTTACCATTGGTCCTGGATTTTAATTAATAGTTTTTATATCATTCTGTTCTCATTGACATAAATAATTCTACTATATTACAACACAGATTATATTTATTTTGTATTTACGAAAAGGAATAATTATGAAAAAACTTCTGATTGTTATTTTACCCTTGATGCTCTTCGGTGTCCTGTCCGGCAGTATTGGTCAAGAAGCCTTTAAAATAGGAGTGGTTGACACACAACGAGTTTTGTTAAATTACAGTAAAGCTATTGAAGTCGATAGCCAACTAAAAGCAGCCGAAAAACGTTGGAAAGAAAAACTTGCAGATATAGGGGAACAAATCAGCACGTTACAAGAGAAAAAAGAGAAAACAGAACTATTTGTTGAAGAAGCACAAACTGCTGATTTAGTAAACCAAATACAACAATTACAGCAGCAATACCAACAAGAGTTCAATCAAGGTAGAGAAGCACTTTTGGAAAAGAACCAAGAATGGATGACACCTATCTTTAAAGAATTACAGGACCTGATAATCAAAATCGGAAAAGAAGAAAATTATGATCTTATTATTGATAAGCAAGCTGTATTTTATATGAATGAGAAATACGATATGTCTGAAAAACTCATTAAATTAATTAATGCAGATGCAGAAAAGGGAGATGCTGCCGAACAGAAACAAGATGCCGAGGAGCCTCCAAAGGAAAATAATGATGGACAGTAATTATGCTGGTTCTCAAAATGTATTGGCATTCACTGACCATTACAATGTCGTACTGGGTTACGCTGCGATTGATTATATGAGGTAACCTATGAGTATAAAACTCAAAGATATTTGCAAACATTTGGGCGGCGACCTATCCGGAGATGGAGAAATTGACATTACCGGTATATCGGGAATAAATGAGGCAATCCCAAGCCAGATCACCTTTGTGGCAAATACAAAATACCTCAGCGCAATTGCCACAACCAAAGCATCCGCTATTATTATTGGACCCGGGGTATCTGGAAATGGTAAACCAACTATTTGTGTTGATGATCCGTATTGGGGTTTTGTCCAAGCTTTAGAACTATTCTCTTGGAATTCGGACATAAAGACAGAAACCGGTATCCACAAAACAGCGATAATCGGAGAAAACGTAACAATTGGTGAAGACGTAACAATCCAAGCTTACAGTGTAATTCGCGATAACGTTGAAATAGGGGATAACACCGTAATCATGCCACTTGTTTATGTGGGAGATGGTAGCAAAATTGGGGATGGTGGTTTAATCTACTCCAATGTTAACATACGGGAAAATGTCACCATAGGAAATCGAGTGATAATACACTGTGGGGCAGTGATAGGGAGCGATGGTTTTGGCTTTACCCCTGAACCTAATAACAAAAGACCATATAAAATACCTCAAATCGGCACAGTAGTTATTGAAGACGATGTCGAAATCGGCGCGAATACCACTATTGATAGAGCAACACTATCTGAAACACTCATCAAAAGTGGTGCCAAACTTGATAACTTGGTTCAAATTGCACATAATGTAGTAGTTGGGAATGACTGTTGTCTTGCAGCTCAATCAGGGATTGCTGGAAGTGCAATCATAGGTGACCGTGTTAACATAGCAGGACAATCTGGTATAGTTGGACATCTGAAAATTGGAGAAAATAGTGTCGTATATGCTAAAACTGCTGTCACCAAAGATATGCCACCTGGAAGTCAACTCTCTGGTATTCCTGCCCAAACCCATAAACAAGAGTTACGCAACCAAGCCGCTACACGAAAATTACCTGAAATACTACAGGAACTTTCAGATCTACAAAAACGCGTTCAAGAACTGGAAACCATACTTAAAGATTCTGAAAAGCAATAATTACCAATTAATCACCCCAATATACCCTCTCCAACATAATCCACATCAAGTTTTATCCATCTTCATCAATTGAAAGTATTCGTCGAATAAATTATGAAAACGCTATTAGCGTATGTTGAACTTTCACGTCCATTAAATGGGATAATCGCCTTCATTTCAGCATGGTTGGGCGGTATTTTTGCAGGCGGACATAAAATAGAAAACATAACTCATGTTAAACTGATTTATGTTAGTATTGCTGCGCTTCTATTACTCTCAGCAGGAAATGCAATAAATGATTATTGTGATTTCAACATAGACAAAATCAATAAACCGAAGCGACCCATACCATCAGGACGGATTAACAGATTTCACGCTCTTATATTCTCACTAATTATGATGTTCTTTGGTATTGGTCTTGGTGTGTTAATTAATCTATACGCTGTGGGAATTGCCATACTTGTATGCTGTTTGCTTATGAGTTATGCAGTCTGGTTAAAACGCACACCGTTTATTGGAAATTTAGTTGTTAGTAGTTTGACAAGTATCACATTTATATCTGGAGGTGTTGCAATCGGGATTGTACACGGGACTATCATTCCTGCGATATTTGCATTTCTCTTTACAACTGCCAGAGAAATTGTCAAAGACATTGAGGATACAGAAGGTGATATAAAGAATAATCTCAACACATTGGCGATTCTCAATCCTAAGCTTGCAACTGTTGTAGCATTGGTGTTCATGGCATCTGTTATCATATTCAGTCCCATACCTTATCTATTCGGATGGTATACATGGCACTATTTGGCAGTCATCATATTAGGTGTAGATATTGTGCTAATCGTCTTAGGGTATCGTCTTTGGAAAGATGCATCAAAAACAAGTTGTGCATTGGTCCAACGTTGGATGAAGTGGGATATTTTCATCGGGTTAGCAGCGATATATATCGGAATTATTTTTAATGCTAATGGAGGGTGGTGAAGTGATTCGCCTGTATTATATCCTTGATAAACCATGATAAGCTGATTGCATTTATTGAAAAACAGAACCTACATGCTGAAGAAATAGATCAGTTTAAGCAAGCCTATGAAAACTATACAAAAACAGGGAAGTGGCAACCTGAGTATAAGGTCATAACATCTGGTTGGTTAGAACTTGAGGGTGTAATGATTATGTCCTCAGCTAACATACCAGACGCAGATTATCGAGTTTATCTATACGCTACAAATGAACGGAGTTTATGGGAACTATTGCTTGCATTTCCAAGGAAAGCCATTGGCATGTTTAGTCCAACGGTTAGTTGGATAGAAGAAAGAATCCAAACTATCTTTGAAGGGGAATTTGTTCAAACCGAACTCGGAGAATATTATCGTGGTTTCAAACGTGGGAGTAAAGCAAAAGCTGAACATCGAACTGTATCAAAAAGAAAGGATGATATTGCTGCACATTTTCGAAAATTATCCTCTTTAAAAGGTAAAATTGACAATGCACAATATGTTTTAGAAGGAGAGATGTTAGTCGAAAGGGCATTTGCAGATGGACTACCAATTGAAGCGATTCTATATACTTCAAACTTTGTCTCAACATCTGATGGGAAGAACTTCCTAAATCAAGTAGTGCAAGAAAACCTATCTTGCTTTCAGGTTAATGATGGAGTAATGGGTTCTGTCACATCAACTCGACCAGTACCTTCAATCCTGGCATCTGTGTATCTTAGTTATCCTCCCCTGCTGACTGATTCTAGAGATCTTAATCTACATTTTAATAAGAACTGCAGCCTACTAATCGCGGAAAATATAAATAACCCCGATAATCTTGGTATGACACTACGGACAGCCGATGCTGCGGGTGTATCTGCAGTATTAATATGCGGTGAAGGAGCAAGTCCTATCCACAAAAACTGTATACGCGCATCACGGGGAGCATTTGGTCGCATTCCCATATTTAATGCTTCAGACACCATCCGTTCAATTGACAAACTAAAACAAGTTGGATGGCAGGTTGTAGGGGCAACAGCAAGTGCTGAGAATGAACTTTACGATATACAGTATCAATCTCCTATTGCTATAGTTGTTGGAAATGAAAATACTGGCATATTAGACGAAACTCAACAACGATGCAATCAATTAATCCGAATCCCAATGGCAGCAGGACAGTCGTCATTAAATGTCGGTGTTGCAGCAGGTGTGTTACTCTACGAATTAAATAGACGGAAAATGTTTAATTGAGTGCTTTGCGAAATTCATGAACACTTTGACCTACCTGTATAATGTCTAATTAATCTCAGAATTTACATAATACCATTTCTAATAATAAAGTGCCATTTGCTGAGGACTACTTGTAGCAGCAACCTCCTGGTCGCGACCGGCAAATCAACGGTATGAATGCCATTAAGGCATTCCCCGGGTCGCTCCTACAGAAGAAAAATTTCCAATCAATAACAATGGTTAAATCCAGTAATGGGACAATAAATATTAGAATTGGTATAAATACACCTGATTTCATCGTCCATTCCTTGTAAATATCCAGCAATTCTGATAATCTATTCTTCAATATAGACATGAACTTGGAGATAATTAATGGATACAATTCAATCCACTTTAACTGATGAGGAAAAGTGGTATTTTGATTTACAAGGTTTTCTTGTACTGCGGAATGTTATTACAAAGGATGAGATAGAGGAGATGGTTAATGTGCTGCAACATTGGCTCAAGATTGATGAATCTGAGATCCCACCACCATTGCACCGTGGTAGACAAGAACCTTGTAAGACACATATAGGACATATACAATATGGACATCAACTTTTTCAAGACCTTGCAATGAATCCGTATATTATGCGCGTTGTTGCGGGATTGATGATGAATGCACCACGTCTTTTTCATAACAACTTCACTTTGATGACGAAACACTACTATTCCCAACGTTTTCATCGAGATGACAGCGGCTTTAAGTTTCCGCAGGGGTTTCGCAATCCACATAACGATTATCAAGTTAGTGGAGAACATATCTATTGTAATCATATTGCGACGTGGGTTGCATTGGTAGATGTGCCGCCGGGAACGGGGTTTTGTCTTGTTCCGGGTAGTCATAAATCACTATTTCATACACCAGTGGAATTGCCCGTAAAGCATGATCCTCCTAACTCAATTACGCTTCCTATGAATGCAGGCGATGTGGCTATCTTTTCAACGAATTTACTTCACGATGCAAGTCCCTGGACAGAAGATTATCCCCGTATGAATATATTCCAACGGTATCAGTTGAGTGTCTATTTCAATGAAGGAGGAAAGGGAGGATATCCGTTTGAAGAACATCGTGATAAAATATCAGAAGAACAGTATGAACTGGAGTCGTTTTCAAAAGAGATAAAAGCGGCTGTCAAACGTATTTTACCGAATGGAGGTGAGGAATGAAACTAAGAAACCAAGTATGTATAATCACAGGTGGTGGAAGTGGAATTGGAAGGGATGCTGCCCTAAAAATGTCACAAGAGGGTGCTAACATAGTGATTATTGGTAGAACAGAATCGAAGTTAGATGCAGTAAAATCAGAGATTGCGGCAGTAGATGGAACAGCAGTGAGTTACGCTGTTGATGTATCTGATTATGATGCGGTTCATAAGATGGTCAAAGACGTGCTTGAGAAGTTTGGACGGATTGATGTGCTTGTAAACAATGCTGGACACAGTTCGCACAATCGACGACTCCTCAACACAACACCAGAGGAGACGCGTTCTGTCATTGACTCAAACCTTATCGGGACGTTTTACTGTACACAGGCTGTTGTTCCTGCAATGCTGAAAGCGAAGTCTGGAACGATTATCAATATCTCATCACTTGCGGCAGTTACACCAGGACCATTTAGTGGTTTTGCTTACGGTGCAGCAAAATCTGGGGTGATAAACTTCACGGAGTTCCTAAACAATGATTTAAGGAATACTGGAATTAAGGCAAGTGTGATAATTCCTGGAGAGGTTGCAACACCTATTCTTGATAATCGACCAATTCCACCCGATGACGATGCACGCACAATGATGGTAGATGTCGCTGAGACTTCCGAAGCGATCCTCCTCATTGCCACACTACCACCACGGAGCAACATACCGGAATTGGTAATCCGTCCGACAATGCATCGGGATATGGCAGGAGAAGTCATTGAATTAGACTTTTAATTACGGTCTGTAAATTGTTGTATCTGGATAGAATCTTGCCCACGCGAACCAGTAGATATTAACTGCGGATAGTCTTTCTAAACGTTGTCCCTTGTACTTACCCGATGTCGCTATACCTGTAATGAGATTCCATTCTGTACCAGTATTATCCTGAGCGATATAACCGACCACGGATGTAAAAACAACTGCCTTATTGTCTACGATACGTTTAAAAACAGCGGTTGCAAATGACTCTTTATCGTGATAGATTAACAATGGCACACCTTTAACTGAATCGTTGATGATAGCGTTTTTCGTAAATTGTGTAAGTGGATAGGCGCGATAGAACGTGCTTCCAGTATCCTGGGACTGCTTTTGTGTAGGATTGCGTTGTGAACTACCCAGTTCTACAACACCACCATCAGCACCATCCTGTCCATCAGCACCATCCTGTCCATCAGCACCGTCATGTCCATCTATACCATCGGCACCGTCTTTTACTTGGACTTGAACTCCGATAACAAGGGATTTATTGGATAGTCTTTTATCAGTGTATCTCGTACCACTCACACCAGCGCGTTGACTTTTATGATAGTCGGCGTAATTATCTCGTGTGATGCTCTCGCGTTTACCCACAGACAACACCTTTGTTTGAGGGTAATTCTTTCGCCATGTTTTCCATGCAATCTGCGGTATAGAAGTGAGTGGTTTCAACTTTTTCCCTTTAAGTTGTCCCTGAATTGCTTCTCCAGTGATATGTGACCAAAGGGATCGCGTCTGATGGTCGTACATTAACAGTGCATCACGCCATAATTTACCACTGACACCAAAAGTATATGTTTTACCGTCAAGTTCCCGGCTATACACGATAGCCGTTTTACAGAGTGGTCACCATGTCGTTGCGATTTTCTCGCCACCGACAACATCATTGACGATTTCGTGTCCGTTTAGGAGATAAAGAGAGTAGGCATGACTTTCGTCATTAAATGTTACCCCGATGACAGGTGCATCAGTGTCTAATTTTGCTGAAGCAGCAGGAACGAATTGCGGTTTTGTGATAGCAGGGATTGCATCAAAGGCTAATAGCGTTTTGATAGGGTCGTTGTCATAATCTGCGGCAGTTGCGTAGAGTGTGAAGGAGAATAATAGTGTGAGAATGAGGGTGTAATTTTTCATGATACTGTCCTTGATTGTGAAGCTACAATAGTATGTAACGATTGTGTTTAACAGGATAGAATTATACAGCAATTTACATCAAAAAAACAATTAATAATTATCAAAAGGAACGGGAAAATCCTGAGAGTGTTTACTATTACTATATGATTCATATAATTATATACAAACGGTGGTATTAGGGTGTGTAAGTTTTTTGCATAGAGATAACAATGGAACACTATACACAGAACTTAGGATATCAGATTCGGCTGTGAATGATTTGTTTTGTATTTTCATTGGGTTTTTCTTCCGTATAAAAAGGTTACGGTTTTATGTCTAATTTCTGCATAACCGTAACTTTTGGTGTTTTTCACTGGTTATAGTTCCTGTCTGGTTTTATGGGTTGTTTTTATCTGTTTTTTTGAATGTGAAAAAAAAGAAAAACCGTAACCTTTAACTTACTTGGTATTTTTTGATTTTTTGCTGTTTTTTTATTGTTTAATACCCTGTCGGAGGTCGCTATATTCGCTCCGACCTCCGAATCTGTGAATCGTGTCAAATGATACGATTTTTTTCCGTTTATTTTGCCTTCTCGATTTTTGTTATGGTTTATGTATATTTTTTGGTCTTTATTTCTGGGTGAGTTGATGGTGTTGTATGTTTTGTTTTTCATAGTGGTAGTATTATAACACAGGATTGTGGGGGTTGGAAGAGTGACGTTGGGTTTGGAACAATATGTTTCATGTATGTTTCATGTATGTTCAGAATCTTGGAATTGTCTGAGCCAGAATTTTCAGGATAAGAGAAGAGGTTTGTCTGAATCACAGAGGACGCGGAAGGCACAGAAGGAAGAGGGAAACTCGGAAGATGCATGTATTTCGTTTGTCAGAATCCTTTTAGGTGCAGAGAACACAGAAAAAACAGAAGTGATTTATTGTATTTTCAGGTCGTATTTACAGGTTTGGCGTATGGGTAGGATAGATATGTCCTTTGTCCTCCGCGTTCTCCGCGCATTCCACAATTCCGATAAAATGAAATCGGGTAAACAAGCTATCTTGCATGAAAGATTAAGATAAATCCATTTTTCTATACACACGAAACCAACGAAAAAACTTGCATCTTTTCGCGTATATGATATAATCTAAATTAAATGAAAGATTAACCGAAATTCAACTGAAAGGAGATTTTTGCCTATGCAAGCATTTGAGTATATTGATGCTAAAACAGTATCAGAAGCCGTGGCATTGCTTGATGAAAAAGGAGACAAAGCCCGTATACTTGCTGGTGGTACCGACCTTATCGTTCAAGCAAGAGAAGGTAGAAGAGAACTTGACTGGATGATAGACATCAAATCGATTCCTGATGTCAACGTATTAGATTTTGATTCAGATACTGGGTTGACTCTCGGTGCAGCAGTACCTTGTTATAAGATATATGCTGACGATGCGATTTGCAATGCCTATCCGGGTTTGGTAGACGCAACCAAAATCATCGGTGGCACTGCTATTCAGGGACGCGCTGGGGTTGGAGGCAACTTATGTAATGCTTCACCAGCCGCTGATTGTATCCCACCACTAATTGTACTAAACGCTACTTGTGCTATCGTAGGTCCAAACGGTCAACGTGAAATATCTGTTGAAGATTTCTGTACAGGACCCGGACAGACAGCACTTGGTCAAGGAGAGATACTTGTCTCATTAAAGATACCAACACCCCAGCAAAATTCCAGTTCTTACTATCTTAGATTTATCCCACGCAATGAAATGGATATTGCGGTCGTTGGCGCAGGTGCTTCTGTTGTCTTAGATGCTGACAAACAAAGAATCGTGTCTGCACGAATCGCACTCGGTGCTGTAGCTCCTACACCTCTATTTGCAGGAGAAGCAAGTGCACTTCTTACAGACAAAGAAATATCTGATGATGCTATTGACGAAGCTGCACAAGCTGCACAAGCCATTGCCCGACCAATTAGTGATATGCGCGGCACTGCTGAACAACGAACACACCTTGTTGGAGTACTAACACGACGCGCACTTAACGGTGCTATCCAAAGAGTCAAAGACACAGCATAATTAATGTAATTATCCATCTATCTATCATTTTACTAAGTGATTGAAACAGAATGAATAACTTGTATCTGTAGATGTAAAAGGAAACCGAAATTATGGCGAGAAAATCACACGTTCAAACCACTATCAATGGTGAGACAGTAGAGTTTCTCTGCGAACCGAGACAAAGCCTATTGGAAGTTCTCAGAGATGAACTACACCTCACTGGCGCAAAAGAAGGATGCAACAACGGAAATTGTGGTGCATGCAGTGTCATCCTTGATGGCAGACTTGTCAATTCATGTCTTGTCTTAGGTGCTGAGATAGATGGTAAGTCTGTTGAAACTATTGAAGGACTTGCTGATCCTGAAAAATTGCACCCGATACAAGATGCCTTCCTTGAAAATGCCGCGCTTCAATGCGGTATATGCACCCCCGGCTTTATCATGAGTGCAAAAGCATTATTAGATAAAAACCCGAACCCAACGGAACACGAAGTCCGATACTGGTTAGCAGGAAACTTGTGTCGCTGCACTGGGTACGATAAAATTGTGCGCGCTGTACTTGATGCAGCCTCAGCAACATAAAGGAGCGTCTTATGGCAGAAAAGAAAGAATACAAAGTTATCGGAACGCGTCCGATCCGGCATGATGGCGTTGATAAAGTCACCGGAAGGGCAATATATGGAGGAGATTTTCAGATTACCGGACTCCTACACGGAAGAGTACTCCGAAGTCCCCATGCCCATGCACGTATCGTCTCAATTGACACAAGTCGTGCTGAAGCACATCCCGGTGTAAAAGGTGTGGTTACTGCACAAGACCTTCCCACGGCTGCAGACAAAATGGCAGACCTTGGTGAAGGTGCAGTAAATCTCAAATATCTTTGTGATAACATTTTAGCAAGCGATAAAGCACTGTATAAAGGGCACGCTATTGCTGCTGTTGCAGCAACAAATCCCCATATTGCAGAAGAAGCCTGCGAACTTATTGAGGTTGAATATGAGCTGCTACCACCTGTGTTAGAAGTGCGGCAAGCAATGGAACCGGACGCACCGATTTTGCACGATAATTTAAGGACATCCTCACTTGGAGAAACGGGTGACAAACCGAGTAATGTCGCAAGTCACTTCCAACACAAAAAAGGTGACATTGATAAAGGATTCGACGAAGCAGACATCATAATAGAGCGTGAGTTTGTTACTGGTACCGTCCATCAAGGTTATATTGAGCCACACAATGCCACCGCACTTTACAATCCAGATGGTCAGTTGACAGTATGGTGTAGCACACAAGGTGCGTTTACCGTTCGCGAACAACTTGCGGAAATACTTCAATATCCAATTTCAAAAATCAAAGTTGTTCCTTTAGAAATTGGTGGAGGATTTGGCGGTAAGATTAACGTTTATGTTAAACCTCTCGCAGCACTCCTTGCGAAGAAAACAGGCAAACCTGTTAAAGTCCTTATGAACCGCGCTGATGTGTTTGAAGGTACAGGTCCCACCCCCGCATCTTACATCACAATTAAAATGGGGGCAACAAACGATGGTAAAATCACCGCTGCACAAACATCTCTTTTCTTTGAGGCAGGTGCATATCCTGGTTCACCTGTAGGGGCAGGTGCAATGTGTGTCTTTGCTCCTTACAACATTGAAAATGCACAAATTGATGGCTACGACATTGTTGTAAATAAACCGAAAACCGCACCCTACCGTGCTCCAGGGGCAACCAATGCAGCATTCGGCACAGAGACCGTCGTTGACGAAATCGCGGAGAAGTTAAACATCGATCCACTTGAAATCCGACTTATGAACGGCGCGAAAGAAGGTGACCGCCGCGCAGACGGACCCGTATATCCGCGTATCGGTTTTATTGAAACCCTTGAAGCAGCAAAGGAACACCCCCACTACGGATCACCAAATGGTAAAAAATACCATGGACGTGGGATTGCTTCCGGTTTCTGGTTTAATATCGGTTTGGAATCCAGTGTTACAATTAACGTAAACCCCGATGGCACTGTTAACCTCGTTGAAGGTTCAACGGATATTGGTGGTACACGTGCATCAATTGCAATGCAAGCAGCAGAAGTCCTCGGTATCTCTGCTGAATCCGTGAACCCAACCGTTGTTGATACTAATTCTATCGGTTATACTGCAGTGACAGGTGGCAGCCGAACAACCTACGCTACAGGATACGCTGCGTATGAAGCAGCACAAGATGTAGTGAAACAGATGAAAGAACGTGCTGCAAAGCTTTGGGACGTTGATGAGGATAATATACAGTTTGCAGATGGTGAATTCTCATCTATCAACGGTAAAGAAGAACAGATTAGTTTCAAAGACTTATCCGCAAGACTCGGTGAAACTGGTGGTCCTGTCATCGGTAGAGCTACAATGAACCCAGCAGGTGCTGGTGGCGCATTCGCAACCCATGTTGTTGATGTGGAAGTAGACGTTGATACTGGTAAGGTTGAAATCCTTCGCTACACTGCAACGCAAGATGCAGGAAAAGCCATCCATCCCAGTTACGTTGAAGGACAAATCCAGGGTGGAGTCGTGCAAGGTATCGGTTGGGCATTGAATGAGGAATACATCTACAACGATGATGGTGCCATGACAAATGCAAGTTTCCTTGATTACCGCATGCCGACCTGCTTAGATCTACCGATGATTGATGCTGTTATTGTAGAAGTGCCGAATCCGGGACATCCGTACGGTGTACGTGGTGTCGGTGAAGTGCCGATAATACCACCACCCGCGGCAATTGCTAACGCAATTTATGATGCTGTCGGTATCCGTATGACAGAACTCCCAATGTCTCCTGACCGTCTCTTAAAAGCAATGGGCAAAATTTAATAATCGTGTAATACACACTGCTATCTACACTTAGGCGCGGTTCCCTACCGCGCCTATTTGTTCAGGAATTATCTCAATGCCAATTGTCGCAATTCCCGCACTCATACGTAATCTTACTGATGGTGAAGATAGTGTCACCGTTGAAGGTCTTACCATCCGAGAGGTTATCAATAACCTTGATAACCGTTATCCAGGAACCAAAGCAAAACTTTGTGAAGATGACCGGATCCGTCCAGGTATCGGGGTCTATGTCAACGGTGTTCTTACCAAAGTAGGCATGCACGAACGTCTTGAGGAAGACACAGAACTCCATTTCCTCCCTGCTATCAGTGGGGGTGTTTTATCAGGTTAATATTCAGATGAATTATAAGAAGTAGGAAACTTTGAGGCATGCGGAGGAGCGGCAGTATCGTTCTATTTTGGTTGCTGTTGCGGGATACTAGAGTTTTGCAGTCTAAACTACACAATTATTTTGTGTGTCAATGTGAAGAATTTAAGTAATCTATGTTATGGAGGTCATTTTGGCTGAAGGACAATTATTATTTCGTTTTGGTTACGAACAGTTCATGGGAAATTTGGGGAAAAACATCCTCTCGTTCCTACAAGAGGAATTTGATAGAAGCAGAATTTCTCTTTCGCGAAGTCTGCTAATTTCTACAGAGACCGAAAACACTTATTGGTTGTTAGTTGATTTTGAGAATGGAAAGGCTTATAGTATTAGAAAGGAAAATGACACAACGGTCGGAATATCAGAAGAACTTAATATGGAAAAATACTTTGATCTCATAGATGGTCCTGGTCCGATTCTTAAGCGTATACAGAACGGCATAGGCACTCATGCAGGAATTATTGATGCTTTAAACAGGTTAAATTTTGCTGAATTTAACATAGAATACTATTCGCGTTCCGATTTATCAGACCAAGGTCTAAGTCTTGAATCCGTATACCCAGAGTTACGAGATGTTTATGAAATGTTACGAAACATTCTGAACTCTTCTCGTGAATCGCTTATTGGTTTGCCAAACAACGATCTCCAACATCTCAAAAACTATGTTATACAATTTTATGATTTGAGCATAGAGATTGGAAATTTTGACGTTGAAAGCATAGATATCATGGAGGACCGAAAAAAAGCTGTACAAAAAATATCCCGATTTCGTGAAACAGTGAAACAATCTTTGCTCCAGGCTTCAGCTTATTTATCATCAAGAACAGTCGAAGAACTTAAGGATGAGTTGAAGAATACCGTTACTGATGCTGAGGAAAAGTTTAATAAAGCAATTGGCGAGGCAGTTGGCAAACTACAAAAGATTGGCAAGGAAATAAATGAGCAACAGACAGGAGTACTGCAGAAATCAGAAGACAAACTAAAGGATATAGAGCAAACTCACCGTAAGTATCTAAACCAATTGACAGATATTCCTCTTTCAGAATTCAAAATAATTTTTGATGACCAAGCAAAGAAACATGAACAGAATGCATATTATTGGCTTTGTGCTACAGTTGGATTGTCTGTTGTGTTTGGTGGAATCTTTGTATGGTTATTCTTGTGGCTATTAATGGACTTCACACCAACAGAAGGTAATTTCTCAGTAGTTCTGTCAAATCTATTTACTAAAGGATTCTTCCTTTCTTTAGTTTTTCTACTCCTAAACCGAGCCCTTAAGAATTTTGCTGCAGAGAAACACTTACAAGTCACTAACACTCACCGTAAAAATGCGTTAGCAACTTTTCAAGCTTTTGCTGATTCGGCAGGGGAAAGTGACACTCGTGAGCAGGTCTTACTGGCAGCAACGAAAACTATTTTTGATGCGAATCAAAGCGGTTATTTATCTACTAAGACGAGCAGCTCTGATACATCAAACCCAGTTCAACATTTTATTAAGGAAGTGATCCCTTCCAAATCATCTGCAGATAATGATTGACGGATACTTAAGCAATATTGCTCTACTTTTAGTACCGGGGTCTATGTCAACGGTGTCCTTGCCAAATAGGCATGCACGAACGTGTTGAGGAAGATACAGAACTCCATTTTCTCCCTGCTATCAGTGGAGGTATAGCGGATCTTCCTAACTGTTCTACAAAGGAGCAAATGGAAAATCAAAAATTACCAGCAACTGAAGTCCAGCAATCTATTCCAGATAAATTAGTTGTCCTTACCTTTGATGATGGCAACAAATCAGACTATACTTTTGTTGCACCTCTATTAAAACGTTACGGTTTTGGGGCGACTTTTTATATTACAGAAGGTCTCGGTTTTCTGAACAACAAAGATCACTATGTTACTTGGGAAGAAATCCGTGAGTTGCATGAGGATGGTTTTGAGATCGGAAACCACACACGTCATCATAATAACATTAACACACTATCACAAGAAGGGTTTTTGGCAGAATTGATACATATTGATAATCGGTGTGAAGAGAATGAAATTCCTATTCCAGAAACCTTTGCTTATCCCGGGGATAGCAGAGGTCCAGAAGCGATAGAAGTATTGAAACAAAAAGGGTATCCTTTCGCACGACGTGGTGTCGGTCCCGATTTTCCTTATGATTTAGAAGGTGGACGTGGACCTGCTTATGATCCTGACGTTCATCATCCGTTGGTTATCCCGTCAACAGGTGTACCCGGTCCAAACTATAAATTTGAGGATTTGGTCTGGGCAGTTGACCAAGCAAAGGACGGGAAAATTGCTGTCTTGACATTTCACGGTGTTCCTGCCCTTGAGCATCCGTGGGTTGACACCTCACCCGAACTGTTTGAGACCTATATGGATTATCTGCGTGAAAGAGAATGTACCGTTATTGCATTGCGTGATTTAGCAAAATACGTTGATTCATCAGAATCAAATGGTAAGAACATAACTTATTGGCAATAAAAAACCCTATAAGATGAAGGATCTAACACTGCTCAATCAGATAAAGAATAATCCTGCCCAGATTCTTGAGAGTAATAGGTAGTCGCATTTGATACTCTCGAACACAATATGTATGCCCCTAAACTGAACAAAAAGTGGTTAATTACGCTTAAATCCACAAAATAGCATGAATATTACAAAATATATGCTTTTTTTCATAAATAAACTTGACAAACTACCTGGTGAAGTGTATAATTAAGATTACCTTTCATTATTAGGAAGGTAAAGTTGTTCTTTGAAAGTTAAATAGTGAACGTGACGTGCCTATTATATAGCTTGTGAGTACGAAATCAATTATTTGATGTTGTACTTCAAAACTTTTGTGGAGAGTATGATACCGGCTCAGGACGAACGCTGGCGGCGTGGATTAGGCATGCAAGCCGAACGAGAAGCCGTACTTCGGTACGGTGGAAAGTGGCGAAAGGGTGAGTAACGCGTGGGTAATTTGCCTCTGAGATGGGGACAACAACTCGAAAGGGTTGCTAATACCAAATACGATCCGGTTGACTTCGGTCAGCCGAATGAAAGGCGGCTTCGGCTGCCGCTCGGAGATAAGCCCGCGTCCTATTAGCTTGTTGGTGAGGTAAAAGCTCACCAAGGCGACGATGGGTAGCTGGTCTGAGAGGATGGTCAGCCACATTGGGACTGAGACACTGCCCAAACTCCTACGGGAGGCTGCAGTCGAGAATATTTCGCAATGGGGGAAACCCTGACGATGCGACGCCGCGTGGGGGATGAAGGCCTTCGGGTCGTAAACCTCTGTGTTACGGGATGAATTGCTTGTTGCTGATAACGCAACGGGTTTGACGTTACCGTAGTAGAAAGCCCCAGCTAACTACGTGCCAGCAGCTGCGGTAAGACGTAGGGGGCAAGCGTTGTCCGGAATCACTGGGCGTAAAGCGCGCGCAGGCGGTAGCGTAAGTCAGACGTGAAAGGGTTCGGCTCAACCGAGCCATTGCGTTTGATACTGCACTACTTGAGTCTGGAAGAGGAAAGTGGAATGAACGGTGTAGCGGTGAAATGCTCAGATATCGTTTAGAACACCCGTGGCGAAGGCGGCTTTCTGGTCTAAGACTGACGCTCATGCGCGAAAGTTTGGGGAGCAACCGGGATTAGATACCCCGCTAGTCCTTACTGTAAACGATGGGTACTAAGTGTAGGGGGTGTTGATTCCCTCTGTGCTGTAGCTAACGCATTAAGTACCCCGCCTGGGGAGTACGGCCGCAAGGTTAAAACTCAAGGTAATTGACGGGGGGCCGCACAAGCGGTGGAGCATGTCGCTTAATTCGAAGCAACGCGAAGAACCTTATCCAGGGCTTGACATCGCAGTGACCGCTATAGAAATATAGTTTTCCTTCGGGACACTATGACAGGTGCTGCATGGCTGTCGTCAGCTCGTGTCGTGAGATGTTGGGTTAAGTCCCGCAACGAGCGCAACCCCTGTCTTTAGTTGCCATCAGGTAATGCTGAGCACTCTAAAGAGACCGCTGGTGACGAGCCAGAGGAAGGTGGGGATGACGTCAAGTCCGCATGGCCCTTATGCCCTGGGCTGCACACGTGCTACAATGGTCGGTACAGAGGGACGCCAAACCGTGAGGTGGAGCAAATCCCAAAAAGCCGACCCCAGTTCGGATTGCAGTCTGAAACTCGACTGCATGAATGTTGGAATCGCTAGTAATCGCGGATCAGCATGCCGCGGTGAATCCGTTCCCGGCCCTTGTACACACCGCCCGTCACGCCATGGGAGTTGGTAGCATTCAAAGACGGTGACCCAACCTTCGGGAGGGAGCTGTTTAAAGTGAGACTGATGACCGGGGCGAAGTCGTAACAAGGTAGCCGTAGGGGAACCTGCGGCTGGATCACCTCCTTTCTAAGGAGCAATAACGAGGATATTCTCACACAATCTCCTTGTTCATAACGCTCTTGATCTTTACAAGGCATATACGACTTCCTATTTAACTTTCAAAAACATACTTTCTTATTTCTCTCAGGGGCTTATAGCTCAGAAGGTTAGAGCGCGCGCCTGATAAGCGCGAGGTCCCTGGTTCGATTCCAGGTAAGCCCATTCTTTTCTAAACTTATCCAACCAACTAAATTTAACAATCTTCTCAACATTTTCATTAGGTAAAATATAGTATTATAAATATTCGCAATACAATTTCCTTGTTATAAAGGAATATCTTCAGCTTATGTTTAATTCCTCACACCTAATGTTTTCCCCGCATGCAAACAGATGTTTAGTAACCATTAGTTTTCCATACTACTGACCATATTTTCACATATCCACTGTACCTATAGTAATGTTCAGTTAATTGAGGGTGGTGCATAAATAACGTGCTACCGAGTCTTCTGTAGGAGCGACCTCCTGGTCGCGACCGAGAGGTCGCTCCTACAGAATGTTACAAGATTATGAAATAAACCGATTTCTGTTGCGTTGTTTGAAAAACAATTATGCACCACCCTCAGTAAATTGGCATATCCACAGGTTTTTAAACAAAACGAATTACTTTCTTACCACCCATTCCTAATATTGTTGTACAAGGCACCAATGCCTTAAAGTGTTTATTTCATTAGAATCTATCTCTTACATTTATATTGTTGTTTTCACAGTGTTAACAAAACATATAACACGCAATGAATTGTGTTTTGATAAAACGCTGTATTTGTAAATCAAACATACAATTTACAGAACTTGCGTGCAAATGGTAGGCGCGCTTACATGAAGATTAATTTATTAATTCGGTATTTTCCTTAGTCCCGTAGGGACGATATGTTTATAGAAAACGTTGCGGACACGCTCTTTAGTCCCGCTGAATGCCCTTTGCGCATTCACAGCGTTGATTTGGTAGGGACGATATGTTTGTTGCCATGTGCTGCAAGGACATATCGTCCCTACGGGACTAAGAGAAGAGATAACACCTCTGCTATAAACATTGCGTCCCTACGGGACTGAAGAGCGTTTGACATATTCAGAATATACCTAACAAGAAATTACCAAATTAAATATTTAATCTTCATGTAAGCGCGCAGAAAACTACAATTCTTATGGAAATTACATCAATTCTGTCATAATTCTTGGTAATATCCTGAAAATTGCGTAAGTCTTGCATATTATTAAGTCTACAATAAAGATTTGAAAAGGAGATTTAATGGAAACCACAAAATCACAAACAACCACTCCCTTTAATTTTCACGAGAACGAAGTTTCTAAATTGGCACTTCCTGAAGGTGCAATTGCCCGATTAGGGCGAGGCAGCGTCCGGGATATGGCATTCTCACCGGATGGACAGCACTTCGCTGCGGGATCAACTATGGGACTTTGGATTTACAAATATCCTACATTTACTCCTATTGCACTGTGGGAAACTGATAGGGGATTCATTGATGCTGTTACATTTTCACCTGATAGTCGATGTATTGCTGCATACACATATCTCCAAGCAATCAGAGTATGGGACATCCAAAATGGAGTTTGTATAGCTGAGATGGAGTTATCTAAGGAACAGATCCGATGGGGTATTTCAAATCCTGTATTTTCTCAAGATGGGGAGCACCTCGTTGCGTTCAATGGTGACAACAGAAAGATTTTCATCTGGTGCTCAGGAACAGGCACACAAATAAGTGAAATAGAAATTGAATTAAGTGAAACAGAAACCGAATCCATAAATACCATATATCCGAGTTGCTTTTCTTCCGATTTAAGCATTTTGGCAGGTTCGTGTTATGATCATAAAAACCGGACTGCTGAATACATTGGAGTATGGGAGGTAGAAACAGGAAAACAAATCAATTGTCTTGAGTGGACTGAGAGGTGGGGACATCATTGCTTTTCGCAGTGTGGACAATTCTTTGCTGCTGGTGGTTCAGAGGGAAGTATTAATGTGTGGGATGTAGAAAACGGTAACTTGGAAAAAGTATATACTGGCTTTGAAGACGCCAATATGGTCCCATTCTTTTCATCAGAGAATGATCTTATTGCTGCAATGGTTTTTCCGACTAACCCAAAAATTGAAATCTGGGATTTAGAAAAGAACGAAAAGATGGATACACTCGAAAAAGGGAGCAAACTGAGTTCCGTCCGTTTTTCAGATGACGGCACCCAATTAGTATATATTGATGATGGTGAAATCAAATTCTGGAATAAAGATAAATCCACTGAAGAAGCACTTCCAAGCATTCATGGACATACACGGACAGTCAATTCATTAGCCTTTACAATGGATGAAGATGTAGAAACGCTTGTGGCTACGTACTGGGGTTGGAAAGCACTTTTCTGGGATGTTTCCCGTAGACGAGGACGACGTCCCACTGGTGCAGATTTGCCCACAAGCAGGACACTTCATCTTTATTTATCCTCTAAAGGAAAAATAATCGCCACTGGTGGAGACGATGACTACTTAAAAGTATGGGAAAATGGCAGTAGTGAACCAATAACCGAAATTCCCATACATGAGATTAAACTGACACAGATTACAGGTAGTGAAGCGTTCGCACCAACAGGAGACCGGTTGGCGAGAACAGATAGAGATTATAACATCTATGTATGGGATTATAAAAATAAATCCTATAGTGGTGATGAAAAAGATACTTGGAAATTGCATGCACATCTCACTGGACATACGGAATATATTGAAGGGGTAGCATTCAGTCCCGACGCGAAACAACTCGCAAGTATATCACGAGATAGAACAGCGAGATTATGGGACGTTGAAGCAGGAAAACAGATTACAGAACTGCCCTTAGCTCCACCTTCAGGAGGGAGACAATACCGCAATTACGACAGAGGGATTACATTCTCACCTCGTGGCGACTTAATTGCTGGGGGTCAGTGGGGAGAAATAATTTTGTGGGATGCATCAAATGGTAGTGTTTTAATGACAATTCCGCAACCCGAAGGTAATCAAAGACCAATCACGTTAAGTTTTTCACCTTGTGGAGAGTACCTTTTTTCAGGTTCATGGTGGCAAGGTGATTTGCAGAAAGTTCCTATTCGTTTATGGAAAGTGGCGACAGGAGAGAATATCGCAACGTTTTCTGGACACACAACTGACGTTCAGTGTATTGCAATATCTAAGGACTGCACCGTTCTTGCAAGTGGTGGACATGATGGGGTGATTTTCCTCTGGGATTTAAAACCTTATATCAATTCATAAACATGTCTTGTTATTTCTCTCGATCAACTTCACAGTACATCTCAACGTATAAAATTAACGAATCCCACAATCCATTAGATGTATAAGGAGTCATATTTATGGAAGACAATACTACCTCAACTCCTAAACATAAACCACCTGAAAACACAGATTCCACAACATGGCACCTTCCTGCAGGTGCAATTGGTAGATTAGCAAGGGGACGCGTATCGGATATGTCCTTTTCACCTGACGGGAGACATATTGCTGTCGCAACCCCCATCGGCTGTTGGTTGTATGTTCGACCATCCCTGAAACCGCTCGCTTTATTTGAAACAGAAAGTGGAATGGTTAATACCATAGTCTTTTCAAGCGATGCCCGGTTGATTGCCACCAGTAATCTTGATGGAGTGGTGAAGGTATGGGACACACAAACGCTAAAGTGTCTTGCAAAGATAAACCATCGCAAGAATGTAGAAGCAACGTCAGGATATTTTTGGCAGCTCTGTTTTTCTCAAGATAACCAATACTTAGCAGCATCTTGTTTTGATAAGCAAAATGTTGTCTACGCGTGGCGAAAAAACACGGACGAACCTATTAAAAACTTTCCGATTGACGTTGAAGATACAAGAGGACACGATTTTCCTATCTATTTTTCTCCGATAGAGAACTTGCTCGGATATGTGTCTGCTGGAACCCCACATCACACTCTCACTATTTCCGATATTGAAACCGGTGAACACATAGCACATCTTAGCCAATCCTCGGCACTATCTTCATATCGTTATCTCGTTTTTTCTCCATGCGGACAATATATTGCTACTGCTAATCGGAACAATGAAGTGTTGGTATGGAATGTTTACAACGGTACTTTGGAAACAGAAATCATTGCTTATGAAGGGAAAAGGGTAATCCCTGCCTATACATCTGATAGCACACTACGCATTGCCGATATTTACGAATATAAAGTTGTGATTTGGGATGCTATTAGAAAAGAAAAAATAGATACTTTTGAACGTGAGAAACCCCCGCATGATCATTTTATAAGCGGACATCATGTACATTTTTCACCCGATGGTGCACATATCGCAACGATCCTCTCACGCAGTAAGCTCTGTGGGTGGACGGTTGGTTCACCATCAAGTACAGTTTCAAGTCCTGCTAACCATAAACCTGCTGTCTACTCAGTCGCTTTTTCTATAAAAGGCAAGACAATTGCAAGTGGACATGGGTATGGCATGTATCATATATACTGGGATGCTACAAAGCGACAAACAGAACAAATATTACCAACGCCAAATATCCAAGCACAACGCACAACACTTACGGAAAACCTAACAGAAGAAGAGAAACAGCAGTGGTACCGTGTCAGTGCCTTGTCGCCTTGCGGGGAACGATTGGCACTTCGAGACCTTCCAAGAGGGTCAGTTGAAATCTGGGATATTGTGTCTGAAACACTCATTACAGAACTCGCGGACAGTGACAGATTTAGATCTTGGCGTGAAATGCGTTTTTCACCGACAGGTGAATATTTCATCGATACAGCTATAGGTGATATCAATGTCTGGAATACACAGTCCGGGAAGAAAGTCAACACACTTACAGGAGACAACCGATTGATTCTAACAACTGCCTTTCACCCCGATGGAAAACAACTCGCTGCTGCAGCAAAAGGGAGTGCGGGAATGCTTTGGGATATTGTCAGCGGTGAACAGCTCGGTGTGTTCCCTACAGAACTTCCAGAAGATTTCTCCCTTTATAGAGGCAATCCAGAACAGATCCAACAATATATTCAATTAAAGAAAAAAATAATCAAGCAATATAAGTGTATTCCTAACAAACTCGCTTTCTCTCGTTGTGGCACTATTATCGCTTGTGGGATACAGGATCATATCCGGTTGCGGGATGCAGCAACCTTAGAAACGCGTATGCTAATACTACTACCCGAAACGTGTAGCAAACCTTTTGCGCTCACATTTTCTCCCTGTGGAAAATATCTCGTCTCTGGGTCGTGGTGGATAAAGGGATTGGATAGAGTATCCATACGAATATGGGAAATCGCAACCGGGCAAAATATACACACTTTCTGGGGGCATACAACAGATGTCCAAGATTTAGCTTTTTCTCCAGATGGTGAACTCCTTGCAAGTGGTAGTTTTGATGGCACTATCCTTCTTTGGGATATGAAACCCTTTCTGAATATAGCATGATTGGATCAGCAAGTATGCTGTGCAATACCAATTGAGATGGCAAAAATGAAATCCTTGCGAATTGGGAAATGTCCATGTGATTTGCATTTCCCATCCGATATAATAAAGGAGAAAACTTTGATGTATACGTATCAAACAGATGGCGTAGATATAACTACTTGGAATCTCCCAGAGGATGCTACTGCTCGTTTAGGAACGGGTTGGATAAGCGGTGATATGGCATTTTCCCCCGACGGTGGGGCACTTGTTGTTGCAACAACTATCGGCTGCTGGTGGTATGACCTCAATACAATGGAACTTCGCGCATGGTGGAATACCGAACAAGGAATGCTATCAGAGATCACCTTTTCTCACGATGGTCAGTGGGTTGCCACCGGAGATTGGGAGGGAGATGTAAGAATATATGAGACACAAAACCTACAATGTGTCGCTAAAATAGGTGTACCCAAAAACCCAGAAGGCGTGATGGGAGCAGCGCGCAGTCTACGCTTTTCACAAGATGGACAGCACTTAACACTCTCACATTTAATTATTCGCTTAGATGATGGACCTTTTTCTCGTGATAGAACAGGTAGAGGTAGGTACTTTTCTGTTTACGATTGGAAGGTAAATACCGACACATCAATTGCCAGTTTCACTGTACCACCGAAACTGGATAGATGGAACTTCGGTCCCCATTCACTTTGTCCTCAAGCACTTTCACCCGATGGAAGTCTTATAGCATATACATCTGCTCCACATATTACCTCCGTGATGCACACTGAGACAGGGGAACCCATTGCTGAATTTCCAGATGATTACACCGACACACCTTGGAAAGGCTGTAACAGACTTGTTTTTTCTCCGTGTGGAAAGTATCTTGTTGCAACTAATTATGGAAACAAATATCACATTTGGAATGTTCAGAACGAAACATTGGAAATACTACCAACAGAATATATGGAAAACAGCCAAATGTGTAAAGGCATTCCCACTTATACCTCAGATGGCACTTTATGGATTGTAGGATTCTCTAACCGAAAAGTGGTGATTTGGAATGCAACATTACAAAAAACAGTGAATACCTTTGAATGTTGGATGCCATTAAATGGTAAATTTTCAAACGAAAAATCACATTTCGCTTTGAGAAATATATACGGAGAACTACAGGTTTGGACGCGGGGTAACCCGTCAACGGTTAAGTCTCTACCCACACATATATCAAGAGGCGTAATTGACATTAGGTTTTCAAAAGATAGTCGGACATTGCTAAGTTGCCATGATCCCGCAGGATATAGATTATGGGATGTTGCTAAGCGTCAAGTAAAACGCACTTTTAGCTCTCCATTTACCAATTTAGTAGGTGTTGTTGCTACCTCACACAGTAGGGAATTACTTGCTGTGGTGGAAAATAAACAGATTAGAGTCTGGAACCTTACATCAGACACACAAATCGCTGAACTCTTAGGTGCGTCAATGAAGGTTGATATAGTGTTCTCACCATCAGCTGAATATATCGCAAATGTAATTAGACAAAATACTATAAGAATCTGGGATCTTGCGTCTAACTCACAAGTCGCTGAATTATCTCAAAACCCATCTCCAAAAGTTCTTAGAATGGGATTTTCGCGAACAGGGAAATACTTCGTCAGTGTCCATGGAGATAGTTTTACCATTTGGGATACCACTCGGTGGGAAAAACGGCACGATGTGACACTACCAATGGATCAAAGTTATAAGCAAGTATTGTTTCATCCGAAGGACAAGCATGTTATCTTAGTACCGAATGAAGATTCCATTTTTATATGGGATCTTAAAAGTGGAGAGCATACCGGTCAACTTGACACAACAGAATGCTTAGATCCTTCCATTTATAGAGGAACACTTCAAGATCTCACTCATCTTAACGAACTATCAGGTACAACTTTTCGACGTATTTGGGGTAAAATTTGGTTGTCACCTTGTGATACTCACATGGCTGGCATATTACGAAGAAGCAAGATACCCAACGAAATTCGAATATGGGATTCAACTACCTTAGAAACCTGTATGGTGATTATTCCACCTAAAGGATGTGAGAAACCTCAGACACTCAGGTATTCACCTTGTGGTAAATATCTTGCTGTAGGTGCACAATGGCAAGAGGGACAAAAAATAATATCTGTCCGTTTGTGGGATGTAGAAACAGGAGAAAATATCCACACCTTCTGGGGACATCGATCGGATGTTTGGTCACTCGACTTCTCCCCAGATGGTGAACTCCTTGCCAGTGGTAGTTACGATGGCACAATCCTTCTTTGGGATGTGAAACCGTTTATTGGCACTTAAATTCGACTTCTATCATCTACAGCATAGAAATATTGCGTGCATTACCTACCTCTTACTTCAATAAAAAATAATAGGAGACTTCTTTATGGATAACAAAAACTTGTCTACCTCAGCACTGCAATCACTACATAACACGGATGTAACAACATGGGAACTTCCCGAAGGCGCGTTAGCGCGATTCGGACACGGATTACGACTTGACGTAGAATTCTCACATGATGCCGCATATTTTACCGTTGCAACCAAAATCGGATTTTGGATATATGATACGGAGACACTTACCCCTCGCGCACTATGGGGAACAGACCGCGGCATGATGAATGTCGCCACCTTTTCACATGATTCACGATGGATTGCAACAGGGGATCAGGACGGTATTCTCAAGGTATGGGATACCCAGAACGGACAGTGTGTTGCACGAACAGACTGGGGAGGTACTGAGAGACGAAATGTGATCCGTCATGTCCGCTTTTCACCGGACGATCAATTTCTCGCTGCTTCCGGCTTTGGAGATAGTGCAGTCTATGCATGGCACACAGAACTCAACGCACCTATCAGAAATTTTAAACTTGAAAAGCCAAAATTAGCGGATTATAGAAAAGAAGGTACTTCCTATGACAGATATTTTCCCATCGCTTTTTCACCCAACAGTAATCTATTCGCTTATGTGTCTTCACCGGAAGCAGTAACGGTTTCAGATATAAACACAAGTGAAGAGATAGCACACCTCACGGGACACACTACCCCATTACATACCCTCCTGTTTTCACCTTGTGGACAATACCTTGCAAGTGCAAGCCTTGGATCTACCGTTCAAATATGGGATATTCAAAATGAATCTCTTTCTATGACCCCCAAAACTTATGAAGGAAACCGAATAAGACTTGCTTATACACCTGATGAGACACTACGAGTTGCAGAAATCTATAATGACAAAGTAGTAATATGGGATGCTTCACGGCACGTAAAGTTGGATACCTTCAACACTGTTGGGAACACAGACAGTAAGGCAAGGTTTTCAAACGATGGAAAAAAATTCGCAATTACATGCAGGAACCGCAAAATCCAAATATGGCATGAAGATGATTCTACTACAAAATCGTTCTTTTCTGGATATGGAAGTATTCCTTATTCGGTGGCATTTATGCAGGATAACAAAACATTGATAGGTGGAAACTGGGGTGGTACTGGTAAGATATTTTGGGATATAAATAAACGGGAAGTCGATCGGATACTCCCACCTTCAGGCAAACGCAGTTCTTCCAGAAGATGCATGACGTTGTCTCCAGATGATCAACTCTTGGCTATTGATACAGGAGGCAACGATATACAAATCTGGAATATTGAATCTGAAGTATTAGTTACCGAACTAACAGGACATAAAAAAGACATCTATTCCTTGACGTTTTCTCCTACCGGTGAATATCTTGTCAGTGGAGGAACGAGAGATGAATTATATGTTTGGGACATCGCACGATGGAAAAAACAGCACACATTGATAGGACATACAAGTTCAATTGAGGCAATTGCATTCCATCCTGATGGAAAACAGTTCGTTACCTCCTCCAGGGATGGAACCGCATTACTCTGGAATGTTGAAACCGGAGAACAAATCTCACCACTTCCTTTACCTGAAACCTTAGAAGATGCCTTTAAATACAGAGGTGAACCACAGGAAATTGAGCGAGTCATGAATGGTGGGAATCTTCAATATAAGAAATATCAACACATGCAATCTATCGTTTTTTCGCCTTGTGGCAACTGGATTGCTGGTGGACTCGGCACTTGGATGGCTGATGCGTTAATAAATGAAATCCGATTGTGGGACACAGAAACGTTAGAAACACGCATGATACTCCTTCAACCTCATGGGTGTATTCGTCCGTGGGCATTAGCATTTTCTCCGTGTGGAAAGCACCTCGCATCAGGTGCTTGGTGGAAATGGGGATTAGACAAAGCACCTATCCACTTGTGGGAAATGTCAACGGGTGAAAACATCCATACTTTCTGGGGACATGCCTCGGATGTGCAAGATTTAGCCTATTCACCGGATGGAAAATATCTGGCAAGTGGTAGTTACGATGGCACCGTCCTATTGTGGGATATGAAACCGTTCATTGATTCAAATTGAGAATTTTCTACAGTGAATCTCAAAAATATCTGTTGTAACTATATTCACCTCAGAAATTAAATTTCATTGTAGGGCGCGGTCTCTGTGCCTCGCCGTATCCTGGAAAGAAAACGATGCGTGGGTACAGAAACCTGTCTCTACGATTTAAGATAATTTCGTGTTTTTATTTTCAAACCGTTTTATGGAAGGTTTAATATGCAATACAAAAATTTCGTGCAGAATTATCCTGAAGAAAACCTTATCTCTTTACCATCCGATGCGATTGCTCGATTCGGTAGGGGTGATGTAGAAGCTACTGCCATCTCCCCCGATGGAAATATGATTGCAGTAGCAACCCGTATTGGTTTGTGGATTTATAATGCACATACTGAAGATTTCATTAGACTAATTGTGGTTGAAGGTACAGGTCTACTTTCAAGGGTTACTTTTTCTCCAGATAGCACACAGGTTGCTACAGGCGATTGGGATGGCATTGCCTCACTATGGGATGTTTCTACTGGAGCAAAACTCGCAACCTTCAAGAATAAAGATTATGTCATTTCCGTTGCTTTTTCTCCAGATGGTAAATCCTTGGCAACTGGAACACGGGATGGTAAAGCAACACTGTGGGATATTAACACCTGTAATGAACGTTGGTCGATTTCTCACAAAGATTATGTAACTTCCGTTGCTTTTTCTCCGGACGGTTTACTTTTAGCTACAGGTAGTTGGGATAGCACATCAAAACTATGTGATGTTGAGAAGGGAGAAGTGCAACGGTGTTTCACCCATCAGAAAAATAATGTAGTTATTGAATTAGACCCCGGGATTGTTGAGACTTTCAACAGACTCGGAATTAACTGCATTGCCTTTTCTCCGAATGGACGATATTTTGCCACAGGTGATCGTATAGTAGGCGATATAAAGGGTGTTACAACATTGTGGGATATTGAAAGCGGGGAAGCTGTGTGGGAATTTACCCATGAGGAATCTGCGACATCTATTACTTTCTCAACAGACAATAAATACATGGCAACTCGCTTTTCAAATGGAGAAACTGATGTCCGTCATATTGCCGATTGCACAACTGCATCAATTCAAAACGTGAGTTCTGCAAAACAAAAAAAGAAACTGCATGCAAGTCACCCACGAGGATTATACGGTTGGCTCGTTAGCTTTTCACCAGACGGAAAGCACTTGGCTGCACTAACACAAATGTCTTCCCTTAAGATATGGGATTTAGCATCTGGGATTAACATCAAGACAATTGACCAAGATATTGGAGAAGCAAAAGCACTATCATATTCACACGATGGATATTGCTTTGGAGTGAGTCGATCATCCAACGGTGGGAACTTTTGGAATTGTGCGACCTTTTGGAATGATCAGGAACAACCAATAGACTTTTTATATGAAGACTCTCGTGTAAGCATATTATCTGCAGCTGTTTCACCTGATGCTAAAATTGTGGCTACAGGAGGAGATGACAAAAAGGTTTCTTTATGGGATAGACCAACAAAAAAGTTGGTTAACACACTTTCTGGTCATACAGGACCAATTATTAACCTTGCATTCTCCCCTGACGGCATACATTTAGTAAGCACAGGAGGTACTGAATGGGAAACACATGAAGAAGATGGAGTCATGTATGGATCCACGACTGCGGATAGTCATATAGATAAAACAGCAAGAATCTGGCATATTGAAACAGGTGCTGAGATCGCAACACTCACACATCTCTCCAAAGTTGAGACGATTGTTTTCTCGACAGATAGTACTTGCCTTGCAACTGCCTCTGAAGAAGACGTGCATCTGTGGGATACTAAGACGTGGCAGAAAATTGTGACACTTGAGACAGTAAGAGTCGAGTCGTTAGTTTTCTCATCGGATGGTTCGCTACTTGCAGTTGGAGGTACAGGACACAAACCAAAGATACAGATATGGAATGTTGAGACAGCGCAACTGGTTGTAGAATTTTCTGGACATAAAAGTGATGTGGAATCTGTTGCCTTTTCACCAGATGGCACACTTTTGGCAAGCGGTGGTTTTGATAGTGTCATCTACTTATGGGATATGCAGCCCTTTATATGCCCCTAAAACATCTCTCACTACAATAAATTTGGAGGTATTTCATGGATAAACAACTATCACAGACAACCACTCAATCATCCCAGACAGTAGAACATTCTGTATCACAGATTGTGTAAGCCCTATCTAAAAACGTCTGTCTTCTAAGGTCATTCCTACATAGGAAATGTCTAATTATTTCCAAAATACACCATTTAATGTAACATCCTGTCAAATTCATCCGTTTTTATTAGACTTTCTTACTTTATTAAGAAATAATTGTAAAATATATTTGACATACACCACATTATGTAGTATACTTTAATTCTGTTTAGGGATAGAAAGTAATTAAATCCCGTTCTTTGAAAAATATATTTGACTTATGTTAGATTCTATGTTATACTAAAGTTTCTATTTGACAGAATACAGAATTTGGCACTGTTAGATATAATGGTATGTAAATATACCGTGCGCGAGGGGGTGTAGCTCAGCTGGGAGAGCAACTGCTTTGCACGCAGTAGGTCAGCGGTTCAACTCCGCTCATCTCCATCGCCTATCAGGAAATATTGCATTTCTGAGTAATAGGCGGCGTTCTTTGACAACTGAATAGAGAGGGTAAATCGGTAGAATAGAAAAATATCACCTTATCAAGCTACTAAGGGCTTACGGTGGATGCCTTGGTGCCAGGAGACGATGAAGGGCGTGACCGGCTGCGAAAAGCTTCGGGGAGTTGCATAGTAAACTGTGATCCGGAGATTCCCGAATCGGGCAACCGAACAGGTTAATACCTGTTACTTGTGTTTAACACAAGAGATAACCAGGAGAAGTGAAACATCTCAGTACCCTGAGGAAAAGAAAGAAAACCTCGATTCCCCCAGTAGCGGCGAGCGAAAAGGGAACAGCCTAAACCTGATATATGTTCAAGCCTGAACGCGTTGTATATCAGGGGTTGCGGGGTCCATTGGGAGTGGGTTCAGACACTCCAGGAGTTAACGTGCCGCTAGTTTAATGCCTCTGGAAAGAGCAACCAGAGAGGGTAAAAGTCCCGTGAATGAAAGCGGTGGCGAACTTCGTAATGGGTACCCCAAGTACCACGGGATAGGTCAAACCTGTGGGAATCTAGGAGGACCACCTCCTAAGGCTAAATACTCCCTGGCGACCGATAGTGAACAAAGTACTGTGAAGGAAGCGGTGAAAAGTTCCCCTGTTAGGGAAGTGAAAAGTTCCTGAAACCGTATAGCCTACAATCTGTGGTAGTGCTAAGTCACGTAAGTGACATGCATGACCGCGTGCCTTTTGCATAATGAGCCGGTGACTTACTCTGTGTTGCATAGATTAAACATTTTTGATGTGGAGTCGTAGCGAAAGCGAGTCTGAATAGGGCGTGCAGTTGCATGGAGTAGACCCGAAACCAGGTGATCTACCCATAGGCAAGGTGAAGCATATGTAAAAATATGTGGAGGCCTGAACCCACCAAGGCTGAAAACTTGGGGGATGACCCGTGGGTCGGAGTGAAAGGCTAATCAAACCTGGTGATAGCTGGTTCTCCCCGAAATAGCTTTAGGGCTAGCCTTATGTGTTTGACAGTGGCGGTAGAGCTCTAATTGGACTCGCGGCCCTACCAGGTTAGCAACTCCAGTTAAACTGCAAATGCCATTGTCTAAAGCATGGGAGTCAGTCAGTGGGGGATAAGCTCCATTGACGAAAGGGAAACAGCCCAGACCATCAGCTAAGGTCCCTAAATATACACTAAGTGGTAAAGGATGTTTTGTTGCTGAGACAGCCAGGATGTTGGCGTAGAAGTGGCAACCATTTAAAGAGTGTGTAATAACTCACTGGTTGAGCGATTTTGCACCGAAAATTTCCGGGGCTAAGTGTATTACCGAAGCTGTGGATGTACAGCAATGTATGTGGTAGGGGAGCGTTCTATAGTAGGACTGAAGGAGAACTGTGAAGCGCTCTGGACGAATTAGAAGTGATTATGCCGGCATGAGTAGCGATAAAACAAGTTAGAAGCTTGTTCGCCGAAAGCCTAAGGGTTCCTGGGGAAGGCAATTCCACCCAGGGTTAGTCGGATCCTAAGTCGAGGCCGAAAGGCGTAGACGATGGGAAGCAGGCGTAATATTCCTGCACCACCATGGAAAGGACGAAACTAGGGGAGACGCAAGCATTAGAAACTACCAGCTGATGGATATGCTGGGTTAAACCCGACGGAGTGCATCAGGCAAATCCGATGCAATATACTCCGGGAGGTGAACAGGATTCCGAAAGGATGCAAACTGTTCCGGTTGCTTGCCAAGAAAAGAACCTCGAGTGGACGATCCACGGTGACCGTACCGCAAACCGACACAGGTAGGCGAGGAGAGAATCCTAAGGCGCCCGAGAGAACTCTCGCTAAGGAACTCGGCAAAATGACCCCGTAACTTCGGGAGAAGGGGTGCTTTGAGTAGTTGCCGCGTTTCGCACGCGAAACCGAAAAAAGCCGCAGTGAAAAGGCCCATGCGACTGTTTACTAAAAACACAGGTCTCTGCTAAATCGCAAGATGATGTATAGGGACTGACGCCTGCCCGGTGCCAAAACGTTAAGGTAAGGAGTAAAGCGTAAGTGGACGCTCCGAACTGAAGCCCTGGTAAACGGCGGCCGTAACTATAACGGTCCTAAGGTAGCGAAATTCCTCGTCGGGTAAATTCCGACCTGCACGAATGGCGTAACGATATGGGCACTGTCTCGGCGAGAGACTCGGCGAAATTGTAATACCGGTGAAGATGCCGGTTACCCGTACCAAGACGGAAAGACCCCGTGAACCTTTACTATAACCTGATATTGGGTTTTAATGCTGCATGTGTAGGATAGGTGGGAGACTAGGAAATTGGAGCGTCAGCTTCAGTGGAGTCGTCCTTGAAATACCACTCTTGTTGTATTGGAATTCTAACTTTGGTCCGTGAATCCGGACTGAGAACAGTGTCAGGCGGGTAGTTTGGCTGGGAAGGTCGGCTCCTAAATCGTAACGGAGCCACCCTAAGGCTCCCTCAGCGCGATTGGAAACCGCGCGTAGAGTGTAAAGGCAGAAGGGAGCTTAACTGCGAGACGGACACGTCAAGCAGATGCGAAAGCAGGGCTTAGTGATCTTACGGTGCTGTGTGGAAAGGCCGTAACTCATTGGATAAAAGGTACTCCGGGGATAACAGGCTAGTCGCCCCCGAGCGCTCACAGCTACGGGGCGGTTCGGCACCTCGATGTCGGCTCGTCACATCCTGGGGCTGCAGCAGGTCCCAAGGGTTTGGCTGTCCTCCGATTAAAGTGGCACGCGAGCTGGGTTTAGAACGGCGTAAGCCAGTTCGGTCCCTATCTGGTACGGGCGAAGGATATTTGAGTGGAGCTGCCCCTAGTATGAGAAGACCGGGGTGGACGTACCTCTAGTGAACCAGTTGTCACGCCAGTGGCATCGCTGGGTAGCTATGTGCGGAAAGGAGAAACGCTGAAAGCATATAAGCGTGAAACCTACCTCAAGATAAGATATCCCACAACGATAAGTTGGTAAGACTCCTTCGAGATCAGGAGGTTGATAGGCCAGATGTGTACACCGTGTAAGCGGTTCAGCTAACTGGTACTAATAAGTCGAGGGCTTGATAATTTATTTTTCTCTACCGTTCCTCACTATCTATTCAGTTGTCAAATATTATTATACACCTTTCCGGTGGTTATAGCGAAGGGGACCCACCCGTTCCCATTCCGAACACGGAAGTTAAGCCCTTCAGCGCTGATGATACTTCGGGGGCAACCCCGTGGGAAAGTAGGTCACTGCCGGAATTCCTATCTAAAGGGCAGGCGCAAACCTGTCCTTTTTCTTGACACTCTTCTATTCTTATGCTAGAATCTTTTCTAATTAAGCATCTTTTCTTTAGGAACAACATGAGCAAAAAGTATAATTTATTAAGTCCGATAATGCTTATTCTGACAGTAGCTATTTTCGGTTGTACGCAGACAGCAGAAAAGTCCATTGATGACGGTCAAGAAGAATCAGGCACAGAACTTGCATTGGACGAAACTTACGATAAGGTCAGAAATGGTGCACGCCTTATTTTGAATTACGACGCGGAGACCAATTCTTTTATAGGAACAGTAGAAAACACTACTGACGAAACCTTGAAACAGGTCAGAGTTGAAGTACACTTATCCACCGGAAAAGAACTTGGTCCGACTCCCGCATCAGACCTAAAACCGGGTGAAAAAATAGATGTTCATCTCAAAGCAACAACTACAGACTTTGATGGATGGACAGCACATCCTGAAGTCGGCAGCGGTGAACATAGCAATGGAGAACATGGTGACAGCGAACATGCTGAAGAAAGCAGTGAACATGCTGAGGAAGGTGAAGATGAACACGAGTAGAAACAACGTATCAAGCATCTACTTATTTATACCTTTATTGATGCTTAGTTTCCTGTTGCCTGTATATTCGGAAAAATTTCCAGAAAACATCCTCAAAAACGGTGATTTTGACGATCAACTTGTAGGATGGAATCACTGGACGCATGAAAGTGCCAATGCACTTTTCACTACGGAAGGCAATAAAGCAGAACCTGTTGCGGGGAAAAACGCAGCGTATATCAAAATAAATAAAGAAGGCAACGCGTTAGGACACATACAACTCTATCAGCAACCCTTCACATTGGAGAAAGACACTACCTACACCTACGGTTTGTGGGCAAAAAGCCGAAAACCGAGAAATGTCACTATGCGAATTATGCATCAAGGTGCACCGTGGAATGTATATGCCCCAAAATCAATTAACCTAACAGAAGAATGGCAAGAGTTCTTCATTACCTTCGATATGCCTGTAGATGATGTCAATTCGCGCGCAGGTATAATCATGGGGACTCAAAAAATTGATGTATGGATTGATCATGTCCGCCTATATGAAGGTGAGTTTGTGCAGGATATTGAAGGTGCTGAACCGCATTCCGTAAAACCTACCGACAAATTAGCAACAACTTGGGCAACCCTAAAAAACCGAGACTGAACCGTTTACACCATCATTTGGAAAGACAGCGAAATGTCAAAACTATATAAGAACATCACCCCAAAACTACAGCAGTTTATAGAAAGTCAGAAGATCTTTTTTGTCGCAACAGCAACCGCAGACAGCAGAATCAACCTTTCACCAAAAGGTATGGATTCCTTGAAGGTTATCAATGGTAACCGAGTGATTTGGTTGAATGTGACAGGGAGCGGAAATGAAACTGCTGCACATGTTCAGGAAAACCCTCGAATGACACTTATGTTCACCGCATTTGAGGATAACCCCATGATCCTACGACTCTACGGAACAGCAAAGGCTATCCACACCGAAGATGCAGAATGGCAGCTGCTATTTCCACTGTTTCCTCCAATCCCCGGTGCAAGACAAATCTTTGACCTGAACATCGATCTCGTTCAAACCTCATGCGGTATGGCAGTTCCTCTCTACGACTATGTCGGTGAAAGGGAACAACTAAATAGATGGGCAGCAAAGAAAGGTAAAGAAGGCTTGAAGGCATATTGGGAAGAAAAGAACAGTGTTAGTCTTGATGGAAAACCCACCCATTTCGCATAACCTATCTGCCGTAAATCATCCTATTCTGCTTGAAAATTCATCAGGTTGATTGTATAATAGTTACCTTACATTACAATCTTAAATCTTACCAAGATGCAGACACAAAATATATACATACCACTACCCTCAAAATGAAATCATATCCTATTTACACTATTATCCTCTTTATTACATTACTACCTGTTATACAAGCCCTGCCACCTGATCCTGAGCTTCATAGTGCAATCGAAACAGCGCGAAGTTTTACACGTCTCAAACCGAGATATACCCCTAACGAGATAGTGGAATGTGCTACAGACAGTTTCGTTACAATAGCAAAGAATTGGCAGAACCTTCCATCAACATATCGCGACGAACTAAAGCCTATTTTCCTACGTCCCGGACTTCCCGGTAGTTTCTTCGGAGATATTGAATTATCAGAACATTTTGATACACCCCACTTCAGACTTCATTATACACGGGTAGGACCGCATGCCCCACCACTTGAAGATTTCCACCCACGCAACGGTGTACCCGATTATGTTGATCTCTGTGCAGATGCTATGGAACGCTCATATCGCCTTCAGATAGACTTGATGAAATTCAAGAAGCCTTACATTGATTTCTGGGCTGCACAGAACGGTGGAAACCACAAAATCGATGTTTATCTCTTTACTTTTCCAGCACTTGGTATCACAACAGCAGATTGGTTTGAAGGTCGCGTGTTGTCCACTGCATTGACGGTAGCACCCTATTTCATGATCAATTCACGCATATATGATTATGTTGGAAAAGCAGAAGGTATCCGTTATCTTGAAACAACATGCGCACATGAATTCCTGCACGGTATTCAGTTCGCATACAATGCCTATATGCCAACATGGTTCATGGAAGCCTCCGCAACATGGATAGAAGTAATGACCTATGATGGTGGCGTAATTGACGATGGAGACACGCTTCCCGATCCGGACGAAATCAACGAAACCAATTCCTATAACTATTACATTCACCAACTACGTCGTTGGTTTATGATTCCAGATATTTCCCTCGAAAGTCGTATCGGTGACCACGAATACGGTTCAGTAATATGGGCACTCTATATGTCAGAAAGGTTTGGCTACGACATCATCCGACAGTTTTACAACAACACAACTGATGGTAGTTATCGAGAGTTTGGAAACTTCTACGATGTCTTTACAGATAACGGCACAACACTTGCTGAAACTTTCAAGACGTTCACCGTATGGAATTATTTCACCCATACACGCGCCAATACCGGTACCGGGATTAAGGGATATAGAAATGCAGAAAGGTTTCCACCCGTTGCAATTCATCCTAACGATGTCCATGATGCATATCCTGTACGTATTGGCTTTGATTCCGAATCTATGCCTGAGCACTTTTCGTCGCGCTATATTGTCTTCCGACCATCAGGGATTACGCCAGAATTTGCTATCAAAATAGACGGTGCTGACCTCGCTCCGATTGACATGAGCCAACTAACAAATACTGATCGGATAAACATTGGGAGAGAACTCAGACGACATACCAATATTGGTTTGCGCGGATGGGCTGCGAAATTCATTGTCAAGAAAAGCAATGGTACCACTGAAGTTAGAGAAGCATTCGCCTATCAACGTTCACAAGAAGCACAGATGACATTTACAGACTTTGGTGGAGAAATACGAGAGATAGTCCTAATTCTCATAAACATGCATCCCGATGTTGAACAGGTTATTATTCCCGGTGGCACTTCTGGTGGTTCCGTGAGTGTCATGGCAGGTGCACCACCGACAGATCAACTTTCAAATGCTCAAGTCTCACAGGGAAGCAGCGGTCCCAAAATCAGATGGACTCTTGAAAACCCAAGCGGTATTCAGGATGTCGTAATTGTGAGAAAACGATACGAAATACTCGGTGAAACGGATATGCCACAACCTTTTCAAAATGCAGATGAAGTCCTTGCTGCTGTTGACAGCAACGGGGATGGCATCGCAGAAGACACGATAAATATCGTCGGACGCGTCCCTGCGTCGCAAACCCAGTTTGAAGACACTTCGGTTTTCCAAGATATTGATGTTGCATTTACAGAGCCAAACGATGTCCATTACTACTATGCAGTTGTTCCAGTTAATATGTTAGGTATTATGGGGGCACCGAGTATTGTGCCAGAGAGCATTACACCGAGTGTGGATATTACAAACGGAGCACCCGCATTCTTTATTAACACCCAACCACATCGTACAGGTGAGTGGCATGTTGAAGTCCAAAGCACACATCCGTTACAAAGTGCACCACAACTTACAGTCGAAAGTCCGAACAGAGAGAATTACACGGTCTTTTTAACGCAAGAAACTGCTACAAAATGGCGGGGTACACTTCGCACAAACGGATTTCCACCGACAGGTGTTTATCTCTATAGGATTACTGGACAAACACCCACTGGAGTCATAGGTAATAAAATATGGCAAGGACGCATCTTCAACTATGTTGCCAATAACATCAATAGAACCGTTTTAGTTTCTCCGAATCCAATTCGTGCAGGACAAGGTAACCAACATCTAACCTTTTATCCAAATGGCTTAACCGTTGAAATTTACGATGTTGTGGGGAATAGAATCAAGGTAATTGACAATGCATCCAATTGGGACTGCACAAACCAAAACGGTGAAAAGGTCTGTACCGGTCTATATTTCTTCCGTGCTACCGATGGTAACGGTTTCCAAAGTACGGGAAAGTTCTCTGTGGTGAAATAATGTATAGCAAACAGCAGTCAGCAAGCAGCGACCAGAAATCAGTTTCACAATCATTGACGCGTTATTTGAGTATACTTTTCTTTCTACTTATTGTGAGTTGCGGAGAAGAGGGACTTATTGATCCACACGGAGGAACTAAGTTAGTGCCTCCTGATACAACTGGAACTCTACAGGCAATTGATTTTCCTACAGATACAGGATCCGCATGGACATACATCAATGTAGATACTGAGAAGGAACATACGGTACGAATTGGTGGTACTCGAGACATCAGTGGAACAACACACCGTCAAATGACCTTTAGCACTATCAGTCCTGTAGAACCAGATGAACCAAATTTTATAGCGGTTGACCATTTAGCAGCGAATGCATACTATTTCCGGATAGACACCGACTTTTATAGTGGATTCCCGTTTCCAATTTTAGCAACCTACATAAATAAAACACCGCAAGCATTAGTAGAATCCGCGTTTGACATTTTCCTACCGATTGACAATCCTGTATTTCACCAGAAACATTTTCCACCTCGTCGTCTGTGGGATTTTCCACTGGTAGAAGGAAAACAATGGGTTGTGTTTGATAAAACCGCTGGAACACCTGTATCAGCAACCCGATTTGTTGCTCAGAAAGATAAAGAAGTTACTGTTCCCGCAGGCACTTACAGCACCTTTGTCGTATACGAAGAAGTGGTTTATGGAGACAGTGAAAATCCATCAATTCGTTTGATTAGTCCTCCTGCAATTTACTGGGTTGCGCCTTCAATCGGGGTTGTCCAATATAGATACAGCCAGTACCGTGCTACCGATACATTCAACACTCAAACCTATGCGCTAAAAAGTATTCACCTCCCCGGACCACATACCGATTAGATTATTGTAGACTGAGTATGAAAACGCTTGCTCATCGTAACATCCCGATTACTATTATAGGTGGGGGCATTCATGGAACCTCTATTGCCCTCCGACTGTTACGCGATGTTCCTACAGCATGCCGAAATATCGCAATCGTAGATCGGCATCCAGAACCACTCACACAATGGAGACTGAAAACTGAACGACAAGGTATGACATTTCTACGATCGCCAGCAGTGCATCATATCACCCCTGACCCATTAGGTATCGTTGAATATGCCGAACAACACAACCGTCTGCATGAATTAGCACCTCCCTATTCACAACCCTCTACTGCTCTATTTTGGGAACACTGCAACGATGCACTCGCTGAACTCACACAACATTCCATCTACTATCAATTTGAGGTTGCTAAATTACGATGGGATAAGGGGACAGGTAAATATCCTTTCCGTCTGATTTCGACCAACAACATAGGTTTTCGTAGCGGTTGCGTAATACTGGCAATTGGGTCTGATGATTGTGCATACATTCCAACTGAGTTCACTGCGTGGCAACGTCAATATCCCGATAGGATTATCCATTCATCTCAATTTACAGTCAATAAATATCAGTTGTCAAGGGATAGCGGTAAAATCGTAATAGTTGGTGGGGGATTGACAGCAGGAACGCTTGCAAAAAGTCTAAGTGAAAAGGGAAACCATGTTGTACTAATTTCACGCAAAAAGTTGAAAACAGAACAGTTCGATTTTCCTCCGATATGGTTAGGTCCAAAGGCACTTACCGAATTTGCAGACGAGACCGATTTTCAGCGACGTTACCAAATCATTCAAGAGAACAGAGGGGAAGGCAGCATTACTCCGGAAGTTATGCAAACACTGGAGAATAACCCAAACATCAATATCTATCCCGAGACACATATCTGCAATATCGTCTCAGCACAAAGCTTACAAGTTGAAACAACACGCGGTACAATAGCAAATGTATCTCGTATCATCCTTGCAACCGGATATAAATTTAATCTACGTCGGTACGGGTTTATGAGGGAGTTAATTAGACAGTATCCAGTCCAACTTATCTGTGGTTTTCCAAAACTGGACTCGAATTTACAACTCTATCCGATAGAGAATCTGTTTGGCACAGGCACAATAGCACAACTCCAAATTGGTCCTGCTTCAGGTAATATTGCGGGAGCAAACCTTGCTTATGAACGTATAAGAGAAAAACTTTAAGACGATTTACTGCGGACTAACTCGCCTTACATGTAAAAAAGTAGAAAATCGGAAAATAGACAGAATGCTGAAATTACCGACTTATATGAGTAAAGATTAACCTTTATTGTTACTGTTCGGTGTCTTTCTCCAACGATTTTTGTATATCGTCTAACTTTTGATTAACTTTACCTAGTTCCCTATGCATTACAATAATAATTATTAAAATGATAGCACTGTCAAATAGCAATACCATAAGACTCAAAGATTCCATTTATTACCTCTTATTTGGAATAAATAACGGTAGGTGTGCATGTATGAAGATTAAGAAATTTATTCTGTAAATTTACTTGATTTAAACTCGGTAGGTGCGCTTTGCAAGCGCGCTGAACTTTCTATGTTTAATTACCCAAATGTTAACTTTTCTACAAATAAGCACACTGGACTACAGTGTATTTGTTAATTGTAGAATCCGTGACATTATCGTGTAAGCGCATACGCTACGATATTCATTCCTTGTTCAAATGCCCAAAGTCTCTGTTCTTCACCACCGGGTTCACATCTTCTTCCTTCCCATGCACAATTTAGATCACTCGGACAGAAGTAGACCATAATTTTGTCCTCGTCCATAATAGCCTGATCATAATCATAATTCCGTAGGAGTTTATCACCACCAAGATATTCGTCATGATTATAGAGGGTATGATAAACAGGGTGTGTCAAATCCAGCGGTTCAAATTTCTTGTCTGGATAAATCCGCCGCATCATTGCTTTGACTTGAGGCCAAAATCGTACGTATCGAATGTCACAATCCTCAACTAAGAGGAACCCACCTCGTTCAAAGTATTCTCTCAACTTGCGTATATGCGTATCAGTAAGTTGCATTTGGTTGCGTCTGCCGTGTCCAGTCATGTAGAGAAATGGATATGAGTACAACCACTCATCATTAATGTCAACGTATTGTGGGTGCTTTCTAAGGTTAACGTCAATTGAGGTATTCTCTGCAAGTACCTGTGAGAACTTTAAGTCTGACTGCCAATAGAAAGAGTTTACAAGATTTGTCCACCAATCTCCACCGGCATATTTGAGTCGTACAAATGTAAATTTTTCACCTGTTGGATCCATTCCAGGATGATTGTGTTCAATAAACTCTCGTCTACCAGTACGATTGCTATAGCCCCAGTGAACATCGCGTGTAGTATCATAAGGGATATATTCACTGAACTGAGACTGTGCCTCAGCGGAATGGAGCAATCCACCTGCTGCAACCGCGGAGGTGGCAAGTCCAATTGAACTCTTAAGGAAGGTGCGACGTGAAAAACGACGATCGGTTTTGTCTGTTTTAGTTATGTTGATTGACATGTCCATGTCCTCCTTAGGTTTGAATTTTAGATTGAGTTTCTGTTGTCTGTGTAATACTAAGGTTATCCTATGATTCTAATAAGGTTTTCCCAATAATTCAAAAGTAACGCTTTGTGCTGCCCCACCTTGCATTTTCGTTGAAGAGCGGGTACTCGCAATTGCTCGAATTCGATGGCTCTTGATGCCGTGTTCCCTAAGTGCTTTGGCTGCTGCTTCAGCACGTTGTGTAGCAAGTACCTTGTTTGCCGCGGGGTCTCCCTCTTTTCGAGTGTGTCCAACAACCCTGAGATAATACTGCGGAAACGACTTTAAGTTTGATGCAATATCAGCAAGGGCACGTTTGCTACCGGGAAGTATTCGGGCATTACCTCTACCGAATTGGATCGGTTCTATTTTCATCGCTGCGACAGGGGCAAGTGTGTTCCAATTATCGTCAGTCAAAGGATTTAAGGAAACGTCTTCTCGAACTTTTTCTTCTATTACTGCGGTATCAACTAAAATACCTTCTAATCCATTAGTACCACCTGCGTTTAAAACACCGGGATGAAATTTATCATGATGGAGTGAACGTAATATACCTTCAAAGAATAGTTTTCCATAGTTCCCTGCCAACGGGTCTGCAGGTAGGGATTTGGTCTTAACAAGTACTTGCATTATCTTACCAATCATCGTCTCAAGTTTCTCAGAGTCTTTTGCTTCCGCACCAGAAATTACCCCAAAGTGTGCGTAATTCTCAACGGTGTTCCTCCATTCAATCCCTTTAACGAGTTGGTTTGCCTCGTTCCTGCTAAGTGTATCTCCGTATTGCTTTGCATCCGCTTCAATTAAGGACAGCAAACCATCGGTCTGATTGGTATAGTCATAGTTCGCTCGGAGATATGCCTGCACAACATGTGTAACAAGCTCACGTTGTGAATCTAAGAATTCACGCTGAACGACTAAAACATCAACAATATAACCTTTAAGTTTTGAACTGTCTAACAACAGATGCACACCATCAATTGCGAGTGCTTTTGTCACATAAGGTTCCCACAAAACATAAGCGGTAGGTTTATCCGGGTCAGCAGATTTGAGTTTTTTGTAGACATCCTCGGAACCGTTTGCGTCTGATGACCAATTAGCTGGTAGACTTGGTAGACTCATCGTATTTATCATAATACGTGCAAGCGTTTCACTCGGTGAGTCCGGTGTAAGTATAATCCGCGCCTTTGGATTGCTCAAATTTGGGATGTTTGGCACACCCCGCTTGTGTGCAACAATTGCATCTGCACCTTTGGATTCATCTATGACGAGAACGATTGAACCGGGATAATCCCCGATTACATTTCCTGCTTTCAGGTATGCATCAATCGTAAAGACAGCCATCTGCACCTTACCACTTTTTAGGTCGCGTGTTCTTCGCACATAATCTGCCTTATCATCAACAAAGGTAAGCTTAATCGCTTGTCTATCAAGCAGGTTCTTAACAGCATCGGAACGTAGAATAGCGTACCCCGGAAAGGAATCGTGTGCGATTTTTATCTCGTGGTCGTATCGTTGTGTGCTTGTCTTTTCAACGAGTTTTTCACGTCTGCCACCAATACGTGGTTCAACGACAAACTTATAGACGAGTCCGACTATACCGATGATAATCATCCAACTCGCTACCATGACGACTCTGCGTCTTGTTTTGCTTTCCATATTAAAGTTCCAATCCGTATTGCCTTCACATAAATAGAAATCTTATGTTTGCAAAGGATGTATTTAATGACATTTAAATGTCACAATTAACCGCTACCTACCAGCACGTCTAAACAGAATAATGCCGAGAACGATGATAATAATACCAATAACAATCCATACGCCGGTTCCACTACCACTGTTTTGTACAGGTTGTTGTACGGGTTGTTGCGGTTGTGGTGAGGGTGTTTGGTCTTGTTGTCGTGTGGTGTTCACCCGTGATGTGCCAATTGCAGTGTTACTCGCAGGTTTCGTAATCCGTTGAATTAGGTCTAAAGCAATCTCTTCTGTTAACGGTGCAATGTCCTCAAATGCATCTTCACCATCTATGTCAGTACCAGTTCCACCTGTTTCTGCGAGGATTTGTGATACCGCTGCCACAAGTTCACCCGGATTATCTGCCTTGCGATAACTATCCGCATCTTTCGCCAAATTATGATCGGTTTTCATGTCAACACCGATGACATCTACCCGTACCTGCCGATTCAATATTTCAGGTGTATACTGTGCAACTTTGGATTTATCTGTCGCTTCTCCATCCGTAACAATCAATAATCGATAGTTTCCATAGTTATACTGTTTTTCTCGCTGTTCTAACAAACGATTTGCCCCAACACGCATATATCTTCCAAGCGGTGTTCCACCACCAGGTTGTGGTACATCTATTGCCGCCATCAATCTATCTGTATCCTTCGGTCCCAATGGATACACCCATTCATCTGTAATGTTTTCTCCACTGAAAACGAGCAAACCGATATGTGTACTCTCTGGAACTTTTGCAAGCACCTCTTTTAAAGCTTCCTTAGCTGCATCCATCTTCGACTTTGTTTGATCTCCGCGAAACTTTTCTCTCATGGAACCGGAGGCATCAAGGATAACGATAATATTGTCTGTATGAAGATCACTCTCTGCAAATCCCGTCTGAATTGAAGCGAATAAAAATAGAAGAAATAGACACGATGCAATTACATGTTTCACAAGATACTCCTATCTACCTACCGACTAAAAGTCGAAGTCGGAGGCAGCGACAGCTTCTGCTGATACCTTGATGAGAGCAAATTCAACACGCCGGTTTTCTGCAGCTTCTGCTGGACTTGTCGGTTTTGGTATAATAGGTTCCTTAATACCTACACCGACAGGAACGATCTGGTCAGCATCAATACGTGCATTCTTACTCCGAGCATAATCAATAATTGATTGCTTAACTGCTTCCCCGCGTTGTTCTGAGAGTTTGAGCGCAGCACGCATTACTTGATAAGGGTTTTCAACTCCGTTACCATCTTCAAACTTTCTTTGGTCAATGAGACGGATCAATTCCGCTGTGTTTTCAAGACTAAAGGGTTTGCCATTTAAAAAATATCTGTAATTTCCGCGTGTTCCTGTTCGTTTCAAGAATCCCTTTGAGAGTCCAGTTCTGACCAAGATACTTAGGGTTCTTGAAGGGTCACTATGTCCTTTGATTGCAATCGCTGCATTTCCATATTTTGACGCGAGTTCTACGACTCTGTCAAATTCAGCACTATATTGCGTTGCACTAAATGTGTCCTGATTCGCATCAAATTGAATAGTAAAGGAGATGAGTGTTTTTTCATCAAGCACTTCATCTTCGTTAAATGCTTCAATTTCTGCTCGGACAGTTTCCTTTTTGAAACGGGTCTGTTTGAGTTGCGTTGGGGCATCTACAGTTGTAGAAAGAATGTCTTTGAAGGCTTTTGAATTGAAATTTAGGTCTGAAGGAAGTAGGGCATATCGCTGACTCGCAAAACCCCAATTGACTGCCATATCCAATCCCGCTTTATTGAATCCTTCAAAGCCGGTGATGGTATTGCTTGGATCATTGAAAAATGCGACATTACCGGGTTGTCCAACAAAATTACAATCAGCAATTAAGCCGTGTGCATCCTCCTCAAGGGTCGGCAGTACGTCTTTACCGTAAATATTCTGCATCATTGTCAGCAATGTGTTGTATTGTGCTGATCCGCTTCTTTCATAAGCTTTTTTTAGTGTGACCACCTCTTCAGCACCTTTCAAATATCCCGCAAAGAATCGCTCTATAAAAGGTTTGTATTTGTCATAAAAATCTTTTCTACATGCGTAGACATCTGCAATAGAACGTGAGAGTGTAGCAGTACTGACGACGACGTGTGCACCTTTGACGGTACCTTCCGCTCCTGTTCCAGTATTATCGGGTCCACCTGTCAATCCGATCATATCAGGAGTAATCACAAAACATCCTGCGATAGTTGCGTCATTACGGAACTTTTCTGCTGGACCATTTGCACCTGTTAATTCGTCCACCCATACAATCTGCACGTTTGCTTTTGAGAGGCGTGCGGTTTTCAACATATCGTATAACATGCCGACATGAGGTCCGCCCTTCTGTATAGCAATCTTTTTTCCGCTTAGGTCGGATATTTTTCGGACATTTGCGCGTCCGACAAAATGGTCTCCTGCTGACCACGTGAGTTGTCCAAAGACAACTGGCTTTGTCCGAGGATCTTTCCCAATAACTTCACTTGCTTGAGCAATCATCCTGAATGTACCGCGTAGTATAGGAGTTTTACCCGATAGATAGTCGCGTACCTGTTGTTGGAAATTATCGCCAGGTACCAATTTGAGATTCAACCCCTGTTTCTCCATGATTGTCCCTGCCTGGGTTGTCAGTCCACCGTTAGCATGGAACAGTGCTGATTCTCCACCCCATGTAATATATGGAACAACTAATGGGGATATTGATGTAGCCTCACGAACGGCAACGGTCCCGATTTCATCCGCAAAACGTTCTTGTGCCTGTGCAGAAAACACAAGACATAGTAGCATTAGGAAAAGTAGGTTATATTTGAATATATGGCGAAGGACTTTATGTGCGTTTCTTCTAAATATATTATAATCGCTTAAAACAAAATTACTTATCATGTCTTTTACCTCTTGTTGAGATGACCTTTTTTGATTTACTCGCTTCAGAAGTATTTTACCATGTCTGTTTTAAAATATCCACATTATTTATTTCCATGCCAGAGTTATTTATGGTAGAGATTAGAATTAACGCTACATTCCTGAACTGTAGGAGGGAACTCCGACTCCGCACTGCTCCTAAGTTCTGTCGCGATTCGGAGATCGCTCCTACAGAATGTGAGAGGTTATAGCATGGTTTTTGTAGCAAACTATGGTAGAGATTAGTCTTCGTAGGTCGGAGCGAGCAAAGCGACCTACGACATCTTACACCAATTCTAATAATTATTATCCCATTACCGGATTCAACCGTTATTGTTGATTGGAAATCTTTCTTCTGTAGGAGCGACCCGACGAATACCATACGCGTATTCGGCGTTGATTTGGGGGAATGCCGATAGGCATTCATACCCGACAAATGCCATACGCGCATTTGGCGTTGATTTGGGGGAACGCCTACAGGCGTTCATACCGTTGATTTCTTGATTTACTGGTCGCGACCGGGAGGTCGCTCCTACAAATACTCCTCAGCAAATGGCACTTTATTTATTAGAAGTAGTATTAGCAGAAGTTCCAGACCTACGCAAGAAGAAGGAAAACGACATCCACTGAAGTCAATCCTCGCAGCGACAAAACCAACGAAATACCGATCTCAATAGAGATCCTCAAAGCCTTTGATGTCAGTCGGAAAGTCATCACAACCGACGCGCTTTTGACACAGCAACCTTTCTGTAACACAATCATAGACAATGAAAATTCTTAAAACTAAATAACCCTATTCCTACGTTCATGCATATTCTTTTCCATTGCTTCAGGATATCGGTCAGGGAGATATGATACCTCATTTAATCTATCAAGTGCTGCTCCTTCTAATTTCCATCCTGCAGCACCAAGATTATCCTCCAAATGGGCAGTGTGTCGAGCACCAACAATGGCAGATGTTATTATCGGTCGTTCAAGCACCCATCGAAGAGCAACCCGAGCAGGAATGTGTCCTAATTCATCTGATACTTCTAATAGTATTTGTAATGTTTCATCAGAGTTTTCGGCAAAATACCGTTGCGGAAATGCCCAACCTTCTTCTGACCGTGATCCCGTTTGCGAACGTTCACCGGGTTTGTATTTTCCAGTAAGAAACCCACCAGCTAACGGACTCCACACAACAATTCCTAAACCTTTATGTTCGCATAGTGGCACCAACTCCTGTTCAATGTCCCGCACAACGAGATTATATAGTGGTTGATAACACACAAATTGTGCTAAGTTATTCGTTTCACTAATCCCCAACGCTTCAGATAAACGCCATGCCTGATAGTTGCTACATGCTATATAGCGCACCTTTCCTTGATGAACCAAGTCATCTAATGCACGTAACATCTCTTCCAACGGAGTTTGTGTATCAACGTGGTGTATATAGTAGATGTCCACATAATCCATCTGAAGTCGTTTAAGACTATCATCTATTGCTTGCATGATGTGCACGCGTGACATACCAGAATCATTTGGACCTGCACCCATCGGATTGAAAAACTTTGTCGCTACAACCGCATCACGTCGTCTGCCTTTGAGTGCCTTGCCGAGAATTCTTTCGGACTCTCCCTCCGCGTAGGAATTAGCTGTATCAAAGAAGTTCACACCAGCATCCCACGCGAGATGCACCATCCGTTCTGATTCGATTTCATCCGCTCCGTGACCAAATGTCATCGTCCCTAAACATATTTCTGAAACTTTCAGTCCACTTTTCCCAAGTCGTCTATATTCCACGATTTCTCCAATCTACACATTACTCAAAGGCTTCGCTTTGTTTGCAACATCTAAAATAGCATCCAACACATCAGTAACTTCAGCATCAATTTGGTCTGTTTCAACGAATTGGACTAATGTGTGATAATTCGTTTTTTGCATCAGGTTAGGTAACTTGAAGTGATCGAAAAATGATGCAAACAGAGGATCCAGAAAATCAGTACTTACCTTCGTGTCTGCTGACCAAGGTGATTCTTGTCCAAGCGTTTCTCGGGCATTTTCTATTTCAGTTATCTTATCTTCCATTATAGAAATACATTCATCTGCAGACAAGATTTCTCCACCCTGTTCCTCAACTATATAGAGAACCCAATTGATTAGGACCTGTTTGTTGGGAACAATATAATTTTCAATCTCACGACATTGCCAAGAATACTCTGTTAACTCAGGACGCGCACGTAGTTTACCATCAACACGATCAAATAGACTGAATCCAACTAAATCTGGTTTTGCTTCACGTAAACCGTAAAAATGCTTACGGGCTTCACGAGGTAGATTGCCGACATAATGTACAAAAGGTGATTCTAATGCAGCCTTGACAGGATGGTTAAGCTTTTGTGCTAAAGATCGCAATATTGAAAGGTCTGTAGCACCTTCAAGATAGAGAACCCATCCCAGTTGTTCTGCTTGAATATACTGCTCAGAACCAATCATTCCAAGCGATTTCAATAATTGATTGCCTCGGTCATCTATCCGATGTGGTTTTCCGAGAAAGGCAATAACAACGTCTCGTTTTGCTGCTTCATTCAGAATCACTTCGGAATGACTGGCTACCACAATCTGACTACCATATTCATGTGCTAATTCTGAAAGCATTTGGTATATTTGTCTTTGCCGTAATATCTCAAGATGTGCATCAGGTTCATCAAGTAATAAGACAGAACCAGGATGTACAGCAATATAAGTGAGCAGTAACAATATTTGTTGTAATCCACGTCCAGATGATGATAGGTCAAGAGTGATACCCGACTCATCACGATAGGTCATCGTTATTTCACCCCGTTCTGCAATGTAATCTGGTTTATCAAGTTGCACACCGAACAAATTTTTGATTTGTTCACAAAGTCTTTCCCATTTATTAGAATCCTGTGAAACTTGATAACAAAGGTTACGCAGAACTTCTGCAGTACGTCCTTCACCGATACGCACACCTATCGTGCCTTGCTCTAAACGAATCTCGTTGGAAGCAAGACCAGACATTGAAGGAAGATATGCTACAGATAGAGATCCTGCTTCCTCAGGGATACTCATTCTTGAGATTACTTTACCGTTATTTTCTGATGTTCTTAGAGGGCGGCAGTAGAATGACTCTTGGTTGGCATAATCGAATTCCAAACCGCACTTCCACGCATTACCGCGTGTAATACCTTCAACGGAAATATCTATACGTACATTTTTCTGTGAATCACGGACACGTAGATTACGCCATAACAAACGTGCTTGGGGTATGGGAACGGAGGTTAGGTTTAGACGGTTTATTACTACACCAGGTTGCATCTCCGAATTGGAATTTCGCTTACGATTCTCGTTCCAACGTTTTAGTCCTATTTCCCACAAAGCAAGTGCTTGTAATGCGGTTGTTTTTCCAGAATTATTTGGACCGATAAATACGACAGGATTTCCTAATTCTACTTCAATCTCACCAAACCTTTTGAAATTACGACAAATTAATTTGGTTAGCATCATTCCCTCAACGGTTTATCACAAAATTTCCACAGTATCACCCTTAGAACGTAATCCAGCCTCATACACCTTCATCACCTCTAAAGCAAACTCAAGAGACCCTTTCTCAGCTCGTTTCTCTTCCAATATACAATCACAGAAATATCGCATCTCTTGATAGAAACCTTGAATGAAAAGCCCTTTGTTTTCAAGCGTTCCGAGACTATATTGCGGCTCCCATACAATTGCACCACCATCAAAACCTTCAGGTGCAAAACTTGAGCTGCCGCTATAATCAAACTGAATACCACGTTGCAACAAAACCTGTGTACCATTCCGGATTTCAGCATGACAACCATTCCCAAAGAACTGATAGAGTTCTGAAGGTTGACCGTGTCTTGCACCATCTGCCAGATGAAAATTACCAAGAGCGCCACTGTCAAATTCTAAAACACATACCCCACCGCTACGTTTTCCTCGGTGAACCGTAACAGCTGAAACCTTTCCACCGATTGCTAACAGAAGCGACAGTGGATGAACACCATTCTGAAGCCAGTTCGTATGTTCACCTTCACGAAGAATACGTTCACCATCACTCGGAATCGTCATCGGATAAACACCCAATAGCGTCCGTAAGGGACCGTACTCCTCAGTGTCAAAGATCTCAATAATTTTCTGCGTTGCAGGCATAAACGCCTTTTTGAATCCCACAACCACCACACGGTCTTTACGGTGACGGATCATCTCCTCTACTTCACTGGCAAACATACCTGGAGGTTTTTCTAACCACACATGCACACCCGCATCTAACGCTTTGCACGTCAGTTCAGGATGTAAACGTGGAGGAACACAGAGAAATATCGCATCTAAATCTTCATTCCGAAACATATCTCCCATGTTCTCATAACAAGCCTTAACCCCATACTGCTCCGCGGTTATTCTAGCACGATCAATGTTAACATCGCAAAATGCTTTCAATCGAATCGGAAGAAAAGTCATCGTTGGTAGGATATTTCGATAGCCGTGAGAACCGACCCCAACCACAGCAACGTTAAGTCTTTTTTCAAAATCTCTCTGATAACTCATAACAACATTTGGATTTGATATACGTATCGGTAGTATCTTGCATATATGCAATTCTTGATTGATAGACATTTAATAGATCTTGAGATTAAGATACTGCTTAGGAAAATCCTGAAAATCCTAGTTCACACAATAGAGAACACAACAAACAATAATAGGGTATGAACTAAATATCGGAAAGCACATCGTCAAGATATGCATCCATATCCGCCTTCATCTTCTCTAACTCGTCCATATCAATATACATCATGTGTCCTGCTCGGTAGTAAGACATGCTGATGTTATCCTGTAAAGATTTGTCCAATCCGAGATGTGAAAAGGTGTATTCTGTCGCCAAGAAAGGTGTTGCCAAATCGAAGTAACCATTCGCAACATAAACTTTCAACGAAGGATTTGTCGTCATTGCCTTACGAAGTGTATCAGCAACATTCACGTATTCGTTCTGATGGCTACCATAATCCCACGGATGCACACGACCACTTAAAATCTCATAAGGAAGATCACTTTCAAACTCAAGATCACCTCGAACATAATCATTCAATGTTGCTGTATAAGCACCTTGAATAACCGCAGAACTTGGGTCGTATTCATAATTCTCACCTGCTGAATCGCGGTCAATACCTTTGAAGCGGCTGTCAAAACGTCCGACCGTTTGTCCATCCTCTCGTAACAGTTCCTTACAGAATCGGTTTATCTTTATCCGGATATCAGTTTTTTCAATATATTCCGGAGTGAGTCCGGTGTACATCGCCAATTTCTTAACAATCGCTTGCCTTTTACGGTCAGATAGAGATGATCCCTGCATCAACGCAGCAGTGTAATCACCCAAAGCGAACTCTCTCACCTCATCCAAAACTCTTTCAAAACTACCCTCTCCTGCAGTTTCCAATTCACTTAGCTTGTTGTGCCAGAAAGCAGTTGCAGCATAAGTTGGCAGAAAAAGAATATAAGGTAAATCATTCCCAACCGCAAAACGTATTGTCTGAAAGTTTAACACCACAGATACCAACATAATACCGTTGAGATATGTGCCATTTCGGTCTTGAAGATATCCAGACAAACCGCATGCACGCGTTGTCCCATAACTTTCACCGATAAGGAATTTAGGTGAACGCCACCGCTTGTAACGACCCAAATACAACAGAATAAAATTCCCAACCGATTCAATATCCTTTTGAAATCCGTGGAACTGCTTGGCTTCTTCCCCAGGCACTGCTCTGCTGAATCCTGTGCTTACAGGATCAATAAACACCAGATCGGTCTTATCAAGTATGGAGAACTCATTATTCGTTAATTCGTATGGTGGCTGCGGTGGATTGCCATCTTCATCTGGTTTAACACGGCGCGGTCCTAATACACCTAAATGTAACCACACTGATGAGGAACCTGGTCCACCGTTGAAGGAAAATGTAATCGGACGTTTAGATGCGTCATCAACTTCATCAAGTGTATATGCGACGAAAAAAATTGAGGCTTTCGGTTTCTCACCCTCTTTGTCGTCCTCCGCTTTCAAAACCAATGTGCCGGCTGTGGCTGTATACTTAAGCTCTTTTCCATCAATCGTTACACTATGATGGGTAACAGAGAGATTATCCTCAAGAATTGACTTATCTTTTTCATCAGACTTGTTCTCTTCTGAATCTTTTTGTTCTTCTTTGCTCATATATAAATCCTTTCTGTTTGATATACTATGCCATTATAGCAGTTTTCCCAAAACAGTTGTCTTAAAATGTCAGCACATACATGGTTATTTAATAAATTCATAACCACAGTAGGTGCGGTTTCCTAACCCCACTTTGTAACACAAACTTTATGAAGTTTATAATATCAATTCGGTAGTATCTTGTAACTAAATATCGGATAGCACATCGTCAAGATACGCATCCATATCCGCTTTCATCTTCTCTAACTCGTCCATATCAATATACATCATGTGTCCTGCTCGGTAGTAAGACATGCTGATGTTGTCCTGTAAAGATTTGTCCAAACCGAGGTGTGAAAAGGTGTATTCTGTCGCCAAGAAAGGTGTTGCCAAATCAAAGTAACCATTTGCCACATAAACTTTCAACGAAGGATTTGTCGTCATCGCCTTACGAAGCGTATCAGCAACATTCACATACTCGTTCTGGTGGCTACCAAAATCCCACGTATGCATACGTCCACTAAAAATCTCATAGGAGAGATCACTGTCAAACTCAAGATCACCCCGCACATAATCATTTAACGTTGCAGTATAAGCACCTTGGATAACTGCAAGACTGGGATCATATTCACAATTCTCGCCTGCTGAATCGCTGTCAATTCCTGTGAAACGGCTGTCACTACGTCCGACTGTACGTCCTTCTTCTCGTAGAAGTTCCTTGCAGAATCGGTTTATTTTAATTCGTATATCGGTTTTTTCAATATAATTGGGTGATAGTCCGGTGTACATCGCCAATTTCTTAACAATCGTTTGTTTCTTGCGGTCAGATAGGGAGGATCCCTGCATCAAGGCAACAGAGTAATCACCTAAAGCAAACTCTCTTACCTCATCCAAAATCTTTTCGAAGCTATCCTCTTTTGTAGTTTCCAATTCACTTAACTTGTTGTGCCAGAAAGCAGTTGCAGTATATGTTGGCAGAAAAAGAATATAAGGTAAATCGTTCCCATCCGCAAAATGTATAGTCTGAAAGCTTAGTGCTACAGATACTAACATTATACCGTTGAGATACGTCCCATTTCGGTCTTGAAGATAACCAGACAAACCGCATGCGCGCGTTGTGCCGTAGCTTTCACCAATAAGGAATTTAGGTGAACGCCATCGTTTGTAACGTCCTAAATAGAGGAGAATAAAATCACCGACCGATTCAATATCCTTTTGAAATCCGTGAAACTGCTTGGCTTCTTCCCCAGGTACTGTTCTACTGAATCCTGTGCTTACCGGATCAATAAAGACCAGATCTGTTTTATCAAGAATAGAGAATTCATTATTTGTTAATTCGTATGGTGGTTGAGGAGGGTTGCCATCATCATCCGGTTTAACACGACGTGGTCCTAATACCCCTAAATGAAACCACACCGATGAGGAACCCGGACCACCGTTGAAGGAAAATGTAATCGGACGTTTAGATGCGTTATCAACTTCATCAAGTGTATACGCGACAAAGAAAATAGAGGCTTTCGGCTTTTCACCCTCTTTGTCGTCCTCCGCTTTCAAAACCAATGTGCCGGCTGTGGCAGTATATTTTAACTCTTTTCCATCAATCGTTACACTATGATGGGTAACAGAGAGATTTTCCTCAGAAATTGACTTATCTTTTTCATCAGACTTGTTCTCTTCTGAATCTTTTTGTTCTTCTTTGCTCATATATAAATCCTTTCTGTTTGATATACTATATCATTATAGCAGTTTTCCCAAAACAGTTGCCTTAAAATGTCAGCACATACATGGTTATTTAGTTTTAAAAATCTTCTGTTGGTAATTGTTACAAGTAGTATATATTGATGTCTGTACTCACCTGCAAAGTATGACATGACACGCGTAGGTCGGAGCGAGTGCAGCGACCTCCGACATCTTACATTCTGTAGGAACGACCCGGTGAATCATGCAGAATACCATACGGGAAATTCCTTAATGGCATTTATACCGTTGATTTCCCGGTCGCGACCAGGAGGTCGCTCCTACAAGAAGAAAATCGGACTTGCTAAGTCCAAATTAGTCAATACACCTTTCGCACCGTTGGTGCTTTGTTTTTTTCCGATGCATATTCTATACACCTTCCGCATCCATAGTGCTATAATGCGATTTGCTAAAGCCTCGGAGAGGCGATAGGTATATACATGCGCTGCACATATCAAACCCTCTTCCTTCTGTGTCCTCCGCGCCTTCAGCAATTCAGACAATAATTCCAGCAAATCCTGCGTTCAGAAAAAACTTTAGTTCATCTCTAAAAGTTTTAGAGTCATTTCCGACCATATTAGTCATAATAAAGCCGTAAACCCATATCTGATAAGGATTTAGGACGTTATACAAAAATTGACGAAATTGTGATTGACTCTAAAAACTCTAAAGTTTGACATTTTAAACCAGTCATTTATCAGACTTGCTGCATATATATTTTCAAACATTCACATGTATGAAAAATGGTCAGAAATACTGAGAACTAAATAATCCTACTATAAAAATGTTTGTTTTGATGAGAAAATGTGATACACTTAAATAAAGGAGGATACAATGAAAAAACCGATACGTTTAGGACTTATAGGATGCGGCGGAATCGTTCAAAAAACCCATGCGCGTGCTTATCATTCACTGACTGAAACCATCAAGATTACTGCCCTTGCAGATGTTGTAACAGAGAACCTTCAGAAGGTCGGGGATGATTTTGATGTGCCTGAAAAACACAGATATGCAGATTATCGAGATATGTTGGCAAAAGGGGACATTGATGCAGTAACAATTGCTACACCGCATTCACTCCACGCTGAACAGGTAATAGAAGCAGCAAGTGCAGGTGTGGCAATTATCTCTGAAAAGCCTATGGCGACAAGTCTTGAAGAAGCAGATACAATTATGGAAGCAATCAAAAACTACGACGTGCCTTACACAGTGGTGCACAACTACCTGTACACCGCTGGGATGCAAACGGCAATTGCACTACTACCTGAAATCGGTGATACATATTACGGACGAAGCTCAGGTATGGGGTTAAGATCAACCGATTTTAATGCAAATCACCCAAACCCTGCATTTGCTTGGCGCGCAAGTAGGAACAAAGGCGGTGGTTGTATCAGTGATACAAGCTATCATGAAATCTATTCTGTGTGCACATTAATACAATCTCCAGTCCGTTATGTTGAGGCACGTGTCAAAACTATGGTTCTTGACATAGATGTAGACGATTTTGCAATACTATTATGTGAGCATGAAAACGGAACAATCACTACTGTTTCTGGTGCATGGAGTGTTCCTGCGACAGATTGGGGTTGGTGTGAAGTTCATGCAGAAAATGGGTCTCTACGTGTCAAACATCGTTACAATGTCCGCGATGCACTACAAAAACATACAAGAGCAGATGGATGGAAACAAATTGAACTTACAGACCTTGATGAAGAGGGACTCAAAGATGCCAGTGGACACGCTGGTTATTTTACTGCAACCTTTAATGCTCTTGCAGAAAACAAACCATTACCCCTAAGTGCCGAGAAAGCATATCACAATCTCGCAATTATTGATGCCGCACGCAGGGCAACTACTGAACGACGCGCAATTGAGATTTAATTGACTATACACAACGGACAAACACTGAATGGAGAATACAAATATGGACCTTAATCGTCAACAAATACAAATGACTGCTGAACAAGATGCAGAATCTGATACCAATAAAATTATATGGTTTGTTACAGGTTTAGCCTTAAGCATAATCGGACTTCTTGCTGCTTATATCTACCAACAAGACCCGCCTCTATCCCGATTGTTTGAGAAATCAGAAGAATATAGTCTGTTTTATACGGACGCGTATAAAGCAAAATCTCGTTCACTTCAAGTAAAATATGCATTAGTCGGTTTCTTGATTACCGGTGTACTAATTTTAATATACATCGTTTTTATCTTTTCTTTTTACAGCAGAATGTTAAGACTTATATGACATGACTTTTTCTAAATATGAATTTGAAACGAGAATGATGTAATCATTTTTCTGCACAATAATTGCTGTTGATTAATAAAATCCAATACCGCTCCTTTGGAGATAATGATAGTAGTTTCCTCGTGTTTCTAAACACATTCCACACCTTTGATTTGGCGTATTTGGTGTTGATTCCGCAAGGACAACAGGTCTATCAGTAAACTACTATCAATACTTAGGCGTTTCAATTACCACAAAATACCATACAAGTAATCTAAAAACTGTCCAAACTAAAGGAGAAAATAGAAAAAACGAAAAATCGACCTTTGAAAAACCCTGTCTATACGCTAAAATAAGGTTGACGTTTGCCAATCGTTTCAGGTAAAATCATACAAGATAGATATAACACCTAACGAGGAGATACACAGACATATTGAAAGAGACAGTTATTTTCTATTTAGAACAATTCCTATATTTCCTATATTAAGGAGAACTAACAAATGAATAATGACCAACACCAAGCTCGTATGCAGGGTGAACAAGATGCTGAACAGGATGTTACTAAAATACTATGGATTGTTGTAGGCTTTTTCATCACCCTAATCGGACTGATCATCGCATACATATATCAGCCATCACCACCGGCAACACGTATGGTTGATAAATCAAATGAATACATAATGTTTTACACGGAGGCATATAAAAACAAGTCAAGAAGTCTACAACTTACCTATACTGCAATAGGTTTTGCTGTTAGTGCAGGGATAGGTATTCTCATCTTTATAGCTGGAATGGCTATGATAGGAAGCGTGAGCAATAATTTCCCATATTAATGTCTTTCTATCAAGACATATTAAACTACACAATATATTCGAATAACCTTAGCAATTATTAGTTTTCTCGAGGTTGTTATCGGAAAAAAATATTTGCTGTTGCTCTTTCGTTTTCTTTTTAGTTCAGTCAGAATTTATGAAAGAGGTAGATCAAGTTATACAATAATGGATGCAAATTATTAATGAAAACAACATCAACTTACAACTAATGTAATCAAAATATTACAGCAATTCCGTAAGGAATATCCCGATACGAAGAGGAAACAAATGAAAATCAATCTAACATTTCCTATAAAAGCATTATTGATACCAATACTAACCTGCTTATTACCATTGGCTGTCCATGCTCAACAAAGTTCATCCAACACAGGTACTCACGTCCACGCATCCATACTATTAATTGGGGAACATCCCGCTATTTCTGAAGTTGATGCACATAGTGCAGCGACTTTGATTGCATCTGAATTTCGTAAACATGGTATCTCAATCGGAGATCCTGTTAACGAAACATCCACGACAGGAAGTATCTATCGCGTTACATTCCGCAGTTTAGGTGAAAAGATACTTGTCCATCTGAGTCAGGAAAACCCTCCCGGCACAATTATCGCCGAGCGACAGCTTTGGATATCAAATATAGAAGAGATGATTGAGACAGCACCAAGATTAGTTGATGCACTCGTCAATAACAAACCAATTGATTCTACAATTGACATGGAAAGCGTTACCGAACACGAGGCAGAAAAACTCAATAAAATCTCCGGTGAATCTCTTTGGAATGTTGGTATTATCGGTATAGCTATACCGGGAACAGATCACTTTGCTGAACCCGGTTATGAATTTGGTTGGTCTTATGAGACACCGAAGTATGGCATAGGCACAGAGTTTCGAGGTAGCTTCGGAGAGGAATTTTCATTCGGTTCATGGTCAATTGGTGGACGTTACTTCTTTAATAAGAAGAATATTGCCCCGTATGTTGGCGGTGGCTTTTCTATATTTGGCGGTAGTTATACAATAATAGAAGAGAAAAGAGAAGATAGATGGTTCAGCGACGAACCTTACTACTACGAATATCATGATACAGTAAGTGAAAATGGCATAGGTGCTTATGTTGTCGGTGGTATTTCAATGCTCCGTCTCACGAAAAGCCGTCTAAAAATCGAATTGCGAGTTGATAGACCTTACTTTAAAATTGAAGATCAGGACATGATGCCAATTACAATCGGTATCTTCTTCTCTCAACATTATGTTCCCAACAGAGGTGGATGTTTGTCGTTTTGATTTATAAGAACTCATGTTTAAATACTTCCAATTTTCAATAGCGTTTTTAATTCTATTCTTTTTAACCAGTACACTCCACGCTGCACCTTTAAAAACTCTAACCTTAGATTTCACCCGTGAACTAACCGAGAACAATAAAACAGAAAAAATCTCAGGCACACTCCACTACGATGTAAAAACTACCAAGGTTGTCGTTGAAGTAGACAAACCAATCAAACAGATAATGGTTGTAAAAGACAAAGTTCTGGAAATCTATTATCCTATTGAGAAACAAGCATTCCGTTTTATTTCTAAAGGACGAATTCCACTGCCCTTCGTAGAATCCATCATTCAGACTACCCAAGCTGAATACGGATTAACCGCTATTGGGTATACATTAGACAAACACGATATTGTTGACAAAGTTCTATATACCTATTGGAATCCACCTGAGAAAGCTAAAGAATCACTCGGTGATATCGTCCTCGGCATGCAAAATGATAAACTTATTTCTGCTGAAGTAAAAAATCCAAAAGGTATTATCATCGCAAGATCAATATATCAGAACCATAGCAAGATCGGCATTAACCATATCCCTATGACTGTTACATCCAATACCTATGGAGCCAAGTCTGAAGTGATTCAGCATGAAAGAATTGTGTATAGTAACCCTCAGGTGAATGTTGAAACACCAGATCCAATTTTAAAATTCATTATTCCTAATTCTGTTGAGGTTAAAGAAATCAAATGGTAAAGTACCGTATTTGTCATCCGTTCGTCCTTTTCTGGACAATGTGTTTTATTACTGCTCTCCTCACAATGCCTTCCCATGCAAATGAGGCAACAGACCTTGCGTTTATACGTCAAGTTAACCCAATCACTAAGGAAATTCCCAAAGAGAGTATCCGCTTTAATCCACAAGAATCCTCCGAATTGAAGCTCGCTGCTACTGGGTTAATCCGACTGTATCAGAAATTCATCTCCAGTCAAGACGCACCCACCTGTCAATTTATACCCAGTTGTTCACGGTTCGGTACGGCGTGTATACAAGAATTTGGTATGTTCCGAGGAATACTACTAACCGCAGACAGATTAATCAGATGCAACGGTTCACAATCATCACATTACCATAGAGACCTCAATACAGGAAAGTACATCGATCCAATTTCAGATTATGCTAAATAGAAAGTTATCTGGATTTCTACTCCTTACACTCCTAAATATCTCATTTCTATCTTACGCAAATACCGAAGAACCGTTAGACTACCACAGTCCTGAAAACATCCTAAAATTTGCTGATTACTTAATCCAACAGGGAGACTATCTACGCGCCGCAGGAGAATATCAGAGATACCTATTCTATCAACCACAGGAAAGTGAACAAATTAGATATAAAATTGCACTATGTTATCGTTTCGGAGGAAAAACTGAAAAGGCAATACAGTTATTTCAAAAGCTGCTGCAAGAAACGACCGATAGAACCTTAACAAATAGTGCATATTATCAGATTGGAGTATCCTATTTTCTCATGGAACAGTATGGGAAATCAGCACACCATCTTGACAAATCACTACCAAGAATAACAGATGATAGATACCGGGCAGAATCACAACAGTTGATCGGTCTTTCAAATCTGATGCAAAACAGGTGGCTTGAAGCAGAAAAGACTTTCAATTCACTGATGAAATCTGATGTGTTGGAAGTAAGCGAAAAAGCAGCAGTATATAGTAATTATGCATCACAAGGGGCAAAACTCCCTACACGGAGTCCGTTTTTAGCAGGACTGATGTCTACAATTATACCGGGGGCTGGACGATTGTACACAGGACGGTACATTGATGCATTGAATACTCTGGTTGTTGTAGGTTTCACAGGTTGGCAGGCATACGACGGTTTCCGACGGGACGGACTTTCATCTGCAAAAGGATGGGCACTCGGGACACTCAGCGGTATCTTCTACATCGGCAATATTTACGGATCAGTTATTTCAGCAGGGGTCTACAATAGGCATGTTGCGGAGGAATACTTGTCTACTCTATTTATAGAAATATCATTTTGAGTCTGTTCTTGTTGCCAGTCTGCCAAGCGGAACTAAACCCGATCTATTCTGTATAAGTTCCACATACTTATCTTTGAACTGTTCATTATTGTCAGTTAGAGTATTAACAAACTGGGTAACCCGTTCTGTATCTACTAAAGTTGGACAGACAGCATTAACGTTTATCTGATTCTGGCTATCATCGGTTTCCATTCTTTTCAAACAGATTCAATCTAAGGATCTTTAGATGGTTCTTTGGATTTTGTAACTATTGTGAATTCTCTTTGTGCGATATTGCCATGTATATCAATCATCTGAAACATGACAGCCTCTATTCTGGGATCCGTTATTCTAAAAACAGCACTTGCTTTCTTTTTACCATTTAGTTCTTGGCAATCGTGAAACTTCTTTCTCCACCTTTGACTTTCCATATCTATCGGCACAAAAAGTTGTGCCTGGTGTATACCATCTTCATCTGTGATAGCAAACTTGAAAAGTCTTGTATCGGAACTATCTTCGTTTGATATAGTCATTTCAATCTGAGGACGTTTGTCAAAGAAAGGTTGGTTCGGATTGAAGAACCGGTTTTTGTCTAACCATGCCGCCTCACATCTGGTAAGTTTTGCATACCCATTCCCCCACGGCATCATATTGTTCACTCGGTTAAAAAGACGTTTCAATCGGGTGGACAATGCGTTTGGCTTATGCTCAAAAGGAAGATAAGGCAAACTGAATGCATTTCTCAGAATATGCGCAAGTGGTTTCCGTTTGAGGTTTTTTGTATAGGCATGTACAAGTTTGCCATGGGTAAACCCTATAGTATAGAAGCTTGAGATATTGCCTTTGAATCCTTTCTTAGTCGGAAATAGAAATTTTCTACTAGCATTTGTAATATGTAACGGATAGTCGTCAAAGGAAATATCTGATGTGTCATCCCAAACTGCGAGCCAAATATCGTTTGAAAAATCAGGATATATCGTTTGATTTTCTTGTACAAGATAGACTTTTGCTTTTCCATTTTCATCGGTTTCATACGTAAATGTTTTTCTACCGAACCCGTGACGTTCCATTTCATCTGAGTAGAAATCTTGAACTGCTCTTATGGTTTTATCTATTTTATTTGTAATATTGGGTGGCGGTATTTTCCCTTCGGGGTGGAGGTAGAGTATTCGCACGACATCGGCAGGTATCGTGACACCCTCTAATTGTTGAGGTGTCAGTTCCCATACTCGGATAACACCGTCCTTACTTCCGGTCGCAAGCAGCCGTCCATCGTGTGAAAACGCAACATCTCTTGTTTCTAAGGGATCAATAAATGTAATCGGTGCACCGCTGCCAATATCCCAAAGTTCTACGCCGCTTCCAAATAAAGGAGAGATATGGTTGGCATGTGCACATAGCTTTCCATCCGGGGAAATCGCCATATTTTCAACATGTCCGCGTAGCACCTCACCCTTACGCTGCCAACTTGGCAACTCCCACATGATATAACCCTTTTCACCATGATGGATATACATATCCCGTTCAAGACCACCTGCCACCATATATGTGTTGTTCGGAGAAAACTTTAGATAATCCATCTGATACAGCGATGTTTCTAAGGTCTTTACCAGTTGCTCTGTCTGTAAATCCCAAACGTTAACAATCCCATTGGTACGACCCACAGCAATCCATTTGCCATCTGGTGAAATGCCTACAGCACAAGCACCACTTTTAACTTCATGTGCTTTATTAAAAGGTAAAGTCGCAACTTCTGTAATTTTTTTAGGATCTTGAATATCCCAGAGTTTTACACCATCAGGTATTGTCGCCAAAAGTTTCCCATCAGGGGCAAACGCAAATTCATTGAAAGCCGTATCAAGTGTATTGACTTTCTTACCGGTCGCAACATCCCATAAGACAAGCTTCCAACGAGCACTCACAAGCAATTTGCCATCCGGTGAGAAACCTATAGATGCAAATATTTCGGGGTGTCGTAGAACTTTTACGGGGGCTTCAGTATTGTCTCTGTCCCATAAGTTGATGGTGCCGTTCCTATTAATACTCGCTATCAGAGAAGCATCTACAGGGGAAAATGCAACAGAATATATTGATCGTGCTCCGGTAGTGTTTGCAGAAGTAAAACCTTTTGGCACAATCCGATCAAAACCCGACATTGATCTAAGATGATACTTTGCAGTGAATTCCGCTACCAGTTTCGGTTTTTCTGGCACCTGTGCGAATTCCTGTGGAATAACAGATACAGGCTCATGTGGACGAAATATGAAATACGCTGCAATACCCAAAACAACTACACAGATTACTACGATTATACCTTTTATCTTCATTTTACATTGTCTCTGGCAAAACGATAGTACCGCCTATGCTATAGGCTATATTTACATCATTTTAGGTTGCATCTATTGAATAGCTATCGAACAATGTTAGATTTGAGTTGACCCCACGTTGTTGATAACTTATCCTTCGGTGAAACTGCTAATACACCGTCAATGCCTAAATTCATCAATTGCTGTATTTCATCTTGGGTGCGAGCGATGTTTGAGATACGTAATTCATCCATATAACCGTCCAAATAAGGATTAGAACCGCGTCCCAACCACAAGACACTGTTATTAGGTACTATCTTCCCACCAATCTCACTTTCATTATCTAACTCACCGTCAATATAAACTTTCCCTTCACCAGACTCTGCATCGTAAGTACCAGCTAAATGCACCCATGTCTTCAATGGTAACGCTTTGTTTCCGATAACAACGGCACTACCCCAAGCGTTAGAGGTAGTTGTCAACCTGATTTCCACATTTAGATTGTTGCGCGGACCTACTTTATATGTGGTCTCTTTAGTTGCACCTGTTCCACCTGCTGTTGAAGCAGTATTCAGAAAAACCCACATCTCCACAGTAATTCCATCTTCTAAATCAAGACTATCACTATCAGGTATCTCTACAAAATCTTTTGGACCGTTTCCACCGAATACCAGACCACCGCCTAACTTACCATCATCCCATTTTGATCCCATAAGTGTTCCATCATTTCCATTTTCAGAGAGATCTTTTACGGTATCACCGTCACCATTCTCAAATGTGTATAGGAGAACTGTATGTTCATCTTGGGCAGCAATAGGTAAACTGATAAGACATGTGATGATCACAAGTCCAGCCAATAATACCCATTTATTATCATAACTTTTATATAACATCAATATACCTCAATTTGATTAATTATTAAAATCATAACGTTATTGCATACTATAGCATAGATTCAACACTTTCGTCAAATTGGAGTCTCTCGTAGGTCGGAGCGAGCAAAGCGACCTCCGACATGTTACATTCTGTAGGAGCGACCTCCCGGTCGCGATCTTCTTTATTCATTCTCGTCAGCAATGGGTTTATGTCGCGACCAGGAGGGTGCTCCTACAGAAGAAACTACCTCTACTTACAATATGAGTTCAGGCAAATCAACGGCAAATACACGTATGGCAGTTGTCCCTCTTACATTTGTCAAAAACTACAAAAACACTTACCCTATGAAAACAATCCTGAAACATCAAAACCCCTTCCGCGTAATCCGCGTAATCTGTGCCTTCCGCGATTCAGACAGATGTAGGAGTAACCCACGGGAGTCATGCAGAATATCATACGCGGAATGTCAATAGCATTCACAGTGCTGATTTCTTGATTTAAAATCCTAATTCAGATAATCATCCTATAATTCCCACTTCTGATGCTATTTCCCAAAAAAAATAGGGCGGATACAATTATCCGCCCATATATCAGTAGACCCGTTTGAAACCGGGAAAATTTATTTATAGGTTATAACCACGTTCATTGTGTTGTGACAGGTCAAGACCCATACGTTCATCATCCTCATCAACGCGTAGACCAACAATTCCATCCACGATCTTCAAGATAATAAACGAAATCACACCACTCCAAACGATGGTAATGACGATGCTAAGGAACTGCTTCCAAACCTGCAAACCAATTCCGACATCCATTCCAGCACCACCAAAAACTTCTGCTGTAAACACACCTGTCAACAATGCACCGACAATACCACCGATACCGTGAACACCGAATGCATCAAGTGAATCGTCATAGCCAAGTTTGGATTTTAGACTCGTAGCACCCCAGAAACAGACAGCACCAGAGACAAAACCGATAACAAGTGCACCGATCGGACCAACTGTTCCAGACGCAGGTGTAATCGCAACCAATCCACCAACAGCACCCGTAACAATACCGAGTACGCTCGGTTTACCATGTTTGCCCCACTCAATAAACATCCATGTTATTGCAGCAGTTGCTGTTGAAACTTGTGTGACAAGCATAGCCATCCCAGCAGTTCCATCAGCAGCAAGTTCACTACCAGCATTAAAGCCGAACCAGCCTACCCATAGCATTGACGCACCGACTACTGTGATTGTCAAACTATGCGGTGGCATTGCAGTTGTCTGGTAACCCAGCCGTTTTCCGACTAAAATAGCAGCAACTAACGCTGCAATTCCTGCATTAATATGCACTACGTTACCACCAGCGAAATCAAGTGCTCCTATAATATCGCCAAAGAGTGAACCATCACCTGACCATGCCATATGACAAAGAGGTGCATAGACGATTAACGACCAAATTGCAGAGAATAGCAGCATCGCAGAGAACTTCATCCGTTCAGCAAACGCACCAGCAATCAGGGCAGGTGTAATAATCGCAAATGTCATTTGGAAGACAACAAAAACGGTTTCGGGAATTGTACCGCCATCAAGTAAAGTATCTACACCAATACCAGTAAGGAAAAACGTTCCAAGTCCTCCAACAAATGAGTTGAAGGTAATTTTGCCTGCCTCCATACCAGCTGTATTGAAAGCAAGACTATATCCAATGACAATCCATAATACAGTGACTATTCCTGTCAGGGCAAAACACTGCATGAGTACAGAGAGTACGTTCTGTACGCGTACAAGTCCTCCATAGAAGAGGGCAAGTCCTGGGATAGTCATGAACAATACAAGAGCTGTTGCCGTTAACATCCAGGCAGTATCCCCAGAATCGGGGGGTACCGCTGCTTCTACTTCGGTTGTTTCATGTTGATCTGCAAACACATCTTGGACAAGTATTAAACTTGACACACATGATAACAGTAATATTATTATCAGCGTTCCAATTAGTGGATAACTAAAACGCCTTCTTGAATTATGCGATGCACTTCGTCGTTGCATCTTTTGCCTCCTTTTAAGTACAAGCGATAATGCTTGTTTTACTAATTGGTAAACATCATTGTTAACCTTCACATCCTATTCTTTACACGGAAAATAGACTAACCTAATCCTATACTACATTACGTTTCTCAAAATCTATACCTTACAAATATTGGTATGACATTTTATGATAAAATTGAAATGGAATCAAGCCATCGTATGTCAGAAACAAAACCACAAAAACATTTATTCTAACCCAAGTTGCTACATAATGTAGCACAATCTGTTAGATTGTGTCCGAATAGACGCATACTAACAGATTGCGCTACAATATTTTCAAGAATGATACCCTAAACACCTTCCGCGTAATCCGAGCATTCCGAGATTCTGACATATCCTAAACGGTAACATAGGAACGCCCACACGTCAAGAAGTATAACTCAGAGATATGTTAAACTTCCTGTGGGCGATCCTAAGTAAATTTGTAACACTAACCTCAAAATTGAAGGTTTTCGTAAAATGAATTAACGTATTGAAGAGACATTAAAGTCTGGATAAGCACTTGCACCATGTTCTTCATAGTCAAGTCCAGCCTGTTCTTCTTCCTGTGTAACCCGTAGACCTGTAATCACTTTGATTGCATAGAACAGAGCAAAGCCTGTTACAAGACACCATGCGAAAACAGCAACCACTCCGATAAATTGTGCCCAGAGAAGTCCAAATCCACCACCGAAGAATACACCACTTGAACTATCAAAAAAGCCAAGCAGAAGTGTACCCAACGCACCACACGTTCCGTGAACAGAAATAGCACCAACCGGATCATCAACACGTAAATTTTCGAACATCAATACACTTAGAACAACAACAATACCACCAATTGCTCCCATAATAGCAGCGGATGTTGGACTAACGGAAGCACAACCAGCAGTAATAGTAACTAACCCACCGAGTGCACCATTGAGGGACATACCAGCATCAGGTTTACCAAGCAGAATCCAAGCTGTAATCATTGCCGTGATTGCACCGGCAGCTGCTGCAAGATTCGTGGTAATAGCAATGCTGGAAATAGGGGCTGCATCCGCTCCCATCTGACTACCAGGATTGAAACCAAACCAACCAAGCCATAAAATAAAGACACCAAGTGCTGCAAGCGGAAGGTTGTGACCAGCAATCGGTCTCGGTTTACCTTCACCATCATATTTTCCAAGACGCGGTCCTAAAACAATAGCACCCGTCAACGCAAGCCAACCACCTGTTGAATGAACAACTGTTGATCCAGCAAAATCAGACATACCTAAACTTGATAACCAGCCACCTCCCCAAACCCAGTGACCAACAATCGGATAGATTATACCTGTGATAAAAACACTATAAATTAGATAACTTTTGAACTGTGTCCGTTCTGCCATCGCACCAGAGACAATTGTCGCTGCAGTTGCAGCAAAAACAAGCTGGAAAAGCCACGCTGCGTATGTCGGAACAGAACTCCATTCTAATGCACTAAATACACTGGAACTGGTCTCTGCACCAGCTGTCAGGGATTCAGAGGGCACAAACCAACCGCTTGTTCCCATAAACGCATTACCTGCACCGAACATTATAGCAAAACCAATTGCCCAGTAGGCAATTGAACCCATAGAGAAGTCCATCAGGTTTTTCATGAGAATGTTCACTGCATTCTTAGCACGTGTGAAACCAGACTCCACCATAGCAAACCCAGCCTGCATAAAGAAAACCAGAAATGCAGCGACCAACACCCATAGTGTGTCTGCCATATACTTGCCATCATCAACCTTTTCGAGCGTACCATCGGTATCTACTAATCCGTTTAGCGCGAAAGCGTTGATACTCACGAGGCAGGTGAGGACAAGAATACTAATTATTATTCTTTTGTTCATTTGAAAGATCTCCTATATTACAATAAAACTGCTTCTTCGTAAAACTTCAAGAAACTGAGAGGTAGAATCCGTTTGCGGTATATAGTTTCATCGCGAATCACGTGAGAATTATTCGGATCGGACCCGCGATGATTTTGCTATAATAAGAACAGCACAGATGCAGTTCTTACATCACACTACTTACCAAGAACGAACAAACGTCATTCTGCCGGTTAGTCCTGTATCTTCAGAATCATCATCAAGCTGGGTCTCAAGACCGACAAAGAGACCGAGCGTATTGTTTTCACCATAACCAAGATTGATACGTCCACCGACAATAAGACTACCGAGTCCGCCATCATCACCCAAATCAATTGTTGCTTCAACTTGAGGACCGATAGCGACTGTATCGTTAATTGAATAAAGGACAAAATCACGAGTGTAGAACGAATCTGCTCCCTCTTCATCAAACGGGGAATTTAAAAACATCTGTATCCAAGATTCAAAATAGATGGAACCAGCAGAGAGATAGGTGAACAATTGCGGTGCAATCAAGGTCGTTGGACCATTTGCCGTAGCATAGTCAAACCCAATACCTACCATCGGAAGTAAACTGAGGGACAATGAATCACTGTCAACAACCGGAATGCCAAGACCAAGGTCAAACTCACCGAATGTATCAACAACATATATGTCGCTATCTATTGAAATACTTCCAACCGGATGGCTTGCACCAACCCAAATTTGTGTTCCTAAACTATCTGTATCGGTTCGGAACCAACCAGAGATACTTGATTCCTCTTCCATTTCCATCTCTTCACCCGCTTCGTGTGCGTCAGCAAAAACCATCGGAATGCTGCCTACTGCGAGGATGCATACTATTGCCAACAATTGCGGCAACCAAAACGCTTTAATTTTCATTTAAATCTCCTTAAATTTACTTATATTCCAACACGATAATCATCGTGCTTAAAATTGTATCTGCCAGTTATGATTACATATACTTGATTCTGGCTTCAACTTGTGATAGAATCTGTGCTTAGTTGCACTGCTACCCTTAAAGCAATATGCGTGCCAATGATGTATTTGAGCAAACTTCTTTTTCTGATAACCAAACGTTTATATGTCATTGGTATAAGACTATCCTTAGTTTTATCCTTATGTTCAATCCTGATGGAATTACTCCGATTAATGGTAAGTGGTCAGTGAATTTACATATTTTGAGGAGATAGAATTCTGCAAAAAATGCTGAAATTTTCATCACAAAATTGCCTAAAAAATAAGCATGTTTTGCTTGTTTGTATCGTCAGTATCGGTGCACTCCTTCGGTTTTGGCATCTTGGAAAATGGAGTTTCTGGATCGACGAAGTTCTCACTGTCATGGATGCTGATGAACTAACCCTATCAAATTCACCAATTAATCCTATTCCTTATCTTGCAGCGAAGTTTTCTCTCTTTATATGTGAAGGATTATCATTTATGGTAGATGGTAGTGGTGAGTGGAACAGTCGTCTAATCTTTTGTATCGCAGGTATCATATCCATACCGATTATTTATAGTTTAGGACAGTGCTTATACAACAGAAGAATTGGATTGTTAGCTGCGACGTTTGTAGCATTATCAAACTGGCATCTGTTCTGGTCACAGAACGCACGTTCCTATATTCTCACCTTCCTGTTTGCAGCGTTGACTGCTTGGTTTTTCTACCGTTCCCTTGAAAAAGATTCTACACTGTTGACAATATGCGCGCTCATCTCCTGTGTATGTCTAATCCTGTCCCACCTATTAGCAGCAGCGATTGTGCCTGCATTGGCAACCTATGCGATATTTCAGTTATACAGAGAACGTAACCGAAAACGGTGGATAAATATGATCGTATTCTTTCTCCCGTTCACAATACCTGTGTTAATGCTTGTTCATCCACAGATATGGGGTTACATCTCTTCTGGTTGGGGGCATAATGAATGGGGACGCAGCCCTCTCTATATAATACTCACAATCGTTCAAGGGGTTAGCATCCCGATAGCAATTACTGCATTTTTTGCCGTCCTCAGAAAACCTATTGACCGTCCCACGCTCTTTCTGGTTTGCTTCGCGGGTGTTCCTTTAGGGCTACTACTGATTGCATCTCAACTGCAGAACGTAGCTGGCTATTATCTATTTTGGAGCACACCTGCATATTTCATCCTTGCAGCAGTTACATGTGATCGGATATGGGATAAGATTAATTCGGAAGGCAAGGGTACATTACGCGTCCTTGTGCCATGTGTACTTATTGTGACGTTACTCTCACAAGATTTTCTCTATTTCAGATATGAAAACGGCGGTAGACCAAGATGGCGAGAAGCTTTACATGCCGTCAACGCAAACCGATTACCATCTGATAAAATAGTGTTATCAGAACCCAAAATAGCAAAGTATTACTTACCCGAAATAGAGTCGGTTCACGTTGGCGAGTTTATGAAGGACAAGGATGCATTCGAGAGGGAGTGGAGAAGTTCTGGTGGGAAACGACTATGGTTTATTGTAGACGTGGCAAGTTTTAACGTGTTTGATGCGGATTTGGAGGTGCGTAATTGGATTCGTCAAAGAGGACATTTGTTAAGAACTGCACCTGCATTCTCACGAGCAAAGGACAGGACGCTTCTTCTCTATGTTGTGGAATAGGCGCGGCTTTAACCACACCCATTCCTACGATCTTACTACCAAAAACGGGTAAAGTTCATTCTACCGGTAAGTCCAGTTTCATCCTCACCTTTCTTTGTCTCATATCCAAAATATAACCCAAGTGTATTCGCTTTTCCATAGCCAATGTTGAGACGTACGCCTAAATTTAGTAACAAAGGTTTATCCAGTTCATCGGCATAGACAAATACTGATTCAACCTGAGGTCCAATCGCAATTGTTTCATTCAAAGAATAGGTGAGATAACTACGATTGTATAATTCATTAGTACTATCTTCATGAAAAATTGTCGAAAATGTGCTGATGGTCCAGTGGAAGAAGAAAATATCGCCTGCGTTAAGGAAGGCAAAAATCTGCGGGTATAACGCGTCGGGATTATCTAAACTGGTATAGTCAAACCCAATACCTACCATCGGTTGAAGTAAGAGCGACATTGAGTCATTAGCCACTACAGGGACAGTAACCCCCAGATCAAACTCACCTGTGTATTTTCCTTTGTTAATATCATTGATATAGATATTAGACGCTATTGATAGACCCCCAATCGGATGATTTGCCCCAACAAGGAAATATGTGCCTAAACTATCCACATCAACCTGAAACCATCCTGTAATTGGAGGTTTCTCTTCCATAGCTTCGGCTTCAGGACTCATTCCTTCTGCTTCAGCTTCAGGACTTGTTCTTTCACCCTCGGTTTCATGAGCGTCAGCAAAAACAGTGGAAGGACCGATAACGGAAATCGTACAGATCATCAAAAAGATAAAAGTGAACTGAAATGATCGAATCTTCATATAAATCTCCTTAGGATTTAATAAAATTAGTAATTTGTTCAATAGTCACATTTCTATATCATTATTCCAAGAAAAGTATACCTTATTATCACATCTGATTTCAAGAATTTACCGAAACAAAACTCATATCTGTCAAAGTGCACTTCTCACTTCTTCCATAAGACGTTCCAGTTTTTCCTTATCTTTGACACCTTTTGATGCTTCAACACCAGAGCATAGGTCTATCCCATACGGATGTATCATTTCAATTGCTGATTTTACGTTCTCCGGACGAATTCCACCTGCTAAGTAGACAGGTAGAGGACTGTCTGATATTAGTTGTGCAGCGGTTTGCCAATCATATCTTTTACCAGTGCCCCCGTAGCGTGGAGGGTCAACACTAATATCCACCGTATCAAATAAAAGATAATCCGCACCTGCATCACGGTATGCTTGCATCTCTGTCCGCACTGAAGACATATCTACACTCTCAGGTGTACCTGCTGGTAAATAGACAGATTTCCAGAGTTGGCATTTCACAACGTTTTTGAGTTCCTCAACCTGTTGTGGTGTTTCTTGTCCCAGAAGCTGCACTGCAAACGGTTTAATCTTCAATACCGCTTCTTGAATGTCCGCTGTTGTGCGATTGTATAACAACAATACCGCTGGAATAGGACTACCACTTGCAATCTCTACCGCTTTTGTAGTGGTCAAAGTACGTTCTGAAGCTGCAACATCAACCAATACACCAGCATAGTCTGCACCTGTATCGGCAGCAAGGTATGCATCGTGAGTTGAAGTTATACCGCAGATTTTGACTTTACACTTTGATTCTTTAGACATAGTTAATAATACCTTTTGTTGTATCCGGTTATATCAATCACAGAAGACTGTTTGTCTATCAGCATCTGAGTAGCAGATAATCATCGTCACAGGTTGCCATCCGGTGTTGACAGCATTGTGTTTAACATTGCGCGGTATTCGGAGCATCATCCCAGGTTTCAGTGGAATTGTCTCATCTCCTAACTTGTGATCACATTCCCCCGAGAGCACATAGATAAGTTCCTCACAGTTCGGATGGTAATGAGTGGGATTCCCTTCACCAGCATTAATGTAGACCACACCGAATGTCATCTCAGCATCAGGGTCAATCTGATCATTGCAAAGCCATTTTATTGCACCCCATGGAAATTCAAGAGCACCAGCATCGTTACTATTTGTTAAAGTTATATCCATCGTGTTCTCCCTTTACGGCATTTCATTTATTTGTTTCATCAGAATATTCTGCTAAAGAGAAACAGGTCAAACGTTCATCTACATAAGCCTGCAAGTCTTCTATCGGTTTTTCATGAAGATAACCGATAGGTGCACAGATTGCCTTTACGTTCTCTACATGTTGGTCAACAGCATAATGGGCATGTCCAAAGAGGACGTGTGTAACAAGCGGTTCCTGTAAGCATATCTTGCCAATAGTTTCACTTCCCATAAATGCTTGAAAATAGTCCCAAGGTAATTTTCCACGGTAGCGAATACACTCTCGGAAGGGAACGTGATGTGTGACTACGATTATACGTTCAACCTTGTCTCTTAGGGATTCGATTTGCTGTCCAAGTTCTTTAGCAAACCGATGTGTGACATTCTTATCCGTATCTCCCCATTGAGCATACCGCTTATCACTCCAGACCGTTCCCATCAGCTTTTTTTCAGCATATTTCTCATCAGTAAAATCGTATCCTTCAGGTGCAAACGTATAATCATACCAACCGATGGTGCCACAGAAACCTATTTCGTCTGAAATGTATGGAGTATTAATAATTGAATGGAAGTCGTGATCTTGACATATTTCGGATATGATCCTACATTTCTGTTCACTCGTCATATTCGCATTTTTCGCTACCCAAATATCGTGATTACCCGGCACAAACAACTTTTTGCATGTCAAATCTGCATTGCCAAATTCACTGAGCATTTCATAAAATTCAGATAACTTTGGAGTTACATCACCTGCCAGAACAAATACATCAATATTCGCTGCTTTGATAGCGTTAATGAGGTAGGGGATAATTGCCTTATTTGCCTTGGTTGCTTCAGTATGTAGGTCTGAGATCAGTCCAATTTTCATCTGCAATACGTAATGAATTCCGTGTCTATAACACCATAAATCCAAATAGAATGATTTTACTCCTGTGGTGTTCTGATTCTACTAAATACCTCATCAATAAAGATACGAATAGCGGAATCGTCTTCTTGAAAACGTTGTCTCTGTCGATCAAGTGCACTCAGTGAGGATTCGTCTCCAATTTTTGCGATTGCGTCCACAAGTGTTAATTGTATTGCGGGGTCATCGGTAGTATCTAAGGCATTTATTAGAAAGTCGCGCGCAACCGTTCCACCGATATTGCCAAGGGCTGATGCTGCTATATCCTTAGCTGTAGCATCCGCTTCATTGAAAACAGCAATTAACGCATCTGCCGCGGGTTCCCCAATATGACTAAGTCCTAAACCCGCTTGGAATCGAATGCCCGGAATTTCGTCTTTATCTCTAAGCACCTTTGAGAGAGGATCAATGGCAGAAGTTGGTCTGAGGACACCAAGAATGGAAAGACATGCACGACGGATTTCCTGGTCCGGTTCAGTGTCTTTTTGGATATATTGTTCGGTGAGTTCCACGAGTTTGCCTTCATTGACTTTCTGATGTAGTGCCTCAGAACGGTGTCTGAATTGGATACCAAAAGGAGCTTCAAGCGTTGCTGTATTTGCGGTTCGGTCTACAAGTAGCAGACCTAATATTTCTGCGGATTCAAGTTGGGATCTGTCAAGCATATCTGCGGGGAGTTGATTCACATTCTCCTGTTGAAAATGCTGAAAAAGATCGCTGAGTTCGCTCAATGCCACAAGTCGTTCTAAACTTCGCGCAGCGGCTTTGCGGAGTGCCAGATCACGGTTATTTTTCAGAATGTCTATCAAAGCATCCACTGCCCGTGCATCCCCTAAGTTTCCGAGGGCGGTGACAGCGGCTATTTTCACCCCGATAAGTTCGGTTGTGCGTAGGGTTACAGATGCATTTTGTGTTGCAAACTCATCTATAGTTTTCTGATAGTCCTTTAGTCCTTGTATTTTCCGTTCATCAACTATCTTTTCAACGATATCACCGATCTGAATGTTTTTAGAATTTGCTGCGGGAGTACCAGCAATGATATTCTTTATGCGAACAGGATCATCGCCCTCTACTACTATACCGACTTTATCACCGCTTTTTCGAGTTGCTATGCGGAGGGGTTGCTTGTTTTTGAGATACAGCAACATGTTGTTATCGTCATCCATTGCTTTTTTTACGGCGCGTGAAAAGTCAGCTGAACTATAGATGGGATACTCACCAATTACATAAGAAATAAGTTCACCTGTTGAAAGATCTGCTTTTTCTGCAGCACCATTGACAGCAATAGAATTAACAACCACACCACTCGTAGACCAGCGATTTTCGAGATCACTATCAAGTCGTTTTACCTCTATATGCAGGCGTTCATCGTAATAGACATTATCACATCCCAGCGTTAAAAGGACACCTACATATATAAATATAAGTAGTATTTTTTTATGCATACTGCTCCCTTTCGTCCCATCGATTAATTCCTACCACACCAAAGAACACTATAAAATGAAGGTTCTAATTACCTAACTCCACGACGATTTCTCTGCTACTTTTCTCATTCAAGGCATCTAAGAGAGGTTGTACAGCTTTTTCGTCACCGAGTGAAGATAATGCCCGAATTGCATCAACTCTGAGCGAAGATCCTTTGTTTTGTGTTATTTTGACAAGTTCAGGAACTGCCTTTCCGCCAATTTTTCCAAGAGCAGCAACTGCCAACTGGCGCACCTCTGCTACCTCTCTGTCCCGCACCCGTCGTGCTGACCCAGAATCAATTAATGCCGCAAGAACAGGTATTGCCTCTTCACTGCCTATTTCACCGAGAGCTTTGACAGCATTCAATCGTGTTCCCATCTGTTTATGTTCAAGCAATTCAACCAAAATCGGCACCATAGTATTAGGATCGGATCTACCGATGTTTGCCATCACCCATTGTGCATCGTGTCTGTCACGATTATCCTTGGACTTAATTGCTTTTTCAAGTTGATTGAGAAGTAGTTTCCGTTCACCTTTTTGGTAGACTAATGTCAATGCCTCTAACGCGGCATTTTGAACGTCTACATCATCGTCTCGTAGCGTATCAAAAACAAGAATTTCAAGGTATTCACGCGGTTTTTGCTGATACGCTTTGAACATGTGTTGTCCTCTCTGAGCGATTGATGCTTGATTCCATTCAGGCTCGTTGAGTTCGTAAAAGTCTTGAGAATCATAGAATCCAAGCAAATAATGTGCTTCAGCGTTATCCTTTTCCTGTTCAATAGCGAGTTTAAATTCGTGTACAGCGCGTTCCTCTTTCCGTCTCTTGTCGGATTTGATTAACTCTTTGCCTTTGGCAAGGTGTTCATTCTGGTTACCACATCCGACTATTAAGAATGCTATTCCAACAAGAAGGAAAACACCTGTAATATACCTTTTCATTATAATATCCTGAGTTTGGTGTCTGTCTTATTAGGATGCCGCGCTTTCCAATAGTTGTGGTTGTTCTACAGATGTTGCATCAACTTCTTCCGACTCATTATCCTCTTCAGTGGCTTCCTCTACTTCAGCTACTTCAGCATTTAGCGTTTTATGAAGGATAACGATCGGTTTTTCAGAGAACCCCCAATCCTTATACCTTTGTATGACAGGTTTTTCTGAAGGGACGAGTTCAATTTCAAGTGTAGTTAATCCCATATCAGTCGCGGCTGCTTCTGCAGCTTCAATGAGATGGTCAGCAACACCTAAAAGACGGAAAGGACCAGAGACGGCTAAATGGCTGATTTGCCCTACTGTATCATCCAATGGATGCTGTTTTACTGTAATGTGCCCCACTGCATATCCACTGGAATCAGCGACAAGTCGGGTGATATAATCAGCAGCTAAGTCTGCATTCAGATCATCAGCGACCTCTTGTTGAGTTTTTTCTGGGAAGCAATATGTTTGCAAATGTGTTGCATCATCTTCATTAGCTGATCGGACTTTAATTGATCCTACTAAGTCAAAATCCTTATTATCCATGTGTTTCTCCTCCATTCTGTTTTAGTTTATTATCTTCTTCCTCTTCAATTGAGTCATCTTGTCCTATTCGCAGTTGACGTTCAGCATCAACAACATCACGATTTATTTTCGCAATACAGTGATTAAGCTTATCAATTAGCGCGGTGTGACCTGTCATAGCCCTTCGGATTTGACGGAGCTGGTCGATGACAAGTCTAAAGGTGCGGACAAAGTCCCCTGGATCAAGTGCGGCATAATCTGTCAACGAGTCAAATTCACATCCACGACTCCATGCTAACATTGCTGAACACAAACGGAGTTCCATGAGAGGTGTAATTTCAGAGACATTATGCCCATTTTCTACGGATTGAATGTCAACGACTTCATTCCATGCTGCCCCAAGAATTGATAACATCCTTTTATGTTTCAATCGCTTGAAATATCCATCTTTGCGGGGTTCAGACACAATTGCTACCAGCAGACAATTGATTTCATCCTCACTTAACCTCTCAAAATATCCTCTAAAAAGAAGTTGCGTCAACTGAAGTTCATATCCGTATAAATGAGATGCGGTGTTCCCACGCGGTAGCAATTTATGTTCTTCAACATAGCCAAGTGTTTCAAGGACATCCAGACGGGCAGCAATCTGTTCCTGCTGAAAATTCTCTATATTTGACTGTTGATGCTTTATGTTATTTAGATACTGTTCTGATTTCCGAATTGCTTGATATCGACCAGTGCATTCGGATCGTTCATCGCAGTCATGACAAAGGTTCTTTGAAAGTTCAGTATTCACTCGCTTCATTTTATTGTAAATCGCAGCTGTCTTTTTCTTGTATTCCTTCTTCCTTGATTTTCCTCGAGATGTACGGGATTTTAGTGATGCTAACTCCAACTGTAGGCTTTCACGTTTCTTTGCATTATTCCGTTTGAACCGATGATAACTCTCAATTTGTTTCATGCCGTCAACATTGTCGTGTATACAGGTGGGAGGTGGGAGAGATTGTCGTTCTTCTTCCAGTTGTGTAATCCGATTGTTGAGATTGGTAATTCGCTTATAATTCTGATGGTTGCTCAAACTCATCGTATAGACATCGTAAATGTCATCTCCATATTTCTCATACAGATTGAGTATACTGGAATAGGAGAGATTGAACTGACTGGCAATTGGTTCAATCTTATCTGAAACTGCATTGCTAACATCATTATATGTAGCATAATATGGATCAACTTGAGCATATACATAACCGACAGTATCAATGCCCCGTCTACCAGCGCGTCCAGCCATTTGGTGATATTCACGCGCCTGGAGATAGCGAAAACTTACACCATCATATTTCTCAAGACTATCAAACACTACTGAACAAGCAGGCATATTGATTCCGACAGCAAAGGTTTCAGTTGTAAATAGAAGTTGAATCAAGCCTGAAGTAAATAACCTTTCTACGACCTCTTTTAGGGTAGGTAACATACCCGCGTGGTGATAAGCAATTCCACCTGCGATCAATTTCCGAAAGTTTGTAACGAGCGTCTCTTCAACAATATCATATTGATTACAGAGCGCATCAAATTGTTCTAAAATCTGTTGCTGCCTGTTTTGATCAAGCAGATTCAGTTCATTCAGAGAAGCAAAATAATGTGCATTGCTCTCACATCTCTTACGACTGAAACAGAAATAGAGACATGGAAGTCGTCTCTTTTTATATAGGTAAGGTATTAAATCGGTGCTTATAATATCTTTTGGTATTGACTCATTATTATTTTGCTGGACATCACCCGAATTCTGGTCTGAGAATGGGTCGTTTCTCTTTTTAGACTTTACCCTTTTGCTTCCTTGCTGCTTTTTTGCCACTTGTCGTAGATCCTTAAGATCCTTCAAGTTACCTATTCCATATCCCTGAAAGTAGACGTGATGTTCCAAAGGTACGGGACGTTCTAACTCTTCAACGACTTTTATGTCAATTTCACGGACACTTTGCATCCATTCCGCAAATGAGTTGATATTTGGAATCGTTGCACTTAGACAAACAAATTTGATATGTTGCGGTGCAAAGATAATACTTTCTTCCCAGACAGTTCCTCGTTCAATATCGTTAATAAAGTGGATTTCGTCAAAGATGACATAGGAGACATCCTGTAATCTTGAGATGTCATCAAAGATTGTATTACGGAAGATTTCGGTGGTCATCAATAGCACTTGTGCATAAGGATTTAGCACCACATCGCCGGTGACAATCCCGATTTTATCACCATATTCAGATTGAAAATCTCTGTATTTTTGATTGCTAAGTGCTTTTATCGGTGCAGTATAGATGACTCGTTTGTTTGTCTCCAGACATTTTTCAACTGAATACTCAGCAATAACAGTTTTTCCGGCACCAGTAGGAGCTGTAACAATTACTGATTGCTCGCTATTTATTGCTTCAATTGCTTCCTGCTGAAACCGATCTAACGCTAAGCCTTTATATTGCATTTATCACCTTTGTATTGACTATTCCTACTAAATAGTATAATGAATTGCCTATTTTTTGTCAAGTATGAATCAGTTGAAGGTAGATTGGCGTGAGCACTGCGAAGTCCGCCATCTTACATTCTGTAGGAGCGACTTCCCGGTCGCGACATGATAGTAAGCATTCCCGGCATGGTTTTCAGGATTTTTGTCTGAACCAGGATTATCAGGATTATAGGATTTACAGGATAAGAGACAACTTTGGGTTTCCAATGTTGTTGTCTGAACTAGGATTTTCAGGATTTCAGGATTTACAGGATAAGAGGTCTTTTGGTGTTTCAATGTTGTTGTCATAGGATTGTGTTCTCCTTAGTTAGGGTGTTTTGTGGATCGCGACCAGCAAATCAACGGTATGAATGCTATATAGCATTCCCCCAAATCAACGGTATGAATGCCATTTAGGCATTCACCGGGTCACTCCTACAAGTAGTCCTCAGCAAATGGCACTTTATTTATTAGATATGGTATTATATCTGTTATTTTACTGTTACATTGTTTATCAGTATGTGCTAAAATGTGTGACTTTTTGCACGTCACTGTGACGTTTTGCATCCAGTCAGGATAAGGAATGTGACGCGAATTTCGCTTTTTTTATTTTGTTCTTTTTTGGTCTTTTTCTTATCTTGACCTACCTTGGGTTTCTGATCGTGTCATCATTTTTGCGAAGGATTTGACGGCGAATTGTTTGTGTATGTCATTGAATTTCATCGGAATATTCCTCCTTAAAAGGTTACCGTATGGTAACTTTTTTTGACATAACGGTAACTTTTGGTAGAATTGGTCTAATGTTAGTTTCCGTCTGGGTTTGTGGGTTGTTTTCATCGGTTTTTTGTGGTTGAAAAAAATAATTTTGGTAACTTTTTTGGCTATTTGTCGGGGATCGCTTTGCTCGCTCTGACCTACACGGATTATCGCGACCACGAGGTCGCTCCTACAGAATGTAAGATGAGATGTCGGAGGTCGCTTTTCAACAGAATGTAAGATGAGATGTCGGAGGTCGCTACGCTCGCTCCGACCTACGAAAAACTGTAAATAAAAAGTTGTCATTTCGAAATGATGTTATAGTTTAACTGATGATGGTATGTGAAGTGAAATGAATCAAGTGAGTGGAACAATAGATTTCCAATAGGTTTTATGGGGTTTTCGGAATTGTCTGAACGAGGATTACAGGATAAGAGATTTCACCTTTCATGTGATATTTCCTATGATGGCATTACCGATTGCTCCAAAATACAATGTGAGTCAATCTTTGATTAGGGTGTTGATATAGAATGGACTTGATTAATCTACATTTTTTTGTCATAATACATCATCAAGAATTAGGTATATATGTCTCAGTATTTGGCTGAAACTCAATAGGAGATGGAAAGATGATACGAACAAAGACCTTTCATAAAAGCATCATTATTTATGTCCGGACTTTCTTTTGCGTGTTATTACTGTTATTACCTGTATTGCGAGTAGACGCAGCACGAGATGAAGCAACTGTTGCTGGAAACTGGACATTTGAGGATGGAAGTGCAATAGATACATCAAAAAATGGGATTAATGGCAAATTTGTTGGTAACCCAAAATCCGTTGAAGGTATAGTTGGCAAGGCGTTACAGTTTGATGGAGAAAGTGATGGTATTGATCTTCCAGATACACCACTTATAAATACAGGTGGTCCTTATACTGATCGAACAGTCGCAGCCTTTTTCAGATGTCATGACATTTCCTTAAATCAGAAGCAGATGATATTTCAAGAAGGGGGTGCCACACGAGGCTTGTGTCTCTATGTCTACAAAGGTGAAGTCTATGTTGGTGGTTGGAATCGTGCCCAATACAATTGGGATGGTGCATGGATATCTGAGAGTATAAAATCGAATCGTTGGCACCATGTCGCAGCTGTCATTCGAGAAGCTGCGGGAGCAGTTGAAAATGATAAACTGGAAATGTGGTTAGATGGTAAGCTTGTCGGTAAAGAAGCGGGTGGACAACTTCATGCTCATACCAATAATACCTCAATCGGTTACGTCACACAGAAGACGATCTATCACGATGGAGTTGAAGATTTGAGTAATGTTGGCTGGTTTGATGGTATTCTTGATGAAGTTCTTGTCTACAATTCGGCATTTGATAAGGAAGATTTTACTAAAATCGCACAGCCTTTGAGTGTTGAGCCTGCAGGTAAATTTACAACCACGTGGGGTTATTTAAAAGACAAGTGGACAAAATAATTGCTGTTGTCTGATTATTGTCTGAGTCACTGAAGGCACAGAAAACGCGAAGGGTATTGGGGCATGTATACACCTTTCGCCTCTCCGAGGCTTAGTAGGTACTGTAGGTCGCAAGTTCACTACGACCTACGATTTACTCTCTAAACTATTTGACAACATCATTTTGATATTGTATAATATATACTGCTCTGGGTCGTGTGAATGCGTTATCGGGTCGCAGGTTCGACTCCTGCCAGCAGATGTGGTGTAATGCGAAGTCTGTTGTAGCTCAGCGGTAGAGCGATGTATTCCGATCTTTATCCAGAGTTATCTTTAGCGAGCCGAAGTATTACTTTACCATTCACGTAAGTGTCGCAGTAAAATGCGCCTACGTAATACATGCCTTGTCCGCTCCTTTGTGAAAATATGGTAGAGATTAAAATTAACGCTACATTCCTGAACTGTAGGAGGGAACTCCGATTCCCGACTGCTCCTAAGTTCTGTCGCGATTCGGAGATCGCTCCTACAGAGGAAATGTAGAATTATTTCTATAATCCACTATAGATATAGTTCAACGTGGCTCCGGGTCGATTGAGTTTGTTATCGTAATGATGTGGTCACAGGTTCGAGTCCTGTTAGTAAGTTTATGCATGAACTTGCTATAGCTCAGTTGGTAGAGCACATCAAAACTGACTCTGACCCTTATCCGGAGCATTCTTTGTGCGGGCCGAAGTATTGTGTTAACCTATAAAATTTACGCAATACGATCCTTGTCCGCCATTTCATCAACATAAGAGACATCATGAGTTATTTGCGTAAGTATTCCCCATTACATCCTCATCAACGGGAACCGTTGGACGAAAAGCAGGTCGAAAATTCTGCTGGTGGATACGTTTATCCTGTAACCATCTGGACAAACCTTGATAGATTCCTCATATTGGGGACAGAAGGTGGTTCATATTACGCCAAAGAGTGGGATTTGACGAAGGAAAACGTGGATTCCGTCAAACAATGCATTGCTGAGGACGGGATTCAGGTTGTTGAACGGATTCGTGAGATCTCTGTATCTGGACGTGCGCCGAAAAACGATCCGGCTTTATACGCACTGGCACTCGCCTTTACGCACGGGAACACGGAAACAAAACAGAAGGTGCGAGAGGTGTTCTGTGACGTGGCGCGTATAGGAACACACTTATTCAATTTTGTAGCATTTATGGATGGTATGCGCGGTTGGGGAAGGTCGGTACGGCGGTTAATCGGTGATTGGTATAGGACGAAGGATGATGACGTTTTGACATATCAGGTCTTGAAGTATCAGTCACGGAACAGTTGGCGGCATGCTGATGTCCTTGCGAAGTGCCACTACGGTGAGAACCGAGGTATCTACCGATGGATGAAAGGACTTGATACAGACAAGCGGATTGTGCAACGTGATACAATAGATGGCACACAGATTTCTACTACTTACGATGCTACAGATGCTATGCCTGAACTGCTTGCAGGTTATGAGGAATTGAAATGCACTGAGAAGCGAGCGGATGTTATCAAACTGATTGAAAAGCACGAATTTACGCATGAGATGGTGCCGAATGATTGGAAGAATGAAATTCAAGTCTGGGCAGCGTTATTAGCAAATATGCCTGTGATGGCAACGGTGCGTAACCTCGGTAAGATGACGCAGATTGGGTTATTGAAACCGTTTGCCCCAGAGGTACAAACAGTGCTGGAAAGACTCTCAGATGATGCTATTAAGCGTTCGCTTATCCATCCTATACAGATTCTGATTGCCTTGATAACATATAGATCCGGTAAGGGAGACAAAGGTAGTTTGACATGGGAACCAGTACCGCAGATTATTGATGCTTTAGATGCTGCTTTTTACATGGCATTTGATAATGTTGAACCCAGTGAAAAAAATATGCTCTTGGCACTTGATGTCTCAGGTTCAATGAAACGCGGTGGTGTTGCAGGTTGTAATGGACTTACACCTCGCAATGCTTCTGCCGCAATGGCATTGGTTACTGCACGGACGGAACCGAATTACCATGTCTTTGGCTTTTCTGATGAGTTTGTAGACCTACCTATTACTGCAAACGATACGTTAGCAAGTGCTGTTAAAAAAGTCTCTGGTTTACCGATGCGGCGTACCGATTGCGCGTTACCTATGCTTTATGCGATAGAGAATAAGCTTGAGGTAGATGTATTCATCATCTATACAGACAGTGAAACGTGGTATGGTGATATTCATCCGAAAACTGCGCTGGATATGTATCGACAAGAGATGGGAAGACCCGCGAAGTGTGCTGTTGTCGGTATGATAGCCAATAAGTTCTCCATTGCAGACCCGATTGATGCCGGCATGATGGACTTTGTTGGTTTTGATACTGCTACACCCGCAGTGCTCAGTGATTTTGCCAAAGATGCTGAGATGTAGTGTTCATCTATAACCTATTTTTCTTTTTCCGTCCATTAAATCCCTACCCTTTTGTCTGAACCAGGATTTACAGGATTTGTTCCTCTCAGATAAATGTCTTTCCTTAGATTGACATAATCACCTATCAAAAGATTTATACCATAGCAGAGCGTTCTACCTAAGCAATCCTGAAAATCCTATAATCCTGATAATCTTGGTTCAGACAACAATAAGATTATGTTGACAAAAGCACCTCTAACCATATAGAATGGAGTTATATTTATTGTATATTCACGTATTGAAAGGAAAATAAAAATGGCATTAAAAGTTGGCGTAGTTGGCATGAGTGGTATTGGGAATAATCATGCGAATTGCCACGCAAATGATGATTTAGCAGAACTGGTTGCGGTATGCGATATTATGAAAGAACGTGCGGATAGCGCGGCAGAACGACTCGGTGTGAAGGCATACTATACATTAGCCGATATGATTGATGGAGAACCCGATTTGGACATTGTTGATGTCACGACGGGTGGGAATGAGAACGGTAGTTGGCACTATGAACCGACGATGGAGGCACTTGATAAAGGTAAGCACGTACTCGTCGAAAAGCCGATCTCAAATGATATTGGAGAGGCACGCGAGATGGTCGCGAAGGCAGCTGAAGAGGATCTTTATCTTGGCTGCAATCTCAACCATTACTTCACACCACCTGCGGAACAAGCAAAAGAATATATTGACAATGGACAGGTCGGAGAAATGGTCTATATCTTACATAAGATGGGGTTTGCTGGTGGAGAATTCAACTATAGTTATTCTAACGCACCGCGTTCTGACGGTTTCCCCTATTTTCATGTGAAAGCGTTTCTATCACACCCTTTTAGTGTGATGCGTCATTTCTGTGGTGACGTGACACATGTGCAAGCATTTATGGAACGTCCTCATTTTCGTCGTCGTGAAGGGGATCTGATGGTGTCTATAAACAGCATTCACCTTCGGTTTGAAAACGGTTGTATCGGATATCTGCTCAGTCAACGTGGAGATGCGACCTTCGGACTTGGTGGTTGGTGGAGCGTTGAACTTGCTGGGACACGTGGCACATTCTGCATTGAAAACTGTATTGAAAAGGTTACTTTTTGGCCCTCCCCTGGAGCACCTGAAGGTGGAGATACGGTTGTAACAGAATCGGGTATCTCAGACTTTGGACAGACCTTCCCGTTAAGGATACACGCGTTTTTAGAGGACATTACAAACGGTGTGCCGAAGGAGAAGATACGTGCCTCTGGTAGAGACGCACTCGCTGCGCTTGAATACACATGGGCTGCGATGGAATCTTATGAACAGGGAGGAATCTTGGTGCGTCCACATCCCCTGCCTACATTGAGTGGTCTGTAAGAGTACATCTGATTATGACACTATAGAAGGAGAAATCACATTTGAAATTAGGAGCAAATTCAGTATTATTTGGCGGTTACGATATGGAAACCACCTTCAAACACATTGCAATGGCTGGCTACGATGGTATTGAACTTTCTGCTATTGACGGAATGAGTCAGCATCTTGTTCTTGCCAATTGGAAGGAACTTGCTGATGACATCAAACGCTATTCAAAAGAATATGAACTTGAGTTGTTAGCGATGGAACAACCCTCACGCGATCCTGAGAGAATGGAGTTGGCATTTCAAGCTGCTGTTGAGATCGGTATCCCGATTGTGAATTGCGGTCCTGGTGGGTCATCTGATGATGAATCTGCCTGGGGTCCGGTTATCGATTCTTTGGGTAGTCTATCTGAACGGGCGGAACACTACGGTGTTACGTTATGCGTCAAGGCACACGTCGGTGCAAGTATCTACAACACACCGACAACGCTACGAGTGATGGAAGAGATTACATCTCCAGCATTCGGTATTGACATGGATCCGTCACACATTCACCGTGCGGGAGAAGATCCTGTTGAAGCGATTGCAGCTGTTGTCTCAAGAGTGAAACACGTGCATATCCGTGATTGTAAGGGGACGGAACGTGGTCCGGGTGCCCCTGAATTGCAGGCAAACGGACGAGGGGATATTGACCTTGTTGGTTACATTCGTGTTTTGCATGAAAACGGCTATACAGGTCCACTTAACCTTGAAGTGATTGGTGCAAGAGAATATAGTATGGAGCAATGTTGCACAATCGCTGCAGAATCGCGTGGACACATGCAGGCGTGTTTGCAGGCGTGTGGTGCGCGTTAAGATACTCAACTATTGTAGGTGGGTTATATAATAGCCTGCCTACTATTGAACATTTTAAACAAGAAATCCTTGAGGAACCCACTATGAGACAGAATCCCCTCATACTCCCTTTAGTAGGAAGCGTCATTGCCTTTCTCTGCTTCTTTTTTCCGTGGTTAAAGGTTGATATGTCGTCTTTGGGTCAGGAAACTATTAGCATTTCGGGCTTTACGTACGCGATAGGGAACATGGACATTATTACCCTTGCTGCTTTCATTGCATCTGTAGCGGTTATAGGCATTAGTATCTATATGATGAAGCAAGATACACCTAAGCAAGAAAAAAAAATTGTGTTAATTTGTAGTAGTATCGGGGTTTTATGCATTCTGTTAACGTTTATTCGAATTGCATTAACCCCGCTCTTAGCAGAACACACAGGATTTTTCGCTGGTTCAGATATGAAATTAGACGAAATCTTTAGCATACACATCGGAATATTCGGTGCAGTCACCGGATTTATTCTTGCTTTTATCGGCGCGTGGCACATACCAAAAGTAAATACATCTATAATAAATAATGAATAGTTTGTTGTGTGCAGACTATTATGTCTACTATAATTTATTCTTCCTTTCTTCAAGGAAAAGAAAATGAAACAATATTCAATTCTAATAACCTTGGCTGGCAGTATTCTGGTAGTATGCTGTTTTGCGTTGCCATGGGTTACATTTACGAGTGGTGGATATAAGAAAAGTTGGGAAACCGACGTAAAAAAAGAAAAATTAAGTAGTGGTGCCATTGCAAGATTCAGCAGACCTGTCACAGAACAAGGAAGGATAAGAAATGATGTTCCCGTGACGCATCACAATTACTTAGGTTTTAAAATTGCTGCCGGTTGGAATATAATCACGATTGTTTTAATTGCATCCATTGTCTCTGCAGGTTGTAGCATCTATATGTTAACCCAACATAATCCGAGGAAATCTAAACTATTTGTTCTCATTAGTAGTGGTATAGGAATTGGGTGTCTTCTTCTCACATTTTTGCTTGTAACGGTAGTAGGTGAAAATGGACTTCGTAGCATAGGTAATACGACCTACACTGCAAATGGGAATATCCAAATCGGTGGGATTGCAACAGTCATTTGTTTTATTATTACGCTCATCGGTGCGTGGAACATACCAAAAACAGATGCTGCCATTGACGATAACGAATAAGAGTTAATCCCATATAACTATAGATTAACGTGAGTTCGGTATAACAGAAATGAATGAGTTTGTAGATTGGGTTGAGGAACGAAAACCAACCTACAAATCTCTATTAGAAGTGAACATAATACCAAGTAAGTATAATTCAATTAATTGATAGTAAGATGAATATGATGAGACGTTACTCACTGTATATAATGTTTGCGGGTGTGATTATTGTTCTTTTGTGTTTCTTTATGCCTTGGGTGGTAATTGACATGTCCGCCATAGGGGGTAAATCAGTTACGAAAATAATAGGTATTCGGGAAGCAACAAGAGGTCTAAACTTTACAACCCTTGCCCTTATCTTCACAATTACAATTCTTGGTATCTGTATCTACTTGTCCATAAAGAAAACACCGAGGATATTAAGAACTATCATCATAATAAGTTGTATTGTTGGAGCATTTAGTTTTTTTCTATCATTAAATCATATAGCAACTGAACTGAGACCTTATATTACCGTAACTGCTGGGACAAACTCAGCAAGAGATCCACAGACAACGCTAAATTTTGATAAAGTATTTAACCTTCAATATGGTGTTTACGGTATATTTATTGGATATGTACTTACTTTCATAGGAGCATGCAACATTCCTACTTTCGATCTATTTACTACGGATAGCAAGTAGAATATAGCGCATTGTTCTGTTGTGTCTAAAATGTTAATACACAGAGGAAATGAGAATGAAATTATATCAACGGTTTTTCATACTTGGTAGCGGTCTTTTTACATTCTTCTGTTTCCATCTTCCGTGGGAAGGTGGTAGATCCGGGTTTTGGCATTGTGTTAATGACAGTTTTGGGACTATTACTTATGCTTTAATTGCTTCTTTAGTAACTATTGGTAGTATCCTTATATGGCGTTCCAAAATCCTTATACTCATTAGCAGTATCACTGGTTTATTGATAGCATTGGGAGATCATTTTAGTAATCTACGATATATTGAATATGGTGCGACCCTAACTGTGGTTGGGTTTTTTCTGACTATCGCGGGAGTAAGGTTCTTTCCTAAAGCTAAGGATAACACTTAACCTATTGCGGAACAAGATGACGAAGCAGATACTCAAGGAGAAGAGGAATGAAACGATATTCACATTTAATAACAATAGTGGGTGGAATTTTAGCATTTTTCGGTTTTGCATTGCCGTGGGAAAATGATAATTCTTCAGGTGCTTTACTTGCAAATAGTGGTGCAGGCACATTGATTACAATTCTATTCATTATCGGTCTAACAATCATCTGTTTCAGTTTTTCTTTATTAAACCGCTATACCGAATGGCATCTATTATCTAAAATAGCAGTACTTATCATATCTGGTTTGTCCCTCTTATTCTTTTCTATTGTTGTTGACATATTTATCGGTATCAGTCTTTTTCCTCGTACGTGGCGATCTAACGACATATTCTCATTCCTCAATAGAATCAGCGGTATATCTTTACTATTTTTTCTTGCTTTGGCAATAACTGGGTTTTGTGTATATGTTGCCAACTTACAGATATATCAAATGTCATGGCGTAAAATACTTTCACTCAGCATTGGTGGGATTGGCATGTTGTTCTGTTTTGCTTTATCGTTTGCTATTAATGAGATAGGAATTAACCTGTTTGTTATTTCTTTTATTGCTGCATTAACCATCATAGGGGTTAGCATATATAGGTTAGTCCGACAATCTCCGTGGCAATCCTGGACAACGTATTTAGTGTTAATATGCAGTAGTATAGGCTTCTGCATATTCTTAATTCTATTCCTTAGCGTGAGTCTAAATCTTAAGTTCGGTGCACGCACTCTATACAACCCTCAATATGGAGCGTTCCTAACCGCAATTGGATATATCCTTGCCATTATTGGGGTATTGAGCAGTATTGAAACGAAGGAAAGCAAAGCAACTCAAGATATACCTGAACAGGAAACTACTTCTACAGGAGATGAGGAATGAAACAATATTCGCGCTATCTTGCACTGGCAGGAGGGATAATTGCCTTTTTCAGTTTTGCTTTGCCTTGGGTAGGAATATATTCAGGTGTTGAACTTGCTATTGACGGTTTGCACGCATCAATATTTCTCTTTTTAATTTTCTTAGGATTTCTTGGTTTTGGTATTTATCAGTATTATTCGATGTCTCTCACTTTAGGAACTATCCTCATATTCATCGGATTTTTCTGTTTATTAATATTGTTACAGGTATTACCAGTTGTCGTAAAGGAGCATGGTGGAAGTCCCTTTATTACATTCGCTTTTTTCACTTCTTTAGTAATTATTGGTGTAAGTATTTTGTTAAACCGACAAGACAATTTACATGCTTTTTCGAGAGTGTTCTTGTTAATAAATAGCTGTATTGGACTTTGCTGTTTTTTGATTGTTGTTTTCAGTTTGAATTTCGACCTAAAAATCGCAGGTACATTAAATAGTGGAATCAAATACGGTGCGTTTTTAACTGCTATTGGTTTTATTCTGCCTATTGTAGGTGTATTTGAGTCCCAGAAGAGATCGCGGAATCCAGATACTATAAGCGAATAAATAATCCGTGCGTTAATTCCTAAGCAAACTATAGATTGATTTCTGATAATGGGATACCGCTATTAAACATCTTTTTGGGTGGAAGATCCTCTTCTACGTCAGTTAATCCACATAGCCAATTCCATGTCAGTTGACCTCTCTGACGATCTCTGTATGACTCCACCTCTGTTACATAAGGATGTCTCCCCTTGTGTTGGTAATGCGGAATTTCATTGGACTCACGCACCCAATCCCGTTTAGGCATTGTTGTTCGGAAATATGAAAACTTAATCATGCCGCGTCTGTCTGCGTTGAGTTTTGGTCCTGCTTTATGCCAAATTCCGTAGCGTGTCATTGCGATGGTGCCAGCAGGAACGGTGAGTGATAGTTGCCCCAATATGTCTCCATAGTGGGCAATTGCTTCTCTGTCTACAAGGCGAAAGTGTGACCCCGGCAAAATCATCGTCGGACCGTCCTCAACTTTCACCTCTTTTGGATAGTAATAACATTGTAGGTGGGTTATTCCGTATCCATATTCTGTGAGTCCATCGGAATGCCACGTCTGTCCACGGTGTGGTGCTTGAAATAGGTGATGGTGTGCATTCGTTGGGACAAGGAAATTATCACCTAAAAGTGATCGTACAACACCAGCAACCTGCGGATGGAGTAGGACGTTTCTGCGAAATTCTTCGGTGTGGACAAATTCGTTTAGACCTCCACCTGTAATAGTTATACATTCTTGATTGAAATCTGCATCAACGACGTTTTCTAATGTGATGTATCCGTTGTGTATAAACTGCATGACTTGGTCATCATTGAGTGTAGGTTCTACATTATACATATATGTATTCCTCAAACTATTTTCTCTAAGATAAATTCAAAGTTGAGATACGCGTTTTCAACATCCGAAAAACTGTAAAGTTCAGGTCGCGGAAATTGGACAATTCGCCAACCATCGCGAACGGCATCAAGCACCGAAGCATAGGGAGGTTCTTGCGATGGGAGTATGGGTTCATCTGGTGCTATTGGATCATATAATGCCCATGCACCAAGCGGTGAACGAAGATTGGTGGATTTTGAGTAGAGGTAAAGGATGAGTTGTTTTTCTGAATTCAAGGCATTAACTACACCCTTAAGGTCAACCTCTGTTAACTGACCAGCGTTAAGTTTTTCAATGCAATTGTCAAGCAATTCATTTAATGTTAAATTCACACATAATTCTCCCTTCAATAAATAATGGTATTATAGCATTAAAACAATAAATATGTTATGATAGTTAATAGGGATATCTAACTTGAAACATGCTTTCGGAATAGCATAACAGTGGAGCTGTTAATTGTGGCTAGAAAACCTACCAATAAACATAAGAAACATTCCAATAACCGAACGAAACCTACAAAGGGTCCTAAGTTTTACTTCGATCAAGCAGTTGAGAAATAGATCGACATGAAATACCTGGGGCAATCAAGGATTTTACAAATGCGATTCAACTCAAACCAGACTATGTTGAAGCATACCATTATCGGGCGATCTCAAATAGTATATTAGGTGAATATGATGATGCTATAGTAGATTTTGATGAAGCAATAAAATTAAATCCAAACTACATTCAAGCCTATACAATGCGTGGAATGACATTAAGATGTATGGGTGATTTTGAAGCAGCAATACTAAGTTGTAACACTGCAATCAAACTTAATCCAGAATATGGCGAAGCTTATTGTATTCGAGGTGTGGTATATCAAGATTTAGAACATTATCATGATGCTCTTGCTGATTTTGATGAAGCAATTCGCTTGGCTCCTGACAGAAGCGATACATTCGTTTATCGTGCGTCTCTAAATGAAGAACTTGAGGAATATGAAGATGCTCTCGCCGACTACGATAAAGCCATACGTCTCAACCCTAATGATCATTTTGCACGTGAAAGGCGGCAAATGTTAATTGAGGAGAAAGAAGAAATACCTAATCTTCCAGGTGTGATTGGTTTGACAAGTCCTGGAGGTGAAGGTATGTCTCCAGATGACACAGAGAGCCATGTTCCCTCAATATCGGCTTTTTTTGATGAATTTATTGAGGATAGTGAGCCAGATATTGAGGAATGTGAAGCTGCAATTAAAGCCGCAGATAACGTTATAATGCTGGATCCTAAGAACATTGAGGCATACTATAACCGTGGAGTAGCGAAGTATAGTCTAAATTATTTTGAAGAGGCTATTGATGATTTTGATGAAGTGATTAGTTTGCAATCAGATCACGTTGATGCTTACAATTATCGGGGCATGTCTAAGGACAATCTTGAATTGCATGAGGAAGCGATAGAAGATTATGACGAAGCTATTCACTTACAGTCGGATTGTGCCGAAACATATTACTATCGAGGAATAGCAAAGTCCAACCTTGGGTTAATTGAGGAGTCTATAGTTGACTATAACGAATCCATACGAATACAACCAGATGTCATAGATACGTACATTAGCAGATCACATGCTTATATGGAACTTGGTAAAAAAGAGGAATCCTCAAAAGATTTTATAAAAACTTTACAGATGATGGGATTAATAAAAGAAGAAAATGAATAATATATCGTTGTCATTGGAATCCAACGATGCAATTTTATAATCCACAGAGTTGTCGTATTGTCTTAGAATGATTTTGGATAGAAGTGTGTATCTTAACCCAAGTTGCTACCTACAAAATTATAGACATGTGGATACTGTTTTAATCATAAAAAGAGTATTATTCTCGTAAATATTGTAGTGCAATCTGTTCGTTTGCGTCTATTTTGACACAATCTAACAGTTTGTGCTACATAGGTAACAACTTAGGTTCTCTTAACAGATTACTATGGATCGGAAGCATGTAGTTAGTCAATGCGAAAGAATATATACAAAGAAAGGAATAAACTATGAGGTTGGAAGGAAAGGTTGCAATTGTTGCTGGTGCTGCATGGGGTGGAATCGGTGCTGCGACAGCTTATAAGTTTGCTTGTGAAGGTGCCAAAGTTGTTGTCAACACACGCCGCCGTGAGGAAAAACTTGCTGAAACTGTAACCCGTATTCAAGATGCTGGTGGGGAAGCTGTTGCTGTGATGGGTGATGTTGCTGATGAAAAAACATGGGAAACCCTTGTCAAAACAGCGTTAGATAATTACGGAAAAATAACAACACTGGTACATAATGCTGCACACTCTTACACCAAAAAAGCTATTGAGTTCACACCAGAAGAATGGAATGAAAGCCTTGGTGTAACGCTTGGTGGTCCATGGCTCGGAGCGAAATATTGTATACCTGAAATGATAGAAAACGGTGGTGGTACGCTTGTATTTATTTCCACGGTTAACGCCACGATTACAAACCCCGGTTTTGGACTTTATGGAGCAGGTAAGGGAGGATTGAACGCATTGACGCGAAGTATAGCACTTGATTACGGAAGAGAAGGTATCCGTGCTAATGCAATTGCTCCCGGACAGATTGTAGGGGAACGTGGTGAAGTTTCACTCGCTGCAGATGCATTAGAGGAGCAAGCATCGCGAGATTGCTATCCTATAGGACGGTATGGTAAACCAGAAGATATTGCAAATGTTGCACTCTTCTTGGCATCTGATGAGGCGGATTTCGTAACCGGTATTGTGTTAACTGCTGATGGTGGTTTAACGTTACAGTCACCAGAAGCACTTGTCCGTCCCTCCTTCCGTCTACGCTGGAGAGACGATATTCTGGTGCCACAACCGAAATAGATAGACACTGAACTTGTTCCCCGTACGAGTTGGTTTACTTGATTTAAAATTAGGGTAGTTTGAACCCATTTATGGTAGAGTTTAGAAATAATTCACCATATAAAAAGGAGATCAAAATGTGTGGACGATTTACCCTCGCAAGTGACCCAGAATTACTGTATGGACTATTCGACGATCCAAAACTGCAAATAGAGTTTACCCCGCGATACAATATCACACCTACACAAGATGTAGCAGTTATTGCAAATACGCAGGATGAAGGTGAAGATAAAAAGGTGGATTATTTTCACTGGGGACTAATTCCCACTTGGGCAAAAGACCCAAAAATCGGAAGTAGGATGATAAATGCCCGTTCAGAAACATTGAGTGAAAAACCTTCCTTCAAGAGTGCGTACAAACGTAAACGGTGTCTTATTTTAGCGGATGGATACTACGAATGGCAAACTGTTCCGGGTGAAAAAAACAAACAACCGATTTATATACGTCTCAAATCACAAAATCCGTTTGCGTTTGCTGGGTTATGGGAGGAATGGAAGGCAAATTATATGGAAAAACCACTCCGATCCTGTACCATTATTACTTGTCCACCTAACTCATATTTGGAAGATATACATCACAGAATGCCTGTGATTTTGCCACAAGATGCTTATACACAATGGCTTGCTCCCGATGAACAACCGAACGAGACACTTCAGCCTTTGCTGATTCCTTATGCTGGTGAGGAAATGGAAGCATATCCTGTGTCGCGGTTCGTGAACCGTCCAGCGAATGATTCACCTGAATGTATCGCCCCAATGTCGGATACTGACGATAATAATGTTAAGTATGTAAGCCAAAGTTTATTTTAGTTTTCTGATGAAATCTGTAACATAATACCATTTCTAATAAATAAAGCGTCATTTGCTGAGGACTACTTGTAGGAGCGACCTCCCGGTCGCGACCGGGAGGTCGCTCCTACAGAAGAAAGATTTCCAATCAATAACAATGGTTGAATCTGATAATGGGACAATAAATATTAGAATTGGTATAACAACAACTTTAGGAAGGGATTATGTCAAAACCGACCAAAGAGCAGATGCTCTTTATGTATCGCAAGATGGTGGAAATCCGTCAATTTGAAGAAGCCGCTGGTACACTCTATCAAAGTGGTCAACTGCCCGGTTTTCTGCATTTATATATCGGTGAAGAAGCGACAGCAGTAGGGGTTTGTGCACACTTAAATGATGACGATTACATCACGAGTACACATCGTGGACACGGACATCTCATCGCGAAGGGTGGCAAACGCGACCGTATGATGGCAGAATTATTTGCCCGAACCACTGGTTACTGCAAAGGTAAAGGCGGGTCAATGCACATCGCTGATAAAGAGACAGGTATTCTCGGTGCGAACGGTGTTGTTGGAGCGGGGATTCCGCTTGCAGCAGGTGCAGCACTCTCCGCAAAAATCCGTGGTACTGCGCAGATAGCAGTTTCCTTTTTTGGTGATGGAGCCACGAACCAAGGTGTATTCCATGAAACCCTTAACCTCGCTGCAGTATGGGAACTCCCTGTCGTTTTTGTCTGTGAAAACAACAGATTCGGTATGGGAACACCACAGCATGAACATCAACGTGTAGAGGATATTGCTGTGCGTGCCCCTGCTTACGATATACCGGGGGTTACTGTTGATGGAAACGATGTTCTCAAGGTGTATGCTGAAGCACACGAAGCGGTCATTCGCGCTCGCGAAGGTGGTGGACCGACACTTCTTAATTGCGATACATACAGGTTTCGTGGACATCACATTGGAGATCCAGGAACATCCTATCGTGACCGCGAAGAAGTTCAAGAACAGGAACGTCAACGCGATCCCATCCGAAGACTTGCTCAGGTGCTGACTGAAGATGAAGATGTGAAACAAGAAGAACTTGAGTCACTTGAAGCAGAACTTGCTAATGAGCTTGAAGAGGCTTTGGAGTTTGCCCAAAATAGTCCTGAACCACTTCCCGAAGATGCTTTAGATGATGTTTATGCAGGTGATATTCAACCGTGAGAATATCACAAATGAAAAGTCCACAGAACATAAGGTATGATAATGTCTATCGGAACTACAACGACAGAGATGTCTTCATGCGAACTTGCGAAACGTAGAGAAAACCTTAGAAACCAGTGGGAAAACCGACAGGTTGATGAGGAATTACTCAAACGCGCTTGGGAAGCAGCACATAGCGTTGCGACTGTGCTCTACGAAGATTATGGTGCGTCGAAAGTTGCTGTTTTTGGTTCTCTTGCAGAAAGAGATTGGTTCGTTCAAGAATCAGATATAGATATTGCGGTGTGGGGAATTTCGGATGGACAAAACTTAAGAACTATTTGCCAGAAAGAAGGTTTTGACAATAAACACTTCAAATTTGACTTAATTGACTATGACGGCGTCAATGATTACTTTCGCAATAGAGTTAGTCAGCAAACCATTCCAATAAATAAAGGTGAAAAATATGACTACAATATTTTCGATAAAATCTATTCCACAATAGAGGAAAATGAGAATAAATACGAGAAGTATAAAAGTCGACTCATTCAATATGTTGAGGATGGACACCATAATATAGACGATAATTTTGATGGAATTATGAAAAAGTTGAGAAAAATAGAGGTAAATACAATTAAGGTCGATAATAATATTATAGATTGTCTTGCTTACCGTGTTGCTACCGTTTATCATTGCATTGCCAACATTCTTAAACATATTGCTCGCATGGTTGATATGTGTGTTCCAGCATATTGGGATAGTTCCGATGAGTTGTTGACACAAATCGCAGAACAAAAGGCTACGCGTCCACGTGTTCTGACTCATGAAACTATTTCAAGATTAAACCCTTTATTAAAACACCGGAATGACTATAATAATTCTGTGACATTCGTGTTTGAAGATGTAAAGAAACTTGGAATGCAATTAAAAGAATTAGTGCCAATTGTGTTTATAGAACTGGATACATTCGTCGCTTTTTTGAGTGAGACATAAGATGACATGAAAGAAGATGAACAGTTGAAATCGGACGGAGTCACATGGAAATCTGTCGTCATAACACTTGTATTGATTCCGTTTAATTTCTACTGGATTATCGCTGGCGAAATTGGTCTCGTCGGTTATGCGCTGAATACATACGCAGTACCGTTTTACAATGTTGTCTTCGTCGTTTTTACTTTCACACTAATCAATATTGCTGTTAGACATACCACCCGTATCCGTCTTTTCACCGATGCTGAACTTCTTACCATCTACATTCTTCTAAGCACTGCCTGTGCGTTTCCATCCATTACCTTAATGACGATTCTCGTCACGACAGTTGGTCATGCCTTCTGGTTTGCTACTCCTGAAAACGAATGGAAGCAAATCTTTTGGGATTACCTTCCAAGATGGCTTCTTGTAGATGACTCAAAAGCACTTTCAGGATACTACACAGGGGTGACTAATCTCTCTACATTGGAGATTATTTCCGCATGGATCGTGCCGATATTCTCTTGGACGTTATTCATTACTGTCCTTATCCTTGTGATGCTGTGTATCAACGTCATCCTTCGGAAACAGTGGGTGGAACGTGAGCGGCTTGCCTATCCTATTACACAAATCGCTTTTCATGTAACACATAATACAAAATCGTTGTTTTCCTACCGCGTCATGTGGGTTGGTTTCGGGATTGCCGCGTCCATTGCAATTCTCAATGGATTGAGTTTTCTGTATCCTACTATCCCCTCTCTACCAATTAAGCGTATCGGAGGATGGAGAGGGTTTGGACACTTGTTTACAGAAAAACCGTGGAATGCCATCGGTGGTATCAGTATGTCCTATTATCCGTTTGTTATCGGGTTAGGATTGTTGATGCCGCTTGATCTTTCGTTCTCCAGTTGGTTTTTCTTCTTTTTTTATAAAGCACAGTTAGTGTTCTCAAGTGCAGCAGGACTCTCTAACCTCCCCGGTTTTCCCTATATAGATCGGCAATGCTTTGGTGCTGCAATCGGGATTTTTGTTTCTGTGTTAGTGTTGAACCTACGACATTTTCGTGGTGTGTTCCGAATTGCAAAACAACGTACAGGTGAAGATTCTGATGAACCTATCTCATACAGACTATCGTTATGGGGTATCGTCTGTGGACTTGTATTTCTCTTTATTTTTTCTGAACGTATCGGTATGTCATTATGGCTAATCCCTCTGTTTTTCGCCATCTATTTTACCATCGTGCTGGTGCTTACACGGATGCGTGCGGAGCAAGGATTCCCCGTGCATGCGATGGAAAACATGCCGAATCACCGTATTCTGATTGATAGTTTCGGGACACGTATGTTAGGAACAAATAATCTCGTTGCATTGACGTTATTCCGTTGGTTTAATCGGAGTTATACAAGCAACCCAATGCCACATCAGTTGGAGGGGTTCAAACTATCAGAACGATCCAGTATTGCCCCGGGAAGGTTGTTTTTTGCACTACTTGGGGTTTCAGCGTTTGCCTCAATCATGGTATTTACGATCATTCTCTATCTCTTCTATACATACGGCGCGTTGAATATGAGTGGGAGTAGCAGTTGGAACATAGGTTTTGGTGAACGTGTTTTTAGTGGACTTCAACATTGGTTATATTTTCCGACAGAACCGAATTTATATGCTACAGGCGGTATTGTGTTCGGTCTGCTGTTCTCAACATTTTTGATGTTTATGCGGACACGTTTCTTCTGGTTTCCTTTTCATCCGATTGGGTTTGTCGTGTCAAGTGATTGGGGTATGCGGTATTTGTGGAGTTGTATGTTGGTGAGTACGGTAGTGAAATGGTCAGTATTGAAATTCGGTGGTCATCGTGCATCACGACAGTTAGTGCGGTTTGCTATTGGGTTGATGTTAGGGGACTTTATTGTTGGTGGGATTTGGAGTCTCATTAGTGTTATAACACAGCAGCCGATGTATAATTTTTGGCCGTAAGTATTTGTAGAATCAATTTACATTAGCAATTCGCGTTTAAGTATTATGCATGTTTTGAATAAGATATTTCTCAAAACAGTTACTAATTGGGTAAGAATTTGTGTGTAGGTATGAAAAGGAAGGAATTTGGAAGTTAGATTACTTTCATTTGCATATAGGGCTGTTAATGGATATAATTTGTAAATATGTGCATTGTTCATACATTTGTTCCTTACTGTTTGATGAATAAATGATTGTATTTCATTATGAATTACCACTTTACATTCAACTTGATCTCTGATCGGAAATCTTCAAATAATTGAGAAAAGTGATATGAGTCCTTATCGCAAAGTATTGTCTTCCGCACAAAACAAACTCAATGAAGCATTTGAACCTATTAGAAATATAATACCCCACTCTGGTGAAATTGGAACGTTAGTGGAACAACAGTTTCATGAACAACTTGTTGAAATCTTACCTGAGAAAATAGGTGTGTCTCATGGGTTTGTAATGGACTCATATGGTGAAATGTCTAAGCAGATGGACATTATACTATATGATAAAATGAACACTCCTCGTATATTTACGGGTGATGGAGCTCAAATCTTTCCTGTTGAAGCAACATACGCTTGTGGGGAAATAAAGACATATCTTGATACTGAAAGATTTATGGATAGTTTCGAGAAGTGCTTAAGTTACAAGAATCTAAGACGAAAGGCTTACTTTGAACATAATAGTTTAGTAAATACAACCTATAATTTATTTGGGACGCAACAGGAACATTGGCAATCTATCTTTTTTTGTCTAGCTGTTGAGAGTGTAAATGCAACCGTCCTGCAAAAATATTATAATAGTATCGCACCTGATCTGTCAATTGATAAAAGGATAGACACAGTGATGGTCTTGTCTTCAACAGATGGTGTCAATTGCTTGCTTAATGTGTTAGGTGACATAAAGGATGGAATTCCTCCAGATAAATCAATTAATCTTCTTCCTCAACCTGGGAGTAGGATATGCACTTATCGTGCTAAACAACCATGGGCATTATTCGTTATGTTATTACTTAGATACATGTCATTAACACCAACGGAACCGGTTGATATGTTGTATTATGGAGGTGGTACTCCGTACTAATCACCTTGAAAGATGTGAAGAATCAACCGTATATATTTGATATTACGAAAATTAGTGTTGTTAAGTATTTAGTACAATAATACATGATTGAAAAATGTATAGATCGCTATTGCAGAAAATCCAGACGAAGTAGAATTAAATACTATCAAGACAAGGGAATTTCGGTCTCATTGCACAACATATCCTTACCCATAGAAAAGATGGGATTTCATACATTTAAATTAATAGATCGTCAATGTTGATCAAATTAAGGAACAATAAACATGCGTCCCTTAACTATTTCATTACCAGATTATTTATATAAGAAATTAGCACAACAGGCACAAATGCATGAAACATCTCTTGAGGATCTTGTAATATTTCAATTGAGACGTGACGAGACAAGAGATACTGCCTCATCTTTCTTACAAAGAACCGCTGGTAGATGTTTGACTGTCCGAGAGCCTATTTTTAAGGAAGCGATCCCACCTGTCTGGATAGTACCCGTATTCACGAATGTCGCGCCCCCTTTGGAAGTTGGAGTAATTACTGTTGATGCTGACACAGGAAAGTCTTAAGTACAGATAAAGACGTAGTTAAAATGATTAAGAAAGGATACCCCAGTTTTGGTTTTGAGACTTTTGCAGTGGAAAAACAGAAACGTTTAGCAGAGCTTTTGGCACTGAATGGTGAACAACCTTTAGAATCGGAAGCAAAACATGAAATGGAAACTCTTCTTGCAGAAGAACAAGCACTACAACTCCGTAATTTGGAAACATTAGAAAAACGGGTTATGTCATAGGTCTAGGAGTTATATGTGCGTGTAAATGATCCATTGCGTGGTAAGGTTGCAAGTCGCGCAGACAAACAGTGTGAGTATTGCCACTATCCAGAACATTTTTCTTCATCTTCATTTGAAGTAGATCATCTTTCTTAGCAATTCAGACGGGATTTCCAAAAAGGTATCCCGTCTTTTTCTTTTACAAATTTCACTTTGAAAAATCGCTACAAGTGTGCTACAATTCAATAATAATTGAGAAGATATTGGAATGGATTTTGAAATCGTTGGAGAAATCAAACAAATCGAAACAATTAGTCGTGGTAGCAGCATCCGAAATCACGCGAGGTTACAACGTCAGTACGGTCAAGGCAAATGGCGTAAGCTAAAGGGAGTAGCATACGTAAGTCTAATTGATGGTTCAGTCCGACTTGCCGAACTTCATTGGTATCAAGCTGACAACATCGGTAAGAAAGAATTTAAGATAAAACTCCCATTTTTAGATTAAAAATGGACACAAAAGATAACCAATTTCCACAATTCGGTCTATGTCTTAATAACGAAGGGTACGCAGCGTCTCTTGAGGTAGGAAAAGTGTATCGCATCATTTCTGACGATGATGCAGCGAGTCACGGTTATATCCGCGTTATAGATGAAAGCGGTGAGGATTATGCTTACACTGCTAACCGTTTTTACCTGATTCAATTGCCTATTGATGTTGAAAAGGCGTTGTTATCCCATCCCACTGACATCAAAACGACACCTATTCAGTGAATTCCTGGAATCTAAGCCCAAAAGCAACCTAATCCTGACTTATCAATGAGACGAAACAGTCAATAAGACTCTGTAAACCTCTTTGTCTTTGATTGCATCAAGAACCCATTTCGTGGTATCATTACACAAAGAAAACATCGAATTCAAGGAATAGTTCTATGAAACGCAATAAGTGTACCCAAAAATCAATCTACTTCATTGTTTCAATTCTGTTATTCACATCTTTTTGTTTCACAGGATGTCTTTCAACACTGTTGGGTGGGCAGCGCAGACCTCCTCAGGCTGCAGTTGTTGGATTGAAGTTAAAGTCTGGAGAGACTTGTAATTACACTGCTCAAAAGGATGGATATAGTTTTGATATAACATTCAATGTCACCAAAGAAGGTGATGCCAGTTTCAAGCGTATTGCAGTAAAAACTCCTACCGTGAATTATGTGCATGAAGGCGGTTCTTGGTCAATTGTTGGAGGAAATATACAGATCAGTATGTTTGATTTGAAAATAGAGGTAAATCCAGTCGTTGCAAGGGTATGTGCAGGTGAAGAGTGTTTTACTGCTACCTTAAAAGCGAGGGGTGACTGGGTGGTAAAACAACTCCCGTTCCCTGCAAGTGTCAAATGATATATTAACGTTTGGATGGAGTCTGATATGCATGAACCTACAGAAACCCTACAGACAGAGAAAGACCTATCAACGGAAGAAATCAAGGAATATCGCATCCGACCTGATAAACACATTCAGAGTAGGAAGGTGGATGAGGCATTGTTGCAGCGCGCTTGGCAAACTGCCCATCGGAGTGCGGAGATGCTATATACAGATTTTGGTGCAACGCAGGTTGCTGTATTTGGATCACTTGCGGAACAGGTTCGTTTCTCAAAATGGTCGGATATTGATATGGCTGTCTGGGGAATTCCAGTTGATAGATATTTTAGTGCACTTTGGCAAGTTGATGAAATTAGTGGATTGTTTAAAGTTAACTTAGTTGATTTTGAGAATTGTAAAAGTCTATTTCGTGAACGAATTCAGAACCAACTTATTTATATAGAACAAGGGAAAATCTACAAAGTGGACAGAAGCGGACTTTTCGAGCGTATTTCCGTTGAACGAAAGAAAATAGGAGAAACTGTAGAAAAAATAACAGCAAGATTAGAAAAGATTAAGACTACTCCTGTTGAGTATAGAGAAGAGATAGAAACAACAATTGCCAAGAATATTGTTGATTGTTACCAAGGTATAGAGAGTATCTTTAGACGAATTGCACTTGATGTTGACTTACATATACCTGATGGAAGTAGGTGGCATAAAGAATTGCTTAGTCAGATGGCGGAGCAGCAAGAAGAACGTCAACCTGTGATTTCACAAGAAACTTTAGAACTATTGCAAGAGTTATTAGAATTTCGACATGTATTTAATCATATCTACGGAGAAGAACTGGTCTACGAAAAAACTGAGCAAAATGCAATTAAGATAGAAATGTTGTTTAACAAAATTTCAAAAGAAATAGACGACTTCATAGATTACTTAAAAACTGAAAATGACTGAACAGACCCTCCTCCAACAGATCAATGACTTTTGTAGATTGCTCCGACAGATGGACATAAATGTTACCACAACTAATCAACTCAGTTGGTGTAACAGTGTTAAGTTGATTGACATAAGTGATCGGGATACGTTTTACCATACAGCACGGACAAACCTTATCGCTAATCAAGGAGACCGTGAGACGTTTGATACGGCATTCAATCTATTTTGGCGATATCCACGACCCGAATTCCACACTGTTGATACAGGTGGAGAAGAACCAGAATCCTCGGCACTACAAGACCTATCCGATGCAGATAATCAGGAAAATGTCCTTGATCAATGGTTGGACTATGAGGAAGATGATCAGGAAGGACAAGAAGATGATCCTATCGCATATAGTGTGGAAGAAATCCTAACAAAGAAGGATTTTAGTGAGTTTACTGAGGAAGATATGGAGAAGTCACGACATATTGTCGCAAAATTAGCACAGATTTTAGCCACAAGATTAAGTAGACGAAAGGTTTTCAGCAAAAAAGGAAAGGTCATTGATTTCCGCAGAAGTTGGCGAAAGAGTCTTGCACACGGAGGTGAACCGATTTCGCTCATGCGGAAACAGCAAAAGATCAAAAAGACAAAGATTTTGCTCCTTTGCGATGTAAGCGGGTCTATGGATTGTTATGCCAAATTTCTTATCCAATTCATATATGGTATGCAGCAAGAGTTGAGAGAAGTAGAGGTTGCAGTATTTAGCACACACTTGACTAACATTACAGGACTACTTCAGCGAAAAGGGTTAGCAGAGGGATTAAATGAAGTAGCGAATGTTGTTCCGGACTGGTCAGGTGGCACAAAGATTGGTGAAAGTCTGTTAGAGTTTTGTCGTCAGTTTGCTCCATCTTTTTCTGCATATCGTTCAGTCGTGATTCTGATCAGCGATGGTTGGGATAGAGGTGATGCGGAACTGCTACGTCGATCTATGGAGATGTTGAATAGACATGCATATAGACTCATTTGGCTCAATCCTTTACTCGGTAGTGATACCTATCAACCGATTTGCCGTGGTATCAGAACTGCACTACCGTATGTAGACTATTTTCTTCCTGCACATAATTTAGAGAGTTTAGGACAGCTGACCAAGGTATTGATCCCACTTTGGACACGATGAGCAGTGTCCACAAACTACGATAAATAAGTAAGGGTGGGGCATAATTATTTTCAAACAACGCAACAGAAGGCGGTTTATTTCATAATCTTCTGACATTCTGTAGGAGCGACCTCTTGGTCGCGACCAATAGGTCGCTCCTACAGAAGACTCGGTAGAACGTTATTTATGCACCACCCTCAACTAAGTAAAGAATTCTAACTATGCAAGTACAAGCGGCGGTGATGCTCCAACCGGGGCAGATAGAAATCCGCGAATATGACAAACCGACTCTCGCTGATGATTCCCTTCTGCTGCAAGTCGACAAGGTTGGTATCTGTGGCAGCGATAAGCACATGTATCTTGGACATACTGCTTTGAAATTCCCTGTCATCCCTGGGCATGAAGTCGTCGGTACAGTTGCAGAAATCGGTAAAAATGCCAATCAGGTTATGAACGTAATGGGTGGTCCCATTAAAGAGGGTGACCGTATCACCGTGGTACCTGGATCAAAGAACTGCGGTAGATGTTATTACTGTTTACATGTGCCCGGACGACCTACCTTGTGTTCAGGACGGACAATTTATGGGTTTAGCAACAGCGAGTCACCACCATATTTGACTGGTGAATTCTCTGAATACACTTATATACACGGTAACTCCTGGGTGTATAAAATACCTGATGATATACCAGAGGAAATTGCTGTCATGACAGAACCTGTGGCGGTTGCGACGCGTGCTGTTGAACGTGCATGTGCTCCCGGATTACCACAGGTTGGAGACGGTTACAGTATAGGAAGTAGTGTTGCTGTATTGGGGTGTGGTCCAATAGGTCTCCTTGTTATTGCTGTGTTACGGGATAGTGGGGCGGGTACGATTATTGCTACCGATCTCGTTGATAGTCGTTTGGAGATGGCAAAGCAAATGGGGGCAGACGTGGTAATAAATGTTGGAGATACCACACCAGAAGAACGTGTCGAACAGATTCAAGCACTGACAAGCGGTGTTGGTGTAGATATAGCGATTGAGTGTGCAGGTATTCCTGGGGTATTCTCAGAAGCATTGGATGTAGTCAGACGAGGTGGGAAAGTTATTGAAGTTGGACATTACACCGATTCTGGTGAAACACAGGTAAGACCTCATCAAATTTGTAATAAAGACCTTGATGTCTGTGGTGTGTGGGCATATCCGCAAATCCAATTCCAGACTGCCTTAGACTTTCTACAGCGAACACGTTCCCCGTTACACAAATTGATAACACATTATCTTCCACTGATTCAATTGGAAGCGGGTATTGATATGCTTGGTAATGAAGGCGTTTATAAAGTCGTGATTGAACCGCAATCATAGGTATATATAATAAACGGTAGATAATCATAAAACCAACAATCGAAATTAATATGTATAGGTGAAAAAATGAAAAACCGAAAAACCACATTCATTTTACTATGTTGTCAGTTGCTGTTGTTTCTCTTCTGTTTTAATATTACTAAAGTCGAATCATCGGATATCTTGATTGAGAAGCCAAAGAAACCGGTGGAATCCTCAATTTTCAGAACGATCGAAAATGCGAAAAGATATATTGTGAAGCATCAAAATGGAGATGGCGGTTGGCCCCTGATACCGGGTGGAAAAAGTGATACGGAAGTTACTGCTCTTGCTATCTGGGCATTAACTGATGCAGGTTGGGGGACCGGATCTCGCGTTATACGGGGTGGAGTCAGATATTTGAAAAACGAGCAGCGTGATGATGGTAGTTGGAACAACAATACCGCTCATACAGCATTTGCCCTTATTGCCTTGTCAAATGCTAAAGCAGATGCGGATACACAATTTAACGGATTACAGTGGTTAAAAAATGCACAGAATCCAATTGGTAGTTGGGGACGTAAAAGCAAGGGACCAGGACATGTTCTATATACTTCCGCAACGCTTGTCGGATTCAAAAAACTCGGATTTACAGAAAGGCATTTCAAACCTATTCTACCAAGTTTGGAATGGTTGGCTGAACAGAATAATTTTGAAAACGTATGGAATCTTCCCGGCGGAACTCAGTCAGATATCTATGTGACATCTTGGGTTTTGCAAGGGATGTCGCCTGACAGAAAATATGATAAAAATATCTACGATCTTGATGAACAGGTTGTTTGGATGAAACAATTCCAAAACAGAGATGGTGGATTTCCCAGATTTAAAGGCAGGTCGAGTGATCCGGAAGTAACTGCTAACGCTATTATGGCTTTTGCTGCTTACAACGACCCACTCAATACACGACGCGTTGCAATTTCCTATCTGACAAAAGCACAAGAAACAGATGGTAGTTATATCAGCAGTATTCCAATAGAACTAAAATCACCTGCTGCGAATTTACAAACTACCTGTTTCGTTCTAATTGCGATATACTCAAAAACAGATGGTTGACATTAGACAGATAGGTTTTAGTCAACTTAACTGAATGTCAAAATTATCAGATAAATCGAAGGTGTTAAGTCATAATTATGTGGCACATCATTGATAGATGGAACAATCGCAAAAAGATCAGATGAATAACAATCAAGATGAACTAAAAATAGTCTATGATCGCGAAGCTGACGTGCTTTATGTAACACGGGGTCGACCAGAACATACCGATTACGTGGAATATACTGATGATGTGATTTTGCGATTTCACCCAGAGACGAAACAACTCATCGGATTTACATTGGTTGATTTTTCACAACACTTCGACAAGAAGGATTCAGATATCGCGTTACCCTTCGGGGTTGATTTCCACCTGTATGGTGAGTTGTCCAATCTGAACTAAAACTAACAGAAAAAGGAGATAATATAATGGCGCAACAACCGAATATCCTATTTCTTCAAAGTGACGAACATAGTCCACATGCTATCGGATGTGAAGGAAACGATATTGTCCAAACACCACACCTTGATCGGCTTGCCGAATCTGGCAACTATTTTGATGCGGCATACTGCCAATTCCCACTCTGTACTCCTTCACGGATGTGTATGTTGACAGGAAAATATGCGCGCAAGTGCTCCGCTTGGAATAACGGTTCTATCTTGTTTCCAGAACACTTGACGATGCCATCACATTTCGCAGAACACGGTTATTCAACAACACTTGTTGGCAAAATGCACTTTGGTGGTAAAGAACAGAACAACGGATTTCAAAATCGTCCATACGGTGACCTGCGAGGGAATGCTGGACATCAACGCGACCCACTGAGTGGGAACCGTAATCGCACGAAGGATGCGGGAGTAACAGAAATTCCAGCAAGTCTTTTGCAAGAACGTGTGATTAACGAAGAAACAATCGAATACTTAAGGTCTCATCCAGATGACCAACCGTGGTTTTTGCTCGCAAGTTACAGTCGACCACACTTTCCGTTGACTGCTCCCAAAAGACTTCTTGACAAATACTATCCTGACAATGTGGACATGCCCAATATTCCACCAGGACATTTGGAACAGACACATCGTTTTGCAGAGGGACTTCGCAAGTGCTTCAACACCGCAGCTATTTCAGAGGAAGAGACGCGAAAAGCACGTGCTGCATACTATGCCTGTTGCGAATATCTTGATGAATGTGTCGGTGATTTGCTAACTATCTTGGAACGCGACGGTCTGTTGGAGAATACAATTATCGTTTATACCACTGACCACGGTGAGATGGCTGGTGAGCATGGACAGTGGTGGAAATCAAGTTATTATGAAGCGGCAGCAAGAGTTCCGCTAATTATTTACGATACTCGTTCAAAAGATACACACGGTAGACGTATCGATGCTCCTGTTGAATTGAACGATCTCTTCCCCACTTTATGTGCAAGGGCAGGCATACCTATTCCTGATGGCTTAGACGGATCGGATCTGTCAAACCTAATGTCTGGGAATGCTAATGGTTGGCGAAATACAGCAATCAGTGAATATTGGGCAACGCAGACAACTGGACCAATGCGTATGTTGAGAACACCTCAACATAAATATGTCGCTTTTCCTGAGGACGAATCCATCTTATTTGATCTGGAAAATGACCCTGATGAATTTGAAAATCTAACGGGTAAATCTGAAGTTAAAGAACTGGAAGCATCTTTACACGAACAACTCATGGATGGTTTCTCGTGGGAAGATGTCCAGAAACAGAAAGAAATAGATAAAGAACGCAGTAAAGAGTGGACAGCACCGTGGGGAAGAGGTACACCAAACGCGTATACTTTACCCGATGGTAGAATTGTAGATGCAGAACTTTGTCTGTATCAACCAGTCCTTCGTGATGAACCTACAGGTGAATAAGAAAGGAAATATCAGGTGACAGGTGTATAGCGTGGCAACAAGAAAAAACGGCTTAACACCGTGCCCTACAGTTCATTACGTCTAAGATGTATGAACCATTATATATCGTAGGAAACTTATTATGCCACGCCACCCAAAAATACGATTCTCTGCTATCCTTGTTGGACTGCTTTTAGTAGGGATTATGTGTGCAATCACCCCCTACAATAACTATTTCTTAGAAAATTCAAGGATAGCAGGGAACCACCTACCTGTCGGTTCAATCTTCGGATTGCTACTTCTTGTCTTCTTTGTCAATCTTCCCTTACGTTTTCTCACACGAAACAACCGATTTTCTTTTTCTGCACTTGAATTAACTGTGATCTGGATGATGATCATAGTTGCTGTCGGTATCCCTTCAATGGGGTTGCTGCAGTTTCTGATTCCCTGTCTCGTAGCACTACGTTATTTTACAACTCCTGAAAACGATTGGGCGGAGACACTTCAACCCCATATCCCCGATTGGTTGATAGTTACAGACACGCAAGCCGTAACAGATTTCTATGAAGGACTTTCACCGGGAGGTAACGTTCCGTGGGCACCTTGGATCAAGCCCTTACTTATCTGGGGTCTTTTTATCCTCGTATTCTATTTCACAACGATATGCCTATGCACAATCCTACGCAAACAGTGGATAGAGCGTGAAAGGTTTTCATTTCCGTTAGTTCAGATTCCTGTACAACTGGCAGCAGAACCTGAACAGGGTAACCTTCTCAATGCATTTTTCAAGAACAAACTACTATGGGTAGGTATGACCCTCCCTGTGCTAATCCATTTTCTGAATGGAATGCATGCCCACTATCCCAATGTACCGGAAATCCCATTACTATTTAATATACATCGTGCTTTTACTGAAAAACCGTGGCATACACTCGGTATGTGGCCCGCGATGAACGTTGCTATTTACTTCTCGGTTATCGGTGTAGCAGCGTTGTTAACACTTGAAGTATCATTTAGTCTATGGTTTTTCTTCCTCTTTTTCAAACTTCAATATATTATCATGAATGCAACTGGTGTCGGAATAGGACCGTGGGTGAGTTGTAGTCGACAAGTTATGGGAGGGTATCTAATCTTTGTGCCTGCTGTTTTCTGGGGTGGACGGGAGCATATCAAATCTATTCTAAGGAAAACGTTCGGTATGTCCAGTCAACAAGTAAATGCTTCAGGAGAAAGACGATTGATAGACGACTCAGATGAACCTATCTCTTATCGTTTGGCACTACTCGGTTTTATTTTCGGATTTGTTACACTCGTTGCATTTTTTATGATTGCTGGAGTAACAGGTTGGGTCGCTGTTGTCACACTTCTTTCGATCTTCATTACCTCTGTTGTATTATCGTGGATGGTGGTAAACGGTGGATTGCTGCTTGTGCAAGCACCCTTCTTTCCATCAGATTACATGAACTATACAATCGGCACAAGTGCAATAGGGCAAAAGAGTCTTGCTGTTCTCAGTTTCCAACGCGGTTTTCTACGGGATTGGGGAGAATTTATGATGCCGAATTTCCTGCACAGCTTTAAGGCAGCAGATGAAGTCCATCTTGTCCGCCGTCGTATTGTTCCAATACTCGGAGTTTCAATTATTGTCGCCATTCTCGTTTCTGTATATGCATCCTTGACACTTGTTTATGATAGAGGCGCGTTGTTCCTTCAGAGTTGGTCCTATGTCGGTGCTCCACGCGGATATTTTAATCGTATGAATAAAGTCATCCAATTTCCAATTGAAACAAATTGGCTTGAAGTCTATAGTATGATTGCTGGTGCAGGATTTACAGGTTTTATGCTATGGATGCGTCAAAGTTTTGTCTGGTGGTCATTACATCCGATAGGATACCTTTTAGGTGCAACCTATCCTTCGTTTCACTTGTGGTCATCAATTTTCTTTGGTTGGATGCTAAAATACATTATACTCAAGTTTGGTGGACCATTGATGTATCGGAGGCTTCGTCCAGTCGCATTCGGATTAATCTTTGGTGAATATGTCATGGTAGGAATCTGGATGGTCGTAGGATTCTTTAGTGGGATTGGTTATCACGCACTCCCGCGTTAATATCGTCTGAACAAGGAATTGAATTATGCAGGCAAACGAAAGTTCACTCAGTACACAATGGAAAACACGCGCTAAAACGCGCCATACTGTAGCAGCTATACGGACATGGCACGTTAATCTAAATCCGCGTGCAATGCCAACACTCGGTTTTGCAAAAGGTGATATACCGGGACAGACGAAATCTAATAATGTGCATGTTGATTGGCGTGGACCTTTCGCAGCACAGGCTGGTGCATTAATCGTTGAAATTACGACCGATAAAGGATTAAAAGGATACGGTCTTGGCGGTGGTGGACTTGCTGGTGCGATGATTATTGACAAACATCTTCAACACTTTGTCCTCGGACGTGACCCGCTTGATGTAGAGGAGATTTGGGAACACCTGTATCACATTACCTCTATCTATGGACGACGGGGACTTGTCATTTATGCGTTAAGCGGGATAGAACTTGCTCTCGTTGATTTATGTGGTAAGATTCTGGATGCCCCTGTCTATAGCCTTTTCAGTGATTCACCTACTCTTCAGATTCCTGCGTATGCAACCGGTGCTGATATCGGTTATTATGCGGAGAACGGGTTCACTGCTTGCAAACTCCCCCTCAGAAACGGACTCGCGGAAGGTGAGGAAGGTTTTGCCCAAAACCTTGATATGATACACACCGCACGCGATGCTATCGGACCAGAAGTGGAACTTATGACAGACATCTATCTTCGTTGGGATGTGGATTATACACTTCGTTTTGCTGATGCAGCAAAGGATGTTAACCTCAAATGGATTGAGGAGCCGATACCTCTTGACGATTATGCGGGAATGGCACAGTTAGTCCAAAAGATAGATCCAACATGGATAGTCTCAGGTGAGCACGAATTCACCCGATACGGATTCCGAGAACTTTTACGATGGAAAGCAGCAGATATGATCCAACCTGATGTGAGTTGGGCAGGTGGATTTACAGAATGCCTTCGTATCGCACGCGAAGCTGCGGAACTCGGTATCCCGACATGGTTACACCAAGCAGGCACACCGTGGGGATTGCATCTCACTGCCTGTCTACCGATGCCGTGTATGGCGGAGACGTTTGGTCCTTCCCGAAATGATGTTGAAAATGAACTTTATAGTCGCTTGCGTCCTACTACTCGTGATGGATTTTTCACGCTCAATGATGCACCAGGTTTTGGTGTTGAGATTGATGAGGCTTTGTTGGAGGCGTATACTGTTGATCGGTTGTAGAGTGAAATGCAAGCATACAACTATCGGATGTGCAGAAATTTAAACAATAGGTGTCAATTTAAGGGATTGATTTACCTGAACTCAAATTGTAAGTAGTAGAGGTAGTTTCTTTGTAGGAGCGACCTCCTGGTCGCGATAAAGGTGCTTATATCGCGACCAGGAGGTCGCTCCTACAGAATGTAAGATGTCGTAGGTCGCAAGCTCGCTCCGACCTACGAAGAACTTAAATTGTCGGTTATGGGTGTGCAAAGATATAAACAACACCTAACGGATATTTACTTGTTTGTACCATAACTGGTTTTTAGTCATCATTCGTATTCGGTCCCCCTTCATCATCATTGGGACCGCTGTCTTCGTTGTCATTTGTCACCCCAACGTTGATTTGCGGAACCTCTAATTTGGAAACTTTGTCAAGCTTCTCCATAAATTCAGGAAAATACATGACTATTCTTTTTGCGAATGCTGGACGTTTGTCTATTTCATCTAAAATCTCTTTTAACAGGAATTGAAACTCTGTAAGACGCTTGCAAAATGCTGTAAGTGATTTAGGGTCTGAATACTGCCTCAAAATGTCTTCAGGTGTCGGATAGGTTAATATAAAGTCGTAATCTTCGTAGTGGAGAATTTGTCTTTGAAAGTTTGGAATTAGTCTTTCAAATTCCTGTTGTTCCATATTAGCCCTGCGATTCTCATCCATTACTGACCATAAATCTTCAATATCTTTCCGACTCTTTTCAAGTTCACGACGATGGATTTCCTCGTGTTCATCTTCGGATAGTAGATCATGCGGGTGTGGTTTTGACGCACTGGGTTGTTTATGTGTTGGTGGTTTCTCAAGTATATTCCTTATTGGGTGTGCCTCATTGTGCCAAGTTCCATTTGCATGCCAGTGTCCTCCTTCAATAGCATTTTTTGGCGGTCTTTTAAACATTGTGAGTCTATTACCGAATTCTTTGCGTGCTAAAAGTCGTAAGTGTGAATTATACACGGCAAGAAATCCCGTTATAGAAATCAGGACAGCACAGATAACAAAATATGTCCAGTATTTTTGCCAAAATGACTTTTCAGGTCTATGAATAGACATAATGTCCTTTTTGTAGCACAAACTGTTAGTTTGTGTCCTACAGTATTACTATCCTAACAACTAAAATGAGACAATTATTAATAGAAATGGTATAACCCTGAGTCCGTTGGTTGAATCGAGTATAGCAACCTCCGACATTGAATTCTAATTGTTGTTTAAGGGATTTTTTAACCTATCTAACCAATCTACAACAATACTCTAAAAGTTTTAGAGTCAATTATGACTAAATTTGTCATATATAAGCCGTAAACCCAGTGCTATAAAGAGATTATAGCCATATACGAAAAAAGACAAAATTACAATTGACTCTAAAAACTCTAAAGTATGACATTTTAGTTCCATTCAATTGACGGTTATATTTACCTAAAAAAGAGACACTCAAATTGAACTTTATAGGGTAGTATCGGATGTATAGAGTAGAGGTGTACCATGTCTGTTATATAGATGTATTCTACCATATTATACCATTTCTAACATACGATGTCTCTTTTTGTAGCACAATCTGTTAGTTTGTGTCCTACAGTACATCAATTTGACATACTCCCTCGCTAAAGCATGGGGGATTCTTAGCTCTTATATTGGCAGCACTTGTTGCTTCCAAACGGCTTTTCCTGCTTCCGTCTCTCGTGCCTCAGTGTGAGGTCTTACTTGGACTCCACAAGCGTTTTCTGTCT